>Ga0299913_10004530_pt1 | contig 11680 bp, 7 predicted proteins | sample RVTome_9_FD_201360 | JGI IMG/M metagenome (GOLD analysis project Ga0299913, IMG submission 201360) | Soil microbial communities from uranium-contaminated site in the Upper Colorado River Basin, Wyoming, United States - RVT155D38 (version 2) ... | reverse complement strand
ACGTTGGCCGACGACCTCCGCCGCCTCGCCCACGACGACGGATGGCGGCCCGACGTGCTGCTGGTGAGCGACATGGTGCACGTGCCCGCGCTGCTGGGCCTGGCCCGTGACGTGCTGGCCGGCACCACGGTCGTGCTGTACATGCACGAGAACCAGCTCACCTATCCGCTGCCCGACGGCGAGGCCGCCGACTTCACGTACGCCATGACGAACTGGTTGAGCCTGGCAGCCGCCGATCACGTGGTGTTCAACTCCGAGCACCACCGCCGCGCTGTGCTCGACGCGCTGCCGGGCCTGCTGCGCCGCTTCCCCGACCACCGCCACTGCGACCTCGTCGACACCGTGATGGCCGACGAGCGGGTGTCGCTGCTGCCCGTCGGCGTGGACGTCGCCCGTTTCGCCGGATCGTCGCGCGACGACGGACCGCCCGTCATCCTGTGGAACCACCGGTGGGAGTACGACAAGGGCCCGGCCGCCTTCTTCGCCACCCTGGAAGAGCTGGACGAGCACGGCGTCGACTTCCGCCTCGCCGTCGCCGGTGAGAGCTACCAGACCGTGCCCCCCGAGTTCGACGCGGCCCGGGCGCGCTTCGCCGACCGGATCGTGTGGTTCGGCACGGCCAGCGACGACGAGTACCCCGGACTGCTGCGCCGGGCCGACGTCGTGGTGAGCACGGCCCAGCACGAGTTCTTCGGCGTGGCCGTGGTCGAGGCCATCGCTGCCGGCGCGCTGCCACTGCTGCCCAACCGGCTCAGCTACCCCGAGCTCGTCCCCCACGTCGACCCCTACCTGTACGCCACGCCCCGCGACCTCGTGGACAAGCTGCGCTGGGCCCTCACCCACCCGTCCGCCCGCGCCGAGGCCGCTGCCACTGCCCGCGCCCACGTCCACCGCTTCGCCTGGCCCGAGGTCGCCCCCCGCTACGACACCCTCCTCCGCCACGTCGTTCTGGGAAGGGAGATGCGCGCCTAGCGCGCATCTCCCTTCCCAGAACGGGCGGTCGCGGCCCGGACGGGGAAGCGGCGTGGGACGATCTTGGCGGGATGGCGAAGGGCAAGGCTGGGAAGAAGGCGCCGCCGGCGCAGCAGTCCAAGTCGAGCAACCGCCTCGTGACGGTGCTCGTCGTGTTCGCCGTGCTGGTGGCGATCCGGGCGGCGACGTCCGACTCGTCGTGGCAGAGCTGGTCGGACAACCCGCTGTCCGACCGCCGCCACCACTTCGCCGACCCGGGCGTGCTGCACGCGGCCGACCAGTACATCGCCTACGGCACCTCGGCGCGGAGCTGCCCCGACGCCGGCTGTCCCATGTACTGGGTGCCGCGCTACACCGCCCCGACGCTCAAGCATCAGGCCGAGCTGGCCGACGACGCCATGCCCGACATGCCCGCCTGGGTGGATCCCGACGACCGTGGCATCTGGGCGCCGTCGGTGGCGCACATCGGCGACCAGTACGTCATGTACTTCGCGGCGACGGCCGGGCCCGGTGGCGGGCTTCCGGCCGGGGCCAAGTGCCTCGGCCTGGCCACGAGCCGGTCGGCGGACGGTCCGTTCACGCCGTCACCGCATGCGCTGTGGTGCGCCGACGGCGGGTTCTGGGCGCTCGACCCGTACCCGGTGCGTGACGGCGACCGCTGGTTCCTGCTGTGGCGCGAGGACGACGCTGCCAACGTGCGGGGCAAGATCGTCGCCGCCGCGATCACCCCCGACGGCCTGGGGTTCGCCGGCGGCAGCGACAAGGCCACGCTCATGATCGGCGAGGTCCCGTGGGAGGACGGCGGGGGCGGTCGCAGCGGCGGCGGCATCGGCCCGATCGAGAACCCGGCGATCGCCCGCCATCCCGAGACGGGCCAGTGGCTGCTCACGTGGTCGGCCAACCGGTGGGAGACCCGCGACTACGCCACCGGCCTGGCGACGTGCATGGGGCCGCTCGGCCCGTGCGCCCGGGTAAGCCGCGAGGAACCGTGGCTGCGCACCAGCGACGACCCCAGCATCGACACCGGCGCGTCGTTCAGCGGAGCCGGCGGGCTCACGTTCGTCCCCGACGGCGACCGGCTGTACGTCGTGTTCCACGCCTACCGCGACGACGACGGCGACATCGGTGCCCGGGTGGCCTGGGCCTACCGCGTCGTCGTCGACGACAACGCCTACCGCCTCGCGGAGTTCTAGCCGCCCGTTCCTGGAAGGCAGATGCGCGCTCGGCGCGCATCTGCCTTCCAAGAACGATTTGGCAGAGGGCGGGTCAGTCGCGGCGGGCGGCGAGGGCGGCGGCTTCGGCGCGGCCCATCGGTTCCCACAGGCGGCTGGCGCCCCAGTAGACCAACGCCAGCAGCACGCCGACGCCGAGGGGCACCAGCCAGATGGGCACATGGTCGAGCGAGCGGGCGTCGAGCCACCACGGGCCCGTCCACGAGAAGTCGAACGGGTAGCCGAACCGCTCGACCCCGTTGATGACCGGCCGGGCGATCAGGTGCGCCCACGTCGACCAGGCGATCATCCGGCACACGCCGTAGAAGAACGTCGCCTGGTACACGGCGACCAGCGCCCGCTCGGGCATGAACCGGTTGAGCCAGGCCCACACGTGCGGGTCGGCCGGCACCACCTGGGTGCGCCAGAACTCGCGGGTGAGCACCCGCCACGAGAACAGCACGACCACCAGCCAGAACAGGTCCATCATCAGGCCCAGGCTGGAGTAGTACGCGGCGGCGTCGAGATACTTGCCGCCCGACACGGTGGCGGCGTACGCCCACGTCTCGACCGTCCAGTTGAGCACCGTGAACGGGAACAGCAGCATCGTGCCCACGCTGTCGTTCACGTCGGTGAGCGCATGCGCGGCGAAGCCCAGCAGGTAGCCGACGGTGAGCGCCCGGTTGCGGCGCCACAACCACAGCAGCACGGTGATGAGCACCCCGGCGAACAGCGTGTGGGTGAAGCCCATGCCGGGCCAGCCCCGATGCCACTGGTGCGGGATGGACGACCCGTAGTGCGTGTCGCCGATGGTGATGCCATACACCCAGAACTTCGACAGGAAGTCAGGGGTGAAGTCACCCAGCCAGATGCCGAAGAAGCTGACCTTGCCCACCATCTTGCGGGGAAGGTGCTTCTGGACGGCGTAGATCTCGAACTGATGCGCCGCCCAGCTCACTCGGCGGTCTCCTCGGGTGGACGGCGACGGGGCTGGCGGCGGCGTCGGAACCGCGCCCGCAGCGGGTCGGTCAGCGTCGGACCGAACCACACGAACGCCACCAGCCACGCCGGCCCGACGAACCAGTTGAGCAGGCTCTTCTGGAAGATTCCCGCGGCGATGTAGGTCACCCCGGCGAGCCCGTACCAGAACACGGTCTCGGCGCGGCTCAGCCGCCGCTCACCCGGCGGATCCTCGTCGTCCACCAATCCGGCTGTTCCCAGCGCGTTGCCCTCCGCCCGGCTCATCGGACCGACACCTTAGGAGGAGGACCGTGACCGGATGAACCGGCCCCGGGTCACAGGTTGACAAGCAGGCCCTCGCAGGTGCGGATGAGGACGCGGGACGCCGCCGACAGCTCACGGGACGACATGGGCGACTCCGCCCGCTGCTGCCAACCGGCGATGGTGGACTGCAACGTCTCGCGGATCGCGGCCGGGTCGGTGTCGGGCTCGCAGCCGAGGCGGGTGTGGACGGCGCCACCATCGGCGCCCAGCAGCCGTTCCATCTCGGCTTCGAGGTCGTCGGGCACGGCGGTCAGTCCCCCGGCCCGCAGCGCGTTCAACAGGCGGATCTCGGCGAACTCGTGGGCCCCGGCGGTGATCCGTTCGAGGTCGGTGGCCAGCGCGTCCGACCCCGACGCCGGCAGCTCGTGCAGCACGCTCTCCAACGCCAGCAGGGCCGAGCGGGCCTTGAGCACGTCGCGGCGCTCGGCGAACTGGCTGAGCAGCACGTCGCGCAGCTCGACCAGCCCGCTGCGCTTGACCAGCTCGGCCGACAGCTCGGTGGCGTTGGGCGCCCCGCCCTGGCGGATCAGCGCCACCGACAGCCGCACCCCGAACATGCCGAGCCGGTCGAGCAGATGGGCCCGCTCGTCGGCCGTCAAAGCCACCGACGACGACGCCGTCACGAACCGGTCGGCCGACAGGAACAGCGGGTCGCTGTCGTCGCGGGGCGCCTGGGCGATCACCTCTAGGGCCTTGTGCTCGGCCTCGCGCAGCGTCGCCCCCGACTGGGCCAGCAGCCCGGCCACCGGCACCACGGTCTGGGCCAGGCGCCGCACCTTGGGGTCACGGCGGTACCGGTCGGCGATGCGGTGCGCCGACGCCATCGAGTCGAGCCGCCCCACGCCGACCTCGTCGGCCCGGGACAGCACCGCGATGGCGTTGACCGGGGTGGCCTGCGAGAACTCCTCGTCGTGGAAGGCTTCGAGGAAGTTGATGTCGGACGAGTGCAGGTGCCGCATCAGGTAGAGCACGGCGTCGGCCGGGGTCACCTGGTCTTCCCCCGGGGTGAGGAAGGCGTGGGTGCGCTGGGACACGTCGGCCGACAGCGAGGCGATGCCGGGCGTATCGATCAGCGTCATCTGGCGCAGCGACGCCGTGGGCCACTCGATCTCCAGCCGCTCGATGTCGCCGGCGTGGCGGTCTTGCAGGTCGACGTCGATGGCTCCGGCGTCCCGCACGAACGGCACCTGGGCGGGGCTGCCCCGGTGGGGGTACACGGTCGCCCGGTAGCTGATGCCGTCGCGGTACCAGGTGACGATCTTGGTGCACTCGCCTTCGTCGGTGGGGGCCAGCTCCTCACCGACGAGCGAGTTGAGCAGCGTCGACTTCCCGGCCTTGACCTTGCCGGCGATGGCGACCCGCAGCGGCTCGTCCAACCGGTCGACGACGGCGGTGAGCCGCGGCTCGGCGGGCGTGCCCCGGTAGATGTCGACGGCCCGGGTCATGAGCGTCCGCACGCTCTCGAACAGCGGCGAGTGGGCGGGCGCCTTGGTGGACGTGCGCTCGCTCATGCCGGTCGGGATGCCGACGCGGCCGCCGGGGCGCGGCGCAGCTCGGGGGCGAGCTCGAGGGCCTGGGCCCGGACCTGGGCGATGCGCTCGAGCTCGGCCCGCACGTCACGCAGGCGGGTCTGGCGGGTGGCCTTGTCGGATCGGGCCGCCTTCTGCGCCGCGGCCATGGCGTCGGTGGTCGAGCGGTGCAGCTCGTCGGCCCGTCCGGCGAAGAAGTCGCGCAGCTGGCGTTGGATGCGCCGCAGCGTGTCGCGGGCGTCCTTGCCGACCACGAAGCCGACCTCGTCGGTGTACTTGCGGTGGGCCTGCTTGGCCTGGCTGCGGCGCATCGCCAGCTGACGCTCCTTCTCGTCGCGCAGGGCTTTGCGCCCCAGGAACAGGCCGATGACCACGGTGGCCGGGTTGATGAGCCCCAGCCCCGCGACCCGGCCGAGCATGCCGAACATCAACATGCCGCCGTAGCTGCCCCGCAGCGCGGCCAGCCCCTGCGAGCTCATGCCCATCTTCTCGGCCTTGATGGAGGTGTCGGCCTCGACCGCGGCCACCACGTCGGCCGGGTTGGCCAGGTCGAGCTCGACGGCCATCTCGCCGCCGTCCTCGCCGAAGCTCTCGGCCACCCGCAGGGCCAGCTCCTGGGCCCGTTGGTGCAGCGATGTATAGGTGTGGATGATGTCGGCGGCGACCCGGCGGTACAGCCACGCCTGGAAGTCGTCCCAGGTCTCGGCGGGGTCGCTGTTGTCGATGGCGTCGTCGGCCAGCTTGGTGACCTCGCGCAGGCGGGCACGCAGCTCGTAGTCGAGGTCGCCCTGCAGGTCGACGATGCCGTCGGACAGGGCCTGGTGCCACTTGGCGGCGCCGCCCCGCAGCTGGTTCGACCGTTCCTTCAGCTCAGCCAGGTTGGCCACGACGGCCGCGGCGCCCTCGGGGCTCTCCAGCGCCTGGCGCTCGTTCTGGAACTGGGCGGTCAGCAGGCTCGCCACCGACAGCACGTCGGAGGCGGCGTTGCGGACAGTGATCTTCTCGGCGTTGGCGGCGATGTCCTGTTGCAGGTAGCCGACGAGCTGGGGGAAGCCGGACTCGCGGTTGAGCTCACGGTCGTTGGTCCGCAGCGAGTGGATGCGCAGCGCGGACGACACGCACACCACCGGCGCCCGCACCCCGTGCTCGGCCAGGTGGGCGACGTCGAGGTCACGGATCTTGCGCCAGGCGGGATAGAAGTCGACCTTGGTCAGCACCACCAGCAGCTTCGAGCACATCTCCCGGGCCAGCTGGAGGAAGTCGAGCTCGGGGGCGGTCAGCTCCTGGCTGGCGTCGGTCACGAAGATCACCGCGTCGGCCATCGGCAGGGCGCCCAACGTGGCGGCGCTGTGGGCCGAGCCCAGCCCGCCCACGCCGGGGGTGTCGACGACCACCAGCCCGTCGGCCAGCACCTTGCGGGGCAGCGTCACCTCCACCGAGTGCACCCGCAGCCCCTCGCGGGGGCTGGCGGCCTCGGTGACGTGCCGGGCGACCTGCTCGACGGTGATGTCCTCACGGACCAGGTCGTCGGGGTGGGCGCTGGCGGCGGGGATGCTGGTCGCGGGGATGCCACCCGTGGGGGCGACGACGTCTTCGTCCTCGGCGGGCTTGAGCAGCAACGTGGCCGACGGCTCGGTGCCGTAGTGGATGGCGGTCGGCACCGCGGTGGCGATGTCGTCGTCGACCGGGCACACCGGGGCGTTCAGCAGGGCGTTGACCAACGACGACTTCCCCTGCTTGAACTCACCGACGACGAACACGTGGAACGAGGGGTCGGCGAGCCGCCACCGGGTGACGCTGAGCCGGTCGACGAGGTCGGGACGGTCGTAGGCCTTGGCTGCCTGTGTCCCCAGTTCGACGACCGAGAGCGCCCGCTGGACGTCGTCGGATCGTGCTGCGGCGTTGGGGTCTCCCGCCATGCGTCTTCACCACTCCTTGGGTCCCGGCCCACCGTACCGGGTTGGCCCTTACGACTAACCAGGTAGAGGGAGGCTAAGCAGCGGAGCGGAGAAGGCGTGGCCAACGTAGCTCAGGTCCGTCGTGCGGCGGGGTCGGATGACTCGGAGCTGGGCTTGGACGGGGACCTAGAACAGACCGAGGTCGAAGTCGTCGAGCCCGTCGTCGTCGTGACCGGAGTCGTGCTCGTCGTCGCCCTTGCCCTCGGGGTGGTGCATGCCGTGCGGGTCGTGCGACTCGTCGAACGGGCTCACGTCGAGGTCGAGGTCGAGGTCGAGCCCCTCGGCGTCGTGCTCGTCGACGTCGATGTCGTCGTCGAGCTCGCCGCTGTCGGAGTGGTCGAAGGCGGGGTCGTCGTCGACGAGGTGCTCGTCGTCCGGGTCGGGCATGTGCATGGCGTCGATGGCGAGGTCGTCGCCGTCGGCCCCGTTGCCGAAGCCCAATCCCCCAGCGTCGTCGGTGTCGGCGTCGTCCACATCGTGGGCGTCCTGGGCATCGAAGGCGTCGGGGTCGATCACCTTGTTCACGGCGTCGTCGATGTCGAGGTCGAAGTCGTCGGTGGGATGGCCGTAGACCGCGCCCGGGTCGTCCTCTTGGACGCTGAACGGCTCCAACACGCCGGTCGCCTCGGTGGCGACATGGGTGGTGTAGACCTCGTGCGCCTGTTCGGGCGGGAGCGTGTCGGCGACGAGCGAGAAGGCCTCTCGCAGGTCGTCGTCGCCGACATCGGCGTACCCCTGCTCGGCGAGGTAGTGGTGCGGGTCCGCGTCGAAAGCCGCCCCCTGCTCAGGGTCGAGGGTCACGTCTCGTAGGATGTCGAGCAACGACTTGACCACGTCAAGGCCTCCCGGCGGCTAACTCAGACCCCTCCTCGGGGCACAGTTCGACGCTATGGGCAACGTACTCCCGCAACATCGGGGATGCCCCCACCCAAGCCCCATTGAACACCTTCTTACTGTCCCGAATAGCGGTGAGTGTTTGACAGTCGCCGTCTCATCCTCATCAACTGTCCGCCGATGCCCACGTCGCTCGTGATCGTTGAGTCGCCCGCCAAAGCTCGAACCATCGAGCGGTTCTTGGGCGACGATTTCGTCGTGGAAGCCTCGATCGGCTCGATCAGGGACCTCGATCCCAAGGGCCTCGCGGTTGACATAGACGACAACTTCAAGCCCAGCTACGTCGTCCCTCCCAACAAGAAGGACGTCGTGAAGCGGCTGCGCGCCGCACTGAAGAACGCCGACCAGCTCTTCCTCGCAACGGATGAGGATCGGGAGGGCGAGGCCATCGCCTGGCACCTCACCGAGATCCTCAGCCCGAAGGTGCCGGTGCGGCGGATGGTCTTCCACGAGATCACCCGCCAGGCGATCGAGCAGGCGGTGCAGGAGTCGCGCGACATCAACCAGGGCCTGGTCGACGCCCAGGAGGCCCGGCGCATCGTCGACCGGCTCTTCGGCTACCCGGTGTCCGAGGTGCTGTGGCGCAAGGTGTCGACCGGTCTGTCGGCCGGCCGGGTACAGAGCCCGGCGGTGCGCCTGGTCGTCGAGCGTGAGCGTGAGCGCATGGCGTTCACGGCCGCCGACTACTGGGGCGTGCAGGCCCACTTCCCCACCGACCCGCGGTTCACCGCCAACCTGCAGCGGCTCAACGGCGCCCGCGTCGCCACCGGGAAGGACTTCGACGCCCGCGGCCACCTGTCCCGCCAGGACGCCGTGGCCCTCGACGAGGCCTCGGCCCGGGCCTTGCGCACCGGCTTCGAGGCGGCCAACGACGACGACTTCACGGTGTCAACCGTCGAGGAGAAGCCATACCGCTCGTCGCCCAAGCCGCCGTTCATCACCTCCACCCTGCAGCAGGAGGGCGGCCGCAAGCTGGGCATGACCTCGCGTGAGGTGATGCGCACGGCGCAGGGCCTGTACGAGCGGGGCTACATCACCTACATGCGCACCGACTCGACCACGCTGTCCGACGAGGCGTTGGCCGCGGCGCGCCGCCAGATCACCGAGCTGTACGGCGAGCGCTTCCTGCCCGACAAGGCCCGGGTGTACCGCAAGAAGGTGAAGAACGCCCAGGAGGCCCACGAGGCCATCCGTCCCGCCGGCGACCGCTGGCGCACCCCCGAGCAGCTGTCGAGCGAGCTGCGCGGCGCCGACCTGCGGCTGTACGACCTGATCTGGAAGCGCACGGTGGCCTCGCAGATGGCCGACGCCGCCGGCAAGTCGATGTCGCTGCGCATCGAGGCGCCGCTGGCGGTGTCGACCCTGGTGGGGACGTCGCTGGCGCTGATGATGCCCGACGTCGACGACAACGGGTCGAGCCTGGTCACCACCGAGTGGTCGGCCTCCGGGCGGACCATCACCTTCCCCGGCTACCTGCGGGTCTACGTCGAGGGCTCCGACGACCCCGACGCCGACCTCGACGACCGTGAGCGGCTGCTGCCGGCGTTGAGCGAGGGTGACGGGCTGCCCGCCCCCGGCCTCGACGCCCAGGGCCACACCACCCAGCCACCGGCCCGCTACACCGAGGCATCGCTGGTGCGGCGGCTGGAGGAGCTGGGCATCGGCCGGCCGTCGACCTACGCGTCGATCATGCAGACCATCCAAGACCGCGGCTACGTGTGGAAGAAGGGCCAGGCCCTGGTGCCGTCGTGGACCGCGTTCGCGGTGGTGAACCTGCTGGAGGGCCACTTCAGCGCCGAGATCGACTACTCGTTCACGGCCCGCATGGAGGACGACCTGGACGAGATCGCGGTGGGCCGCGCCGACCGGGGCCCGTTCCTGCGCAACTTCTGGTTCGGTTCGATCGTGCCGGGCTCGGACGGCGAGGTGTCGGCGTCGGCGTCGGCCGGCAACGGCTCCAACGGGCACGGCTCCGACGACGGCGACGGGGGTGGCCCCAACGGGGGCAACGACGGCGACGACGGTGCCGGCGGGTTGGTCGGGCTCACCACGCTGATCGACCTGGCGATGGCCAACGCCGACCCGGCCGCCATCAACGCCATCCCCCTCGGCAAGGACGCCGACGGCAACGAGATCGTCGTGCGCAACGGTCGCTACGGTCCGTACTTGAAGCGGGCCGACGAGACCGCCACCGTCCCCGCCGACATCGCCCCCGACGAGCTGACCATCGAACGGGCCGCCGAGCTGTTGGCCGCCCCCAAGGGCGACGAGCCCATCGGCACCGACCCCGCCGGCCTGCCGGTGTACGTGAAGACCGGGCGCTACGGCCCCTACGTGCAGCTCGGCGACGCCGAGACCCTGCCCGAGGGCACCAAGCCCAAGATGTCGTCGCTGTTCAAGACGATGACGCCCGAGACGGTCACGGTCGACGAGGCGTTGAAGCTGCTCAGCCTGCCTCGCGTCCTCGGCACCGACCCGGCGGACGGCGAGGAGATCACCGCGCTCAACGGCCGCTACGGGCCCTACATCCGCAAGGGGTCGGACAGCCGCAGCCTCGGCAGCGAGGACGAGCTGTTCACCGTCGACGTCGACACCGCGCTGCGCCTGTTCGCCGAGCCCAAGCGCCGGGGACGCCAGGCCGCGGCGGCGCCGTTGCGCGAGCTCGGCAACGACCCGGTGTCGGAGAAGCCCGTTGTCGTCCGCAGCGGCCGCTACGGTCCGTACGTGACCGACGGGGAAACCAACGCGTCGCTGCGCGAGCGCGAGGGCGACACGGTCGAGGAGCTCACCCTCGAACGAGCCGCCGAGCTGCTGCAGCAACGCCGCGATGCCGGGCCGTCCACCCGACGCGGGCGCGGGGCCAAGAAGGCGACCAAGGCGACGAAGAAGAAGGCCACCAAGAAGAAGGCGGCCGCCAAGAAGTCCGCCGCCAAGAAGACGACCGCGAAGAAGGCGGCGACGAAGAAGGCTGCGGCACGAAAGAAGCAGGCCTGACCTGATGGGGGCGTCGGACCGCGAGGTGGACGAGGCGGAGGGCGACCCCTCCGGCCTCGTGGCGCGCCTGCGCGGCCTGCTCAGCCGGAGCCCCACCGACGGCGACGCCCCGGACAAGGTCAACTTCCAGACGCGCATGTTCGGCTCGGCCGCGTTCTTCCGGCTGTGGTTGGCGCAGGCCGTCGCCTCGCTGGGTGACTGGCTGGGCTTCCTCGCCATCCTCGCCCTGGCGAGCAGCATCGGGCTGGAGTCCGACCAGCAGGGCACGTCCATCGGCATCGTGATGGCGGCCCGCATCATCCCCGGCCTGTTCTTCTCGGGGCCGGCCGGCGTGCTCATCGACCGCATGGACCGCAAGCAGGTCATGGTGGTGACCACCCTCGTGCGGGCCGGGGTCGTGGCCACCCTGCCGTTCGTCGACTCGGTGCTGGGCCTGGTGTTCGCCTCGTTCGTGCTCGAGCTGGCGTCGCTGCTGTTCCAGCCGGCCAAGGACGCCGCCGTGCCCAACCTGGTGCCGGCCGACCGGCTGGCTTCGGCCAACTCGCTGGGCCTGGCCGCCGCCTACGGCACGTTCCCGGTGGCATCGCTGCTGTTCGCGCTGCTGGCCAAGGTGGCCGAGTGGCTGGGTGAGATCGACGTGTTCGACGCCCTCATCCCCCGCGACGAGGCGGTGGCCTTCTACGCCCAGGGGCTGTGCTACATCGGGGCGGCGGGGCTGATCGCTCGTCTCGCCATCCCCCGCGACCACGTGCGCGTGCACGAGGACGAGTCGGTCGACCTGGGCTCGGTGTTCACCGACATCAAGGAGGGCTGGAGCTACGCCTTCCTCAACCCGGTG
>Ga0299913_10004529_pt1 | contig 11680 bp, 11 predicted proteins | sample RVTome_9_FD_201360 | JGI IMG/M metagenome (GOLD analysis project Ga0299913, IMG submission 201360) | Soil microbial communities from uranium-contaminated site in the Upper Colorado River Basin, Wyoming, United States - RVT155D38 (version 2) ... | reverse complement strand
ATGCTCGCCGAGGAGGCGCACCACATGTTCGTTGGTTACACGGGGGTGAAGCGGGTCGTCGAAGCCACGGCGAGAGCGATGGCTCGAGCGGGGATCGAAGACCCATACGACACCGAGGCAGTGCGCACGCTGGGAGTCATCGACCTGCCGACCATTCAGCGCAAGACGAATCTGCACTACTCGCTGACGTTGGATCTGTTCGGTTCTGAGGAGTCGACCAATGCGGCGAACTTCTTCAACTCCGGCCTCAAAGGGAGGTATCACGAGGATCGGCTCGAGGACGACCACAAGCTGCGCAACGACACTTATCCCGTGATGAAACTGGTCGACGGGGAGTTGAAACCGGAGGAGGTCCCGGCCCTCAACGCCCTCAACGCCCGTCTCAGAGATGACTTCATGGAGGACTGCCTCGGCGGCATCACGAGATGGAACAAGGAGATCGCCGGTCACGGCGTCGACTTCGAGATCACCCTTCCCCACGTCGCCTTCAACCGGTCCATCGGGGAGTTCAGCGATCTCAACGTGAGCCCGGACGGGGCATTGATCTCGGGCACGGAGTGGGACGCCTCTCGAGACGACTGGCTGCCCACCTCGGACGACCGGGCCTTCATCGAGGAGATCATGGAGCCCCGCTACATGACACCGGGAGAGTTCGCCCCCTGGATCGCCCCGCCCAGCCGCGGGATCGACCAGAAGCCCATGGACTACGAATACGTCATGATCCCCTGAGATGCAGACCACGGCCAACGTCAGCACCCTCCTCGACGCCAACCTCGATGCGGGTCGCTCCGCCAAGACCGCGGCGATCACGGCGGACGACATGGAAGTCAGCTACGCCGATCTCCATCGAGCCATGTGCCGGGTCGCCCTGCGTCTCGCCGACCTCGGGGTTCGGCGGGAGGAGAGGGTCCTTCTGGTGTTGGACGACACGGTGGCGTTTCCCGCCGCGTTTCTGGGGTCGATGCGTCTCGGGGCGGTGCCGATACCGGTCAACTTCCTGGCCCGACCTCAGGACTTCGGGTACTTCCTCGACGATTCCTACGCGGTCGCCGCGATTGTCGACGCGGTCTTCCTCGAGACGGTGGGCCCGGAGATCGCCTCGCGGGAAGGAGTTCGGCTCATAGTCGCCAATGGCGACTCCGGGGATTCGGAGTCATTGGATCAGTGGCTCGCCGACGGTGACGACGACATCGATCCGGTAGCGACCCATCCCGACGACATGGCCTTCTGGTTGTACAGCTCGGGATCCACCGGGCCTCCCAAGGGTGTCGTCCATCGCCACGCCAACGTCCTGGCCACTTGTGAGCAATACGCCCAGCCGACGTTGCAGTTGGCCGCTGACGACATCGTGTTCTCCAGCACGAAGATGTTCCATGCGTACGGGCTGGGCAACAACCTGACCTTCCCGCTCTCGGTCGGCGCCACCTCGGTCTACTCGACGGGGCCCGACAAGCTCCTGGGGAAGGTCGCCGCCCATTCCCCGTCGATCTACTTCTCCGTGCCTGCCCTCTACGCGGCAATCCTTGCCTCACCATCATTTGACGACACCGATTGGTCGTCGGTGCGCCTGGGGGTTTCCGCGGCCGAGCCTCTGCCTCCGGAGACATGGAGGCGATTCCGGGAGCGGACCGGCATCGAGATCCTCGACGGACTCGGTTCCACCGAACTGCTCCACATCTATTGCTCCAACCGGCAGGGCGAAGTGCAACCGGGCAGCTCAGGAGTCGCCGTGGACGGATACGAGATCGTGTTGCGCGACGAGAAAGGCTCACCGGTGCCCGATGGGGAGGCAGGCGAGCTCTGGGTGCGCGGTCCGAGCTCTCTGATCCAGTACTGGCATCAGAGCCAACGCACCAAGGAGAAACTTGCTCACGGCTGGTTCGCAACAGGCGATCGCTATCACCGCGATGCTGATGGCTTCTACGTGTACGAGGGTCGCGTCGATGACATGATGAAGATCGGCGGCCTCTGGGTGAGCCCGATCGAGATCGAGAACCGGCTGATGGAGCACCAAGCCGTTCACGAGGCCGCGGTGGTGAGTGTGTTGCACGACGATGTCTCGCGGATCAAGGCCGCGGTGATCCTCTCCGAGTCGTACCAACCCTCCGAGGAGCTCGTCACCGGTCTTCAGGAATGGTGCAAGCAAGAGCTGCTCCGCTACCAGTATCCGCACACGATCGACTTCGTCGACGACTTCCCCAGGACCGCGACGGGCAAGATCCAGCGGTTCAGGCTCCGGGAATGAGCCGCCCAATCTTCCGCGGAGGCTCGTTTGGTTGCGCCACCTCGCTGCCGTCGCATACACTCGCCACTGCTGTCCGCTTAACGCACAGTTGTTCGTCCAGCGCACAAAGGAGGAAGCTGGCCTCGGTACCTGTGCGGGGGTGTGACGTAGTGTCGCCTGACGATCGCGCGGCCTCGCTCAGCGAGGTGTTCGGCGCCCAGACTGAGACAGCAAATAAAGAGGAGGAGAAATGAAGAAACGTCTGCGATCGGTGCTGTTGCCCTTGGTGGCGGCCTTGGCGTTGCTCGCAGTGGCGTGCAGCCCCGATGACGCCACGGACACGACAACCGATGGGACCACGCCGGTTACCACCGGAGTACCAACGGATACGACAGGCCCGCCATCGACAGAGCCGATCAAGATCGGCATGCTCGCCGACCTCACATCGACGTTCACCCCGTGGGGGGTAAATGTCCGCGACGGGATGCTGCTTGCCGCTCAGGAGATCAATGATGCCGGTGGCGTCGGTGGCCGGATGATCGAGATAGTCCAGCAGGACTCGGAGAACGACCCGGATGTGTCGGCCACGGCATGGGATCGTCTCATCGAGGAAGGTGTTGTCGCCGTCGGCGGGATCCTGTCGAGCGGTGTCGCCCCTACCGCGGGCCAGTTGGCTGAGGCCGACCAGGTCCCCGTGTTCCTGGTGAAGGCGGGAACCCCGGACGCGCTGACGCGGGACAGCCGTTTCACCTTCCGGACCTGTCTGCCGGCCGCGCCATCAGACGCGGCTCCCGTGCTCCAGTTTGCGCAAGAGCAGGGGATGACCACCGTCGGAGTCATCGTCGCCGACTACGCCTGGGGTCAGGGGTTTGCCGCAGCCGTTGAGGCGACCTTTGAGGGCTCAGGCATCGATTATGGCGAGATTCAGGTTGCCCCGGTTCCGCCCGACAGCGACTTCACCCCGTTCGTGAGGGCGATGGCGGATGCCGATGTCGAGATGGTCATCGCCACGGGTCACCCACCCGGTGGAGCCGCCATTGTCGGACTCGTGGAAGACCTCATCGGTGATGTTCCGGTGACGGGCGCCTGGACACCACCAGACCGCTCGCTGGCTCTGATCGACCCCGCGACCGCCATCGGCCGGTTCACCGACTTTGCCTGCGCCGACTACACCAGCGACGGCTATGCCGCCCTCGCCCAGCGGTATCTGGACTTCTCGGACAATGCGTTCATGTCGGATGACGCCGTCGCCGGTCATGGGATCGTGACCATGGTGGCGGAGGCCGTCGGCGCCGTCGGGGATGACCCGGTGGCAGTCGCCGAGTACCTCCACTCCAACGAGTTCGAGCTCGAGGGTTATGCCTACACGATGAGCTGGACGGAGTGGGGTGAGCAGGCTGCTGCAACACCGATCTTCTTCGGTATCACCGAGGGCCCGGCCCCCGATGGGCTCAACGAGGCAGGGGACTGGTGGATCGAGGTGCTGAGCCAGTCCGATCCGCTCGAGCCCTACGAGCCGGAGTCATAATCAGGAGGTGCAGCTTCTCCAACTCGATGACATAGAGAAGCACTTCGGCGGCCTGCCGGCCGTCGACGGTGTGAGCCTCGGGGCCGACGATGGCGAGATCCTCGCCATCGTCGGCCCCAATGGCGCCGGGAAGAGCACACTTCTCAAGTTGGTCGTCGGCCTGGAAACACCCTCATCGGGCAGGGTCGTGTTCGCCGGGAAGAACATAACCAAACACCCCCCGCACCGGGTCCGCCAAAGCGGGGTGGCCATGGTGCAGCAAACCCCACGTTCGTTTCCGACGATGAGTGTGTGGGAGAACGTCGCTCTCGGGGCTCTGTTCGGCCAGGTTGGAGCCCACAAAGACGTGGACGAGGCCGTCGTGATCGCCGACCGGCTCCTCGATTTCGTCGGGCTGGGCGACCGCAGGGGCGACAAGGTGGACAGTTTGACGCTCCATCAGCAACGATTCCTCGAGTTGGCGCGCGCTCTCGCCGGTGAGCCGCGTCTTCTCTTGCTCGATGAAGTCATGGCTGGTCTCAATGACTACGAGCTGGACGAGGCGATTGGCATCGTTCGCACCATCCGCGACCAGTTCGAAGTCACGGTCATCTGGGTGGAACACGTGATGAAGGCGGTCATGAACCTGGCCGAGCGAGTCATCGTCCTCGACTTCGGGAAGGTCCTCGCCGAAGGTCAGCCCGAGGATGTGATGCGCGACCCGGAGGTCATCGAGGCCTACCTCGGTGAGGGGGCAACCTGATGCTCCAGGTCAGAGGGCTTTCGGCCGGCTACCAGGGCAACGATGTCGTCCACGACGTGTCGTTCCACGTCGATCCGGGGGAGGCGGTCATGATCATCGGCTCCAACGGGGCGGGCAAGTCCACTCTCTTCAAGACGATATGTGGGTTGCTGCCCCCGTCGACCGGCCAGATCATCCTGAACGGTGAGGACTTGGCCGGGATGCCCGCACAACATCTCGTCCCGCTTGGCATGAGCTTTGTCTCGCCGGAACGACACTTGTTTCCCCGGATGACCGTGCAGGAGAACCTCTCGCTCGGCGCCTATCCGCGTCGCCCGGACCCCGAGACACTTTCCGTCGTCATGGACGTGTTCCCTCGTCTTGCCGAGCGACGTCGTCAGCACGCCGGGACGATGAGTGGTGGTGAACAGCAGATGCTGGCGGTGGGTCGGGCTCTCATGGCCAAACCACGACTCCTGTTGCTCGACGAGCCCAGCACGGGTCTGGCCCCAAAACTGGCTCACGAGGCGTACGAGGCTCTCCGAATCCTGAGAAAGCAAGGTCTGACCGTGCTCATTGCCGAGCAACAGGTGCCTCTGGCGATGGCTTTCAGTGATCGTGGCTATGTCCTCGAGAACGGCTCGATTCAAATGGAAGGCACCTCAAGCGATCTCGCCCGGAATCCCGAGGTGCGGCGGGCCTACCTGGGGGTCGTGTGACCGCCACTGTCTTCGACGGCGTTGTGCTCGGGCTCCAGTTCGGCCTGCTTGCCGCCGGCCTGACCCTGGTCTATGGGCTCGGCGGGGTCCTCATGCTCTCTTACGGGCAGATCTCGGTGGTGTCGGCCATCGTCGTGCTGTTCGCCATGGACGCCGGCCTCCCCACTCTGGGAGCCGTCGGCCTCGGTCTTCTCGCCGGTGCGCTCATGGGTCTGATCCACGACCTGACCATCCTTCGGCCGGTCTACCGCCTGCAGGGGGAGTCCCGGGTGCTGCTCAGCCTCCTCTTGACCCTGGGGGTGGCCTTCATGATCGATGGCCTGCTCAATTGGCGCTATCCCTTACAGGGGCTGAGAATGCGCGTCGGGTCGGGACCGATCGAGATCATCGGCGTTCGGATGCCCGCTGGAAGCGTGGTCGCATCCGTGATCACCATCGTCACGTTGACCGGCCTGCTCCTGTTCCTCCGGACGACGACATTGGGCCGGGCGGTGAGGTCGGTGATCCAGGATGAAGAGGGCGCGCGAATGGTGGGAATCGACCCCAGTCGAATGCTGCGGCTGATCCTCATACTGAGTGGCTTCCTCGCGGCATTGGTGGCGGTGACCCGGTCGATGGTGATCCCGGTAGACGTCCAGGCCGGGTTCTCGATCACCGTGCTCGCGCTGATCGTCACCGTTGTAGGCGGCCTGGGCAGTGTCGTCGGAGCTCTCCTCGCCGGAATCATCCTCGGCATTGCCTACAGCATTGCCGCAGCCCAGATCGGCACCTTCATGTCCTTGGTGATCCTTCTGCTTGCGGCAGCCGTGACCATCCTGATTCGGCCATCGGGGTTGTTGGGAGTCAAGGAATGAGCGCCCGCCTGGGTGACGCAACCGGCACCTCGCGAGTCGGAGGGACCGAAGGGCTCGTTTCCCGGTCGCTCGGGCGGCTGATGGCTCCCATAGTCGCCATCGTTGCAGTGGGCTGTCTGGCTCCAATATGGCTGGGTGATTCCCGGGTTTACATGGGTGTCGCCGTCACCGGGGTCACTTTTGCCTGCTACGGCATTGGCTTCAACCTGATCTTCGGCAGCACTGGTCAGCTCTTCCTTTGCGTAGGCGCCCTGGCGGGCATCGGCGGCTACGCCGGGGCCATCCTCGCCGACACTGCGGGGCTGCCGATCATCGTCAGCATCATCCTGGGGACGATCGCCGCCGGCATCGCCGGAGGACTGCTCAGCTGGGTGGCGGTGCGCCGCTCGCTCGGTGTCATCTTCACCGGGATCATCACCCTCATCTTCACCCTGGTCTACGACAGTTTGCTCCTGGGCCTCGGCAATCTGACCGGCGGCGAGAACGGCTTCTTGATCCAGTCCGGCTCGGGCTCATTCATGAGAAGGCAGATCCCGCCCTATTACGTCTTGCTCGGTCTGGTGCTGATCTTCCTGATAGTCCATGCCCTCCTTCGTCGCTCGCACATCGGATGGGCGTTCCGAGCGTTGCGTGACGACGAAGTCGCCGCCGAGCTCGCCGGTGTGAACGTTTCCCGGTACCGGGTCTATGCGGCCGTGATCGGCGCGGCGATGCTCGGTCTCGCCGGCGCCACCTACGCCTTCGCCGCGGGGAGGATCAGCCCGTCGACGTACGGTTTCGCCCAGGTGGATGTGGTCGTCCTGGTGATGCTGGCATTCGGAGGCATCGGCACGCTTTTCGGACCTGTCCTGGGGTCGGTGGTGTTCACCATCATCGACGAGCTGTTCATCGAGCTCGGGCAACTCCGAGAATTCATCTACGGGGCGCTGATCCTGGCTCTGTTCCTATGGATACCGAGGGGGGTGATTCCCACACTCGGAGAATGGCTCAAGAGACGCCGTCAACGACCCGGCTGACCAGGTCGTCATCCCTTGCCGATCACCTCGTCAACCCTGGTGAGCACGGCGTCGATCTGTCTCTCGTCCAAATCGCCCAGCGATCGTGCCGACTCTGCGTCGACCCGGCCGGTCATCGCCGCGTTGTCGACTTCCATCGTCTCGAACATCGTCCCGGAGGCTTCGATGGCGGCACCCGCGGAGCGGAACATCAAGGGAATGCCAACCCACTCCGCGTGCCAGGACCCCACACCGCGGTCCAGCTCGTGGGGACGCGCTCGTGTGATCATCTCCACGGCTCCGTGATTGACCGCGGCCGAGGCCATGACCCGGATGGCGTCGATCGGGTTTTTCTTTCCGGTCATGCTCGACGAGCCTCCGGAGCGCACCGATAGCTCTTCGACATCGCTGGACACGAGAAGTGACACGTCGGTCGCGACCTTCTCCAAGGTCATGACCATGGTCCGCACCAGTCCCGCAAGCCGCCAGACGACTGAGCGGTCGGAGTGCCAGGTGATCTCGGGTGGGCGAAGATCCAGCCGTCCGGCGATGGCTTCAACGACGTCGGTACCCTTCTCACCGTAAGCAGCGAGATTTCCCACGGGCCCGCCCAACTGGACCGGGAGGCTTTCCGCGAGAGCTCTGAGCCCGAGGAGATGATCGAGCAGGGGGGCCAGCCATGTCGCCACCCGCATCCCGAAGGTGGTCGCGGTGGCGTGCTGCAGGAAAGTTCGCCCGACTTGGGGCTGATGTCGGTTCTCCTCGACGAGCTGTCTCAGGTGGCGGGTGATGCCGACCAGCGGAGCTTCCATGGCGAGGAGAGCTCGCTTGGCGAGAAGCATGTGGGCGGTGTCGACCACGTCCTGACTAGTCGCTCCGTAGTGGATCCATTTGCGCTGCTCGTCATCGGAGAGACGAAGCCGGATCGCTTCGACGAGGGCGATTACCGGTGTGCCTGACGACCAGGTCGAGGCCAGGACCGCGTCCGGATCGGCCGGTGGCGCTCCGCAGGCCACCTCTATCGCTTCGGCATGTTCGGAAGGCACCAGGCCGTTGTCGGCGAGCGCCAGGGCCAGCGCCGACTCGAACATGAGCATGTGCTCGACGATCGAGGCCGGAGAGAAGATCTCATCCATCTCGGCGGTGCTGAGCCCGAGGGCTGACAGAGAGTCAGTCATGATCGTCAGAAGTCCAGGAAGACTGTCTCATTGGTGCCTTGCAGGCGGATGTCGTGTTGGTACTCCTTAGGCACGGACCCGTTCTTCAACTTCGCGATCAGGGTATTCCGTCGCTCCTCGGACACCATTCTGAGCACGAGATCGTGATCATTGGCGGGGGTCTCATCCGAGAAATAGATCCGGGTGAACAACGGGTTGAGCATCCCGCGTGACTGGATGATCACCGCGATGTGTGGCGCCTGTGGCTCCCCTTCGGGATCGGGCACCTGTCCCGGTTTGAACGTCTCCAGCCGGTACTCACCCGTCTCGAAGTCCGAGAGCACTCTGGCAAAGCCGGTGAACTCCCGATCGAGGTCTGGGTCACGGCGGTCGTCAGGATGGCGGTACCTTCCCTCAGGATCTGCCTGCCACGTCTCCAGTAGCGCGTCCTCGACCCGATTCCCCTCTCCGTCGAGGACCCTTCCCGTGATCACAATCCTCTCCGAGCCCTCGGGTAGGTGGAGAACGTTCTGCCCTTCGCCGCCGAGTCTCATCGAGAAGAACGGCCCCACCGTCTGTGAGGGCGTCTGGCCGAGATCCCAGGTCACGAGTCATCCTCGGGATCGGCCAGCTCGCCACGGAGGACGATATCCCATCTCCAACCGGTCGCCCAGTTCTCCACGGTGACGTCGTGGTCGTAGACGCCGACCATCCGCTGCCTCGAATGCTCCGGGGCAGCGTTGTAGATCGGGTCCAGCGGCAAGAGAGGATCGCCTTCGAAATACATCTGAGTGACGAGGCGGGTACCGAGGGATGGGCCCATCAGCGAGAAGTGAATGTGGGATGGGCGCCAGGCATTGGGGTGATTGCCCCATGGATAACGCCCGGGCTTGACGGTGATGAACCGGTACTCGCCCGTCTCATTGGTGATGGTCTGGCCGACGCCGATGAAATTGGGATCGAGCGGGGCAGGAAAGGCTGTCTCCCGCCAATGGACGTAGCGACCCGACGCATTGGCCTGCCAGATCTCGATCAGGGTCCCGGGAACCGCGTTTCCCGACTCGTCGAGCACATGACCGGTGACCACGATCCGCTCTCCGATGGCTTCTCCGCCGGTGCCGGCGTTGGTGGTCAGATCGGCATCCTCGGTCGAGATCTCGGACCAAACCGGTCCCGGCCCCGTTGTCTCGGTGAGTGTTTCGATGACGGGCACGAGGTCCAGAATCGGGGCGCGTTTCACCGTTGACCTGTATTCCGGATAGCTGAAGGGAGGGTGATCCGGGTAGGCCCTCGGCCCGTAGTGCCTGATGACCGGCTCGGTCATGCCTCCTCCTCGAAGATCGACTTGGCCACCTGGAAGGCTCGGTTTCCGGCGGGGGCTCCGGCGTAGACCGCCACGTGTAGCAATGCCTCGGTGACGTCTGCCGCCGATACGCCGGTGTTCCGGGCGGCGCGTAGGTGCAACTCGAGCTCTTCGTTGTTCAAGGCCCCCAATATTGCGATGGTGATGAGGCTGCGCTCGCGCCGCTCCAGCCCTGGTCGAGTCCATAACTCACCCCAAACGTTCTCGGTGATCCAGCGCTGGAAGTCTCGATCGAGGTCGGTGATGCGTGCGGACGCCTCCTCGACGTGGTCCGAGCCCAGCACCTCTCTGCGCACCTTCATGCCGTCGTCATACGACCCCACATTCACCTCCAGTCTCTTCGATCGTCACAGCGGGAGACCCACGTAGTTCTCCGCCATGGCTCGTCGGGCATTCTCCGATTGGGACAGATATTCCAGCTCGGTCAGTTGCATTCGGCGATCGAAATCGTCGCTCACCCCCGGAAATCGGTGCATCATCGATGTCATCCACCAGGAGAATCGGACTGCCTTCCAAACACGCGCCAGAGCGGTCTTCGAGTAGCTCGCCAGCCCTGTCGTTGAATTGCCCAGGTAGAAATCGGTCAGCGCCCGGGACAGATAGACCACATCGGAGATGGCCAGATTGAGGCCCTTGGCCCCGGTGGGAGGGACGATGTGGGCGACGTCGCCGGCAAGGAAGAGACGGCCGAAGCTCATTGGCTCCATGACCCAGCTCCGTAAGGGAGTGACGATGGTTTCGATGGTAGGGCCGGTTACGAGCCGGTCGGCCGCATCGGCCGGGAGCCGGGTCTTCAGTGCCTCCCAGAAGAGCTCATCGGGCCAGTCCTCGGGAGTGTCATCGGCCGAGCCCTGGACGTAATAGCGGCTCAGGTTCTCGTTGCGCATCGAGCAAAGCGCAAAGCCGTCGGGATGGTTGGCATAGATCAGCTCCTCGTTGACCGGAGGGGTCGGGGACAGCACTCCGATCCAGACGAATGGATACAGACGCTCGAAGCTCGTCACCATCGACGCCGGAATGGACTCCCGGCTGACGCCGTGGACTCCGTCACATCCTGCGACGAAATCGCAGTCGATGGTTTGCCTGTGACCGAAGCGGGTGAATGACACGCTGGGCGAGTCGCTGTCCACATCGTGGAGTTGGACGTCCGCGACCTCGTCGATGAGGCTTGTTCCCTTTTCCTCTATGGCTTGGTAGAGGTCCTTTTGCATCTCGGTTTGGCCATAGATGATCACGTGTTTTCCCACCAGGCCGTCGAAGTCGATCCGGGTCATTCCACCCCCGAAAGCCAGGTTCACGCCTTCGTGGACGAAGCCCTCGCTGTCCATGCGGTCACCCAATCCGGCCTGGCGGAGGATCTCACCGCTGCCATGTTCGATGACTCCGGCGCGCACTCGACCGAGCACATACTCCTTGGACCTCAACTCAAGGATGATGCTCTCGATGCCTTGGGCGTGTAAGAGGTGGGAGAGCAGGCTGCCCGCCGGGCCGCCACCGATGATTGCCACCTGTGTGCGTCTGCGCTGCTCTGTCATTGCCTTGTGTACGCTCCGCGCCTGGTTATGGGGCCGAACCTATCAGCCACGACGTCTCTCCAACCCATGTTTGACAGGTGTATAGTCCCATCGTACGCTTTCCGCACGATTGTTCGCTGTCCGAACTCGATGTCAGCACAGCACTCCTGCCAATTCGATCACGAGGAGCACCGAGGTGGCTGAATTCGTCTCACTGCGGGAAGGGATCGCCGAGCTCGTGCCCGACGGGTCCACCGTTGCGCTCGAGGGGTTCACCCACCTCATCCCATTCGCGGCCGGACATGAGGTGATCCGTCAGGAGAGGCGAGATCTGACTCTGGTCCGGATGACCCCGGACGTGATCTATGACCAGATGATCGGCATGGGTTGTGCCCGGAAGCTCATCTTCTCCTGGGGCGGCAACCCCGGGGTGGGCTCGCTGCATCGGTTGCGAGACGCAGTTGAAAACGGCCATCCGGTCAGTCTGGAGTTGGAGGAGCACAGCCACGCCGGGATGGCGGCGCGCTATGCGGCGGGCGCGGCCGGGCTCCCCTTTGGGATCCTGCGGGCATACACCGGGACCGATCTCGAGGAGCGAACCAATG
>Ga0299913_10004528_pt1 | contig 11681 bp, 6 predicted proteins | sample RVTome_9_FD_201360 | JGI IMG/M metagenome (GOLD analysis project Ga0299913, IMG submission 201360) | Soil microbial communities from uranium-contaminated site in the Upper Colorado River Basin, Wyoming, United States - RVT155D38 (version 2) ... | reverse complement strand
GACCCGGGCGCCGATCGGGGTCTTCCGCCAGGTGGTTCGACCGACGTACGACGACCTGGTCCGTGAGCAGGCCGGGGCCGAGCGCGCAACGCCAGGCACCGCCGACCTGCAGGCACTCATTGACGGCCGCGACACCTGGAGTGTGATGTCTCAGGACATCGCGGACAGTCGAGCCGCCGGGAAGTAGACGCGAGCGCTGGCGGGCGTGTTGTCCGATTCTGGTTGTGCAGGTGCCAACCGTCGGCGATCCTGCCGGGGTGGACATGGGGCTGGTGATGCTGGAGCGCACTCGCGAGCTGGACGCCATCGACGCCCTCGTAGCCGACGCGGCCGCCGGGAGAGGTGCGGCCCTCGTCCTGGCCGGTCCGCCAGGGATCGGCAAGTCGGCACTTCTCCGTGAGGCGGTTCTGCGGGGCCGGGCCGAGGGGCTTCGGGTGCTCTCTGTCCGTCTCGATGAGCTGGACGGGTCAGCGCCCTTCGGCGTCGCGAGAGACCTCCTGGCCTCGGAACTCGCGGGCGTCGGCGCGGCGACCGCCAGCCCCCTCGTCGGGCGAGCCCTGGAGGCCCTCGGCCAGCCTCTGGCCGAGCAAGGAGACGCCGAGCGGGACCGGGACAACTCGGCCTCGAGTGTCCGGCACGCCCTGTACTGGCTGGTGGCCGGACTGGCGGACCGCACCCCGCTGCTGTTGGCCGTGGACGACGTCCACTGGGCCGACGTGGCGTCCCTGAGGTTCCTGGGCCATCTGGCCCGGCGTGTCGATGGTCTGCCTCTCGCACTCGTCGTGGCGACGCGCCGCGGCGAGGTGGGCGTCGCCGCGGAGGTGCTTGCCCAGATCGGGTCGCACGACCATCTCCTGCAGCCGCAACCGCTGACGGCCGGCGCCGCCGCGACGATCGCCCGCGCAGCCTTCGGTGAGCTCGAGGTCCCCGACGAGCTGTGCGCGACGCTGCACTCGTGCACGGCCGGCAACCCGCTCGCCCTGCATGAATTGCTCACCGCCCTTCGTGACGCCGGTGTCACGCCGCGGGAGGCCTCACCGCAGCTGGTGCGCCGGCTGGGAGCGGGCGCATTGGCCAACCGGGTGCAGCAACGACTGGACCGCGTCAGCGCTGACGCCGTGCAGCTCGCGCGCGCCTTCGCCGTCGTCGGCGATATCGGTGGTCCCGAAGCCGTGGGCGGCCTGGTCGGCATCCCAGGAGAGAAGGCCCGCATTGCGGCGGACGAGCTGGTGGGGGCCGAGCTCCTGCGTGTCGGGGTCGAATGCCGCTTCGTGCATCCGCTGATACGCGAGGCGATCCGCGAGGGCGTCGCGCCCGAGGGGCGCGACGACCTCGCCCACCGGGCCGCCGCGCTCCTCGCGGGTCGCTCGGACGACATTGCGGCGGCCGGGCAGCTGCTGAACGTCACGCCCGCCGGCGACGCATGGGTGGTCGAGGCCCTGCTGCGCGCGGCCACGATCTCGGTGGACCGGGGCGCCCAGGACGTGGCAGCACCTCTGCTTCGCCGTGCGACCCAGGAGCCGCCTCCTCCCGACCGGCGCGCGGAGGCCTGGGCCGCGCTCGGCAGTGTGCAGCTCGCGATCGGTGAGCCCGGGGCCGTCGCCAGCCTGGAGGAGGCGATGCGGCACGCCGCCGACTCCCGCACGCGGGGTCTGGTCGCCCAGGATCTCGCCCAAGCGCTGATCCACCTCGTGCGCGTGGGAGATGCCGCCGACGTCCTGGGGCGGGCCGCCGCTGAGCTGCGGGCGGAGTCCGCGACCGGGCCCGACGCCGAGCTCGCCGACGAGCTCGAGATGCGGCGGCTGATGTTCGGGACCTGGGATCCCTCCCTTCGAGCGCTGGTCGTCGAACATGTCACCCGGCAGCCAGACCAACCGGCGCGTCACGGCGCATTCGCGCAGCGACTGAACCTGCTCATCCGGGCCTTGGACTCGGTCGCCTCATGCCGCCCGGCCACGGACGGTGCCGCCCTGGTGGAGCTGGCCCTGGCCGACGACACCCTCTTCCGCCGGGACCCGAACCTCGGGCTCGCCGGCCCCCTGCTCCTCGGCGTCTGCGGGCGGCCCCAGCAGGCGCGACGCCACCTGGAGAGGACGATCGCCCGGGCTCGCGCCGCGGGGGCGCTCCCGGTGCTGAGGGCGAGCATCGGGCTGCGCGGTCAGATCAGCATGCTGGAGGGCGACGTACTCGAGGCCGAGACCGACGGCTGGGCGATGCAGGACCTGTTCGAGGAGGGCGAGCTCGGTGCGCCGTACCTCCTGGGGTTCCTGACCGACGCACTGCTGGCCCAGGGTCGCGTCGACGATGCCAACGCCACCCTGCGCCAGGCCGGGCTGATGGAGGGGCCGTTGCCCGACCTGGGCCCGCTCAACACCATCCTGTGGGCTCGCGGCCGGGTGCGGGCGGCGCAGGGGGAGCTGCACGCCGGCCTCGAGGACCTGCTCTCCTGCGGCGCCCGCCAGGAGAGCATCGGGCAGCGCAACCCGGCCCTGAACCCGTGGCGTGCCGCCGCGGTGGAGGTGTTGACGAGGCTGGGGCGGTACGACGAGGCCGTCGACCTCGCCGAGGAGGACCTGGAGCTGTCTCGCCGGTTCGGCGCCGCCCACGTCATCGGCGCCGCCCTGCGCTCGCGCGCCCATGCGTCCGGCGGGGTTCCGGACCTCCGGCCCCTGGAGGAGGCAGGCGCGCTCCTCACTCCGTCGTTCGCGCGACTCACCCTCGCGCACGTCCACCACGATCTCGGGGTGGCGCACGTCGCCAAAGGTGACAACAAGGCGGCCCGCGAATCCTTCGGTCGCGCCGTCGGGCTCGCCCTGCAGCTCAGTGCCACCCGACTGGCCGAGCAGGCCACCGTGGGCCTGGTCGCCGCGGGCGGCCGGCCCCGTCGTGCTCCGACACGTGGGGCCGAGGCGCTCACCCCCTCGGAGCGCCGCGTGGCGGACCTGGCGGTCACCGGGGCCAAGAACCGCGAGATCGCCCAGGCGTTGTTCGTGACGGAGAAGACCGTCGAGACCCACCTGCGGCACGCCTTCCGAAAGCTCGGCGTGGGCTCCCGCGCCCAGCTCGCCGCGGCCCTGGGTGGTGGGTGAAGGACCGCCCAGGGCGGCGGCGCCGCAGTTTCAATCGGCCGTGTAGCTGACCAGCAGCTTGAACTTGATGGACTCCCCGGTGCGACAACCGAACGAGGGCGAGACGTTGATGAGCGTGGAGCCCACTGTCAGGTCGGAGCCCAGGACGATGCCGGAATGATCACCGGCCTGCGGGTTGGGGAACTCCGTATGGCAGTCCACCCCGTCCTCCTCGACCTCGTCGATGAAGCCGCTGAGCGAGAACGACTCCAGCTCGGCGTCGAGGGTGCTGACGCTGCCGACGAGGACCTCCTTGTTTATCGGCGGCAGGCGGTAGCCGCTCTGGATGTTGATCTGCTTCGAGGACCACCGGCACGCACCATTGAAGAGGTCGTGGGGGCAGTCTTGAAGGTCGATCTCGTGGGGACCGCCGGTCCAGCTCGTGAACGGCATCTGCTGGGGCGTGCCGCACCCGGGCTGGCCCTCGCACCACAGCTCGCCGTTGGGTTTGCGCACGCCGACGGCGAACTCGAAGTCACCCGCGCTGTCGCCCTCGTCGCCGTCCTGTTCGACCTCCAGGCCGTTGAAGCTCACCCGGACCCGCAGGTCGGGCACCAGCGGGCGACGGCCGTTCATGAGCACCTCGCTGTAGCCGGAGCGGTTGTCGCCGTCGGTGTTGAAGTGTCCCGGGTCGGTGCCTGCAGAGGCCTCGTCGCCGTCGACGAGCTGGTCGAGGTCCTGGTCGGCGTCGATCGGGCTGCTGAACGCCTCGTAGGGAGCCTCACCCGGGACCCGGATGATCAGCCGCTCGCCGGTGCGGTCGGCCTCGGCGCCGTCGGAGCGCTTGTCGTTGTCGCTGTCCGCGTCGCGCGGGAGGGTGGTGATGATCCCGAGGTCGCGGAGGGTGAAGCCACGCACCTCCTCGAAGTCAGTCAAGCCGTCTCCGTCGGTGTCCCTCGCCCCGGGGTTGGTGCCCAGCGCCCGCTCCTCACCGTCGTCCAGCCCGTCGCCGTCGGTGTCGGCGACGTTCCGGTTGCTGGTGACCGAGGTGGTGGTCGTCGGGCCGTTCGGGCACACCGAGTCGCACGTCCCGCCCGTGCTGACGCCGCGAACGGTGACGTCGTACGGCACCCCTGGCGCCTCCGACACCCCTGGCACCCGTTCGAGCACGTTGACCACGCCGTCGCTGTCGTCGTCGCCGAAGTTGTCGTGGTCGGGCTTCCTCGGGTCGCCACCGACCCGTTCCTCCACGCCGTCGGAGGCCGTGTCCCGGTCGCTGTCGAAGTGCTCCGGGCTGGTCATCTGGGGTTCGGTGAAGGTGTTCGGGGGGGCCGGCGGGCTGAGCAGCTCGACCCGGTACGGCGTCAGCTCGAAGTCGTCGGACAGCCCGTCCAGGTCGGTGTCGGCGCTGGTCGGATCCGTGATCGGGTCCTCCAGGGCCCAGCCGAGCAACGGGTCCTCCGGGCCGCTGATGTCACGCCGCGGCTCTCGACCCGTCGAGAAGACGATCAGCCCGTCCTGGTCCCGCTCCATGACCGCGGGGGCCTCGGAGTCGTCGGTCAGGCCGTCGTTGTCGGTGTCGTCGCTCGCGCACCTCGACCGCACCTGAAAGGAGCCTCGCTCCACCTCGACCTTCCAGCCGACCAGCAGCTCGAAGCGGTCGTCCAGGCCGTCGCCATCGCTGTCGACGCTGTCGGCGACGCCGTCACCGTTGCTGTCGACGGGACTGTCGACGCAACCGTTGATGCTCTCGAGCAGTGCTGGCAACCGGTCCTCGTCGGTGTCGGCGAGGAACGCCACGGTGAACGTCTGCCCGGCGTCCATGATCAACGAGTCGAGGGTCAGGGACTGGTCGATGCCGGTCGGGGTGATGATCTCCCACTGCTTGGCGACTCCTGGCTCCATTCCGGTCTTCCGCACCCGGTAGATCCGGTCACCGCCGCCGGGGCGGGTGATCACGGAGTAGCTGTTGTCGATCTGCTGCTGGGTGAGCGACGCCGTCGGGTTCGCGGTCTCGCTGTACTCCTTGAGGCCGGCGGCCGCCAGCGCGTCGCGCAGGGTGATGCCGAGGCTGTCGCCGTCGGCGTCGAACACCGCACGCCGGTCCCCATCACCGACGGCGCCGTCGCCGTTGGTGTCGATCAGTCGCCCTGTGCCGGTCGCGATCCGCTTCTTCTCGGTGAGGTCGCCGAGGCCGTCACCGTCGGAGTCGAAGCCGCCGTAGTCGATGACCAGGCCGGCGGTGCGGTCGTTGATCTCCTGGGAGGTGTAGGCGAAGTTGCGTCCCAGCTCGTCGAGGATGTCGTAGTTGCTGAACTTGAACACCAGCCCACGCGGGTTGCGCATCAGGTCGTCGATCATCTGCGGGAACACCTGCGTGTTCTCGAAGATGATCGGGCCACGCTCGGGCTGGAGCGGCCCGAGGTTGTACCCGGTCGCCGGCTCCTGGGTGGGCAGCAGGGTCGCCACCGGCGACAGCCGGGACGGGTCCTGGGGGTCCTGGATGAGGGCGACGACCTGGAGGTTGCGGATCGTGAAGGCGATGTCGCCGGCGGTCTTGAGCGTGACCTCCACCCGGGCGGCCGCACCGGTCACCTCCCTGGTCCGGTCGGCCGACTCGGACTGTGCGACCTCCGAGGTCAGCGACTCCTGATGAGCGCGCTGGGACTCGGACTTGGAGGTCTCGGTGAACTGGGTCAGGAACGTCGAGTTGAAACTCTGCTCGGTCGTGGTGCTGAAGGTCGCCTCGGCGCTCGGCCCGCTGTCGTACCCGACCGTGAACCCGGCCGTCTGGGAGAGCTTGGTGCCCGCCTCCAGGGTGCGCGCGTCGGTGCTGCCGAACTCATTGCTCTCGGTCTGGGTGAGGGTCGTGGTCACCTGCTCGATGCCCACCTCCCGGCTCTCGGTGCCGGTCCGGTCGACGAAGCGCACGTCGAGGTCGAGATCCATCTCGCCGATCTCGAGGGCCGGCTGCGGGAGGTCGGCGATCCGGGGCCTCCGGGTGGCCAGGCTGGTCTCGGTGCCGTCGTCGATCTGGTCACCGTCGGTGTCGTCGAGGATGGCCGAGGTCCGGAAGAAGGTCACCTCCAGGCCGTCGGTGAGGGCGTCCCCGTCGGTGTCCTGGCGGGTGGGCTCTGAGTAGATCTCGTTGAACTCGGCGTCGTCGGTGAGCCCGTCGTCGTCGGTGTCGGCATCGCGGGGGTCGGTGCCGAGGGACTTCTCGACGGCGTCGTCCAGTCCGTCGCTGTCCGTGTCGGCCGCGTCGGGTAAACCGTCGCCATTGCGGTCGTGCTCCGGGCTCGGGTTCGCGCAGTCGATGTCGGGCGCACCCGGGTTGCTGGTGACGTCCCGCTCCATTGACTTGCCGTTCGCGAGCTCGACGCGGACCTGGTAGCCGCGCAGCTCCTCGGCGTCCATCAGGCCGTCGCAGTCGGAGTCGACGTTCTCGCCCGCCGCTGCCGGTGTTCCGCGGAACACGGCGGACGTCGGGTCGATCGGTCCGCCGATGCCGCCCGAGCGCTCGGCGAGCGGAAGGCCGGTGATATCGAGTACGTCGGAGACCCGCACCCGGTAGTCGATCTCACTCTGCGCCCCGGTCGTGAGCTCGACGCTCAACCGGCTCCCGTCGGTGAACCGCGCCCCCGTCACGGGGACACCACCGACCTCGGTGCCCGGATCTCGGACGATCTCGTAACCGTCGACCTGTACCGCGCTGTCGCCCATCGGCTTGCTGAACTGGACCACGACGGAGGTGTTGCCGGTCGACCCGGCACTGGTGACGGCAGGGCGGGCATCGTTCACGGCGATCGAGCCGGTGACCTGTGCGGCGCGATGGGCCGGATCGATCGGCTCGCCTCCCGCATCGAGGACGGCGCTGGACAGGGTGATCCGGTACGGCACGGCGTACAACGGGCCGGTCTGCACCAGCACCTGGTCGAGGTCCGGCAGCCGGGTCGCGCCGGTGATGAACATCTCGGGACCGGAGGTGTACGACGCCACGTCCTCGACACTCTCGCCCATCGGCCGGTTGAACGTCAGCAGCACCTGGTCGGCGCCCTGGAGCTCTGCGGACACGAGTCGGGGTGTGGCGTTCTCCTCCGCCACCCTGTCGAGACAGTGCTCGAGTGCGGACTCCGCACGGCGCATCCGGGCTCGGGCGTTCCTCGCCTTCTTCTTGGCCTCCACGACACGGTTCTTGGCGTCCCGCAGGTTCTTCTTGGCCGCGCGGACCGCCTTCTTGGCCTGCCTCACCGCCGGCGCGGAGCCGTCGAGCCTGGCCTCGTGGAGCCTCTCCTGGGCCCTGCGGACGCGCTGCTGCGCGGTCTTGGCCCTGCGCTTCTCCCGTTTGACCAGCTTCTGGGCGTTCGTGACCGCGACACTGGCCCTGCTGAGGGCAGCGCCCTCGGAAGCGCACTCGGCGGGCACTTCATCGACCGCGGCTCGGCTGCTGGCCGACCGCGCGCCGCCGATCACGCCGCTGGCGACGGCGGTCAGACCGAGCAACAGGGTGACGGCGACGAACGCCGACAGGAGTGGTGCTGACAAGCGTCGAATGTGCGATCGAGGAGACATCTCGGAACCGTCCTCGCGTAGGGGGAGCTACCTGCGAAGAAGGTAAGGAACCGGGAGGGGCATTGGTCGCCGAGGAACTCGAGGTCAGGGAAAAGGTGCGGGGATCTGTCTAGACCGTTCGCACCCTCCGGAAGCGGTCTCGCGGACCGGCTCCGGACCCTTGGTCCCTTGGTTGTGGGATCGAGTCCCACAGGGCCTACTAGAGCGATGCGTGAGCTGCAGTTCATCCGGAGCGGCCGCCTGGCGTGGCGCGAGAAGAGCGCCCCCACGCTCAACGGCCCCCGCGACGCGATCGTCCGGCCCTTCGTTGCGAGCCGATGCGACGGCGACACCCTGCCGATCCACCGACCGGTCTCCCGGGCGATGCAGCTTGGCCTGCGCACCGGCCTGATCGACCCGGTGGTCGGCTCGATCTGCGGACCGGTCCCGTTCCGGGGACCGTTCGGCATCGGTCACGAGTGCGTCGCCCAGGTGGTGGCCAAGGGCGAGGAGGTGACCGATCTGCCCCTCGGCCAGGTCGTCGTCGTGCCTTGGGCGGTCTCGTGCGGTTCCTGCCGGGAGTGCCTCCAGGGGGTCACCGCGAAGTGCTCGACAACGCGAGCCGGCGCGCTGTCGGCGTTCGGCTTCGGTCCTGCCAGCGGCCCGTGGGGCGGCATGGTCGCCGACGAGTTCAGAGTCCCGTACGCCGACCACTTGCTCGTCCCGGTTCCCGACGGAGTGGACCCGCTGCGCGTCGCGGCCGCGAGCGACAACCTCGCCGACGCGTGGCGGGCGGTGGTGCCGCCCTTGCGCGAGCGGCCCGGCGGCTCGGTGCTCGTCGTCGGCGGTGGTGGACAGAGCATCGGGCTCTACGCGGCCGGGCTGGCCGTGCGCCACGGAGCCGAGCTCGTGGACTACGTCGACGACAAGCCCGAGCGGCGGCACATCGCCGAGGCCCTCGGGGCCCGCGTCCACCGCACCATCCCGGGCACGTACGACATCGCCGTCGAGGCCTCCTCCCACGGCTCCGGAGTCCGCAACGCCCTGCGCTCGCTCAACCCGGGCGGCGTCTGCACCGCGGTCGGCTACTACCTCGCCCCCACCACGAGGGTCCCGCTGATGCACATGTACGCCACCGACGCCACGCTCCGACTCGGCGTCTCCAGCGTGCGGCCGGTCCTGCCCGACCTGCTCGACTTCGTCGCCCGCGACGGGTTCCCCGCCGAGACCGTCACGACCCTGCTCGCCGATTGGGAGGACGCGCCCACGGCGTACGCCGCCCGCACGACCAAGCTCGTCCTGCACCGCCCACCGCTCGACCCGGACACGATCGGGTCCTGAAGCCGACGGTCTTCCTTGACTGTGCCGAGATACCTCAGTAACTTTTGAGTCAATGAGTGCTGAGGAATCGGTGGAACGGCGGGCGGCCGTCCACGCCGCGCTGGCCGACCGGACGCGGCTGCGGATCGTGGACCACCTCAGCTTCGGCGACGCCTCCGCCAGGGAGCTGCAGGCGGTGGTCGGCATCCCGTCGAACCTGCTGGCCCACCACCTCGGCGTCCTCGAGCGGGCGGGTCTGCTCGGCCGCCGCCGCTCGGAGGCAGACCGACGACGCTCCTACTTGCACCTGGTGCCCAGTGCGCTGGACGGGCTGCTTCCGCAGGGAGTCACAGCGGTGCCCCGGGTCGTGTTCGTGTGCACCGCGAACTCCGCGCGCTCCCAGTTGGCCGCCGCACTGTGGGCCGGGTCCAGCACGGTCCCGTCCGCGTCCGCGGGCACCCACCCCGCACCGAAGATCGCGCCGGGCGCGATCGCCGCAGCTCGCCGGCACGGCCTCCGGCTCGCCGCATCCAGCCCCACGCCGCTCGACGGCGTGCTCCGGAGCGACGACTTCGTCGTGACCGTGTGCGACAACGCCCACGAGGAGCTGGACCACGACGCCACCTCCGGCTCGGTCCGGCGCCTGCACTGGTCGGTACCCGACCCGGTGCCGCTCGGCACCAAGGCCGCCTTCGACGCGACCTTCGACGATTTGAACCAACGCATCGCCCACCTCGCCCCCCGCCTCACCGCCTCCTGAGGAGAAACCGTCATGACCGAGACGCCCGAGATCAACCTCGACCAGCAGCTGGCACTGAAGACCGCCGCCCAACGGCTGGCCGGCGAGTTCGAGGACACCTTCGGCGCCGAGACCATCGAACGCTTCTTGTCCTCCTCCTACGACCAGTTCGCGGACCGGGCGACCGTGGCCACCTTCCTGCCGCTGCTCGCCGAGCGGTTCGCCCGTCAGCGCCTCACCGCGCTGGCCAAGATCGAGGGGGACGGGGGTGACGGGAAGCCCGTGGTGTTGTTCCTGTGCACCCACAACGCCGGGCGCTCGCAGATGGCCCTGGGGTTCTTCGCCCATCACGCCGGGGATGCGGCGACGGCCTGGTCCGGCGGCTCCGAGCCCGGCGTGCAGGTCAACCCGGCGGCGATCGCCGCCATGGCCGAGCGGGGAATCGACATCTCCGGAGAGTTCCCGAAGCCATGGACCGACGAGATCGTGCAGGCAGCCGACGTCGTCATCACCATGGGCTGCGGCGACGCGTGCCCGATCTTCCCGGGCAAGCGCTACGAGGAGTGGACGCTCGAGGACCCGGCCGGACGCGGGGTGGAGGACGTCCGCCCGATCCGGGACGAGGTCGAGCGTCGCGTCCTCGCGCTGCTGGCCGAGCTGAACGTCACCCCAGCCACCGTATGAGCGCCTCGCTCGGTCGCCGGCTGGTCGCCGAGCTTCTCGGCACCGGGGCGCTCGTGATGGTCGTGGTCGGCTCCGGCATCGCTGCGCAACGACTCTCGCCCGACGACGTCGGCCTGCAGCTGCTGGAGAACTCCACCGCGACCTTCCTCGGGCTGACAGTCCTGATCCTGATGTTCGGGCCGGTCTCCGGATCGCACTTCAACCCGGTCGTCTCGGCCGCGGACTGGCTGCTCGGCCGTCGCGTCGGCACCGGGTTGCCGGGTGCCGAGCTCCTCGGCTACGTGGCCGCCCAGATGGTCGGCGGCGTGGGCGGGGCGGTCCTGGCCAACGCGATGTTCGACGTGTCGATCACCGAGCTGGCGACCACTGAGCGCACCGGCACGGGACTTCTCATCGGTGAGGTCGTCGCTACGACGGGCCTGGTCTCGCTCATCTTCGCGCTGGCCCGCACCGGACGGGGCGCCCTCGCCGCACCGGCGGTCGGCGCCTACATCGGCGCGGCGTACTGGTTCACCTCCTCCACGTCCTTCGCGAACCCGGCGGTCACCGTCGGTCGCGTCTTCTCCGACACCTTCGCCGGCATCGCACCGGGCTCGGTGCCCGGGTTCGTGGTCGCCCAGGTCATTGGTGCTGTCGTGGGCGTGGTCATCGTCGCCTACCTCTACCCGGGCGCCGGTCAGGCGGCCGACGACGTCGTCATCCCTCACGACCAGGGCGCACGCCCCTAGCGTCCCTTCCAGACCGGCGGCCGCTTCTCCGCGAACGCCGTTGCACCCTCCTGGGCGTCCTCGGAGCCGAAGACGGGCAGCACCAGCTCGTCCTGCTTGCCCCAGCGCTCGTCGGCCGACCAGCCCACGGCCTCGTGCGCGATCTGCTTGCTGACCCGGACCGCCAGCGGCCCGTTGCTGGCGATGGCGCCGGCCAGCTCCAGCGCGCCGTTCAGCGCGGCGCCGTCCACGGTGACCCGGTTGACGAGGCCGAGGGAGGCGGCCCGCTCGGCGTTGATCGGCTCACCGGTGAGCAGCATCTCCAGCGCGATCGGCCGGGGGATCCGCTGCGGCAGCAGCATCGCCGCGCCGGCGGCCGCGACCAGCCCCCGCTTCACCTCGGGTACGCCGAACCGGGCGCCCTCCGCGGCGACGACCAGGTCGCACGCCAGGGTCAGCTCGAAGCCACCCGCGACGGCGTACCCCTCGACGGCGGCGACGATGGGCTTGCCGGGCGGCGCCTGGGTGATCCCACCGAAGCCCCGACCCTCCACGAACGGCAGGTCGCCGGTCAGGAAGCCCTTCAGGTCCATGCCCGAGCAGAAGGTGCCG
>Ga0299913_10004527_pt1 | contig 11681 bp, 10 predicted proteins | sample RVTome_9_FD_201360 | JGI IMG/M metagenome (GOLD analysis project Ga0299913, IMG submission 201360) | Soil microbial communities from uranium-contaminated site in the Upper Colorado River Basin, Wyoming, United States - RVT155D38 (version 2) ... | reverse complement strand
ATCCAGGCCCGACTCGGCGTCGGCGACCTCCTCCACGTCGAAACCCTCGTCCTTGAGCGCAAGACGCAGGGCACTGCGCAGCCGATCGTCGTCTTCGACGATCAGTATCAGGCCTCGAGCCTGCTGGTTGGCCGTTATGCCTGGTGCTGGTCCTTCCAGGATCCTGCCTCGTTACGTCTCGATCTCTCAAACGGGGCCCGGGTCCGAGGGGCGCCGGGATGGCGTCGCTCGCACGTTACCTCTCGTCGAAAAGCGAGGCCTCGAATGTCACAGAACCGTCACACGACGACAGCCGGGTCGTCACATTGGTTTCGGATACTGAGGCCATGCGGTCACGAACGGGACATCCCAACATCGCGAGCAAATCTGGCCAAGCCCGCGCCACGCATCTGGCCGGGGCCGTGCCCTCCGAGCGGCCGGAGGCCATGGATGCTCCAGTCAGGATCTGGACCCTGCAATACGGGCCCTGCTGGTGTCGAAGCGTCCCTACCGATACCAGCTCGTTCGACTTCGTCCGGCTGCGCAGGACGGTGACCGACCTGGGCGCCCTCGAGGCGAACCTGCTCGTCATGTCCGACCGGGTGATCGAGGGCTCGGCGCGCGTCTTTCGCCAGGTATATCAGGACGTACCCGAACCGAAGCTCGTCATCTCCGCCGCCGCATGCCCGAGCGCGTCGGCGTTCTGGGACGATCTCCTCAATGGATGGAGCCCGATCGAGGACGTCCTCTCCGTCGACATCGAGGTGGAGGCATGCATCAGCGGCCACCCCGAAGAATTGATGGCGGCCGTGCTGAGACATGTACTGGCCGGCGACGAGCTGGGCGGACGGTCGCACAAGCGGTGGACGATGGAGAAGGCATCGACCGATGCATGAGGACATCCTCATGCTCGCCCTCGTCCTGGCGGCGGCGCTTGTCGGGGGCCGGGTGGCGATGCGACTCGGGTATCCGGCGATCCTCGGCGAGATCACCGCCGGGATCGTCTTAGGGCCGCCTCTCATCGGGCTCCTGGCCCGCAACGACGCCATCGATGTCCTCGGAGAGTTCGGGATCCTGCTCATGATGCTCTACATCGGAATGCATCTGGATCTCGGTGACCTCCGGCGGGCATCGATGCCGGGGCTGCTCGCCGCCGTCGGGGGCTTCCTGGTCCCGACCGCGGCCGGGCTCATCCTCATGTTGGCGGCGGGCCGGACCCTCCTGGAGGCTCTATTCGTCGGGCTCGCCATGGGGGTGACCTCCCTGGCGACGAAGTCCCGGATCCTCGTCGACCTCAAGATCCTCGACACTCGAATAGCCCACGTGCTCGTCGCCGGGGCGCTGCTGTCCGATGTCGCCGTCCTCGTCGTGTTCGCCGCGGTGGTCAATCCCGATGTCGCATCCCAAGGCGTCTCTGTGGGGACCGCGCTGTTCGCCGGTGTGAAGGCTCTCGGGTTCGGCCTCGGCGCATGGTTGGTGGGTTGGTGGGTGCTCCCGGCCGTGAAGCGCCTCTCGGGTGACCGTGAGATGGACCGAGGGGCCCTGTTCCTCGGAGTGATCGTATTCGGCCTCGGCTTCGCCTATGCCGCGGAGTTGGCGGGTATCCACGCCATCCTGGGTGCGTTCGTCGCCGGGCTCTTCATCGACACCCGGATCATGGAGCGCAAGGTCTCCAAGGACGTCCAGCAGCGGCTGGCCACGATGTCGGTGGGGGTTCTGGCCCCGTTCTTCTTCGTGTCGGCCGGCTTCGAGGTCTCGTTGTCAGTCTTCAGCACCGATCTCCCTCTCTTGGTCGCCGTGATCGTCCTGGCCACCCTGGGCAAGATCGTGGGGACTGCCCTCTTCTACATACCGAGCGGCAACGGATGGCGGGAGGGCATCGTGGTCGGAGCCGGTATGAACGGTCGGGGAGCTGTCGAGATCATCGTGGCCGAGATCGCCCTCGCCCAAGGCCTGATCGACCGTGACGTCTTCTCCATCCTGGTCTTCATGGCCTTGTTCACCACGGCCACCGTGCCGATCCTGCTCACCTGGGGAGTCCGTTGGTTGAGGCGGCGCGGTGAGTTGGTGAGAGCCGGCGACCGCAACCAAGCCCTGGTCGTCGGGGCGGGAGCGATCGCACGAAGGCTCGCCGCCGCCCTTCAGAAGGGGATGCCGGTCAGCCTGCTCGACACCAACAGGGCCAACCTGGTGGCGGGCGAACGCGAAGGACTCACGGTTCACGCCGGAAGCGGTCTGGACGAGGTGGCCCTGGAGAGCGCCGGCATCGAGAAGGCGCTCCAGGTGGTAGCCGCCACACCCAATGCCGAGGTCAATGTGCTGACGGCCCAACTGGCAGTCGACTTCGGGGTCCCCGACGTATCTGTCCTCCTCCGGGAGTCGGACACCAAGACCTTCGCGGCCCGCCTCGCAGATGCCGACATCAAGGTGATCAGGGCCCCCGAAGACTTCGCCTCTTGGGAGCACGCGTTGGGCTCCGGTCGGGCCGTGGCCGAGACCATCGATGGGACCGACCTGGAGAGGTTCCGCGATGCCTCCAATCCCCAATGGGTGCGATCGGGTGAGCCAACGGGCGAGTTCCCTGTTGCAGTGATCAGCAACGGCGAACGGTCGCCGTACACCACCGAGGTGAAGCTCTCCGACGGTGAGCATGTGGTCGTCCTGAGAAGGACCGACGTCGTCGAGTCCATGCCCTCGGCCAGACCCGACAGGTGAGTCAGGTTGCCGGCGTGACCCTGTGGCGACCGGGATCGGCCAGCTTCGCGGCCAGCGGCCCCGACACCGCCATGAGGAGCACATACGCCGCGGCCAGGGCGGGAAGCTCCTCTGCCCCTGCCACACCGGCGGCGAGACCGGCGATGACGATGGAGAACTCGCCACGAGCCATCAGGGCGAGGCCGGTTCGCAGTCGACCGGCGCGCCCGATGCCGACCTTTCTCGCCGCATACCAGCCGGTGCCGAGTTTGGTGACTGCCGTCACGAGCCCGAGCGCCAGCGCGACCAGGATGACACCCGGGATCTCACTCGGATTTGTCGACAGACCGAAGAACACGAAGAACACTGCGGCGAAGAGATCACGCAACGGGGTGATCAGCGAGTGGGCTCTCTTCACCGCCTCACCCGAGAGACTGATGCCCACGAGGAACGCCCCCACTGCCGCCGATATGTTGGCTCCCTCGGCCAGGCCCGCCACCAGAAGGGTGAGCCCGAAGACGGTGAGAAGACTCACCTCGTCCGAGCGATGGATGACGAAGGTCCCCAACCGGTCTCCCTGTCGATAGGCGATGAATATGGCCGCCGCCATCATTGCCACGGCCACTGCGATGGTGAGGACGGCGCTCACGGTGCTGCCCCCGAGGGCCAGCGCGCCGAGGGTGGGGAGGAGGACGGCCATGGCGAGGTCCTCGAAGACCAGGATCGACAGAACCACCGGTGTCTCCCGGTTGCCACTCCATCCCAGGTCGCCCAACAACTTGGCGATCACCCCGGTCGACGAGATGTAGGTGACCCCACCCATGAACAACGCAGGCACGACACCCCAACCGAGGAGCAGACCGGCGAGAAAGCCAGGCGTGAAGTTGAGCACCAGGTCGAAAGCTCCGGCCCCGGCGACGGAGCGAACTCCGGCCACCAGCTCGGTCGCCGAGTACTCGAGCCCGAGCATCAGAAGGAGGAAGATGACGCCCAGCTCGGCCCCGACCTCGATGAATTCCTCGGAGGTCACCAGTGGGACCAGACCCCCTTCCCCCAGGGCGAGACCCCCGAGCAGGTAGAACGGTATCGGCGAGACTCCCAGTCGCCCGGCGAGACGGGCGAGCACCCCGAGCGACAATATGACGGCGCCGAGCTCGATCAGAAGACGAGCGCCTTCCCCCATCGTCTAGCGGCCCCTCGTCCTCTTCGGGCGAAAGGGCACTAGCCGACCGTCAAGATCTCAGTGACGGCTTTGATCCCCTCAGAAGTCCCGACGACGACGAGCGTGTCGTCGGCCTCGATGTGAAACTCGGGCACCGGCGCCGGGAATGCCTCATCGTCCCTGATGACGGCGACCACCGAGACTCCGGTGCGGGTCCTGATGCGGGCGTCCCCGATGGTCTTCCCGGCATATGGGGTCCGCTCTGCGACGGAGAGCCAGTCGATGGCCAGACCCTCTATCTGTTGCTGGAGTCCGCTGAGACTCTCGACCACGCTCGACGCACCGAGCGCCTCGGAGAGGGCATGACTGTCGTCGTCGGAGAGGTTGAGGCTCTGGGTCACGGAGTCGGGGTCGTCCGGCTCACAGATGAACAACTCTCGGCGACCGGTCCGGTGGTGGATGACCCCTATGCGGTGACCACCCTCGGACGTGAATTCGTGGCGGATGCCGACTCCCGGAAGAGCGGTCTCCTCGATCTTCGGCACGTGTGCACTCCTGGCTAGCTCGATCCAATCCTAAGTTCGCGACCGGGGGACGGGCTCAGGAGTCGTCTGGCATCGGAGTCAACTCCACTTCTCTGACCCTTCTTCCGTCCGTGCTCTTCACCTCGAGACGCCACCCCTCCTCTTCGACCACGTCTCCGGGCCGGGGCAGTCGCCCGAGACGATCCATGATCAGCCCGCCTAAGGTCTCGTACTCCCCGTCGGGGAGATCGACGCCATATTCCGAGAGCTGAGCTGGTCTCACCAGTGCCGGGGCCAGGATGCGTCCGTCTCGGGTTCTGATGGGTCGGCGCTCCCTCCGATCGTGCTCGTCGCGGATGTCGCCCACGAGCTCCTCGGCGATGTCTTCCATGGTGATGATCCCGGCAACGGACCCGTGCTCGTCGACGACCATGGCGAAGTGGATGCGACTCCGCCGCATCTCGACGAGGACCGACCGGATGTGTGCCGATTCGGGGACGAAGAGGCTCTGACGAACGAGGCCAGGATCGACGGGACGATCATGATCCTCGTCGGCGGCACCCATCAGATCCTTGACGTGCACGAACCCGAGCACATCGTCGAGGTCCTGCCCATAGACAGGGATGCGGGAATGTCCGGTCTCCTTCATCAGCCGCTCGATATCGGCGAGGGGCGCATCGGAGGGGACCGCCACCACGTCGGGCCGGGGGATCATGGCCTCGGCGGCGTCGAGATCCCCGAAGACGATGGCGCCTGTCAGCAGACGATGGGTGAAATCCTCGATGACACCCTCCTCCTGGCCGGTGGCGATGATCACGGCGAGATCATCCGCGGAATGCCCGATCTCGAGGGAGTCCGCGGGCGTGACACCGAACAGATGGAGGACGCCATTGGCGAGGGCATTGAGAGCGGCGATCAGGGGCCTGAAAACGATGATGAAGCCCCTGAAGACGTGGGCGAGGGCGGTGGCCGAGCGTTCCGGGCTCGATATCGCAATGTTCTTGGGAGCCATCTCGCCAACAACCATGTGCAGGAACACGACGATCAGCAGAGCGATCACCAGCGCGACCACGTGGGTCACCTCCGGGGGCAGCGGGGCGAGGCCGAGGGCCCCTTCGAGCAGGTGAGCCACCGCCGGCTCGGCAACGGCACCTAGCCCCAAGGAGGCCATCGTGATGCCCAACTGGGCCGCGGTGAGGCTCAAGGAGAGGTTCCTGTTGAGACCCACGGCGATACGAGCCGACGAGGTCTCTTTCTGCTCGAGAACATCTCTTCGGGACGTGATGTAGGCGAACTCCGCAGCCACGAAGAACCCATTTGCGATGAGGAGAACGATCATGAGCAAGATCGGGCCCCAGCTCACGACGAGCTCTCCCCAGGTCGCAACGTCCGGATGACTCGCACTTGGTCGACCCTGTGGGCATCCATCTGCAGGACCTCGAAAGCGAGGTCACCAACCGCGATGATGTCACCTGGCTCCGGAAACCGCCCCAGGGTGGCGACGAGGAACCCACCGAGGGTCTCATAGTGACCTTCGGGCCACTCGAAACCCACCCGCTCTTCGACGTCGTGACGATGGAGCAGGCCTGAGAGGACGTCGACCTGCTCCGGCTCGAGCATCTCCCCTGCCGCCTGGTCGTACTCGTCCTCGATCTCCCCGAAGATCTCCTCCAGGAGGTCCTCGATGGTGATGATCCCCGCCGTCCCGCCGTACTCGTCGATGACCACGGCCATCCCGCGCCCCTTCTCCTGGAGCTCGGCGAGGAGATACTCGAGACGGCTGGCGGCCGGGACGCGCAAGCCGGGCTCGGTGATCTCTTCCACCGGAGTGAGAGCCCGTCCCGAGCCCGGGATTCCCAGCGTGTCCTTCACATGGGCGATGCCCACGATCTCGTCGAGGTCGAGCCCGTACACGGGGAACCTGGAGTGGCCGGTCTCACGAGCCATAAGGCGCAACTCGGAGATCGGTTGATGGCGATTGACGGCCACTACATTGACCCTCGGGATCATGGCCTCGGCCGCCACCTTCTCGCTGAAGGTGATGGCCCGGGTGAGCAACTCCATCTCCTCATCGTCGAGCTGGCCCTCCTCCCCGGAGGAGCGGATCATCAGCTCGAGCTCCTCCATCGAGCGAACACCAGCCAGCTCCGCACGCGGCTCGATGCCGAGCCGGCGGACGGTCCAGTCGGCAGCGTTGTTGAGGAAGACGATCAGCGGGCGCAGGGCCCGGTTGACCATCTGCATGGGGATCCCGAACCAGACGGCCGAGCGATAAGGGCGCGATATGGCGAGGTTCTTCGGCACCAGCTCCCCGAAGACCATTTGGGCGGTGGTGGCCAGGACGAAGGCGACGGCCACCGACACCGCCAACGAGGTGGCGCCGCCGACGAATCCCAGCCTGTCGATCAGGGGCGAGATCACCGCGGCCAGGGCTGGCTCGGCGATGGCACCGAGGACCAGAGAGGTGACGGTGATACCGAGTTGGGCGCCGGAGAGCTCGAAGGAGAGATTGCGCAGAGAGCCCAAGATGCGACGGGCCGACCGATCTCCCTCTCGGGCCCGACGTTCGACGCCACTCCGCTCGACGGCCACGATGGCGAACTCACCTGCAACGAAGAACGCGTTGGCCAGGATGAGGATGACCACTGCAGCCAATCCCAAGAAGGTGCTAATTCGCGATCTCCGTCGTCACCGCCAAGCGATGAGGATAACCGTCGACCATCACATCCCATCCGATGACGTCAGCTGTCGACGACATCCCCGGCGGTCCGGGATCGTGCTTGTGGAGCGTTATCCCCCTGGACGGCTGACAGATGCGGAGCCGTCCGAGTCGAGGATCGGGATCGTGGACGTCGGTTTCGAGCCCAGTTCGAAGGCTCGACGCTCGTCGCCGAGATGACGTATCGCATGGGAGACAGGACCTGGGTGCAGCGATTCGGCGCGGTCGACATGGACGACGAGACTCTGGCCGTTGAGGCCGAACAAGTGGGCCTGGTCATCACGCACGCCCTCGACGAAAGGAGGACCTGGGTAGCCCTCGAGGCTTCGAAGTCACACCGGCCGTAGCTCGAGACGGCGCAGCAACTGCGCGTTGATGGCCACGACCACGGTCGAGACGCTCATCAGGACGGCTGCGACGGCCGGGCCGAGGACGATGCCGGCCCAGGCGAGGGCTCCCCCCGCCAGGGGCAGCGCCAGGATGTTGTACCCCGCAGCCCAGCCGAGGTTCTGCAGCATCTTCCGATAGCCGGCCCGCGACAGGCGGAGGATGGCAACTACGCCACGGGGGTCGTCCGAGGCCAGGACCAATCCGGCGGACTCTATGGCGACATCGGTCCCCGCTCCGATGGCGATCCCGACATCTGCTTGGGCGAGAGCCGGGGCATCGTTGACCCCATCTCCCACCATTGCCACCTTCAGCCCCTCCCTTTGGAGCTCAGCCACCTTCGAATGCTTGGCCTCCGGGAGCACCTCTGCCATCACCTGGTCGATGCCGAGCTCCCGCCCCACCGTCTCGGCGACCTCGTGGGCGTCTCCTGTGATCATCGCCACCTGTAGACCGAGTCGGTGGAGCTCGACTATCGCATCACGCGACTCCGGGCGCAGCTGGTCCTCGAGGGACATGGCACCGATCACTTCGCCTTCGGCGAGCACGTAGAGGACGGCGGCACCGCGCTCCCTCCACGGCTCCACCGCCTGCTCCACGCCGGGAGGAATCACGACGGCCCGCTCCCGCAGCAGGGCCGGGCCACCCATGGCCACCCTGGCGCCGTCCACGCTCGCCTCGACACCCCTGCCGCTCATCGCCTCGAAGTCCCCGGCTCGCGGGATCCCGCCGCGCTGCTGTGCGGCGGACACGATGGCCCGCGCCAGGGGGTGCTCGGAGTCCGACTCCACGGCTCCAGCAATTGCCAGCAGACGATCCTCGTCGCCGTCGACGGCCATCATGTCGGTCAGCTCATGGCTTCCCTTGGTCAGTGTCCCGGTCTTGTCGAAGAGCACCACGTCGACGCTGCGCATCTCCTCGAGGGCCAGCCGATCCTTGACGAGGATCCCGTTGCGGGCCGCCATGCCGGTCGAGATCGACACCACCAGTGGAATCGCCAGGCCGAGGGCATGGGGACATGCGATGACCAGGACCGCGACGCTCCTCACCACGGCCTGGTCGGGATCGGCGGCCGCCAACCATGCCACCGCCGTGATGGCTGCCGCTCCGACAGCCACATAGAACAGGAGGGCAGCGGCCCTGTCGGCCAGCACCTGTGCCCTGGAACGGGATTGTTGGGCATCGGCGACGAGACGCTGGATGCCGGCAAGCGCGGTGTCATCGCCGACTGCCTCGACGCGGACACGTATCGAGTTGTCGGTGGCGACCGTGCCCGCCACGACCTCGTCACCTCTCTCTTTGGTGACTGGCTTGGACTCCCCGGTGACCATCGACTCGTCGAGCTCGACCACTCCCTCCACGACTACACCGTCGGCAGGTACGCGCCCACCGGGACGCACCAGGACCAGGTCCCCCACCTCCAACTGGTCGATCCGGACTGTCTCCACGCCGTCTTCGGTGACCCTCTCCGCCTCATCGGGGAGTAGCGCGGCCAGCGCAGCCAACGCACCCCGAGCCTGACCGATCGCCCGCATCTCCATCCAATGGCCGAGGAGCATGATCGTGATCAAAGCGGCCAACTCCCACCAGAACTCGAGATCGAACCAGCCTGCAGTCGTCGTCAGCGAGGCGATGAAGGCGACGGTGATCGCCATGCCGATCAGGAGCATCATCCCGGGCTGGCGGTCACGCGCCTCGCGGACCGCTCCTTCGAGGAATGGCGAGCCACCATAGAAGAAGATCACGGTGCCCAGCACCGGTGCGATCCATGCGGCTCCGGGGAACGACGGCGCCGAGTACCCGAACCACTCCTGGATCATCTCCGAGTAGAAGACGAGCGGGACGGTGAGGACCAACGAGAGCCAGAACCGATCGCGGAACATCGCGACGCTGTGCCCGGCGTGCTTGTCGTGGCCGGCACCGTCGTGTCCGTCCTCGTGGCCGTGCTCGTAGTGCTCGCTCTGGTGCTCGAGGTGCCCGGTGGCGGTCTCGTCCCCGTCGTGTGAGTGCCCGTCCATCGTCTCCTCCAATCGCGGCGCTAGGAGCGCACCAGGCGCTCGATCGCGCGCGTCGCCTCAGTCACCAGGTCGTTGGCCGTGGTGGCGTCACCCGCTTCTGTTGCCTCGCGCACACAGTGGCGGACGTGCTCGTCGAGCAGACCTACCGCGACCCCCTTGAGGGCGGCGGACACCGAATTCACCTGGGTCAGGACGTCGATGCAGTACTTGTCCTCGTCGATCATCCGCTGTAGGCCGCGCACCTGGCCCTCGATACGGGCCAGCCGCTTCAGGTAGTCGTCTTTGTCGATCTCATATCCACGCACGATGCCCTCGCTCCGCCGTATACCCTAGGGGGGTATTGTATACTATGGCTAGTGCGACCCTGTCAGGTGAAGCCCAGCATGACCTCACTCCCCCGGCCAACACCTCGGGCACGAGGTCTGTCCCCTGCGCTCTGCCTGGGTGCGGATGGCGGGCACCCCCCTGATCCGATGCGGATCGCAAGCCGGTCTCAGCTCGTCGCCAGGGCTCTCGCGGTGGTAGTGGTCTTCACTCATATAGGAAATGACGATCCGCTCGCTCGGGCTAGAAGTCATGTTGCGGCGGTCGACGGGCATGGGCTCGATTGTCCCCGGGTCGCGGAGATACGCAAAGGGCCGCCGCTTCGAAGGGGAGATCGTCGAGCGCAGGAAGCCCAATACGGATTGGATGGCGTCCCGCTCCAGGACGCTGTCAATCCTCCGGTCGCGTAAGGACCGCGATGATGCCGGCAGCGACGAGGAGTAGGGCTCCGAGTATGACGGGGGTCACGTTGACCTTCTCGTCGAGTTGTCGTCCGGGTTCAGTGACGGTCAGGGATCGAACCTCGAGGTACGACTCTCCTGGCCGTGTGGAGTCGTGGTACTTCCAGATCCCGGTGACGCGGACGATAGGACCGCGAAGGCGGTATCCGCCGGGAGCATCAATGGCTTCGGTCTGCTCGACGGGCATCCTCAGTGCGATCCCCACGTTGGCTCCAACCGGCGGGCCCCCCTCCCTGATCGGCTGGTGCGCGTAGGCGTCACCGTTGAGTTGGGTCCACATCGAGCCGTCGTCGCGGAATCCGTAGTCTCCTATCAGCTCTCCTTCGACGGTGACTTCCTCTCCGGCGAGTTCGGCTCCCAGCTCCAAGATCTCGGGCACCGATACCTCCTCGGCCGCGGACGCGGGGGCGGGAAGAAGCAAAAAGACAGTGGCCAGAAAGGTGACTCGGACCAATCTTCTCATTTGCCCCTCACCCATGAGTAGACGAATCCCAGCAATGAGAAGACAGCGACGAACTCGAGCCGACCGGCCCACATCTGGAGCATGTAGACCAGCTCGAGAAGGATTGGCATCGACGGGTCGGTCACACCGACTGACAGCCCGACGTTGGCGGAGGCGCTGACCGACTCGAATAGAGACGCCTGGAGGGGAATCCCATAGGCCAAACCCATGCCCGCTCCCAAGAGATAGAGAGCCACATAGAGAAGGGAGACGATCATCACCGATTGGATGAGCGCAGGCGTGAGGTGCTTGCGACCGGACTGGTGGTAGGCGGTGCCCACGAGGGCGTGCTCAGGGAGGAGAACCTGTCTGATCTGATTGACCACTGCCTTGATGGTGAGGCCGATCCTCAGTGACTTGACCCCGCCTGCGGTCGACGAGCCCATGCCGCCGAGTGCCATCGCGATCGCCATGCCTCCGAAGGCGAGTCCGCCCCATTTGGCCAACTCGGCCGAAGGAACGGTTGAGAAACCCGTGCCGGTGTGCGCGGACAGGATCTGGAACAAGCCCTGTCGGGTCAGGCCCGCCACATTGACGAACAGGCCTGTTGCAGCCAGACCAAGGAGGGTCAGGACCATGGTGAACCCGAAGGTGGAGATGATGGTGCGGGTCTCCAGGTTGGCGAACACGCGGCGGCGAGGACCCCGCCAAAGCGCGTAGTGGAGACCGAAGGACATCGCCCCGGCGACCATGAGCAGCGCGGTCACGCCTTCGAAGATCGCCGAGTGGTAGTACCCGATGCTGGTCGACTGAGGAGAGAAGCCACCGGTGTCGAATCCCGCGAAGAAGATCATCAGTCCGTGGAACAGTGAGCGGTCGAGGTCGAACCCGAGGACCAGCCAGCCGACGAGCCCAAGGGCCGTGACACCGAAGATGAGGTGGACCACCGACACGGCCCAAATGAATCGTGC
>Ga0299913_10004526_pt1 | contig 11682 bp, 10 predicted proteins | sample RVTome_9_FD_201360 | JGI IMG/M metagenome (GOLD analysis project Ga0299913, IMG submission 201360) | Soil microbial communities from uranium-contaminated site in the Upper Colorado River Basin, Wyoming, United States - RVT155D38 (version 2) ... | reverse complement strand
TGCTCGCCGCCGGCGCCCGAGTGCAGGCGCACGACCCCAAGGCCACCGACTCGGCGCGGCAGATCTTCGAGGACCGGGTGATGTACGCCGCCGATCCCTACAGCGCCGCGCACGGCGCCGATGCGCTCTGCGTCATGACCGAATGGCTCCTCTACCGGAACCCCGATTTCGAGCGGGTCCTCAAGCTGCTGCGCCGCCCGCTGCTGGTGGACGGCCGCAACCTGTACGACCCCGACCGCATGAAGGCGATGGGCTTCGACTACCACGGGATCGGCCGGGGCGGCCGGTGACCCGAGTCCTCGTCACCGGGGCGGCCGGCTTCATCGGATCGCACCTGGTGGAGGCGCTGTCCCATCAGGGGCACGAGATCGTCGGGATCGACAACTTCGACCCCTTTTACCCCCGGGCGATGAAAGAACGGAACCTGGCCGAGATGGGCCGGCTTCCGGGCTTCACCTTCCACGAGCTCGACCTGCTCGACGTCGAGGCGTTGCAGTCGCACCTGACCGCGGACACGGTGCTGGTCCATCTCGCGGCGAAGGCCGGCGTGCGGCCCTCCATCGCCGATCCGGTGGGCTATACCAGGGTGAACGTCACCGGTACCGCCGCCGTGGCCGAGGCCGCGCGGGCCGCCGGGGTGTCGCGCATCCTGTTCGGCTCCTCCTCCTCGGTGTACGGCGACACCACGCCGGTCCCCTTCCGGGAAGACGCCCCCGCGGTGGACCCCCTCTCGCCCTACGCCGCCAGCAAGCGCGCGAGTGAGCTGTTCCTTCGGGCGGTCGCCCCGCTCTACGGCTTCCGGATCGCCTCGCTCCGGTTCTTCACGGTGTACGGGCCGCGGCAGCGCCCCGACCTGGCGATCCACGCGTTCGCCCGCAAGATGGTCGAGGGCAAGACGCTGACCCTCTTCGGCGATGGCACCCAGGCCCGCGACTACACGTACTGCGACGACATCGTCGCGGGGGTGGTCGCCGCCCTCCGCTGGACCGAGAGGGCGCCGGTCGGCGTGGAGACCTTCAACCTGGGCGGCAACCGCTCGGTCCCCACCGGCGCGATGGTGGACGAGATCTCCAAGGCGCTGGGGATCACACCCAAGATCGAGTGGGCGCCGATGCAGCCGGGCGACGTGCAACGCACCGCCGCCGACCTCACCAAATCGGGCGCGGTGCTCGGCTACGCGGCCCGGACACCCTTTCGGGAGGGGATCCGGCGCTTCGTCGCCTGGTTCCGGGAAGCCTATGGCCGGGCAGACTGAGCGGGTGCTGACCCGTGCCCGCGAGCGCTTCGCGGTGCAGGACTACTACGGGACGGTGCATCTGCTCGAGGAGATCGCCGCCGGCGGCCGTGCGTTCGCGGACGTGCACCACCTGCTGGGCGTCTCCCTGTCTTTACTGGGACAGCGCGACCGGGCCTTGACCGAGTTCGCCCGGGCGCTCGAGCTCAACCCGCGCTATCTCGAGGCCCTGATCCATCAGGGGCTGGTGCTCTATGAGATGGGCCGGGACGCGGAGGCGGAAGCCTCCTTCCGCCGGGCGGCCGCCAGCATCTCGCCCCCCTCCAATGGACTCCCGGCGCCGATCGCGGCCCGGCTGGCCAATCAGCACGCCGAGCTGGCGGAGGCGTACGCCGAGGCCGGCGCGCTCGACCGGGCGGTCGAGCAGTACCAGCGAGCCCTCGAGCTCGGGCCGGGGTTCGTGGACCTGCGCTACCGGATGGCGCGTGTGCTGCTGGAGTCGGGGCGCTCGCTGGAGGCCCGGGAGGCGCTCGAAGAGGTCCTGCGGAGCCGTCCCAACTTCGTGGATGCCTCTGCGGCGCTGGGACTGGCCCACTATCTCTCGGGCGACGCGCTGGGCGCGCGGGACATCTGGAAGAAGTGCCTTCAGCGACGCCCCGAGAATGCCCGAGTGGAGGCCTACCTGGCGATGCTCGGTCGCACCGGCCCGTGATCCGGTGGGCCTTCGCCGCCGCCGCGGCCTGTGTGGCCTGCGGCGGGGCGGCCGATGGCGAGCGCCATGCCGACGAGGCCTACGGCCGCGGTGAGTATGCGCAGGCCCTGAAGGAGTACACCGCGCTCGCGGCCGGAAAGGCGGACCCCAGAATCTGGGCCAAGACCGGCGCCGCGGCGCTTCACGCCGGCGACCTCCGCGCCGCGGCCGACGCGTACCTGCACCTGGCCGGTGAGGATCCCTCCCGCGCGCAGGAAGCGGCCGAAGGCCTCGACGAGGTGGCCCGCGCCGCCGAGCGGGCCGACCGGCCCGAGGCTCTCCAGCAGGCCGTGATCGGCCTCCAGACCGTCGCGCCCGACCGGGTTCCCGGTCCCTACGCCCTGGTGCTAGCCCAGAAGGAGGGCGCCGAGCCCTCCGAGCTGGTCACGCTGCTCCCGCGGGCCATCGCCGCGGCCCCCGACCAGGGCACGGTGGACTCGCTCCTCGGCCTCCATGCCCGCCTGCTGCAACAGACCTCCGGCTGTGGACAGGCGATGTTCCAGTACCGCGCGCTGCTGCGCCGCACCCAGGACAGCTTGCTCCGCGCCGGCGCCCGGAGAGGCGCCGCCGACTGCGCGCTCTCGCTTGGCCAGCGGGCGCTCTCGAGCGGACAGGAAGACGACGCGGCTCTATGGTTCGCCGAGGCGGCGAGGATGGACTCGACGTCGGCGACCGGCCGGCGCGCGCTCTTCGCCTATGGCGACACTCGATTGATTCAGGGGGACACGCTCGCCGCCGCCATCGCGTTTCAGGCGATCGCGGCGGACCCGGAGGTCACGGATTCCTTTGGCGGGAAGGCTCGTGCCAGGCTCGCCGCCCTGGGACTCACCCCCGCGACGAACCCAGAACCCAGGCTCGAATCACCATGAACCGCTTTCGGTCGCTCGCGCTCGCCGCCGGGACCCTCGTCCTCGCCGGCTGCGGAGGGGGACGCGCCCCCGAGGCGGGAGGCGGGTCGGGGGCGCCGCCCGCGCCGGCGGAAAACTCCACGCCGCAGCAGGTCGACTCCCTCTACCGGTTGGCGGAGAGTCGGATCCGGCACGGCAAGTGGGGTGACGCGATCGAGGATCTGGAGCGGCTGCTGCTGGAGTTCCCCCCCGGCGATCCCCGCATACCGAAGGCCCGGTATTTCCTGGGCGAGGCGAAGCTCGGGATCGGGAGCCACCTCGAGGCAGCGCGGGAGTTTCGCCGTGTTTCCGACGAGACCCCGAACGATCCCCTGGCACCCGAGGCGCTGCTCCGGGTGGGCGATGTCTACACCGACCTGTGGCGCCGGCCCGAGCTGGATCCCTCCTACGGGCAAACCGCGCTCGCGACCTATCAGGAGCTGCTCAACCGCTACGCCGGAAGCTCCGCCGCCGCCCGGGCCCAGGCCAGCATCGATGATCTCCAGGAGCGCTTCGCGTACAAGGAGTACCGGGCGGCGCTCTACTACTACAAGCTCAAGGCCTACGACTCCGCGATCCTCTATCTGAAGGACGTGGTGGCCACGTATCCGAGAGCCTCCGTCGCGCCCGACGCCCTGCTCAAGCTGGTGGAAGCCTACCGCCGGCTGGGCTACCAGGAGGACGTGCGGGAGACCTGCGGCTACCTTCGCCGGTTCCATCCCAACGCGCTCCGACGCCGGTCGCCGTGCCCGGCCGACACGGCGGGCGCCTCGTAGGAGAATGGTCGGTCTCTTCGGCGGCTCGTTCGATCCCGTCCATCACGGACACCTGATCGTAGGCCAGGAGGCCGCCGAGACACTGGGGCTCGAGACCCTTCGCTTCGTGCCTGCGCGGGAGCAGCCCTTCAAGTGGGGCCGGCACGGCGCCTCGCCGGAGCACCGCGCCGCCATGCTCGACCTCGCCGTGGCGGGTGCCTCCGGCCTCCAGGTGGAGCGCGTCGAGCTGGAGCGCTCCGGCCCCTCGTACACGGTGGACACTCTGCGCGCCATCCGGGCCCGGGAGCCCGGGATCGAGCTGACCCTGTTGCTCGGCGCCGACGCGGCGGCGGAGCTGGAGGCGTGGCACCAGGCCGCGGAGATTCCCCGGCTGGCCACCGTGGTGGTCTTCGCCCGGCCGGGGGTGCCCGTACCGGTGTCACCACTCATCGCCAGGACCATCCAGGTTCCCGCCATCGACATCTCGGCCACCGAGGTCCGGCGCCGGGCCAGGGAGGGGCGCTCGCTCCGGTATTGGGTGCCCGATCCGGTGGCGGAGTACGTCACCCTGCATCGGTTATATTTGGACCCAGCATGATCAAATCCATGATGACGGCGGTCTTCGGGACCCGATTCGACCGCGAGCGGAAGCGGCTCCAGCCGATCGTGGACCAGATCCACGCCGCGGAGGAGCGGCTCAAGGGCCTCAGCGAATTCGAGCTCAAGGCCCAGACCCAGAGGTTCCGTGACCGTCTCGCCGAGCTGACCGGTTCCTCGAAGGCCGAGCTGGAGGAGGTGCGGGCGGCGAAGCATGGGTGCGCCGACCCGGTCGAGCGCGACCGGCTGGAGCAGCGGTTCCACGAGCTGGAGGCCCAGTACAAGAAGGAGCTCAAGGCCGGTCTCGACGAGATGCTGCCCGAGGCCTACGCGACGGTCCGGGAGGCGTGCCGGCGGATGGTCGGCACCACCGTGCCGGTGATGGGGCACGACCTGGTGTGGGACATGGTGCCGTACGACGTGCAGCTCATCGGCGGCGTGGTCCTCCATCAGGGGAAGATCGCGGAGATGGCCACCGGCGAAGGCAAGACGCTGGTCGCCACGCTGCCGCTCTACCTCAACGCCCTCGCCGGCCGCGGCACCCACCTCGTCACGGTGAACAACTACCTGGCCCGCCGCGACTCTCAGTGGATGGGCCACGTCTTCTCCTACCTCGGGCTCACCGTCGCCTGTCTCGACGACACCGAGCCGTCCTCGCCCAACCGCCGCGCCGCGTACCAGGCCGACATCACCTACGGCACCAACAACGAGTTCGGCTTCGACTACCTGCGCGACAACATGGTCTTCTCGCTGGACCAGCGGGTGCAGCGGGAGCACGCCTATGCGATCATCGACGAGGTGGACTCGATCCTGATCGACGAGGCGCGGACCCCGCTCATCATCTCCGGCCCGGTCGGCAACGAGACCGACGACAAATACGCCCAGTTCAACCGCCAGGTGGCGGAGCTGGTCCGGAAGCAGACCGGTGTGGTGAACACGCTGCTGGCCGAGGCGGAGAAGTTGCTGGAGGACGAGAAGACCAGGCAGGACGCCGCGCTCAAGCTGTACCAGGCCCATCTCGGTATGCCGAAGAACAAGCGGCTGCTGAAGCTGATGAACGAGACCGGGATCAAGCAGCTGGTGCAGCGGATGGAGCTCGACGCCATCGCGGACCGCAAGCTTCCCATGCGGCAGCAGCGGATGCGGGACACCGAGGACGTGCTCTACTTCGTGCTGGACGAGAAGGGGCACTCGGTCCATCTCACCGACCGCGGCGCCGAGGCGCTCTCGCCCGACGATCCGGGGCTCTTCCTGGTGCCGGACATCTCGGAGGAGATCCACCGGATCGACAAGGACCCCGACCTCTCGCCCCACGACCGGATCGAGCGGCGGCGGCAGGTCGAGGGCGACTACGCGCTCAAGAGCGAGAAGCTCCACATCATCCACAAGCTGCTCCAGGCCCACGTCCTCTACGAGAAGGAAGTGGACTACCTGGTGCAGGACGGCCAGGTGATGATCGTGGACGAGTTCACCGGCCGGGTGATGACGGGGCGCCGGTGGGCCGACGGACTGCATCAGGCGGTGGAGGCGAAGGAGCAGGTGCAGGTGAAGGGCGAGACCCAGACCTTCGCCACCATCACCATCCAGAACTACTTCCGGATGTATGACAAGCTGGCGGGCATGACGGGTACCGCCGAGACGGAGGAGACCGAGTTCTACCAGATCTACGGGCTCGACGTCAACGTCATTCCCACCCACCGGCCGGTGCGGCGGATCGACCAGGTGGACCGGATCTACAAGACCCGGCGCGAGAAGTACAACGCCGTGCTGGACGAAGTCGAGCGCCTGCACGGCCTCGGCTGGCCGATCCTGATCGGGACGGTCACGGTGGAGGTGTCGGAGACGCTGTCGCGCCAGCTCAAGCGCCGCGGGCTCAAGCACGAGGTGCTGAACGCGAAGTACCACCAGCGCGAGGCGGAGATCGTCGCGGGCGCGGGCCAGCGGGCATCCATCACGATCGCGACCAACATGGCCGGCCGCGGAACCGACATCAAGCTGGGGAAGGACCTCGACCTGGAGCAGCCCGAGGCGGGGCTCCAGATCATCGGCACCGAGCGGCACGAGTCTCGGCGGATCGATAGGCAGCTCCGCGGCCGGTCGGGCCGCCAGGGCGATCCGGGTCAATCGATCTTCTTCCTCTCGCTGGAAGACGATCTCATGCGGCTGTTCGGCTCCGACCGGATCGCGCGCTGGATGGACAAGAGCGGGGCGGAGGAGGGCGAGGTCATCACCGGCGGCCTGGTGACCCGGGCCATCGAGCAGGCACAGAAGCGCGTCGAGCTGCAGAACTTCCAGCAGCGGAAGCGGCTGCTGGAGTACGACGACGTGATGAACCAGCAGCGCGAGGTGATCTACTCGCTGCGGCTGTTCGCGCTGGAGCGCGGCGAGGAGCTGAAGGCCGAGGCTCGCCGGATGATCGAGGCGGCGCTGGAGCGGGCCACCACCCAGTTCCTGGCCGAAGCCGAGCGGCCGGAGGAGTACGACCGGGGTGGCCTCCGCGAGGCCCTCATGCTCCAGTACCTGGTGGGTCCGGAGCAGGTGACCGACCCGCAGGTGGCGCCGTCGCTGGACCGCATCGTCGAGGTCGTGAAGGCCGAAGGCGAGGAGGCCTTCCGGCGGAAGGTGGAATACCTCTCGGACTTCGGGAAGACGATCGGCATTCCCGACGTGGACAGCCAGGTGCTCTCCCAGGTGATTCTCGCCGTGCTGGACGAGCGATGGAAGGACCACCTGTACGATCTCGACCAACTGCGCAACGCGATCCAGTATCGCGCCTGGGGGCAGAAGGACCCGCTGGTGGAGTACAAGCGCGAGGCCTTCGAGATGTTCGAGGATCTCATGCGCGACATCCAGTCCACCTTCACGGAGCGCTTCCTCAAGATCCAGGTCAGCGCCGAGCCCCGGCAGGAGCTGCCGAGGCAGGCGGTCCGCCGCCCCGCGCCTCAGGTCCCGGTGGCGGAGCCGGCGCCCGCGCCCGCGGGTGCCGACGACCTGTTCCTTGGGGCGGCGCCTCGCGTCCCACCGCCGCCGCCGGTGGCCCCCGCCGCGCGGGGTCCGGCACCGGCGCTCAGCAGCTCCCTCGGTCCGGTGGGCCGGCAGGCGGCCGCCACTGTGCCGGAGGTGGGGCGGAACGATCCCTGTCCCTGCGGGTCGGGGAAGAAGTACAAGAAGTGCCACGGGGCAGGCCGGTGAGCATCATCCGGCTTTCGAGACGCGGAGGTCGCTGACCGGCCCTTTCGCGAACGGAGGCGTCCATGGCTCACATTCGGCGGACCGGCGCGGCGGTGGCAGCCGCACTCGCCGGCGCGTGCTCCAGCTCCGAGAATCGCGCAGCGGGAGGTGAGACCGGGACGGTCGACACTGCCGTCACGGCCAGCAGCGACCGAACCGAGCTTCGCGTCTCGAACGTCATGATCGGAAGACAGATCGGGCCCGGCAATCGCATCACCGAGCCGACCTTTCAATTCGCACCTCAGGACACCGTATATGTCTCGGTCGCGACCGAGGGCGCGGGCGGGACCACCACGCTGACCGCCGCGTGGCGGTCCCAGAGCGGTGAGATCCTTCAGAAGTCCTCGGCGCCGGTGCCCGAAGCGGGCGAGAACGCCGAATTCCGCCTGTCCCAGCCCAAGGGTTTCAAGCCCGGCAACTACAAGGTGATCGTGTTTCTGGGCGGCGACTCGGTGGAGACCAGGGTCTTCGCGGTCCGGAAGTAGCCGTCCAGAGAGATGGCCACGGCCCGCTCTCGGGGCGCGCCTTCGTGCTGCGTCGCGCGACGGGCTCCCGCTTGAGCATGGCCGGTCGGAAGGAAGACCAGGGCCCTCCGGGCGAGTGATCCGGAAGGTTTTGGTCCAGGCGGGCCTGCTCAGCACTTGGGATGGCCCGGATGGTCGGCAAGCAAGCAGGGTAGCGGCTCGTCCACCTTCTTCCGCATCCCGATCACCGTGATCGTCGCGGAACCGTGCGCGAAGCCCACCGCGGCCGAGATCCGGGCGGTGCCGGCATTGACGCCGTGCACCAGGCCGCTGGCATCGACGGTCGCGACCGACTCGTCGGAGCTGAACCAGCTCACCGGTACCCCACCCGATACCAGGGCGGCGCCCTGCGTGAGGGTCGCACTGAATCGGAGGGCTTCTCCCTGGCCGATCGTCGCGTTGGTCGGCGCGACTCTGAGCGCGGCGTTCTGTACGGGATCGCGGCGCAGCGTAGGGTCCGGCGTCGGGCCCGTAGTGTCGGAGCAGGCGAGGACCAGGGTGAGGGCCAACATGAGTCGGGCGGACCGTAGCGCGCGCATGACCACCTCCAGTTGAGTGATACGGCTCGGCGGCTTGCCTGCCCCGGGACGCGTCGCCACAATAATTCGGGGGGCTCACGCGCTCCTCATTTCCCGCTCAGCGGACCCTCATGTTCCGGCTCCGAACCTTCGGCGGGCTGGCCCTCACGGACACCGCGGGAACGCCGGTGCCCACGCCTCGCCTTCGCCTCGCGTTGCTCGCGGTCCTGGCCGCGGCAGGGCAGCGGGGCATCTCCCGAGACAAGGTGCTGGGGCGGCTCTGGTCCGATCGCCCGGAGACGAAGGCCCGACACGCCCTGGAGCAGCTGCTGTATTCCATCCGGCGCGACGCCGCCGCGGACCTCGTGCGGGGGCCCGACCCGCTGGGGCTGAATCCCGACGTGGTCGCGACCGATCTGGGGGAGTGGGAGACCGCGATGGCGCGCGGGGATGCCGGCGCCGTGGTGGCGCTCTACGGCGGGCCGTTCCTCGACGGGTTCTACCTCGGCGAATCGGCAGGCTTCGAGGAGTGGGTGGAGACCGAACGGGCCCGCCTCGCCGGCGAGTACACCCGGGCGCTGTACCAGCTGGCGAAGGAAGCCGAGGCGAGCGGCCAGCACACGCTGGAGATCGAGCGCTGGACCCGGCTCGCCGCCGTCGATCCCTGGAGCGAGCGCACCGCGACAGGCCTCGCGCGGGCGCTGGCCTCGGCCGGCGACTGGAGCGCAGCCCTCCAGCAGGCGAGGACCTGGGACGCCCGAGTGAGGCAGGAGACCGGCGGCCGATCGGCGGGCCTCACCGCGCTGGTCGAGCGACTCCGCACCGAGCGTGAGCTGAGCTCCGCCAGTGCGCTCGAGGAGGAGGGGCGATACTCACTCGTGCGGGAGATCGGCCGCGGCCTCGTCGCCGTGGTGTACCTGGCGCGCGACCGAAAGCTGAGCCGCGACGTCGCGCTCAAGCTGCTGCGCCAGGAGCTGGCCGCATCCACCGACGTGGAGCGGTTCCTGCGCGAGATCGAGCTCCTCGCCGGCCTGCATCACCCCCACATACTCCAGCTATACGACTCCGGGGTCCTCGCGACGGATCTCGGGCCTTCTCGACCGTTCTATGTCATGCCGTATGTCGAGGGCGAGACGCTTCGAGAGCGCGTGGCCCGCGACGTCCAGCTCCCGCTCGAGCACGCGCTCCGAATCGCGCGCGAGATCGCCGAGGCCCTGGACTACGCCCACCGTCAGGGGATCATCCACCGGGACATCAAGCCGGGCAACATCCTCCTGGACTCCGAGCATGCCCTCGTCGCCGACTTCGGGATCGCCCGCGCGCTCGATGCCGCCTCCGGGGAGCGGCTGACCCGCTCCGGCGTCACCCTGGGAACCCCTGCCTACATGAGCCCGGAACAGGGGCAGCCTGAGGGGTCGGTGGATGGCCGCGCCGATCTGTACAGTCTGGGCTGCGTTCTGTACGAGATGCTGGCCGGCGAGCCGCCGTTCGTCGGCGCGTCGGCGGGCGCGGTGCTGGCGCGGCACCGTACCGACCCGGTGCCCCCGCTCCGCACGGTCCGGCCGGATGTCCCATCCCGAGTGGCGGAAGCCCTGCACCGGGCGCTCGCCAAGCGTCCGGCCGAGCGCTTTGCTACCGTTGCCGATTTCGCCCGCGCACTGACGTCGGGCTAGGCCCCGCGGCACGAGGGGCCGTGTCGGACGGGAAGGGCACGCCCCGGTGGCCGGCTCGTGTCAATCTTGACGAGTGTCCGCACCCATGCCCGTCCTGCCGCAGGCCGAGCGGCCGCGTGAGCGCCTGTGGTCGCTCGGCCCGGCCGCCCTCACCAGCGTCGAGCTGTTGGCTCTCCTCGTCGGTACCGGCACCGGCGGCTGCACCGCGCTGGACATCGCCGCCCGGCTGCTGGAGGTCGGCGGTGGCTCGCTTCGACGAGTAGCGATGCGTCCGCGAGCCGAGCTGCTCCAGACCGAAGGGATCGGACCGGGCAAGGGTGCGCGGCTCCTGGCCGCCTTCGAGGTCGGGGCCCGGCTCGCGGGCGAAGGACGCCCTGCCGCGCCACGAATCCGCGACCCCGAGGATGTCGTTCACCTGTTCCAGGCCCGCCTCCGCGATCTTCAGGTGGAAGAGTTCCACCTCCTCGCGCTCGACAGCCAGAGCCAGGTTCTCCGGCAGATCCTGGTCACCCGCGGCCTTCTCAACAGCTCCCTGGTCCATCCCCGCGAGGTGTTCCGGGCCGCGATCGCCGAGGCGGCGGCGGGGATCATCGTGGTCCACAATCATCCCAGCGGCGATCCCACTCCCTCGGCCGAGGATCGGGCCGTCACCCGGCAACTGGCGGAAGCGGGCCGGCTGCTCGACCTCCCGCTGTACGATCACGTCATCATCGCCGGCGACCGCTTCGCCAGCCTGGCCACCATGGGGTTGCTCTGAAAGACTGTGGATCTCACCCGCCAGATCTTGGCCTGGCTCATCGTGGGCACCTCGTCGATCCACAGCCTTCCCCAGCGCTCGACAGCAACCGATCCTCGAGAAGCAGCGATTGCCACCATCGATTCGCGACGGGGACCGCGGCGACTTAACTTCAAGATGGACGGCCGGATAGGGCCCTGATTCCGGACGGCGCATCAGCCCTCCGCGGCCGAGCCGTCCCCGACCCCCGCGTTGACGGACGAAGGCCTACTCGCCATCCTAAGTGAGGGCCCGCGCCGCATCTGGCAGGCTGGCCCCCCTGCGAACTCCGGCACCGACGGAGGTCCCGACTCGCGGCGGAACCGGATCCGGTTCCGCCGGCGGTGGGATTCCGTCCGCCGGAGGCTCGTAACGGTCTCGACGAGACAGGATGCCGTGACCTCGACCTTGCCCGAGCTCGCACCCGACCTGATGGCCGTGCTGGAACGGCACGCCGATCGGCTGGACCTCGATCTCATCGATCGGGCCCTCCGCTTCAGCGCGTCCGCCCACCGAGGCCAGAAGCGGATGTCGGGCGAGGACTTCGTCTCCCACAGCATCGCCGTGGCCCTGATCCTGGCGGAGCAGCTGCTCGACAGCGCCACTATCTCCGCCGCGCTGCTGCACGACGTGGTCGAGGACTCCGACGTCCGCACCGAGGACATCGCCCGCGAGTTCGGCGGCGAGATCGCCGGCATCGTGGACGGCCTCACCAAGATCTCCAGCCTCACCTTCCG
>Ga0299913_10004525_pt1 | contig 11683 bp, 11 predicted proteins | sample RVTome_9_FD_201360 | JGI IMG/M metagenome (GOLD analysis project Ga0299913, IMG submission 201360) | Soil microbial communities from uranium-contaminated site in the Upper Colorado River Basin, Wyoming, United States - RVT155D38 (version 2) ... | reverse complement strand
CGAAGGCAGGTCACCCTTGAGGATGATCCGTTCGCGCGTAGCTTCGACTCTGGGGTCCGGGATCGGTACCGCCGACAACAGCGCTTTCGTGTAGGGATGCAAGGGTCGCTCGTAGAGCTCGGCTGCGGGAGCGATCTCCATGATCTTGCCCAGATACATCACCGCGATGCGATCGGATATGTGACGGACGACCGCGAGATCGTGAGCGATGAACAGATAGGTCAGATCGAATGTGTCCTGCAACTCTTCCAACAGGTTGATCATCTGGGCCTGGATCGAGACGTCGAGAGCAGAGACTGGTTCGTCGGCAACTATGAGGTCCGGGTTCAACGCCAGCGACCGGGCGAGCCCGATGCGCTGCCGCTGGCCCCCCGAGAACTCGTGTGGGTAGCGGTTCTCGGAATCCTTGGGCAAGCCCACCACTTCGAGCAGTTCGCGGACCTTCTGTTCGGCCGCGCGTCCTTCGGCGATCCCGTGGACACGCAGTGGCTCGGCGACGATGCTGGCCACGTTCCTGCGAGGGTTCAGGGACGAGTAAGGATCCTGGAACACCATCTGCATCCGTCGCCGCAGCCTCCGCAGCTCGGACCTCGAGAGCGCAGATACGTCCTGACCGTCGAACTTGACCGTGCCGCCGGTTGGTTCGATCAACCGGAGTATCGCTCTGCCGGTGGTGGTCTTCCCGCAACCAGATTCCCCGACGAGTCCGAGGGTCTCTCCCCGTCTGACCTCGAAGCTGACCCCGTCGACGGCGCGGACATCACCGACGTGACGGTCGATCAAGACGCCTTGTCTGATCGGGAAGAGGACCTCGAGGTCTGAGACCGTGACGAGATCGGCAGCCGTCTTGGGGGTCTCGATGGGGGCCGCGTCCATCATCGCACCGCCCATTCCGCGCCCGGTGCTTGGGGTAGGTCCTCGTCCGGTACCGGGTTCCAGCACGCGACGAGGTGGTCCGGCCCGTCGATCGGCCGTAGATCGGGGACGCGGGAGCGCGACTCGTCGGTCGCGTATACGCACCGGGGCGCGAAGGAGCAGCCCGGCGAGACATTCGTCAGCTCGGGCGGTGAGCCTCCGATCGGATCGAGCTTCTCCTTACGCACCGCATCGAGCCGCGGGACCGACTTCAAGAGACCCAGCGTGTAGGGATGACGGGGGCGGGCGAAGAGCTCGGGCGTGGGTCCCGTTTCGATGAACCTGCCCGCGTACATCACGTTCGTGCGTTCGCAGACGCCGGCAACCACCCCGAGGTCGTGCGTGATGAGGATCAGAGCCATCTGTTCCTCGACCACGAGTTTCTTGAGCAGCTCGAGGATCTGGGCTTGGATCGTCACATCCAGAGCGGTCGTCGGTTCGTCCGCGATCAGGATCTTGGGCCGGCACGCGATCGCCATAGCGATCATCACCCGCTGTCTCATGCCCCCGGAGAACTGATGGGGATAGTCGTCGAGGTGGTCGGCAGCGTTGGGGATGCCGACGCGCTGCAACAGCGTCGCGGCTTCGACGGTCGCCTCCTGCTTGTCCATCGGAAGGTGCTTCGTGAGCACCTCGGTGATCTGGCGCCCGATCTTCAGGACCGGGTTCAGCGAGGTCATCGGATCCTGGAAGATCATCGCGATGTCCTTGCCGCGGATGTTGCGGAGTTTCGAGTCCGACAACCCGACGAGGTCCTTACCGTCGAAGAGCACCTCGCCGTTCGTGATCCGACCGGTCTTCGGCAAGATCCCCAACATCGCGAGCGAGGAGACGCTCTTCCCGCACCCCGACTCTCCCACGATGCCCAGGGTCTGGCCCGGGTCGAGATCGAAAGACGTCCCTCTCACGGCGTGCACGGTGGCGCGGCGCGTGAAGAACTTGACCTCGAGTTCCCTCACCGACAACAGCGCCATCAGCTGCGCCTCACGATTTCAGTTTGGGGTCGATGGCCTCGCGCAGACCGTCGCCGATCAGGTTGATCCCGAGCGCCGAGAACACGATCGCGAGGCCGGGGAAGATCACGAGGTGGGCTGATTGCTCCAGCCGGTTCGCGTTCTCAGCCAGCATCTTCCCCCACTCCGGCAGGCGGGGATCGGCCGGGCCGAGGCCCACGAAACTCAACGCCGCGACCTCGATGATGGCCGTCGCCATGGCCAGGGTCGCCTGGACGATCACCGGAGCGATCGAGTTGGGAAGGATGTGCCCGAGCAGGATGCGATGTCCCGGTACGCCGACGGAACGAGCCGCGAGGACGTAATCGGACTCCCGCTGCCCGAGGATCGCGCCGCGCAACAGACGAGCGAACGTGGGCACCTGGACGATGCCCACGACGAGCATGATCTGGAAAAGTCCCCGTCCCATGATGGTCACGAGCCCGATCGCTAAGAGCAGGCCCGGGACCGAAAGCATCAGGTCCATCAGCCTCATGATGGCGAAATCGACCCATCCACCGAGATATCCGGAGAGGGCTCCGAGCACCAAGCCGATCGCGAGACCCACTGCGACGGAGACAAGACCCACCAATAGCGAGAGGCGAGCACCGAACAGGATGCGAGTGAAGACGTCCCGGCCCTGTTGGTCCAACCCCAGCAGATGGTCACCCCCGGGTCCCGCCGGGTTCGTTGCGAGGGGCCCGGCCTGCTCGTTGGGTTCGAAGGAGGCGATCTGGGGAGCGAATACCGCCGCCACGATGAACACGACGATGAGAGCGATCCCTACGAGAGCGGCCGGGTTGCGTTTGAACCTGTCCCACGCATCGACCCAGAGGCCGGAAGGGCGATCAACGTTTAGCTGCGCGGCCTCTGCTTCGACGATACTCATCGGTACCTGATCCGTGGGTTGAGGAAGGCATACGAGACGTCGACCAGCAGGTTCACTAGCACGAAGATCACGGCGAAGAACAGGATCCCACCCTGCAGGATGGCGTAGTCCCGGAACCTGATGGCGTCGAGCACCAAGGTTCCCAGACCCGGCCACGCGAACACCGTTTCGGTCAACACGGCCCCCGTCAGTAGCAGCCCGGTCTGTAGGCCGATGACCGTGACCACCGGAAGCATTGCGTTCTTCAGCACATGCCTGCGATCGACGACGCGCGGGTCGAGACCCTTGGCCCTCGCGGTCCGGACGTAATCCTCACTCAGGACGTCCAGAGTGGCCGCCCGGGTGATACGAGCGACGATCGCCAATGGGATGGTCCCCAGCGCGATCGCCGGAAGGATGAGGTGCTTGATCGCGTCCCACAGAGCAGTCCAGTTCGCGGTCAGGATCGCATCGAGGACGTAGAAGTTCGTGGGATGGTCGAGCTGAACGGTCAGGCTCAACCTCCCGATCGTCGGGAGCCAGCCAAGTTTGACCGCGAAGATGTATTTCAACAGCAAGGCCAGGAAGAACACCGGGATGCTGACCCCGATCAGGGACGCGACGAGGCTGACGTTGTCTAAGACGCCCCCGTACCGTTTCGCGGCGACGAAGCCCAACGGTATCCCCGCGAAGATGGCGAAGATCATCGCCGCGAGGCTCAACTCGACGGTCGCGGGGAACCTCCTCGATAGCTCCGAGGTCACCGGTTGGCGGGTCCTTACGCTGCTCCCCAGGTCGCCGGAAGCGACGTTCTTCAGGTAGCGCCCGTACTGCACCGGGAGCGGCTGGTCGAGGCCGAGGCTCTCGTTGATCTGCTCGATCGACTGATCGTTCGCCCGCTCCCCCAGCAGCGCGATCGCAGGTCCTCCGGGCAGCGCTCGGACGAACAGGAAGACCAGCAGCGACAAGCCCAGCAGGATCGGGAACAAGAGAAGCAGTCGCCTAAGGACGTATCCGAGCATGCGTCAGAACCTATCTGGCCGGGAAAGCAAGAGGGGGCGTGTTTCCACGCCCCCTCTGCCTATCTCGATTACCTGGGTCTAGGTGCCTACCGTCACGAGCGAGAACGGCTCGAGCGAAACGGGGCTCGGCACGTAGCCCGATACGTTGGCCGTGAAGGCTAGTCCTACTTCCGTGTGCGCGTAGGGCAGACCCGGCAGGAAGTCCATGATCAGCCGGTTGCACTCCTCGTACAGTCCGAATCGGGCCTCGACGTCGGGCTCGACCTCGGCCTCGTCGAGACAGGTGAAGACCTCTTCGTTGTCGAAGCCCCAGGCCGGCTGCTTGGTCTGGAAGAACGTCCCGATGAAGTTGTCGGCGTCGCCGAAGTCGCCGGTCCAGCCCAGCAGGTAGGCACCGTACTTACCGGTGTCCACGTTGCCGAGGTAGTCCGGGCTCCACACGGCCGACTTGGTCTCTACCTCGAAGCAGCAGTCCTCGAGGTCGGAGACCATGGCCTCGAAGTTGGCCTGCGGGTCCGGCATGTAGGGACGGGAGACGTCGGTCGGGTACGCGAAGTCGATCGCGACCGGCAGCGTGTAGCCGGCATCCTCGAGGATCTGCTTCGCCTTGTCCGGGTCGTACTCGTATTCGGTCACATCGTCCGCATAGCCTTCCAGGCTGGATGGCATGAACTCCTTCGCCACCTCGCCCAGGCCTGCGTAGAACGCGTCCACGATCTCCTGGCGGTCGATCGCGTGGGCGATCGCCTGACGCACGGCCTTGTCGTCGAACGGCTCGACGGCTTGGTTGAAACCGATATAGCCGACGTTGAAGGCCGGACGGTTCAGCAGCTGCAGGTTCTCGTCGCCATCGATCGTCTCGAAGTCCTGGGGGTCCACGAGGTCGTAACCCTGGATCTCTCCGGTCTGGAGGGCCTGCAGACGAGCCGCGCCGTCGGCGATCGGCCGGAAGATCAGCTCGTCGACGTTGCCTTCGAACTCACCCCAATAGTCGGGGTTGCGCTCCATCACGAGACGGTCGCCACGGGTCCACTCCACGAACATGAACGGGCCCGTACCCGTCGGGTGCTCGGTGCCGTAGGTGCCGGTCGGCTGGAACAGGCTGTCTGCGTTGATCTTGCCCTCGTCGGCTCCGAACTCTTCGAGCGCCGACGGGCTTGCGATCGTGAAGTTCGTGAGAGCAAGAGCACCGAGCAACGATGCCGACGGACGGGTCAGTTGCAGGGTAACGGTCAGGTCTTCGGTCGCTTCACACGAGTCGTAGAGAGCGTCCGGGTTGCCTTTGAAGCCTCCGAAGACGGTCTGGTAGTAGTACGACGCGTCGGCCTGCTGGAACGGCTTCGGGAAGTTGAACCAGCGGTCGAAGTTGAAGCACACGGCCTCCGCGTTGAACGGCTCGCCGTCGTGGAAGGTGACGCCTTCCTCCAACATGAACGTGTAGGTCATGGCGTCTTCGGAGATCTCCCAGTCGCTGGCAAGACCGCCGACGACCTCGGTACCACCCGGCGCGAGCGTGACGAGACCTTCGAACATCTGATCGATCGCTCGGAGGGATTCGCCGTCCGAGACGAGAGCACCGTCGAGGACGACGGGATCTGCCGACGTGCCGAACGCCAACGTGGCACCAGGTTCGGCGTCTCCGGTGTCGCCTGTGTCGGTCGGCTCGGAGCTGCAAGCTGCCATCACCATCAGAGCGACGACGAGCGCAGCGGACCACTTCAAGTATCCGCGCATCGAATCTCCTTCCCCCTCATTCACACGGCCCCCCATCCGGGACGCCTGTCGAGTATAGGTCCGGAGCCCCCTGCCTACTACAGGGATAGTTGGAGCTCCGGGAGAAGCTGCTAGCGGGACGCTTGCAGCCGTTTCAGGGCGGGTTCCGGAAGCTCCCGCTCGAGGTGCGATTCGACCCGGCGAAGCGCTCCGATGAACTCCTCTCGATCGTAGAGGTACTCGGATACCCGGCCCTGGACGCTGCGAGCGATGTCGTCGATCGCGAGGAAGAAGGCCATCTGCCCTTCCTTCAATGCATCCAGGATCTCACCGTCGTTGTGGCACAGCTCGAAGATGCTGTGTCCATCGGTCACGAGCTTGACCTCGGAGAGTTGCTCGTTCATGGCGGCCTTCTTGCGGAGGTAGTCGTAGGCCCGACGCACGCGCTGGAGGCTCATGCCGCCTTCCAGCAACGATCGAACGACCTTCAGTTCGACGAGATCACGGAAGGAGTAGTAGCGGCGTACCCCGGGACGGCCTCCCGTCGCCTGAACGCTGGGTTTGACTAGTCCTACGCGATCCCAATAGCGGAGTTGGTGTGCGGTGCAGCCGGTGAAACGTGAAGCTTGTTCAGCAGTGAATCCTTCCATCTAGAGTCGTCAGCCTCCCCCAAGGCGAATCCAGAGCACGTGGTTATCGAAGCCACGGACTTGTATCGCGCTGAAATCGTAGAGATGTGTTTGCGAGCGAGAGCCGAATCTAGCGCGCTCTACCGCGCACGACAAGTGGAACCTCGGAACTGTTGATTATTTCTTCGTCAGGGCCGTTTGCGATAACGCGAACGGAACCTCTCCTGCCATGAAGTTACCTTCGAATCTACGGCACCGCTGATGCGATCCTTCACCGGATCTTTGTGCAAGCGAACCTGATCGCGTGCGATATCTCCGGTTGCGGTCGACATAAGGACGATGCCGCCGACCATCGCGGAGAAGGCGAGCACTCCTACGATCACGTGCTGGGTAGCGAAGAAACCCACCAGCAACGCCAGCCCCAAGAGGAACACGCCCAACCCAACCTTGACCTGGCGCAGCTTGCGGGACCACGGCTGGCGGATCCCACGCGCGAAATGAGGGTCCTCTGTGGAGAGGTTGCGCTCGATGTCTTCGAGGATCTGTTTCTCGCGGTCGGTTAGAGGCACGGTCACCCGATCATAGAAGGCCTGGGGGGCTAATCCCCGTCTAAGAGCGTGGCCGGACCGACCGAACCTGCCCCCCACCTCTGTCTGATCTTGTCCACCGCGTCGGAAGCTTCGGGCCATCCTGCCCCCTGGCTCTCCAGAAGGTCCAGCTGGCGTCTCGCAGGGCCCTCTGCCAGTCCTGTGACGGCCACACCGAGCAAGCGGATCCGGGGTCTGACGGGATCGAGCTTCAGGTACAAGGCTCGGGCGATCGCGTAGATCTCGGCCGCGGCATCGATCTCGGCATCCATGGTCTTGGACCTCGTGATCGTCGAGAAGTTCGAGAATCGGACCTTCAGGGTGACCGTCCTCCCGCACAGGCCTTTGGCGCGCAGTCGGCCCGCGGTCCGATCCGAGAGCCTGAGGATCTCCCTGAGGATGTCGTCGGTCGCGTCGAGGTCCGCGCTGAACGTCTCTTCCGACCCGACCGACTTCGCTGCTTCATGGAGGACGACAGATCGTTCGTCGATGCCATGTGAGAGGTCGTGGAGGTGCGCACCCATCGCCTCGCCGATCGCCCTCTCGAGCGTGCGCTTGCCGACCGCTCGGATGTCGGCGATCGTCTTCAAGCCGAGGCGACGGAGCTGCTCGCCGGTGGCGGCGCCCACCCCCCAGAGGGCGGTGACCGGCAATGGATCGAGGAATTCCTGCACCCTGTCGGCGTGGACCACGAGGAGGCCGTCGGGCTTCCCGAGACCCGAGGCGAGCTTGGCAAGGAACTTGTTGGGTGCGACACCGACCGTGCACGGAAGGCCGAAGTCCTGAGTGGCTTCCTTTATCCGACGAGCGATCTCGATAGGGGGGCCGAAGAGCTTTATCGAACCGGATACATCCAGGAACGCCTCATCCAAGGACAGGGGTTCGACGAGCGGGGTGAACGACAGGAAGACCTCCCGGATCCGCTCGGAGTACTCGCTATAGGCATGGAAGTCGTTGGGCATGAAGATGGCATGAGGGCACAAGCGGCGGGCACGGATCATCGGCATGGCGGAGGTCACCCCGAAAGCCCGCGCCTCGTACGAGGCCGAGGTCACCACCCCGCGGCCCCCCTGGCCACCGACTATCAGCGGCTTGCCCCCGAGGCTCGGATCCTTGGCGACCTCGACGGAGGCATAGAACGCGTCCATGTCGACGTGGAGGATCGGCTCGGGGACCGTCTCGGATGGGATCCGCATCACCGTAGCCTCGCGCCATGAGCGCCAAGAAGCCTGCTTCCCGATCCAAGAAACATGCGGGGGGCGGCGCCAAGAAGAGCGACGTGAAGATCGGGCGCCGGACCCTGACCCTCTCGAATCCCGACAAGATCTACTGGCCGGAGTCTGGATTCACGAAGGGCGAGATGATCGCCTACTACCGGACCCTCGCCCCGGCGATGGTGCCCCACCTCCGCAACCGCGCCGTGACCCTCAAGCGTTACCCGGAGGGCGTGGACGGCTTCTCGTTCTTCGAGAAGAACTGCCCCAAGCACCGGCCCGACTGGATCCGCACCGTCGGCGTCGACCGCAAGAAGGACGGGAAGACCGTCAACTACTGCGTCGGCTGGGACGAGGCCACCCTCGTCTGGATGGCCAACCTCGGAAGCATCGAGTTGCACATCTCTTTGTCCCGCGCGTCCAACCTGATGCGGCCTACCGCCATGGTCTACGACCTCGATCCCGGAGCTCCCGCATCGATCGTCGAGTGCTGCGAGCTCGCTCTCGAGCTCAAGAAGCGCTTCACCAAGCTCGGGCTGGAGATGTTCCCGAAGACCTCGGGGTCGAAAGGGCTCCATCTCTACGTCCCCCTGAACACCGCCGTGACCTTCCAGCAGACCGGCGGGCTCGCACATGCCGTCGCGCTCGAGCTCGAGGACGAGATGCCAGACGTCGTCGTTTCCACCCAGAAGAAAACGGAGCGAGAGGGCAAGGTGCTGATCGACTGGTCCCAGAACGGCCCCCACAAGACGACGGTGGCCGTCTATTCGATGCGGGCCCGGGAGCTGCCTACCTGCTCGACGCCGGTGACGTGGCGGGAGGTCTCCGCCTGCGCCAAGAAGGGCGACCCCGACCTGCTCAGGTTCACTGCCGGCGACGTCGTCCGGAGGGTGAAGAAGAAAGGCGATCTGTTCGAGCCGGTCTTGTCCCTGAAACAGAAGCTGCCCAAGTTGCCCACCACTTAGGCGTACTTTTCTAGTTTCAACTCGCCTGGCGAGCTCAGACGAGGGAACCTGGAGGTGCTCATGGAATACCGCAGGCTCGGAACGACCGGGGTGAAGGTCTCGACCCATTGCCTCGGCGCCATGATGTTCGGCGAGTGGGGCAACAAGGATCACGACGAATCGATCAGGATCATCCACGCGGCGATCGACGGCGGGATCAACTTCATCGACACCGCCGACGTCTACTCCGCCGGCGAATCCGAGGAGATCGTCGGCAAAGCCCTCAAGGGCAAGCGGGACGACGTCGTGCTCGCGACCAAGTTCCACGGGGCGATGGGGCCCGGGATGAACGACCGGGGCAACTCCCGGTACTGGATCATGAAAGAGGTCGAGAACAGCCTCCGTCGCCTCCAGACCGACCACATCGATCTCTACCAGGTGCACCGCCCGGATCCGAAGACCGATATCGAGGAGACGCTCGGGGCCCTGGACACCCTCGTACAGCAAGGGAAGATCCGCTACGCCGGAGCCTCGACGTTCCCCGCGTGGCAGATCGTCGAGTCCCACTGGGCGGCGGAGCGCCGCGGGCTCACACGGTTCGTCTGCGAGCAGCCGCCGTACTCGATCTTCGTACGCCACGTCGAGAACGACCTTCTCCCCGTGGCCCAGAGATACGGGATGGGCGTGATCGTGTGGAGCCCTCTCGCAGGCGGATGGCTCGCCGGCAGGTATCGGAGAGAGCAATCGGCTCCCCCACCGGACTCCAGAGCGGTGCGCTTCGCTCAGAGAGGCTCGCCGGTCGCAGCGCGTTTCGACCTGAGCCGCCCGGCGAACCAGCGGAAGCTCGAGCTCGTCGAGGACCTCGTCGTGATCGCCGACAAGGCAGGGGTTTCGCTTACGCACATGTCGATCGCGTTCACGTTGGCGCACCCGGCGGTGACCTCGGCGATCATCGGACCGCGGACGCTGGAGCAACTGGAGGATCTGCTCGCGGGGGCCGACCTGCGGCTGACCGATGAGACCTTGGATGCGATCGACGACCTCGTCGAGCCGGGCTCGGTGCTCGAGGAGTCCGACCGCGGCTGGCAGCCCCCGTGGATGAACCCCGGGGAACGCCGCCAACCGGCATGGCAACCGAAATGAGCCATAGTTTTCTTGTCTGAACTCCTGTGGTGAGGTGAAACGAGAAAAGTTGGAGAAGAAAGGAGACGGATCATGGTCAATCCGATCCCGGATGTGTACGGGAGCGTTACCCCCTACCTCGTGGTCGAGGGGGCCGAGGAGCTCATGGGCTTCCTGCAGAACGCGTTCGGAGCCACCATCAGAGGTGGCGACGTGATGCGCGGCCCGGACGGCAAGATCGGCCACGCCGAGGTCGAGATCGGCGACTCGGTCGTGATGCTCGCCGACGTCCCGCCCGATGGCGAAGTGATGCGAGCGATGCTCGTCATCTACGTCGAAGACTGCGATGCCGTCTACAAGAAGACCCTTGCGGCCGGTGCTGAATCGCAGAGAGAGCCGGAGGACCAGTTCTACGGCGACCGGACTGCCGGCGTCCGAGATAAGTGGGGTAACCAGTACTACATCTCGACCCACATCGAAGACGTGTCGCCGGAAGAGATGGAGCGCCGGGTCAAGGAGCAGTTCCAGAGTCAGTCCTAGCGGCCTGCCGAGCCGCCGCTGGCGTGCCATAGGCGACCCGAGGGGCTGGTGTCGGGATCGATGCCGGCCCCGAGTCGTTGCTTCGTGCGCTGGCGCTCGAGCGCATCGGTAAGGCTCCGTCCGGCAGCCCGGTCGGACCAGATCTCGGCAAGGTCGAACGCTTCGGCCACGACCACCGTTACGCCGACGTTGCCGGCTTCGGTCCTGTGGACCAAAGAAGCTCCCCCACGTTTGCGGACCTCGCCGTGGAACAACAGCAGCCACGAGTGGAAGACGGTCCGCGCGCACAAAGCCTGTGCCCGCTCGAACACAGTGACGTCGATCGGGCCGGTGAGGTCGTCGATCGTCACGAAGATGATCCGCTGCCCGGAACGGATCGCAGGGGTCTGGCTCGCGACCTTCACCCCTGCCACCCATACGTCGGTCTTGTTCCGGATCGTGTGGAGCTTGTTGCCCGGGACGCAGCCGAGGTCTACGAGCAGCGGCCGGTAGAGCGACATCACGTGCCGCCGGGCATCGATCCCCGAGATATCGATCTCGGCCTCCGTCTCCTCGAACTCGTCGTAGCCGCGTAGTCCTGGAAGCGACGAGGTGATCGGTTCGTCGAAATTCAAGGCGAGCTGCGAACCCACCTCGGGCCGTGGCTCGCTGGCAAGATCGACCGCGCGCCATAGGAGTTCCCTGCGAGTGCGGTTGCCCGCGATCGAATCGAGAGCCCCGACATGCACGAGGTTCTCGAGCACCGGCCGAGAGATGTTGACCCTGCGCCAGAGGTCCTCCAGCGAGATGAACGGACCGTTCTTTCTTGCCTCCAATAAGGAGTCGATCTCGGCAGCCGAGATATCACGTACCTCGCTGAGCGCGAGCCGGACCCCGAGGGTCCCGGTCGCTCCAGCAGGGATGTCCTTCGCAGGGGGCGCGACGGCGTCCCCCCGGACGCCTGCTCCTTCGGCACACGCACCTTGCCCGGGACGAGCTTGCTGGTGCTCACCCAACCCAACACTCTCGTTGGGCATTGCGTGCACCTCAGAGCCCCTGCTACCGGACATCCCTGCCTCCGCTCCCTGGCCTGATCGGTCAGAGCCCCTGCTACCGGACGTCACCGCTTCCGCTCCCTGTGTCCATCCAGCTCGATAG
>Ga0299913_10004524_pt1 | contig 11684 bp, 15 predicted proteins | sample RVTome_9_FD_201360 | JGI IMG/M metagenome (GOLD analysis project Ga0299913, IMG submission 201360) | Soil microbial communities from uranium-contaminated site in the Upper Colorado River Basin, Wyoming, United States - RVT155D38 (version 2) ... | reverse complement strand
GGTCGGAGTCATATTCGCCCTGAGGGGCGGGGCGGGCGAGCGGGTGAAGGCGGTATCCACCGCGGTTCTCGCCTTGACCATCACCGCGGTCATGTACATCCCGGGGGCCGCCATCGGGCTGCTGCTCCTACGCTGGGATGGGTTCGAATCGACGGGTTTCACGCTCCCCACGGGCTTCGACGGCCTGATCGAGGTCGCGTACGGGTGGCTGCTCGAGTTGGTGCGGGGATGGCCACCTTCTCTGTTGTTCGTTGGAGGGGTGGCCCTGGTGATCGTCTCCTTGAAGGTCATCGATTCGGTCGTGCCCCAGATGGACGATCGGAAGCTTTCAGGGTCTCGCCTGCAATGGCTGCAGGCGAAATGGCCGATGTTCTTCCTCGGCATCGTGGTGGTGATCCTCACGCTGTCGGTGTCGGTGGCTCTGACGGTGCTCGTCCCGCTCGTTCATAAGGGCTACGTGAAACGCGAGAACCTGATCCCGTACATCGTGGGAGCGGATATCGGGACCTTGGTCGACAAGCTCTTGGTGGCGCTGCTCCTCCATTCGGAGGCGGCCACGAGGATCATCATGGCCGAGATCGTCGGGGTGGCTGTGGTAGGGGTAGCGATCATGGTGTTCTTCTACAGCCCGTTCAAGCGAGCGACCTGGAAGTTCCAGCGCCAGATGGTGAAGAGCAAGCCACGACTGGCGATGTTCACCGCGGGTCTGTTCATCGTCCCGATCACCATCATCGCCGTCTCGGGAGCGATGGGATGAAGAAAGAAGGAGGTGGGGGCCTCGGGGACGTGACCCTCAAGATCCCCCGGCCCCTCTACGAGCAGCTCAAACAGGTGATCGACGGCTCCGGTTTCCACTCCGTCACAGAATTCGCGGTTTACGTCCTGCGGGACCTGGTCTCCCATCACGGAAGGGGGACCGATCCCACGGGACTATTGAAGGCCCCGGTCGAAGGCGAGGTCCAACCCCTGTCCCCGGAGGAGATCGAGGCGATCAGGAAGCGACTGGAGTCGCTGGGGTACCTCTAGCGCCCCACTACGTTCCAGATAGACTGCCGCCTTCTGATGCGGGCTGACAACACAACCACCACCAGCAACGGGCACCTCGTCGTTCTCACCGACGTGCACAAGAGCTTCGGCTCTAACGTCGTGCTGGACGGGGTCAGCCTTGATATCGACAAAGGCGAGGCCATCGTCGTCGCGGGCATTTCGGGGTCCGGCAAGTCCACGATGCTGCGATGCATCAACGGTCTGGAGAAGGTGGATTCCGGCGACATCACTTTCGAAGGCAATTCGATCCCGAAGGCAGGCAAGTCGATCTACAGACTCCGGGCCGACATCGGAATGGTGTTCCAGAACTTCAACCTCTTCGCCCACAAGACGGTGCTACAGAACATCATGCTGGGCCCGATCGAGGTCAAAGGGGTCTCGGAAAGCGACGCCAGAGAGCGGGCGGAAAGCTTGCTCGAGAGGGTGGGGATCCCCGAAAAGGCCGACCAGCACCCGGCCGACCTCTCCGGAGGCCAGCAGCAGCGCGTGGCGATCGCCAGGGCATTGGCGATGGAGCCGAAGTTGATGTTGTTCGACGAGCCGACCTCGGCCCTCGATCCCGAGATGATCCGCGAGGTGCTCGACGTCATGCGCGACCTGGCACGTGAAGGCATGACGATGATCGTGGTGACCCACGAGATGGGCTTCGCGCGAGAGGTATGCAACCGCATCGTGTTCATCGATGGAGGAAAGATCGTCGAGGAGGCGTCACCCGAAGAGTTCTTCACGAACGCGAAGTCCCAGCGCGCCCGGGACTTCGTAGACAAGATCCTGCATCACTAGTGCTCCGCCCAATGACATCTGTGCACCAGACCGTCCGTAAGCAAGGAACGGGGCCGCAGGAGCGGTCCGGAAAGGGGGAAGTACATGGCAGGTGTTCGTAGATGGAGATGGTTGATCGCGGTCGCATCACTGGTCGCGCTCTTGGGGGTCGCGTGCGGTGACGACGCGGATACTCCAGGAGGCGAGGTAGAGGCCGAAGAGTTCGACGAGGGCACCCCGATGGCCGACATCCAGGCCAAGGGCGAGCTCACCGCAGGTGTGAAGTACGACGTCCCACCGTTCGGGTTCGAGAACCCGCAGTCGGGCGAGATCGAGGGCTTCGACGTAGCCATCGCCCAGCGGATCGCCGACAAGCTCGGGGTCGAGCTGAACGCGATCGAGGCGATCTCGGACAACAGGATCCCGTTCCTGACCGACGGCACCGCCGACATCATCGTTTCGACGATGACGATCACGGGCGACCGCGATGCCGAGATCGACTTCTCGACGCCCTACTACATCGCGCAGGGCCGCATCCTGGTCAGCAAGGACTCGGACATCGCCGGGATGCCCGACCTCGAGGGCAAGCGAGTGTGCACAGCTCTCGGTTCGACCTACGAGGGCATCGTCACCGAAGAGATCCCGAACGTGAAGGCACGGACCCCCGAGACCTACTCGGAGTGCTTCGAGCTGATCCAGAACGGTGCGGTGGACGCGGTCGTAACCGACGACGTCATCCTCACCGGGATGATCATCCAGGATGACAGCCTCCAGCTCGTCGGCGAGGAGCTCACCGTCGAGCCTTACGGCGTGGGGCTTCCCGAGGGATCTGCCGACAACGGAATGCAGGAGTTCGTCAACTCGGTTGTCGAGGAGATGCTCGGGGACGGTACCTGGGAAGCGCTCTTCCAGGAATGGGTCGGACAGCACACCGGCGAGACCCCCGAGGTCCCGACGATGACGCTCGAAGAGGCCCTGGAGCTACGTCCCTGCGTGGAGCTCTGCTAGCAGCACAGCTACTGAACTGAAGGGATAGAGATGGGTGATTTCTGGGAGGTACTGGTCAGGTACCTCCCAGATTTCGCGAGTGGATTCTTCGTCACGTGCCAGCTCGTAGCCGTCTCGTTCCTGATCGCGATGGGGGTGGGAACCCTCGTTGCAGCCTTGCGGGTCCAGCCTCTGCGGGGCTTGAAGCTCGTCGGCGGGATCTACGTCGAGATCTTCCGAAACGTCCCCCTGCTGGTGCTCGTGATCATCTTCGCCGCCGGCCTGCGAAGGGCGGGATTCGACATCCCGCCCTTCGCGGCCGGCACCGCAGCTCTCGGTCTCTATACCGCCGCCTACGTCGCCGAGTCGATCCGCTCGGGTGTCTTCGCCGTAGGCCAAGGCCAGATCGAGGCCTCCCTTTCTCTCGGCTTCACCTATCCCCAGACCCTGAGACGCATCGTGCTCCCCCAGGCTCTGCGCACGGTCATCCCTCCGCTCGGGAACCTGATCATCGCGATGATCAAGAACTCCGCCGTCATCGGAGCCACCCTTTCCCTGGCCCAAGACCTGCTCAAAGAGGCCAGGCTGATCAACAACAAGACGAACCTCACGAATGAATCGTTCTTCTGGGCCGCGGTCGGCTACCTGTTGCTCACGGTCACCGCGACGATCATCGTCCGCCGACTCGAGACGAAGTTGGCGATCAGACGATGACCTACCTATTCGATCCGGATCACTGGCGCTGGCTGGGAGCGGGGAAGAACCTCGAGTTCCTCCTCGGTCGCTTCCTTGTGAACCTCGAGATCGCGGTCATCTGCATGATCCTGTCGCTGATAGTGGGCCTGTTCCTCGCTCTCGCGCGGCTCTCGAAGAACCGCGCCGTGTCGGTCGTCGCGGGGACGTGGATCGATGTATGGCGCAACCTTCCGTTGATCTTCATCCTGTTGTACGGACTGCTCTCGCTGCCCGAGAACCTGGCCGAAGCGTGGGTCCGGGCCGTCCCCGACTTCTTCCCCAACGCGTTGCAGAGCAGGTTCGCACTCGCCGGGATCCTCGGTCTGACCGTCTACAACTCCGCGGTGCTGGCCGAGATCATGAGGGCCGGGATCAAGAGTCTCGAGCGTGGCCAAGGAGAAGCAGCCGCCGCCCTGGGCCTTCCCTACTGGCGTTCGATGCGACTGATCATCCTTCCGCAGGGACTGCGCAGGATGGTTCCCGCCACCGTGTCGCAGCTGATCACGCTCAACAAGGACACCACGCTGCTGTTCATCATCAATATCCAAGAGGTGATGAAGGGTGGGCGCATCGTCACCGCCACGAGTGACAACCCGTTCGTAGGTTTGAACGTCGAGGCTCCTCTCTTGCAGGTATTCGTCTTCATCGGAGGTCTCTTCGTGGTCGTTAACCTCGCCCTGTCGCGGCTGTCGCGCCGGCTGGAGATCCGCGAGCGCGCTCGCACCGGGACCACCACCGAGAAGGTCTCCGGTCTCGAGGATCAGGTCGCCCTCGAATCCGACGTCGCCTAGCATCGAGCGCATGTTCAGACGATCATTGATCCTTGCCTGCGCGCTCTCGTTGCTCGCATCCTGCGTCCCACCGGAGGAAGGTAACGACCGGATCAAGCGTTACGACCCCGAGCAGAACATCATGGGCGTCATCCAGGAGCGAGGCGTGATGCGGATCGGGGTCCCTTCGGACTATCCGCCCTTCGCCATCGTGGAAGGCGCCACGGTCGAGGGTTTCGTGGTCGAGCTGGGGACCCTGGCCGCCGAAGCTCTGGGGGTCGAGCCTCAGTTCATCCCGGCTCCCAACCGACTGCTGCTGGATCTGGTCTACGTCGATCCCGAGGAGCCGGGGGCACCGACCGATGCGGATCTCGTTTTCCCGATGATCCCGATAACCGAGGAATTGGTGAAACAGTGGACCTTCACCGATCCCTATTGGGTGGGCCACCGGCGGCAGCTCGAAGAACCCGGTGACGGAGACGCTATCGACAACTTCCCCTCCTACGACGTCGAGCTACTCAAGATCGCCTACCGCAACCCCCATCTCAAGATCGCGAGTGAACAGCACAGCACGGAGGGCTACGGCGCGGCAGTGCGAACGGGGGCCGCAACGTTCGCAACGATCGTCTCCCAGGTCTTCAACGAGGCCGATGCGGAAGGCGACTGGACGAGGTTCTACAACGAGTGGCTGGCGGAGTACTTCGCAGACCCCGCTCCCGAGGACGTCCCGATCATGAGCGTCGAAGACGCTGCCGCCCTCTACCCGGAAGCCCTCGACTAACTCTGCCCCGTCGCGTTCGACTGACTTTCTACGCCCCGGCGCGAGCCGCCCTAGGGGTAGTTGTAGATGTTCCCAGGGTCGCGGCGGGACTCGAAGAGCTGCTGTACGTAGAGCCGGTCACCGCGCTTCTGCGTGCCGAAACCCATGAAGCGGAACCGCCCGAGGATCTGACTCCGATGGGATGGTGAGCTCATGAAAGCTCGAGTGAGGGATCTGCAGGATGCTCCCCGACCAGAATTCTGCCCGAGCCTCCACCACCTCGTCACCTTCTCATCGACGTTGTAGTCGTGGTAAACGCTGCGCCTGGTCGACATCGTCTCGGCGTGCCTACGAGCGACGTAGCCGAGCTGCTTATCAGGGTACAGACGACGCAGTCCGTGTCGTGCTCGGATGTTGTTGACCTCTCGCATCAGACAACGTTCCGCTCGTTTGAAGCTGTACCTGGACGTGCCTAGCGACCGGCTCTCTCCGGAGATATCCACAACCGGAGACGATGCGATACCCAGGGCCAAGCAGATCAGAGCTATCACAAGAAGTCTCCAGCCCGAATAAGCGCGCGTGAACGACGTCAAGACTCGAACCTCCCAAGAGTGCCCGCGGATAGGACCGTCTGATAGGTACCAAGCAAACGCACGCATGTCCACTTTGTCCGTACACGCAACGCGTTGCTACGAACACGTGGCGACACACATCGCAGGTCAGGGCGCCGGAAAAAAGTTTGACGAATTTCAAGTCACGAGCGCGCATGCAGGATCTGGTGGATCTCTGAGCGCGATCTGACCGCTACTTATCGTGAGGGACTAGACAATCCGAGCGGCTTTCTTCAGTGTGGACGTATGGATAACCATTCACAAACGGACAAAACCGTGCTGATCGTCGACGATGACGAAGAGATCCGCCACGTATTGCGGATGCTCTGCGAGACGGAGGGGCTGAGCGTCATCGGCGAGGCCGCGAACGGGGTCGAGGCCGTCCCCCTTGCCCTCCAACACCAGCCGGACATCGTCATCCTGGACTACATGCTGCCCCGCCTCGACGGCGAGGGGGCCGCAGAGATCCTCAGGACCCTCACCCCCGACAGCAAGATCGTGGCCTTCTCGGCGATCCTTGACCGCCAGCCCAAGTGGGCCGACGCCTATCTCAACAAGGAGAGGATCGGGGACCTCGCCCCCCTGCTCAGCACCCTGATCCGCTAGGGGCTCGGGTAGGCGATAACCTCCCCTGCCGTGGCTAAAGACTCTTCGTTCGATGTCGTCTCCGAGATCGACGTCCAGGAGATCCGCAACGCGGTCGACCAGGCCGCGCGCGAGATCGGCACGCGCTTCGACTTCAAAGACACCGGCTCCAGCGTCGAGCTGGGTGACGCCGACGGCAAACCCACGATCACGCTCAAAGCGAACACCGACCAGAAGGTCAAGGACGTCTTGAAAGTGCTCGAGGAGAAGTTCGTGAAGCGCAAACTTTCCTTGAAGGCTCTGAACCGCGGGAACATCGAACCGGCCGCCGGCGGCACGGCTCGTCAGGTGATCACGATCAACCAGGGCATCTCGACCGAGAAGGCTCGCGAGATCGTCAAGTACATCAAGGACCAGAAGTTCAAGGCTCAGGTCGCGATCCAAGGCGACCAGGTAAGGGTGTCGGCCAAGTCGAGGGACACCCTTCAGGAAGTGATCGCCTCCCTCAAAGAGAAGGACTTCGGCATCCCCGTACAGTTCGTCAACTACCGCTAACCACCCTCCTACCTCGCACCACCCCCGCGCCCCGCAGCCATGACTGAGCTAGGTCAGGGGGATGGCTAGCAGGGTCTCTAGTTCGGCCAGGGTCTGGGTCGGGTTCCGGTGGAGGACCGTCGTCATGCCCGCTTCTTGGGCGGCCTGAAGGTGGCCGGGGTGATCGTCCACGAACACGCACGCCGCGGCCGGAAGCCCGAGCTCGACCGTCGTGAAGGTGAAGATCTCCGGATCGGGCTTTCGCATCCCGACCTCTCCCGAGATAACTATGACGTCCATGATCTCGGCCAAGCGCTCACGCGGGTAGCCCGAGAGACCCCACGAGTTAGACAGCAAACCCGTCTTGAGCCCGTGGCGCTTCGCTGCGGCGACCCCATCGAGCATCCCTTCCTCCAACCGGATCCCCCCGAACATCCGCTCGACCAATCCCTCCGGAGGTACTTCGACCCCCGTCTCTTCGGTCAGCCGCTGGGCGAACTGCGTCGAGAACTCCTCGTCACTGATCTTGCCGGTCTCGAAGGCCACCACGAGAGCATCCGTGTCCCCGGTATAAGCCTTGAGCGCGACGCGGACGAGGTCTTGCAGCTCGATGCCCAGCGCTTCCGCGAACAGGACGAAGCTCTCCTGCAAGGGAGTCGTCAACACCCCTCCGAAGTCGACGACGAGAGCCTGGTAACCGTTCATGCTCGGGCGATCTCCAGAGCCTTGTTCGCCAGGGCGGGGACACCGTGCTCGAGCTGCGCGAAGAAGGGATCGTCGGTCATCCCCGCGAGGTGGCGCGCGTAAGACCCTTCGAGGAGGATCGCGAGCTTCCAGATCGCCAGCACGACGTACCACTCGAGCTTGTCGGTATCGAGACCGGTGGCATCCGTGTACCGCGAGATGAGCTCGTCGCGGGTTCGGAAACCGGGCTGCTCGGTCCCCCTGGTCGTATCCGAGAACAGATCCCCGGTGTCGTCACCCGCCTCGCGCCAGAACGAGATCATCCAGCCGAGATCGGCGAGAGGATCGCCCAACGTAGACATCTCCCAGTCGAGGATCGCGACGAGCCGCGCGGGAGTGGAGCTCGCGAACATTACGTTGTCGAGCTTGTAATCCCCCTGGACGATCGACGTCTTCTGGGTCTCGGGGAGGTTGTCGGCCAACCATGCACCGATCCTCTCGAGATCCGGCATCGGCCGCGAGAAAGGCATCGTCAGCTCGAGCTGTCCGGTCCACCGCTTCAACTGGCGTTCGAGGTATCCGGTCGGCTTCGCGAACGTGTCGAGCCCGCACGACGCGGGGGCGACCGAGTGGAGCTCGACGAGCGCATCGACCAGCTCGTCGCCGAGACCCGCCCGGTGTTCCTCCGCGAAGATCTCGGGCACCTCTTGGCGGATGACCACGCCTTCGACCTTCTCCATCAGATAGAAAGGGGCTCCGATCACCGACTCGTCCTCGCACGAGATGATGGTCTCGGGCACGCGCACCGGCGTGTCCTTCAATGCGTGGAGGACCCGGTACTCGCGAAGGACGTCGTGGGCAGAAGGTAGGAACGCGCCGCGCGGAGGCCGGCGGAGGACCCACTCGTCGTCACCGCGGCGCACGAAGAAGGTCTCGTTCGAGTGACCCGCTTGATGACGATGGAGCGAGAGCTCGCCGTCACCGGGCAGATGGGTTGCGATGAACCCGGCGAGAGCCGGCTCGTCGACGAGCGGCGGCAGCGTTTCGCTCACCAGCTTGTTGGGCGGAGCACTAATCGTGGAGGGAGAAGAAGCCGATGGGGCGCCAACCTCGCTTCGTCCTGAAGAGGATCTTGCCGAGATATAGACCTTCGTCGATCTGCACGAGCTCGTCGAGGATCCTCCGGATCAGGAAGCTGGGGTTGGCCTCGAAGTCGTAATCGATCTTCAACACCTGAAGGTCGGGGTCGACCTCACCGGCAGCGACACGGGTGCGGAAGGGGAAGGCTTCGATCCGGTCCACCCGCTCGAGCTCGGGGGCGTAGTTGCGCCAGACGATGCTCATCGGGGTCTTGGCACCGGGCTTCAGGACGTTGCGCCCGGTTCCGGCCTCGCGGTCGAAAGACTTCCCGAGCCACGGCATATAGAGAGAGGCGATCGTGCGCGCCGCAGCGTCCGAGGGCCGGGCCACCGACATGGTTACGAACTCGCCGCGCTTGAACCCATCGGGCGACGGCTCGGGGACGCTGCCACCTCGAAAGATCTCGTCGAGGCCTGCGAGAGCCCGGTCGCGCGTGATCTTAGGCTGGAGGGAATCCTGTATCTGGAAGAGCCTCTCCCGGGAGCGGCCGTCCGAGGCGGTATCCACACGAAAAGGCTACCCCCGTTACGCGAGGCACTAGACTCCACGCACTTCACTATCGCTGGGAGGCACATCCATGACAGATGGGGTCAAGGCGTACGTCCTGATCCAGACCGCGGTCAACGCGGCCCACGTCGCGGGCGAGATCAGGAAGATCGATGGTGTCGAATCGGCAGAGGACGTGTCGGGTCCTTACGACGTGGTCGTGCGTGCCAGCGCCGGTGACATGGACACACTCGGCCAACTCGTGGTGTCGAAGATCCAAACGGTAGACGGGATAACCCGCACCCTGACCTGCCCGATAGTCACCTTCTAACCAGGTTTTCTCGATCCACCTCACGAGGCGAGGTCAAACAAGAAAACTAGGGGATGACTTTGCGCATGCCTCGGTGGGCGAAGTAGATGAGGCCTACGGCCGCCCCGGCTAGTGCCACGAGGCCGGGCCAGGTCGTGGACCAGGTCACGTCTCCGAGGTAGCCCTGACGGGCCAGCTGCAGGATGTTCGTCATCGGGTTGAAGCGGGCGACCGTGTGCAGCCATCCGGTCAGCAGATGGATCGGCATCTGCGCGGTCGAGAGGAAGAACCCGATGAACAGACCCGCCTGGATCAGCGGCACGGCCTGTAGCGACTTGGAGCGCAATGCGACACCCGTCGACCACGCCCCACCGATCAGGGAGACCCCGGTCGCGGCCAGCATCAGCGACACCACGCCGAGCGGGCCTCCCGGGATGTCCGTGCCGGTGATGAGGGTGATGGCGAGCAGCAGGATCACCGGGAGCAGGCCGCGGAACGTGGCGGCGAGCAAGGGCCCCCCCAGCAGAGAGGTCCGCGATGCGGGACTCGCCAAGAAGCGATCGTAGAAGCCCGATTCGAAGTCCCGGGCGACGCCCATCCCGGTGGTGATCCCCGCGAAGGCCGCTCCTTGGATCGTCGTCATCGGGATGAACCAGCTCAGCGAGGTGTCCGCAGGGAAACCGGGAAGTTCGACGATGCCCGAGAACGCACCTGAGAAAGAGATGGTGAGGAAGACCGGCATGATCAAAGATGGGAAGAACGTAGACGGCATGCGCGGGATCAACATCAAGCTCCGTTTCGCAACCGCCCATGTGATCGCCGTAGAAGACATGACCCCTCCCTTATGTCGCGGCCATGAGGCGGCCGCGTAGCGCGAGCAGCGACATGCCCAGTCCGAAGGCGAAGAATCCGAACGCGATCGCCAGCGCGCCTCCAAGCTCGCCGATGTCGATGCCCGAGATCACCTGGTGGCGGAGTCCTTCGATCATGTGCGACAAGGGATTCGCCCCCGCGGCGGTCTGGAACCAGCCGTGCATCAGCGTGCGCGGGAAGAAGCCGCTCGAGATGAACATCAACGAGAACAACAGGGGGAACGCTCCCTGGACCGCCTCGCTCGAGCCCGTGCGGATCGCGAACGCCGCTGCGATCGAGCCCACACCGGCTGAGAAGACCGCTGCGACGACCGACACACCGAGCAGGCCCAGAAGGCCGCCCTCGGCTCGCATCCCGAAGACGGAAGCGATCGCGATGTAGAGCCATGCCTGGAAGAAGCCGAACACGAAGGACCCCATCACCCGGCCCGCGATGATCGAGCTGCGCGCGACGGGTGACGCGATCAGGCGCTCGAAGAAGCCGTCCTCGATGTCGACCGCCATCGCCGAGCCGGCTGCGATCGAGCTGAACAGGGCCCCCTGGATGATCGTCGTGCATATGAGGAACTGGAGGAAAGAGTCGGCTTCGGGGAACCCGGGGATCTCCGTAGTGCGGTCGAAGGCCGACGAGCTGATCGCCATGAACAAAAGGGGGAACAGCAACGTGGGGATGAAGTAGCGGGGTTGGCGGAACGTGTTGACGATCGCACGGCGGCTCAGCGCGCCGTACTGGGCGACGGCTACGCTCACTCGCCTACCTTCGCCCCGTCGTCGGCGATCTGGTCCTCGGCCCCCTCGAGACGCCGTCCCGTCGCTTCCTGGAAGACGTCGTCCAGACTTGGCATGTGCAACTCGATGCCCTCGACGGGCACCTTGGCCTCGTCCAGCGCGCGGACCACCGCAGCGATCTGAGCGGCTCCCCCGGCCAACCTGACTGCGACGCTGCCCGTGGGGGCCGACACGGGCTCGCCGAAGGCCAGCAGCGCTTGCTCGGCCCCCAAGGTGTCCTTGCCGGAGGCGACCGTCACCTGCAGCGTGGGTTCGCCGACCTTGGCCTTGAGCTCGGACGGACTGCCTTCGGCCACGATCTTCCCGCCGTCGATGATCGCGATCCGGCCCGCGAGCACGTCCGCCTCCTCCATGTACTGGGTCGTGAGAAAGACGGTGGTCCCGAACTCACGGTTCAGCTTCCGCACCTCGTCCCACAAGGCGAAACGGCTGTTGGGGTCGAGACCGGTCGTGGGCTCGTCGAGGAACAACACCTCGGGCTCGTGTATCAACGACAGGGCGAGGTCGAGGCGCCGGCGCATCCCACCCGAATAGGTTCCGACGCGGCGGTCTGCCGCGCCCGTCAACCCGACGGTCTCGAGCAGGACCTCTCCGCGCTCGGCAGCTCCGGCG
>Ga0299913_10004523_pt1 | contig 11684 bp, 7 predicted proteins | sample RVTome_9_FD_201360 | JGI IMG/M metagenome (GOLD analysis project Ga0299913, IMG submission 201360) | Soil microbial communities from uranium-contaminated site in the Upper Colorado River Basin, Wyoming, United States - RVT155D38 (version 2) ... | reverse complement strand
GGACGGCGCGGACGGCGGCGCCGGCTCGTCCCATAGCGGCGCGCGGGAGCGCACCCGGACCAGCTCGACGCCGGTGTAGTAGTGCTCGAGGATGTCGCGGTAGCCGAGGCCGCGGCCGGCCATGGCGTACGAGCCGACCTGGCACAGGCCGACGCCGTGGCCCCAGCCGGTGCCGGTGAAGAGGTAGCCGGGGGCGCCGCCCTGGATCGTCCGACGGACGGTGAAGTTCGTGTCGGGCAGATCGAGGGTCCAGCGGACGGCGAGCCCCTCGACGACCTGGGTGCGGCCGGAGCGCCCGACGAGGCGCACGGCGCCGACGCGGCCCGAGACGCCGCGGTCGAGCGGCTCGAGGTAGGCGAAGCCGAGGCCCGGGTAGCGCTGCTCGATCCGGCCGGCGAGCTCGCGGTCGCTGTGGAAGCGGGTCCAGGCGGCGCGGGGGTGTCGTCGGTCGAGCGGGCTCTGGGCGCTGTCGACCTCCTGGACGACGGCGGCCAGGGCCGGGCCTTCCCACCACAGGGTGACCGGGTCGCCGGGCAGCAGCGCCAGGTCGGTCGCGAAGCTGCCCGTGCCGCGCCGGCGGAAGGTGGCGAGCCCTTCGGGGAGCGCCACCCGGCGCTCGCCGGCCGGCGTGCGCAGCCGCAGCACGGTGATCCCGGCTCCCGTCCGCTCGACGCCGAGGAAGAATCCCTCCTCGTCGCGCAGCCTGCGCCGCAGGACCGACCGGCCGCCGTCGCCTTCGCCGCCGGAGGCCGCGGGCAGGACGCCGAGCCGCGGGGTGAGCGCGTCGAGGAGCGGCGTCCCCTCGAGCTCCGAGCCCTCGATGACGCGGACCTCACCCTCGGGGCAGGGCACGCCCTTGAGGTACTCGTGGCGCTCCTGGGGGAAGACCAGCGCGACGTCCTCGGTGTGGCCGCCGCAGGTCGCGCTGTAGCGGGCGTCGACGAGCTCGTCGTGCCAGACGAGCACCTGGTCGGCGGTCTCGGCGATCGCCCGGTCGGAGAGCCAGTGCTCGGCGCTCATGCCGCGGTAGGCCTGGCAGCGCGGGGTGGCGCAGATGTCGTAGCCCTCCTCGCGGAAGTCGCCGAGGTTGCGCAGGACGTAGGTGCGGGCGGCGACCGCCTGCGCCTTGAGCGCCTCGATCCGGCCGTACTGGTTCGGGCCCATCTCGGCGGGCACGACGCCGCGCAGGTAGTCCTCGACCGGGAGCTCACCGATCAGGTTGAGCGACCCCCGCGGGTTGAGGAAGACGAGCAGGTCGCCGCGGTAACGGTGCTCACCGACCGGCAGCCCCCGCCCGGCCGTGTCGCGCACCCGCAGCCAGCGCCCCGGGACGCGCACCGCGCGGCCGTCGCGGACGACGAGCAGGCCGGGGCGCGACAGGGTGCCTCCCTCGGTGACCACCCAGGTGCCGGCGAGCCCGGAACCCTCGACCCGCCGGCGCGCCGACTCGGCGTCGTCGCGGCGGGCGAAGCGGCCGAGGCGGACCCGGAAGAGGCCGACCCCGGCGTCGAAGTGGGCGTCCGCCGTCAGGCCGTGGCGGTCGGCGAGCCGGCGCGCCAGCTCGACCGCCTGTGCCTCGTCGCGCAGCGCGGCCACCTGCAGCCGGTAGACGGCGACGTCGGCCACCGCGGCGTCGGGGGCCACGGTCAGGGGTGCGGTCAGCGGCAGGCTCTCGCCGCCCGCCTCGAGCACCCACCCCGGATCGCAGCAGGGGAGCGACAGGCGATCGAGGTCGCTCGCCAGCCCGACGCGCACGAGGACCGGTCCCTCGGGCAGCAGCGCGGGCTCGTCGGCGGGCCCGTCGGCGGGCTCCTCGTGGCCCCCGGGCAGCGGCGGCGCCGGAGCGGGGACCGACCGCGCCTCGGCCTCGGCGACGGGGGGCGGCCCGGCCGGAGTGGGAGGCGGCACCGCCGGCCCGGTCCGCCGGCCGGCGCACGCCGCGGCGAGGAGCGCCACCGCGACGAGCGCGAGCCGCCCTCTCATCGCGGCGCCTCGCTGCGCACCAGCGCGACGTAGACGGCCGCGAGCGCGGTGGCCAGCACCGAGGAGAGGGCGAGCTGGACCAGGTAGCTCACCGCCTGGACGGCGACGTAGATCGCGAAGCGCTCCTCGAAGACCAGCGCCGAGCCGAACGTCAGAGGGAGGAAGACCACGCTCAGGATGGCCGACAGGGCGAAGCTGGCGACGAAGAACAGGAGGAAGATCAGCAGGATCGCCCCGATCCGCGCGCCGAGGACCCGCATCCCGTCGCGCGCCGCCAGGCCCACCCGGGAGCCCTCCTGCCCGAGGTGCGCGGCCGCCAGCCCGGCCCACAGGCTGACGACGAAGATCAGGAAGACGAGCGGCAGCGCGCCGCCGCAGCCGATGCCGACCGCCGCCGCCTCGCCGTAGCGCTCGGCGCCCCAGATCGCGCCGAAGACGAGCCCGACCGCGAGCACCATCCAGGCGAGGACGACGAGACCGAACAGGTTCCAGAACCAGAAGTAGCGCCACAGGAAGCGTACGCCCCAGCCGGAGAAGTTCGCCAGGCTGAAGGTCCGGAAGGCCCGCCAGTCGACGACCCGTCCGGGGACCGCCTGGCGGTCGCCGGCGGCGAGCACGCCGTAGAAGCCGCCCTGGAACCAGGAGAGCAGCACCAGGGCGAGGCACCAGACGACCGCCGCGCCGAGGAGACCGAGGACGAACGGCGTGCCGAGCTCGGCGAGCAGGGCGAGGACCTCGGTCCAGGGGTCGGCGCCGGACGACGGATCCCAGTCCCCGAGGTCGTCCCAGCGCTCGAGGCCGACGGCGAAGAGCGGCACGAGGAAACCCGCGACCGTGACGACCGTCACCACGACCGTTTGCGCGAAGTACATCAGGACGAGCTGCCAGTTCGCGCGCAGGTTCGCCAGCCCGCGCCGGATCGCGTCCCAGCCCGTGAGCTTCGCCACGGGCGGCTGCGGCAGCGCGACGGTCACGGGGCGATCCGGCTGCGCCGCCACCCGATCTCCCGCCGGAAGTCGGGCACCGCGCTGAAGGAGACGGACTGGGTCATCTCGTAGAGCCGGCTGACGATCGCCGCCGGGACGCGGTCCCCCAGGTAGACCCTGCGGTCGTCCGGCGCGTCCGCACCGCGGTCGAGCGAGCGCAGCGGGCGCCGGTCGCGCTCGAGCTGGCAGTTCGTGGTGAAGATCGTCGGCAGCCGCCGAGTGTAGCGGGTGTTGATGATGAGGTACAGGATGTCGTTGACCCAGCTCGACGGCTTCTGGGCGCCGAGCTCGTCGAGCACCAGCACCCTGGCGTGGATCACCGGGTCGAGCAGCTCGCGCTTGGAGTCGGGCGAGCGCGGGTCGAAGGTCGACTGGATGCGGTGGATCAGGGTGGTGAAGTCGGCGAACCTCCCGTCGATCTCGTAGGACTCGACCAGCTCGCGGAGCACTGCCACAGCCAGGTGGGTCTTGCCGGTGCCGGCGGGGCCGACGAGCAGCAGCCCCGACTCCCGGAAGCGGCCCTCGGAGGTGACGAAGCCCTCGACGTACTGGCGGCAGATCGCCTGCGCTTCCTGGAGCTGGTCACGGCTGCCCTTCTCCTCGACGAACGCCGTCTGGAAGTTGCCGAGCCGGCAGCCGCGGTAGCGGTCGGGGATGCCGGCAGCGGCGAGCAGCCGCTCGGACCGGCCGCGGCCCCGGCAGGGGCAGGGGCGGGCCGTCCCCGCCCCGTCGCCGCGCTCGACTATCCACCCGCGCCCCTCGCACTCGGGGCACGAGCCGTCGTCCCGCGGCCGGCCCCGGCGGGCCGCCGCCTCCTCGAGCGCGGACTCCAGCATGGGCCCGATCGTAGCACGGCGCGGGCCCCCCTGGCGGAAGGCCCGCGCCCCCTACCGCCGCCGGCGCGGCGCCGCTAACTCCGCTTGAACAAAGGCGGAACGGCGCCCGCGTCGGCGGCCGAGACCTCAGCCCAGCGGCACGAGCAGAACCCTTCCGGTGAACGCCTCGCTGACGACGAGCTGGTCACCGATCGGGTCGTACGTCATGCCGGCCGGGCCGATCAGCGGCGCGGCGACGACCTCCGGCGCGGCGCCGGGAGAGGCGATGCGCACCAGGCGGCCGGGGGCGCCGGCGAGGAGGTCGGTCGAGATCTCGAGCACGTAGATCGCGCCGTGGACCTCGGTGACGTCGGTGGCGCTGGTCAGCCCCTCGACGTGCGGCGTGAAGGCGCCGGTGTCGGGGTCGATACGGAAGACCTTCGCCGCCCCCGCCGCGAACGGGAAGCCGGGCAGGGTGGTGACCAGCAGGTCGCCGTCGGCGCGCAGGTGGATGCCGGTGGGCACCGCGTCGCCGACCGGCCCGCCGAGCCCCGGGAACAGCGGGTTGGGCTGCGGCGGCAGCCGGGTGAGGACCTGCCAGCGGCCGGTGACCGCGTGCACCTCGACGACGGTGTTCATGCCGGCGTCGACCACGTACACCCGGCTGCGCTCGGCGAGCCGGCGGCCGAGCGGGCTGTCCGGGTCGAGGCGGGCAAGCGCGTTCGCCGCGGCGACCGACGTCCCGGCGAAGCCGAGCTCGGCGAGGTCGGCCGGGGTCAGGCTGCCGGCCCACGCGGCGGCGAAGGGATTCGACTGGCGGACCGAGAGGAACGGGTCCGGCGCCAGGTCGCGGAAGTCGGCCAGGAGCAGCAGCTCGACGGTCTCGCCCGAGTCGTTGGCGAGCGCCACCTCGCGCCCGTCGGCGAGCGACTGGACGTCGGCCGCGGAGAGCTCGAAGCCCTCGCGGATGCCGTCGGGCACCGGGTCGAAGCGGGCGCGCAGCAGCGAGCTGAAGATCGGCGAGGAGATGCCGTCGGGGTTCGGCACCTGGACCGGCGGGGGCGAGGCGCCCAGGGCGTCGCCCTCGCCGATCACGACGTAGAGGGTGCGGTGGGCGTCGGCGACGGCGGTCGGGCCGAGAGCGCCGCCCTCCGGCGTCACCCCCGACGGCAGGCCGGCGAGCAGCGTGAACCGGGCGCCGAACCGGCTGAGCAGGCTCACCCGTCCGTCGTTCGCACCGGTGCCCGACTCGGCGACGAGGAAGTTGCCGCCCGGCGTCGTGGCGAGCTTGAACGGCGTGTCGAGGCCGCCGGTCAGTACCGACGGCTGGGCGTCGAGGCCGGTGGCGACGAGGGCGGCGCAGACGGCGAGGGCGATGAGCGCCCTCTGGCGGAACCGCGAGGTGATCGGCATGTCGTGTGTCCTCCTCCTGGAGATCGGTTTGACACCTGGGCGATCGCCGGATCTGCCGGCGGTCGCCTTCCATCACTTGACGCGCAGGATGTCGTCGAAACCTGTCAGCGGATAGACTCTCCTCGTTCCGGAGGGCGAGAGAACGTTGTCGAAGCGGATGGACCCACAGCGCCAGCCCGAGGCGCCCGACGCCGCCGCCGGGCCGGGAGCCGACGAGCTGGGGCCGGAGCTCTACGGCGAGCTGCGCCGGGTCGCCGAGCGGGCGATGGCGCGCGAGCGGCACGGCCACACCCTGCAGCCGACCGCCCTGGTCCACGAGGCGTACCTCCGCCTGCTCGGGCAGCGGGTCGCCTGGCGGAGCCGGACGCACTTCCTGGGCGTCGCCGGCCAGGCGATGCGCCGCATCCTGGTCGACCACGCCCGCCGCCGGGCGGCGGCGAAGCGACCCTCCCCCGCCGGGCGGGTCACCCTCTCCGGCCTCGCCGCGGCGGAAAGCAACGAGGAGGTCGACCTGCTCGACCTCGACGCCGCCCTCGACCGCCTCGCCCGGCTCGACCCCCGCGCCGCCCGCGTCGTCGAGCTGCGCGGCTTCGCCGGGTGCACGTCCGAGGAGGCGGCCGAAGCGCTCGGTGTCTCCGCGGCGACCGTCGCCCGAGACTGGCGGATGGCGCGGAGCTGGCTGCGCCGCGAGCTCGCCCGGGGGACCGCAGCCGGGGAGCCGGCGGCGCCCGAGGCGCCGGACATGCCGGATACGCCCCGGGAGAGGCCGGTTTGAGCACCCCTGAGCGCTACCGGCGGGTGCGGGAGCTCTACCTCGCGGCGCGCGGGGTCGCGCCGGCCGAGCGCGGAGGATGGCTCGACGAGGCCTGCCGGGGCGACGCCGGGCTACGGACCGAGGTCGAGGAGCTGATCGCCGCCGAGACCCGCGGGCCGGACGAGACGCCCGGGAGGGGCGAGAGGGAGCGGCCCGCCGGACCGCCCCGCGGCGGCGCGCCCCGCCGCATCGGCCCCTACGTCGTCGAGGAGGCGATCGGCAGCGGCGGCATGGGCGTGGTCTACCGGGCGCACGACCCGAGGCTCGACCGGCCGCTCGCCATCAAGCTCCTCACCGAGGGCCTGTCCGGCAGCGGCGAGGCGCGGGAGCGGTTCGGCCGCGAGTCGCGCGCCGCCTCGGCGCTCGACCACCGCAACATCTGCACCGTCTACGACGTCGGCGAGCACGAGGGGCGTCTCTTCCTGGCGATGGCCTACTGCCCGGGCGGGTCGTTGCGCGAGCGGCTCGCCGACGGGCCGCTGCCGGTCGACGAGGCGCGCTCGGTCGGTACCGGGGTCGCCGCCGGCCTCGCCGCCGCCCACGCCAAGGGCATCGTCCACCGCGACGTCAAGCCGGCCAACGTCATGCTCGGAGACGCGGGCGGCGGCGGGGTGCGCCTGGTCGACTTCGGCGTCGCCAAGCTCGCCGACGAGGCGGGGCTCACCCGCACCGGTGCCTCGCTGGGCACCCCCGGCTACATGGCGCCCGAGCAGGTCCGCTGCGAGACGGCCGGTCCGCCCGCGGACGTGTGGAGCGTCGGCGCGCTCCTCTACGAGATGCTCGCCGGCGAGCCGCCCTTCCCCGGCGAGCCGCCCGGCGTCCTCTACGCCTCGCTCCACGAGGAGCCCGAGCCGCTGGCCGAGGTGCGGCCGGACACGCCGCCGTGGCTCGCCGCGATCGTCACGCGCTGCCTGGCGAAGCGGCCGGAGGACCGGTTCGCCGACGCCGGCGAGCTGCTGGCAGCGCTCAAGGCGGGCGACGGCGCGGCGGCGCCGACCCTCGCCGCCGGGAGGGGCGCCACGGCGTCGCAGCGGCGGGGCGGCCGGTGGACGCGGGGGCGCCGGCGCGCCCTCGCCTGGAGCGCCGCCGGTGCCCTGACGCTCACCGCCGGTGTCGTCCTCTTCGCACTCTTCGGCCCGACGGCCGGGCCGGCCGGGGCGGCGGTCGGCTCCATCGCCGTCCTCCCCTTCGACCACCCGCCGGACGACCCGGAGCTCGCCGCCCTCGCCGGCGGTCTCGCCGAGCGGATCACCCACAACCTCGGGCGCCTCGAGGGGCTCTCGGTGATCGCCGCCGCGTCGTCGGCCCGGGTCGCCGCGGAGGACGTCGACCCCGCCGAGGCCGCCGAGCGCCTCGGGGCCGGCGGCGTCGTCGTCGGCCGGCTCGACCGCCGGGGCGGCGTCGTGTCGGTGGGCGCCGAGCTCGTCGACCCCGCCACCGGCCGCCAGCTCTGGGGGGAGCGGTTCGACGAGTCGCCCGCCGACCTGATCCGCCTCGAGCAGGACCTCTCGCGCGAGATCGCGCGCGCCGTCAAGCGGCGGCTGAGCCGGGCCGAGCGCCGAGAGGTCGAGCGGGTGGGCACGGCCGAGCCCGAGGCCTACCGCGAGCACCTGACCGGGCTCCACCACGCCTCCCGGCAACGCTACCCCGAGGCGATCGCCGCCTTCCGCCGGGCGGCCGAGCTCGACCCCGCGTGGGGGGCACCGTGGGCCGAGATCGCGCGCAGCTACGCCTACCTCGGCTTCTTCGGCCGGATGGACACGGAGACCGCCTACCCGCAGGCGCTGGCGGCGGTCGACCGCGCGCTCGAGCTGGCGCCCGACCTCGGCGCCGCCTGGTCGGCGAAGGCCCAGGCGGGGATCTTCGCCGGCGCCGACCCCGCGGCGGCCCTGGCCGACGCCGAGCGCGGTGTCGAGCTCGACCCGGGCTCGGCGACCGCCCACTACCTGCTCGGCGCGGTCGCCATCGCCGCCGACCGGCCCCGTCTCGCCGTCGACGAGCTGGTGCGGACCGTCGAGCTCGACCCGCTGAGCCCGCCCGCCCGCATGCAGCTCGCGCGCGCCCGGATGCGGCTGCACGACTACGGGGGGGCGATCGCGGCGCTCGAGGAGAACCGCGAGATCCATCCGCAGTTCGGAGCGTCCCCGGTCCTCGCGCGCGCCTATCTCGCCGCCGGCCGCGAGAACGAGGCGGCGGCGGTCGCCGACGAGATCGGGGGCGACCTCGGCTCCGTCCTCGGCGCCCTCGCCCGGGGGGAGCGCGGGCGGGCCGAGACCCTCGTCGACGAGCCCGAGCTGCAGCCCGCCGGAGGTGGAGCGCCGGATGCCGACGCGGAGCGGCGGCGCGCCTTCGACCTCCTCGAGCTGAGCATCCTCCTCGCCCGACCCGAGCCGACGCTCGCCGGGCTGTCGGGCCTGACCCGGATGCCCGGCGGCAAGATCCTCGTCCTCCAGGTCCTCCCCTGGCCCGAGCTCGACTTCCTGCGCGGCGACCCGCGCTTCGCCCGCTTCCTCGCCGCGCACGGGCTGCCGGGGAGCTTCACCCGCGTCGATCCCGGCCGGTAGGCGGACGCGGTCCGCCGCCGCGGCGAGCGGCCGCCGGTCGCGAGGCCGTTCGCGGCCCGAGAGGGCGCGCGCCGCCGCCGCCCGATGGGTGCGCAAGGCCGAGCCGTCCCTGGGCGCCCCCGCCCGTATACTCGCCCGCCGATGACCGTCGAACCGCAGGGCCGGGTCGCGGGGACCGAGGGGACCCCGCTCAAGCGCGCCGTCTCGCGCGGGCAGATCGTCGGGCTGGCGCTCAACGACGTCATCGGCAGCGGCGTCTACCTGCTGCCGGCCGCTGCCGCCGCGCTGCTCGGCGTGGCCAGCCTGTGGGCGGTGGGGATCGCCGGGCTCGCCGTGCTGCTGCTGGTGCTGTGCTTCGCCGAGGCGGGCAGCCGGTTCGACGAGCCGGGCAGCGGCTACCTCTACGCCAAGACCGCGTTCGGCGACCTCGTCGGCCTCGAGGTCGGGTGGATGACCTGGCTCGCCCGCATCGCCTCGGTGGCGTCGCTGTCGGTCGGTTTCGCCCAGGCGCTGACCTTCCTCTGGCCCGAGGTCGCCGCCGGCTGGCCGCGGCACCTGGCCGTCGTCCTGCCGCTCCTCGTGCTGACCGGCATCAACGTCGTCGGCGTGTCGGCCGGGGCGCGCACCGCCGTCGGCCTCGTCGTCGCCAAGCTGGTGCCGCTGCTGGTCCTCGTCGGGGCGGGGATCGGGGTGGCGAGCTGGACGCGCGCGGCGGCCCAGCCGGCGCCGGAGGCGGGCGGGCTCGGCGAGGCGGCGCTGCTGCTCCTGTTCGCCTACGCCGGCTTCGAGAACACCGCCGCGCCGGCCGGCGAGTACAAGAACCCACGCCGCGACGTCCCGTTCGCGCTCCTCGTCGAGATCACCACGGTCACCGTGCTCTACCTGGCGGTCCAGTGGGTCGTCCTCGGGGTGCTGCCGGAGGCCGGCGAGAGCGCCACGCCGCTCGCCGACGCCGCCGACCTCCTCCTCGGGAGCTGGGCCGGCTGGCTGCTCACCGTCGGCGCCGCGTTGTCGATCCTCGGCACCAACGCCAACACCGTGCTCGCCGGCCCGCGCTACCTCTTCGCCCTGGCCAAGGACGGCTTCGGCCCGCGCTGGCTCGCCCGGGTCCACCCGCGCTTCCGCACGCCGGCGGCCGCCGTCCTGCTGCAGACCGCGGTCGCCCTCCCCCTGGCGCTGACCGGCACCTTCGCCGGCCTCGCCGCGCTCTCGGTCGTCGCCCGTCTCGCCACCTACGTCGGCACCGCCGCCGCCGTGCCGGTCCTCCGCAAGAAGCTCCCCGACCGCGAAGGCGCCTTCCGCCTCCCCGGCGGCTGGGTCATCCCCGCCGCGGCCTGCCTTCTCTCCCTCGGTCTCGCCGCGAGCGCCGGCGCCCGCAACCTGATCGCCGCCGGCATCGCGCTCCTCGTCGGGCTCGGCATCTACGCCTTGCGGCGGCGGTGACCCGGCTCAGCCGTCGAGCGCGCGGCGGACGGAGCCGCCGGCCTTTGCGAGGCGGCGGCGGGCTTCGCGGGCAGGGAGGCCGCGCAGGGTCATGACGAGGGCGGTCTTGACCTCGCCGCCGGCCTCGGCGAGGAGGGTCTCGGCGCGGGCGCGGTCGACGCCGCCGGCCGCCGCGACGATGCGCGCGCTACGGTCGCGCAGCTTCGCCGAGCCGGGGCGCAGGTCGACCATCCAGTTCTCGTAGACCTTGCCGAGGCGGACCATCGCGGCGGTGGTGATGGCGTTGAGCACCGCCTTGGTCGCCGAGCCGGCCTTGAGCCGGGTCGAGCCGGTGAGGACCTCGGGGCCGGTGTCGAGGGCGAGGACGAGGTCGGCCGTGCCCTCGAGGCCGGCGGCGGCGGCGCAGGTGAGGAGCACCGTGCGCGCTCCCTGCGCCCGCGCCGCGGTCAGCGCGCCGCGGGTGTACGGCGTGACCGAGCTCGCCGACAGCCCGACGAGGAGGTCGCCGTGGCCGAGGCCCCCGGCGGCGCGCCGCCCGTCGTCCTCGCGGTCCTCGGCCCCCTCGGCGGCGCGGAACACGGCGTCCTCGCCGCCGGCGATGACGGCGCGGATCCGCTCGGGGTCGGTGCCGAAGGTGGGCGGGCACTCGGCCGCCTCGAGGACGCCGAGCCGACCGCTCGTGCCGGCGCCGGCGAAGACGACCGAGCCGCCGCCGGCGAGCGCCTCGGCGGTCCACTCGGCGGCCCGCGCGATCGCCTCGCGGTGGCCGAGCGCCGTCTCGATCCCCCGCCGGTCCTCGGCGAGGAGCAGCTCCACGGCGTCGGCCGTCGGCAGCAGGTCGAGCTCCCGGCTCTCCGGGTGGCGCGCCTCGGTCGTCAGCCCCTCCCAGGCCGGCCGGCCGTGCGCGCCTCCGCCCTCGACACCGGATCTTCGCTGGTCGGTCATTCTTCGTGGTTTCCTCTCGCCCGTGCCATAGTCTCCTCCCTGCCGACGGCCCGCGTCTTGCTGTTTTCGTTCGGTCGGTTCGCCCGGACCCTGAGCGCCTAGCGTGCCTCAGATCGGGCGACCCGGAGTGATGAACGAGCTAGTCGTAGCGGAGCTACGTCGAGCGAGTGAAGAGCGAGGACCGCCCGAGATGAAGTGCGATCCGCGCTCAGGGGGGAGCAAGAGATGCGCCACGTGCTCGGGCTGGATGCGGGGGGAACCAAGACGGTGGGCCTCCTCGCCGACGAGAGGGGGGAGGTGCTGCGCGACTCACGGGCCGGGGCGGCGAACTTCGCGATCCAGGGCGAGCTGGGCGTCGAGAAGGTACTGTTCGACGTCATCGACGCGCTCGACCCGCCGCCCACCGTCGAGGCGGTCTGCGTGGGGATCGCCGGGGCGGACCGGCCGAGCCATCTCGAAGTCATGCAGGCGATGATGACCCGGCTCGGCTTCCGCCGCGGGGTGCGGGTCGTCAACGACGCGGTGATCGCGCTCTGCGCCGGGGCGCCGGACGGGATCGGGCTCGTGGTCGTCGCGGGCACCGGCTCGATCGCCTACGGGTGCGATCCCGAGGGGCGGACGGCGCGCTCCGGCGGGTTCGGCTGGCTCCTCGGCGACGAGGCCTCGGCGTACTGGCTCGGGCACGCGGCGGTGCGCCAGGGGATCCGCTGGGCCGACGGAC
>Ga0299913_10004522_pt1 | contig 11686 bp, 6 predicted proteins | sample RVTome_9_FD_201360 | JGI IMG/M metagenome (GOLD analysis project Ga0299913, IMG submission 201360) | Soil microbial communities from uranium-contaminated site in the Upper Colorado River Basin, Wyoming, United States - RVT155D38 (version 2) ... | reverse complement strand
GTCAGACCGTAGGAACGCGGCTTCGGCACCATTACGTATAGTGTGTTGAAGTCGCTGAGTTGCTCCTGTGCAAACTCCGCCGCCAGAACTCCGATGGCGACGATAAGATCCGGCTGCTGACCTTTGATGTCTCGCACTGTTTCCGGACTGTCGCCGTTCTTGCCGCGGAGGTTAAACTCGGTTATGCCGTTGCCGCAAGCGTCCACGAAGCCGGCGATTGCGGAGTCGTACGGCCCGAAATCGTAGCTCTTGATCAGCGCGATCGATTCGGCGTTGCTTTGCGATGCGAAGACAGCCCAGAGAAGCAACGGGAAACGAGGTCCACGTGTAACCCGTCCACCTGTGATAACTTTCCAGATTCGCATGCAGACACCACCAGTCCGCGACACGGAGTCAGCAGCCGGATTCGGGCGGATGCTGTTTGCGGACTCGTTCGATCATCATCGTCAGAAATTGCGTTCGAAGGCGATTGTGCCGATCAAGTCCGAGCGCAGTCCGTCATCGTTCAGTGGTACCAGCAGATTCGCCGTCACGATGTAGTTTCCGAAGGGATTCCACTTGACGCCTGCGGCACCGTTTACAATCGAGTCCGCAACACCGTCACCGCCGGTTTCACGGCTTCCCAGGATACTCAGCGCCACTGTGAATTTCTGGACTCCCAAATCAAACCCTGCAGCATACTCGATCGAGTTCTGATCCGAGTCGTTGAAGTTGACTTCGTAGCCGAGGTTCACGTGTGGCGTGAACGATCCGAAAGTCCGGGAGTAGATCAACAGCGGTCTCAACGTTGTATCGCCTGTCCCGAGGAAATCTTCGTCGTCTCCGGTGGCGGTTTTAAGTTGCAATGCCACCGCCAAATTATGCCGCTCCGACTCCAGCCAGTGATACTTGGCGCGCAGCAACACGTCGCCGAGTCCGCGAGCGCTGCCGCTCGCACTGTCGTCCGGGGACTCGGGTCCGTCTTCGAAGGTATGTACGTCAACCGGAATAGGGTTGTCCGGAGATTTGACGACCGTTGCCCGCGCTCCTACCCGCATATCGACATCCGCGAACGGCACCAGGAATCCGATATCCAGTCGATCGGTCGCGCCATAGGTGCCGGCGAAGACCACGGCATTTATATTGATGTCGAGATTCATCGCGATATCAACCGTATCAAGTTCGAATGTAGTCCGGACGTCGTCGGGAGGCTGTGTGTTGGGCTCGTGCAAGGCGACGACGGTGAAATTATCCAAATCCTCTCCGAGAAACTCGTCGTACTTAAAGCCGGTGAAAGACAGGTTCGCGTTGAACCGCCCTTTTCCGATCGTATCCGCACGTTCCGCGTAAATCGGACCAAAGCTCTCCGCAACCTGAACGAACGTTCCCAGGTCCTCGTCGTAACGAAACGCAAATCCGCCTCCGGAGGAAGCAAACGGTATCGCGCCGATTTGCGCCGAAATGATATCGTTCAATTGATTGAATGTATCCGCGGTTTCGACACTAAAGTGCGGTGCATGCGAGGGAAACGGTCCGCCCTCCACGCCGGCAAGACTGATGCCGTCACCGCCGTACAGACCGGGGATCAATGTGTTGAGTTTCTGGGCTTGCGCGTGGCTCGCCGCCAGCAGTACTGCGGCAACGGCGATGATGCGAGGAATCTTGCCGACCATCTCATACCTCCCGGCCAGGATGTTTCCACCGGCGGCCGTGTTGTTTTTGTCGTCTGGTTCCAGGGCCGTCTTCCGCGAAATTATACACCAGCGTATCAGACCCGTCGTGGAGCCGGATGCTTCTTGGTATATATATAGGGTTGCTCTACTATTGATCCGCAGCCGGCGGGGTTTGGTGCTTTCCGGTTTCGCAGGAAAACCATGTTTCAGAAGTTGAAAGCGCGCCTCCGGTATCGGCTGGACGACGTCTTCGTCCGGAGTCCGTCGTCGCAGTTTTTCCTGCTGGTTCTACTGTCGATCGTCGTCGTACTGCTCGGGATGACAGCATACTTTTTCGGGCTGTTCTCGCCGCAGAACGCCGATGTGGATGGCATTGGCAGGAAAATCGACAGCGGGCTCTGGGATTCTCTGTGGTGGTCCCTGAAGCATATGCTCGACCCCGGCTTCTTCGAGGAGAACTACGGCGCCACGACACCGGTTGCCGTCATTTCCCTGCTTATTGCCATTATGGGCATGGTCATCTTCGGCATCCTGATCGGTTTTATCTCGACGTCAATGGAAACTCGCCTGGCGTCGCTGCAACGAGGCAATAGTGCCGTCATCGAAACGGGTCATGTGCTCATTCTCGGGTGGAGCAACAAGATTCTCCTGATATTGCGGCTTCTGGCGAGAACGCGCGCAGGATTGCGGGTTGTAGTTCTTGCGCGGCCCGAGATAGCGCATATGCAGGAATCCCTTCGTGCGGCCGGGATCCTGAGCCTGCCCATCAAGGTCATCCTGCGCAGCGGTCTGCCGAGCAACATTCTCGAACTTCGCAGGGTGGCATTCGAACACGCCCGAAGCATCATCGTGCTGGCGGCCTCGACACGAGAATCCGAGTCATCCGGCAGGGACGTCGAAGCGATTAAAACGGCGATGTTGCTGTCGTCTTTCCAGGATTGGCGCGGAAGCAAGCCGGTGCTCGTATCGGAAATCAACCACAAACAAAACGTCGCGATAGCGCGAATCGCCGGCCGCAATGAAATTTCAATTGTCTCGAGCAGTGAGGTAATCAGCAAAATCATCGTTCAGGCGGCCCGGCAAAGCGGCCTGTCGTTTGTTTATTCGGAAATTCTGTCGTCCGCCGGCAATTCAATTTGCGTGACTCGTGTTCCGAACTGCATCGGTCGTCGATTCGGCGACATCCAGTATGGCTTTTCAGACTCGATTCCCATCGGCATCAGCTGGCAACAGGAGGAGAACGGGGTCGTCCGCTACGTTGCGGGCCTGAATCCGGAACCGGACTATACGCTCGACCCTGATGACCAGCTCGTGCTGCTGTCCCGAACCGGTCGAGTTCAATACGACGAACGAGTCAAGCCGCACGTTACGCGGATCGCGCGTTCGGGCAAGCATGAGAAGCGACCTTTAAACAGGATACTGCTGCTGGGATTCAATGATGACGTCTATGACATTCTCAACGAATTCGACGGCCACCTGGCTGCAGGTACCCGAATCGACCTGGTATCCAATTACCTCGAGGAAGATGCGACGGCACGGCTGGAACGACACACCCCGCGGCCGTTTCGCAATATCCGGATAAGCTTCCGACAGGGCGATACCGTTTCGGCGGCCTTTCTGCGATCCCTCGATGTGTCATCGTACGATTGCATCATCACGCTTGCAGACGAATCCAATGACGATGATCCGGATGCCAGGAATATCATGGTCTTGTTGCTACTGACCGATATCTTGCGTTCCGGGCCCGCCGCCCACAATGTTCATGTCGTATCCGAGATGCATGACCCGCGGAACCGGGAGCTGGTAACGCGCACTGTCGCAAACGAGATTATCGTCAGCCCGGAAATCGTCAGCATGCAGCTTAGCCAGATCTCGCAGCAGCCGGTCCTCGAAAGCATTTACCGGGAGCTGTTGAGCGCCGGCGGTATCGAAATTTGCCTCAAATCGGCCGGCAGTTATGTAGAGATGCATCAACCGTGTACTTTCAGCGACCTCCAGTGCTCTGCGCAGGAGAAGATGGAGATCGCCGTCGGCGTACGCATTGCCGCACCGGCCGGCCGGATCGAGAACGAGCATGGCGTCCAGCTGAACCCGCGGCGCGACATGGTCTGGAGGTTCGGGCCGGGCGACGATGTCGTCGTGCTCGCACAGGAGATATATGATTAACGGTCAATCCAGCCTCGCGGCCGCAAGGAGGATAGCGCGATGCAGGACCTGCTCGAGAAAATAGTCGAACATACAAAGGCTTAGGTATGGGAAAGATTCTCCTTGTGGAAGACAACCAGATGAATCGGGACATGCTGAGCCGGCGCCTGCGGCGCAAGGGATTTGAAGTTCTGCTGGCGACGGACGGGCAGGACGGCGTATCGATGGCCCGCAGCGATGCTCCGGATCTCATCCTGATGGATATGAGTCTGCCGACAATGGATGGCTGGACTGCCGCGCGGCTGCTGAAGAGCGAGACCGCGACCTGCACCATTCCGATCATCGCCTTGACGGCACATGCAATGCACGGAGACCGCGACAAAGCGCTGGATGCCGGCTGTGACGAATACGAGACCAAACCTGTCAATCTCGCGCGCTTGCTGCGAAAAATCGAGGCGCTGACACAGAAAGGCGATCGGGTTGCAACCTGACCGATGAAAGCTGTTTCAACCAGGTTTTCCAGCAATCGAGGCCGGAACCAAAGGCCAAATAGCAGCCGCGGGCGGAACCGACCGCCCTTTACGGGGATTTTCAACGGCGCGTAAGTCGCCTGCCCGGCAACTTTGGCACCGCTGGAAGCCGGGCCTCAGCCCCTTGCGCTACCCCCGATGCCATCGACGATGCTGCCGACCAGCACGCCGCCGGCGAAGCCGGTAATCGCCGCGCCGAGGAATCCCGCGTCACCGATGATCGGACGGAACACAGCCACGGCAACGATTCCGCCGATGGCCCCGGCAACCCCGACGATCCACCACCACGGGTCCGGCTGCGGTGGGCGCGGCCCCCGCCACCACCCGGGCCATTTGGTTCCGCACCAGCCGAACATCGCCCAAAGTGCATATTCCATGGTCACCCTCCCCTATCTTTGAAAGCCGACCGAAGGGAAATACAATTTCCCGGCCCGAAAGCTACGCCGAGTCGACTTGGGAGTAAAGCTGGTCCGATTTGCTCGAATAGCCCTCCGACCCGGTCTCGCCGGGAGTGTTCCACGGACTTCTGCCCATTCATTGGCGCTTGTTGAACGGCACGCATCGCGGAGAAATACGAACCACGCTTGACTCGAATGGGCTTCCGTATATAGTCATTTTTGAACGAAAAGAGCATAAGAACAAACGCGGATCGTGAGTTCCACCTGACAATCCGGCAATCGAAGCGTAACGAAGCCGGGTATTCGATCTTCAGGCGTTATACACGCCTCGCGACAAGCGGTAATCGAATGTGAAGGCCTCGGCCAGCAAGTCAGTGCAGGATCCAGCCGGTAAAAGCCCGGCCGAGCGCGGTCACCCGTCGCGCCTGGCACGCTGGGCGTGGACAAGCGTCCTCATCGTGGCGATCGCCGGTATCTATGCCGTCAGCGTCGCGGAAAGACTCGACCAGATCCGCACTCACAACCTCCGCACCCTCGAGCAAACCGCTCAAGCGGTCGAGCAGCTCGTCGCCAACGCCAAAACGACGCTGTTCAGCCTCGCCAATCGCCCGGATTACGCCTGCGAGTTCTTTGAACGGCAGACGCGATTGACGCTGGACAAGCCGGACTGCAAGTACCTGGGGCAGATCAGCTCCGACAGCATAAGACTGAGACTCGATCCCGTTACGGCAAAGCTTCGATGGCTGGGCTCGTTCACGGCTCCGGATAACACTGGGAACGCCGCAGCGCGTCAAGACGGCCAGTTCGTGCTCGAGATCGAGTTTGACCAGCTGCTTCGCGACGCTCCGTTCGGCGGCACCTTCGACGCAGTGCTGGTGGCGGATGATCAGGGTCGCATCGTCGAGCAGCACCGAACGCGGCGCGTCTCGCCGTTTGAATCGCCAGGCGAAGATTCGGCCCAGCCGCTGTTCGGGTTGCGCATAGAAAACCTGAAGAAGCTCCGGCTCGCCGCCGAGTCTCCTGACGTAACCGAAGAGTTTGCGGCTGTCGAAGGCACAACGACGGTAGCGTCGATCCGCATTGCAGGAACTTCGTTTTCCCTGATGTGCCAACCGCTGCGCATCGCGCTCGATCCCGAAGCTGACGTCGTCGTCACGAGTGGACAGGCACAGGACACGGATCCAGACGAGCGGCAGCTACGGGACGCCGGCGGCTGGCGATTGTGCGGCCTGGTGGGCAGTGAACGTTCTTTCCGGGAGTCCCTCGAGCTTGCGTCGCCACTTGTGATTTCCATGTTTGCGATCGCCCTGCTCGGACTGCTTGGATGGCCGATCTTCAAGGTTCTGACCGTCGCTCGGCGTGAGCGCCTCCGCTTCGTCGATGTGTACCTGGTGCTGCTTGCCACCGCGGCCGTCCTGATGGTGATCACGACGCTCCTGGCGAGTCTCGACAGCGCCGCTGCGCTCAGAGCCGTTTCCAAAGAGCGGCTCGAAGCGCTGGCGGAGGAAATCGAACGGAGCATGAATCTGGAGTTCGCAAAGATGTTCGAACAGCTCCAATTCTATGATGGGGGGCTTGCATCGGGCGCGTTGAAACCTGCGGTCGACGTGTGGCTGACCTCAGCCAGGCGCGCGGCCGACCCGAAGACCTGGTCGATTCCCGAAGCGACGCGGCTGCTGCGGCCCGTGGATGAGAGATTCGACGAATCGCACGCGACCCGCAACGAAGAGCTGAGTCTCGAACGTCCGACTGCTTATCCGTATCTGACATCCGTATTCTGGATGAGGCCGTGTGACGGCCAGCAATTGATGAAGGCAACCGTATGGAGTCTGAATACGCCGGGGGTGCCGCTTGGCGAACGCGAGTACTTTCGCGCCGTCCGGACCGGGCAGATCGATACGGACCACTTCTATGTGCAATCATTTGCGTCGATAACCACCGGCGAATTCTCCACCGCGCTGTCGAGCCGATCGAAACTGCCTGAGTGGAGCGAGGATGATCTCGAAATCATTGGCGACGACTGCAAGGGCGCCATAAGCCCGGCGCCCGCGGTCGCCATTTCGACAAGACCGTTATCCGTGCTCGATCCGGTGCTGGCGCCGGGGGTCGGTTTCGCCATTGTGGACGCAGACGGCAAGGCCCTGTTTCATTCGGACCAACGACGGGCCACGCTGGAAAGCCTGCTGGACGACGACGGCATCTCGAGGCGGCTGCGCGCTGCTCTGCAATCGAGGGCGAGCGTTGACTTCGATGCAAACTATCGCGCCCGGTCGCACCAGGTCTATGTTGCCCCCATGGCAGATCGTCCATGGTCGATTGTGACGTTTGCCGACGACGAGATTCTGCGAACAAGCAACCTCGAAGTACTCGCGCGAACCGCGGTTCTTGCCACCCTGTACCTGCTGCTCCTGACGCTCGCTACCCTCGTCTATCTCGCGATGCACCGACGCGATACACCACGCTGGGTCTGGCCCCTGGCCCACCTGGAAGCCAAAGTCAGAACCGCGTTCTATCACAACGTCGCCTGGACGATGATACCGGTCCTGTTGCTCTTCGCCCTGGCCGTGCGATCGCTGTCCGGCGATGTTCTGTTACTCGTTTGCATTCTCGTACCCGCGGTCACTTTGATTGCAATACCTGTCGGTTTTTCGCTGGCCATGAGCAATCGCGTCGATCCGGATATGCTGCGCCGCGCACCACTGGCAACCGGCGCAGCCGCAATTGTTACGATCGTTGCCTGGCAGTGGTTTGACCCCGCCTCCGCACCGGGCGGGATGGAAATCGCCGCTCTCATCGTGTTCGTCCTGGCGATCGCGATCCTGCAACGCCTGTTTCGCGCCTGGTGGAATTACCCGCTGCGCTACTACATGATTACAGCGATCTTGCTGTGGTCGATCGTGGCGATCTTGCCTGCTTACGGTTTCTTCAAGATCGCGCACCAGAGCGAAATGTCGCTGGTCGCCTCTCTCGAGGAAGACTTTTTCGGCCGTGCAAGAAGCCGTCGCGATCGCCTTTTCGAGGAGTATTATCGCGACATCGAGCTGCTGCCCGACGACAGAGCCAGGTTGCTGGCCGATATCGGTGCGGATTGCGGCGTATACGATGCGTCGTTGTCCGGAACCACCCATCTCATCCGGGACGGAGCGGAGGGCCAGGTCGAAATCGGACGCGGCGGTCCGGCAACAAGCCGGGGCACCGCAGAACTGTGGCGCTTCATCAGTCGTCACCAGCCAATCTACAATGACACGACCTCGTACGCCCGCTACCGCGACTTCACCGGCGCGGCCGATCCCCTGGAGGAGGGCAGCCTGGAATTGCGCAGACCAGAAACGCCCGTGTGCAATGACACGCGGCGCCTGGTGACGTTCTCACCGCCGTTGGGGGAGGCCGCGCCTGGGTGGGCGGTCATGATCGGTGGTATCGGGATGCTGGGCCTGCTCTGGGCGTGGGTGGTGTTCAGCGCCCGGCGGCTGTTCTTCGGAGAACTGTGCGCTCGCCGAACGACATCCTTTCGCATGGACGATGCCGTCCACCATCGAATCGAACGACACACAATTGCCATAGTCCTGACAGACTTTGCATACGATCGCCTCATCGCCAACGGTCAGCACCACCATATCTTCGATTTATCCAGCAGATCATTGAGCAGCAGCGAGATAGCACGCATCGACAAACCGGTTCTTTGCGTCAGGCTGGAGCGCGCACTGACTGATCCGGAGCAGCGGAAGACGGCTTTGTCGTTCCTTAAGGAACTCGTCGACGCCGAGCGAGGAGCAGTGCTGGTCGCGTCGTCGCTCGACGTCCGGGACTCGGCGCTGTGGCCCCCCGTTGGAGCAAACCAGGATGAGGCAGAGCGGGTACAGAGCCGCGATACGTTGCCGGGAGACGCCGATGAGACTGCCGGGTTCCGGCAACTCATAGGGAAGTTTGATGCACGCCGTCTGTCATTGCTCGGCGACGCCAATGCCGCGTACAACAGAAAGCGGGACGCATGGAAAACGCCCGATGAACCCTGGCTGCAAGCTGAGATCGATGCCATCGACGGCCTGAGGCAGGCTCTTGGGGCGGGCACGGAAGCTGCGCTGGACGGGTTGACTACCCGCCGCGAAGCGATCGCGATCATTGCCGGCCGCGCGGGCCGATTCTACAGGGATTTGTGGAATGCGTTGTCAATCGACGAAAAGCTGGTGCTGATACAACTCGAAGAGGAAGGTGTAATCAATCCTGAACAGATGCCCACCGTTCGGCGCCTCCTCAGCCTGGGGCTGTTGCGAATGGACCCGATTTTGCGGCCCGTCAACAGCAGCCTCGGAGCATTCGCCTCGGGAGCAGAACCGTCCGAGACCGTCCGACAGTGGGAAAACGTCACCGGTTCCGGGTGGTCCAACAAGCGCGCGGTCCTCCTCGGCATAATTTTCGCAATTCTGTTGTTCCTGTGGTTCACACAAAGAAGCATCGTCGAGACATGGATTGCCTACCTCGGCGCGGTAGCGATGGGGATTTCCGGGGTGTTCAAGATCATGGGCAGCTTGCGGAAAGGCGGCGAGCAAATCGGTTAGTCGGGGCGTGGTCGAGTGTGCGCTGCGAAAGCTTTGACCCGACCCATGGGTGGCTGCGTGACGATCAACGAGGCTCCAGGCGCCTGAGGTCCAGATCGTGAAAGTCGTACGAGAAATCCGTCGCGGGCGACACAGCTTTCATATGGATCCGCTCTATCGTACCTTCGTAACTCAGCGAGAACGTCACATACGCATCTGCCATCAGGCGCCGGTCGGTCCAACGCGCAATGAACGTATCGTACTGAAAGTGCTCGAGCCGCCCTTGCAACGGTTCGTTTCTTTCGGACTGAAACCATAATTGCCCATCGTCGGCGAGAGAAATACGGACATCGCCGTACCAGTGGTCACGATACGTGCCGGTGTATTCGCCCAGAGGCAGGCTCGGCGCGCTGTCCGCATTGCGCGATTCCCAGGCTTTCGCTACCGCTTCGGCGGCCGCTGCTTGCCGGTCGTGCGACGCTTCGCTGAAGATCGCTATCCAGTCTTTCCCTGCAGCCGGTACCGTATCCGCCAGAAACTGGTCGACCAGGTCATTGACGACGGCCCGTGGCGCCACCGACATCTGGTTATTGGTCGCGAACACGGCCAGACCCTGTTCGGGCAACAAGGCGATAAACGTCGTCATGCCCCAGACGCCGCCGCCGTGGGACAGCATTGGCAGCCCGTAAAAGGTCGAGACACCCCAACCCAGCGCGTACGCATTCAGCGAAACACCGGCGTGTTCGACGAGATAGCCTGGCGCCGCAAGCAGCGTCACGGGCCTGGTAAGCTGCCCGAACTGCTTTTCACTGATCAATCGTTCACCGTCTTCCGTCACCCCTTCGTTCAGCAGGAACGACATCCAGTTCGCCATGCTGCGCGCGCTGCAGGTGACACCGCCGGCAGCGGAAACGAGACTGGTGACACGGGTGGTCGTTGTCTCCAGTTCGCCGTCGAGAACCACGTGCGGCGTCGCCAGGTCGGCGCGCGGCGCTGCCCGGTCTGACGAAGCTACGCAGTCGCGCATCCCCAACGGCGCGAGCAGACGCTCCTCGAGGAACGCTTCGAACGGCATCTTCGCGACTCGCGCGGCAACTTCGCCCGCAACGATGTACAACAGGTTGTCGTAGTCGAACTGCGAGCGAAAGCTGCTCGTGGGCTTCAGGTAGCGGAGGGCGCGGATGACGTCGCCCGGGCCCGCGTTCCCGTCCGGAAACATCAGAAGATCGCCGGCACCGAGCGGCAATCCGCTGCGGTGCGTCAAAAGGTCGCGGATCGTGAATTCGCGGGTGACCCACGGATCGTACATGCGGAATTCCGGAAGGTAGTCGATCACGGGATCGTCCCAGTCGAGCTTGCCTTCGTCGGCCAGGATGCCCAGCGTCGCCGCGGTGAAGGCCTTCGACACCGAGCCGATCTGGAACAGCGTGCGATCGTCGACACGCTTCGAGGAGCCGATCTCGACGACCCCGTGACCGTCCGAATAGAACAGCTTGCCGTCATGTACGACGGAAACGGCCATGCCCGGCGCATTGAACGTTTCCATGGCCCGCCGGACCGACGCGTCGATCGACTCACTGGTCGGCGCCGCCGCCAGGATGCCGGCAGCTGCCATGTTGACGATGCAGGCAACGAGTCCTTGCCCGGTGAAACGCTTCAAGGGTTGCATGGGCTTCCTCACTCCGCGCGCCCGCGTCATCCCCATAACTCGGCGCGCGGGAACGATACGACACCATGTTTGTACGACATCGGGTTGGGCCGGTCCTTGTTCAGGAACAACGCGCCGTCGAGATCGACGAAACGGCAAAGCTGCGCGACCACGAAGCCGGGCGCCATCGCGAGCGATGTGCCGATCATGTTTCCCACCATCAGGTCGATTCGCCTGGCCTTCGCAATCCGGGCGAGTTCAAGCGCCTCCGTCAGGCCTCCGGCCTTGTCCAGCTTGATATTGATCATCTGGTATCTCCGCGCCGCTTCCTCGAACTCGCTGATACAACGGCAGGACTCGTCCGCGCACAAGGGTACCGGAGACTCGAAACCCTCCAGGGCCTCGTCGGCGCCGCGCGGCAATGGCTGTTCGATCATTGCGATGCCGAGTTGCGCGAACTTCGGTGCAAGCTCCGCGAGCTCGTCGAATGTCCAGCCCTGGTTGACGTCGACGATGATTTCGTCGTCGGGACGCGCACGGCGGACCGCGGTGATTCGTTCCAGCGGGATTTCGCCATTGAGCTTCACCTTGATGAGCGAGGCGTCCAGCGACTTCGCGGTCTCTGCCATCTGCTCCGGAGTGCCGATGCCGATGGTCAATACGCTGCGGGTGAGGCGGGGTTCGATCCCGGTCAGCTCCCAGATCGTGGTGTTCTTCCGTTTCGCCTCGAGATCCCATAACGCACAGTCGATCGCGTTGCGCGCACCGCCGGGCG
>Ga0299913_10004521_pt1 | contig 11687 bp, 11 predicted proteins | sample RVTome_9_FD_201360 | JGI IMG/M metagenome (GOLD analysis project Ga0299913, IMG submission 201360) | Soil microbial communities from uranium-contaminated site in the Upper Colorado River Basin, Wyoming, United States - RVT155D38 (version 2) ... | reverse complement strand
ATGGTCGCCTGCAGGGCGTCGGCGAGCGCGCCGGACGGCAACAGCCGCACCACGTCGGCCATCGGGGCGGGCAGCTGGGATGCCGACAGCACGATGCCGCCAGCCAGCAGCAGCACGAACCACAGCGCGTTGGCCAGGGCGAGCACGACCTCGGCGCGCAGCGCACCACCGAGCAGCACGCCCAGGGCACCGAAGGCGAGCGTGCCGAGCAGGATCACCGGCAGTGCCAGCGCCAACCCGCCGATCGACGGCCGCCAGCCGAGCGCGGCCGCCACCACGCCGAGCAGCACGAGCTGGGCCGCCACCACGCCGAGCAGCGCGACCAGCCGGCCGGACACCAGCACCCACCTCGGCAGCGCGGTCGCCGCCAGCCGCTTGAGCACCCCGTACCGCCGGTCGAAGCCGAGCGCGATCGCCTGCCCGGTGAACGCCGAGGACATCACGGCGAGCGCCAGCACGCGCGGCGTGACGGCGTCGACCCGGCGAAGGTCCGCCGGCACGTCCAGCACGTCCAGCAGGCTCAGCCCGACCAGCAGCGCCATCGGGATGAGCAGGCTGAGCAGCAGCTGCTCGGCGTGCCGCACGGTGACCAGGAACTCGGTGCGGGCGTGCACGGCGAGCATGTGGCCCGGCCGGCCAGCTCCCGGTCGCGGCGTGAACGTGCCCGCGGTGAACATCACGACCGCAGCTCCCGTCCGGTCAGGTCGAGGAACACGTCCTCCAGGCTGCGGCCGGTGACCTGCAGTGCCTCCGCCAGTACCCCCTGCTGGGCGCACCACGCGGTAACCGTCGCCACCACCTGGGGGTCCACGCGGCCGTCCACGACGTAGTCGCCCGGCCGCACCTGCTCCACGCGGCAGCCGTCCGGCAGCGCGGCGGCGAGCTGCCGCAGGTCGAGGCCGGCGCGCGCCCGGAACCGCAGCTGGTGGCTGCTGTCCCCGCTGGTCAGGGTGGCGGGCGTGCCCGCGGCCACCACCCGCCCGTGGTCGATGATCACCACGCGGTCGGCCAGCGTCTCGGCCTCCTCCATCAGGTGCGTGGTGAGCAGCACGCCGACGCCGTCGGCCCGCAAGGCGCAGATCAGCTCCCACACCAGGCGCCTGGCCTGCGGGTCCAGCCCCGCGGTCGGCTCGTCGAGGAACACCAGCTCGGGCCGTCCGACCACGGCGCAGGCCAGCGCGAGCCGCTGCTGCTGCCCGCCGGAGAGCCGCTTGTACGGCAGCCGCGCCACGCCGTCCAGGCCGAGCACGGACAGCAGCCAGTCCACGTCCAGCGGCCAGGCGGCGCACGCCGCCACGAGTCGCAGCATCTCCCCGGCGCGTACGCCCGGGTATGCGCCGCCGCCCTGCAGCATCACGCCGACGCGCGGCCGCAGCGCCCTGCCGTCGCGCACCGGGTCGAGGCCCAGCACCCGGACCGTGCCGGCGTTCGGCGTGCGGTAGCCCTCGCACAGCTCGACGAGCGTGGTCTTGCCCGCGCCGTTGGGGCCGAGCAGTGCGAGCACCTCGCCGCGCTCGGCCAGCAGGTCCACGCCGTCCACCGCGGTGATCGCGCCGTACTTCCTGACCAGGCCGCGCGCGTCGACAGCGGGGGAACTCACCAGTGCAGCCTACGGCTGCCCGTGAGTGGCGATGGGTGCCATGGCACCCATCGCCACTCACGGGCGCGCTAGCGCATCCGCGTGCCGCGCCGGCAGCTTGCCGCGGACCAGCACGAGCGCGACCGCCAGGATGACCGCACCGCCGAGGATCGCCTGCAGCAGCACGAATGCCCGCAGGTAGAAGTCCTGCCCGGTCGGCGGCACGAGCAGCGCGAGCGCCACGGAGAGCGCGACCGCTGCCCGCCGGTAGCCCGCCGCGGTCGCCGAGCCGGCCAGCGGGATGGCCGCCCACAGCAGGTACCACGGGTGCACCACCGGCCCGAGCAGCACCACCGCGCCAAGGCCGACGCCGAGGCCGGTCAGCGCGTCCACCCGGCCGCGGAAGCAGCCCCACAGCAGCCATACGCACACCACGGCCGCGGCCGCCAGCCCGACCGCCCTGGTCAGCGCGAGGATCGAGTCGGTGTGGTCGCCGAGCCCCAGCAGCACCCCGAGGTTGCCGCCGAGCGAGCCGAGGTCGGTGATGGGGGACAGCCAGCTGCGCACCGCGTTGGGGGTGCCGAGCGCGCCCATCCAGCCCAAGCCGAGTCCGCTGCCGAAGCCGATCGCCACGGTCACGGCGACCGCCACCCCGGTGAGCAGCGCGGCCGCGCGCAGCAGGTCGGAGATCCGCCCGCCCCACCGGCGGGCCAGCAGCGCACCGAGGAAGCCGAGCGCGAGCAGGGCCGGCACCTTGACCATGGCCGCGAGCGAGATCAGCACCGCGCCGAGCAGCCACGAGCGGTCCAGCGCCACCTCCAGGCCGACGAGCATCAACCCGATCATCAGCGCCTCGTTGTGCACGCCGCTGACGAGGTGGAACAGCACCAGCGGGTTGGCGGCGCCGAGCCACAGCGCGCACACCGGATCGGCGCCGAACCGCCTCGCCAGCCGCGGCAGCGCCCAGATGATCATGGCCAGCCCGGCGAGCGCGAGCACCCGATGCAGCAGCACGCTCGCCACCACGTTCTCGCCAGCGACGGCGGTGATGCCACGGCCGAGCCCGAGGAAGAGCGGCCCGTACGGCGCGGGCGTGTCGCGCCACAGGCTGGGGATCGTGCGCACCAGCGGGTCCGCCACGCCCATGCCCTCGGCGACGCCCGTGGTGTACGGATCGATGCCGCGCGCCACCATCGCGCTCTGCGCGAGGTAGCTGTAGACGTCCTTGGAGAACAGCGGAGGCGCCAGCGCGAGCGGCACCGCCCACATGGCGACCGTGCGGTCCAGCTGGCTGCGGGAGAGCAGCCGGACGCGGCCGGGCTTGGCCAGCCGACCGAGCCACAGCCAGGCCAGCACCACCATGGCGATGCCGGCGCAGATGGTGGCCAGCGACACCGTGTAGTTGCGCGCCGGCAGCCCGAGCACCCGCAGCCCGAACAGCGGGTTGTCGACGGGGTTGGCGCCCGCACCGAGCGCGCCGAGCGCCATCAGCAGCGCGCCGACGGTGCCGAACCGCCGCACCAGGGTGAGCTGGCGGACCTCGGTGCCGTCGAGCGCCGCCGGCCGACTCGGTCGGCAGCCGTTCTCCGTCGAGGGCCCCGCCACCACGGCGGCAGCCTAGTCCTCGGCCGGCACTCGATCGGCGGCGCCACGTGCGATCGGGCGCTGCTGCAGGTCGGCCGGTTCGAGTCCGACAACCGGATGGACGACGACCTGGGCCGGCTGCTGCTCGAAGGCGGCGGCGGCCAGCTCACCGAGTCCTACGAGCTAGCAGGTACCTCATGGCGCGGCACACGCGGCGGACAAGAGTGATCACGGCCACAGCCGCATCGCAAATCGTGCGGGTTCGCGGGTGGCGGCTTTGCCCTAGGCGGGGAAATAGGCAACACTGGTGTTGTGAAAAAGGTCGAGCTGGCTGCTGCCGCGCACGGGAACGCCCCGCGTCCCCGTGCGGACGGCGGTACCGGCGACGGCCGGACCAGGGAACTGGTCGCCAGGACGCTCATGGAGGACGGCCCCATCACCGCGGGCGTCGTCGCCGAGCGCCTCGGGCTCAGCCCGGCCGCGGTGCGCAGGCATCTCGACGCGCTGCTGGCCGACGGCGAGGCGTCGACCCGCGAGCAGCCGCGCCGCGGCCCGCGTGGCCGTGGCCGTCCCGCCAAGCTCTTCCTGCTCACCTCGGCCGGCCGGGCGCGCTTCGGGCACGCCTACGACGACCTCGCCGTGGCCGCGCTGCGGTTCCTCGCCGAGCGCGGCGGGGCGGAGGCGGTGCGGGACTTCGCCGCCCAGCGGATGGCCACCATGATCGACAGGCATCGCGCCGCGATCAAGGCGGGCTCCAGCACCGCCGACCGCGCCGAGGTGCTCGCCGACGCGCTGACCCGCGAGGGATACGCTGCTTCGGCCCGGTCGATCACGCTCAACGGGGTCGCTGGCGAGCAGCTGTGCCAGCACCACTGCCCGGTCGCGCACGTCGCGGCGGAGTTCCCACAGCTGTGCGAGGTCGAGACGGCGGCGTTCGCCGAGCTGCTCGGCACCCACGTGCAGCGGCTGGCCACGATCGCCCGCGGCGACGCCGCGTGCACCACCCACGTTCCGCTCGCCACCCCTGGCGCGGCCGGAACCGCACCAACCACGACCGAAGGGACGCCTTCATGACAACCGCTGCTGAGCAGCGTCTTGCCACGGGCCCGCTCTCCCAGGAGGAGACGCTGGCGACGCTCGGACGCTACGAGTTCGGCTGGGCCGACTCGGACGTGGCCGGCGCTGGCGCGCAGCGTGGCCTGTCCGAGGCCGTCGTCCGCGACATCTCCGCGAAGAAGAGCGAGCCGGAGTGGATGACCCAGTCACGGCTCAAGGGCCTGCAGCTGTTCGAGCGCAAGCCGATGCCGCACTGGGGCGCCGACCTGTCCGGGATCAACTTCGACACGATCAAGTACTTCGTGCGCTCGACGGAGAAGCAGGCCCAGTCGTGGGAGGACCTGCCGGCCGACATCAAGAACACCTACGACAAGCTGGGCATCCCCGAGGCGGAGAAGGCCCGGCTGGTCTCCGGTGTCGCCGCGCAGTACGAGTCCGAGGTGGTCTACCACAAGATCAACGAGGAGCTCGAGAAGCAGGGCGTGATCTTCCTCGACACCGACACCGCGCTCAAGGAGCACCCGGAGCTGTTTCGCGAGTACTACGGCTCGGTGATCCCGCACGGTGACAACAAGTTCTCCGCGCTCAACGGCGCCGTGTGGTCCGGTGGCTCGTTCATCTACGTGCCGAAGGGCGTGCACGTCGAGATCCCGCTACAGGCCTACTTCCGGATCAACACCGAGAACATGGGCCAGTTCGAGCGGACGCTGATCATCGTCGACGAGGGCGCCTACGTGCACTACGTCGAGGGCTGTACCGCGCCGATCTACTCGTCCGACTCGCTGCACAGTGCGGTCGTCGAGATCATCGTCAAGCGCAACGCCCGCTGCCGGTACACGACGATCCAGAACTGGTCGAACAACGTGTACAACCTGGTCACCAAGCGCGCCAAGGCCGAAGAGGGCGCGACCATGGAGTGGATCGACGGCAACATCGGCTCCAAGGTCACCATGAAGTATCCGGCCGTGCTGCTGATGGGCGAACACGCCAAGGGCGAGGTGCTCTCGATCGCCTTTGCCGGCGAGGGGCAGCACCAGGACGCTGGCGCCAAGATGACCCACCTCGCGCCGCACACGTCGTCGACGATCATCTCCAAGTCGGTGGCCCGCGGCGGTGGCCGCACCTCGTACCGCGGGCTGGTCAGGGTGAACCCCAACGCCCACCACGCGCGCTCGACGGTCAAGTGCGACGCGCTGCTGGTCGACCAGATCAGCCGCAGCGACACCTACCCGTACGTGGACGTGCGCACCGACGACGTGTCGATGGGCCACGAGGCGACCGTGTCCAAGGTCAGCGACGACCAGCTGTTCTACCTGATGTCCCGTGGCCTGTCCGAGGACGAGGCGATGGCCATGATCGTGCGTGGCTTCGTGGAGCCGATCGCGCGCGAGCTGCCGATGGAGTACGCCCTGGAGCTCAACCGGCTCATCGAGCTGCAGATGGAAGGGGCCGTCGGCTGACATGGCTGTGCCGACCCAGACCACGCCGACCCAGACGGCGCCGGTCGAGACGACCGAGCGTGAGGTGAGGGTCGTTCCCCAGGCCTCGCGCGGGGAGCGCTACACCGCCTACGACGTCGACGCCTTCGAGGTGCCGTCCGGCCGCGAGGAGGACTGGCGCTTCACCCCGCTGCGGCGGCTGCGCAACCTGCACGCCGGCGCTGCGGCCACCCGTGCCGCCACCGTCGAGGTGGACGCGCCGGCCGAGATCGCCGTGGACACCGTGCGGCGCGGCGACGCGCGGCTCGGTGCCGGCGGCACCCCGGCCGACCGGGTGGCGGCGCAGGCATGGAGCGCGTTCGCCGAGGCCACCCTGGTCACCGTGCCGCGCGACACCAAGGCGTCCGCGCACGTGCTGGTCACCGTGATCGGCCCCGGCGAGGGCGAGACGGGCTACGGCCACCTGCAGCTGCGGGCCGAGCGGTTCTCGGAGGCCGTGGTGGTCGTGGACTACCGCGGCAGCGGCACCTACGGCGAGAACGTCGAGCTGGTGCTCGGCGACGGGGCGCAGCTCACCGTCATGTTCGTGCACGACTGGGCCGACGACGCCGTGCACGTGACCGCGCACCACGCCACGCTCGGCCGCGACGCGGCGCTGCGCCACACGGTCGTCACCCTCGGCGGCGACCTGGTGCGGGTCAGCCCCACGCTGAGGTTCGGCGGACCCGGCGGCGACGTGGAGGCCACCGGCCTGTACTTCGCCGACGCCGGCCAGCACCTGGAGCATCGCACGTTCGTCGACCACGCCATGCCGCACTGCCGCTCCAACGTGACGTACAAGGGCGCGCTGCAGGGCAAGGGCGCGCACACCGTATGGATCGGCGACGTGCTGATCAGAGCCGCGGCCGAGGGCACCGAGACCTTCGAGCTGAACCGCAACCTCGTGCTGACCGAGGGCGCGCGCGCCGACTCGGTGCCGAACCTGGAGATCGAGACCGGGGAGATCGAGGGCGCGGGGCACGCCTCGGCCACCGGGCGGTTCGACGACGAGCAGCTGTTCTACCTGACCTCGCGCGGCATCCCGACCGACCTGGCGCGGCGGCTCGTCGTCCGTGGCTTCTTCGGCGAGGTGCTGTCCAAGATCACCGTGCCCGAGGTGCGGGAGCGGCTCGAGGCGGCGATCGAAGCCGAGCTGCAGGCGGTCGGTTCGTGAACCGCCTGTGCACCCTCACGGACCTGGACGACCGCAAGCCGGCCGCCTTCGAGGCCGACGGCATCCCGGTCGTGCTCGTGCGCGACGGCGAGCGGGTGCACGCGCTGCACGACGTGTGCTCGCATGCCGAGGTGTCGCTGTCGGAGGGGGAAGTCACCCGCGACGGCATCGAATGCTGGCTGCACGGCTCGTGCTTCGACCTGACCACCGGCCAACCGTCCTCGCCGCCGGCCACCGAGCCGGTCGACGTGTTCGCCACCGACATCCGCGACGGCGACGTGTACGTCGACCTGAGCGCTGCAACGAATTAGCTACGAGGAGACCATGTCCATCCTGGAGATCAAGGACCTGCACGTCGCGGTGACCACCGAGGACGGCCAGAAGGAGATTCTCTCCGGCGTCGAGCTGACCGTCCGCGCCGGCGAGACGCACGCGATCATGGGTCCGAACGGCTCCGGCAAGTCCACCCTCGCGTACTCGATAGCGGGGCACCCCAAGTACGAGGTCACCTCGGGACAGGTGCTGCTCGACGGCGAGAACGTGCTGGAGATGACCGTCGACGAGCGCGCGCGGGCGGGGCTGTTCCTCGCCATGCAGTATCCGGTCGAGGTGCCCGGCGTGTCGATGTCGAACTTCCTGCGCACCGCCGCCACCGCCGTCCGCGGCGAGGCGCCGAAGCTGCGCACCTGGGTCAAGGAGGTCAAGGCGGCGATGTCCGACCTGGACATCGACCCGTCCTTCGCCGATCGCAGCGTCAACGAGGGCTTCTCCGGCGGCGAGAAGAAGCGCCACGAGATCCTGCAGCTGTCGCTGCTCCGGCCGAAGATCGCGATCTTGGACGAGACCGACTCCGGCCTCGACGTGGACGCGCTGCGGGTGGTCAGCGAGGGCGTGAACCGCTACCGCTCCGCCGGCGACGTCGGCGTGCTGCTGATCACGCACTACACCCGGATCCTGCGGCACATCAAGCCGGACCACGTGCACGTCTTCTCCGGCGGCCGGATCGTCGAGTCCGGCGGCGCCGAGCTCGCCGAGCGGCTCGAGGAAGAGGGCTACGTGCGCTACACCGGCAAGCAGGAGGAGGCCGCGCTGTGACTCTTGGGCCGCCTCCTCGGGGATCGTCGGCGACCGTGCCCACCGCGCTCGACGTCGGCAAGATCCGCGCCGACTTCCCGATCCTGTCCCGCACCGTGCGGGACGGGAAGCCGCTGGTGTACCTGGACTCCGGGGCCACCTCTCAGCGGCCGTGCCAGGTGCTCGACGCCGAGCGTGCCTTCATCGAGCAGCACAACGCGGCCGTGCACCGCGGTGCGCACCAGCTGGCCGAGGAGGCCACCGACGCCTACGAGTCGGCCCGCGCCCGCATCGCCGGGTTCGTCGGTGCCACCGCCGGCGACGTGGTGTTCACCAAGAATGCCACCGAGGGCATCAACCTCGTCGCATACTCGATGGGCAACTCGGCCACCGCCGGCCCCGAGGCGGCGCGCTTCGCGCTCGGCCCCGGCGACGAGATCGTCGTCACCGAGATGGAGCACCACGCCAACCTGGTGCCATGGCAGCAGCTCGCCGGTCGCACCAGAGCGACGCTGCGCTGGTTCCGGGTAACCGACGACGGCCGGCTGGACCTGTCCGACCTGGACACCCTCGTGAACGGGCGGACCAAGGTCGTGGCGTTCACCCACCAGTCCAACGTGCTCGGCACGGTCAACCCGGTGGACGTGCTGGTCCGCAGGGCGCACGATGTCGGCGCGCTCACCGTGCTGGACGCGTGCCAGTCGGTGCCGCACGGCTCCATTGATTTTGGCCGAGTCGACTTCCCCGCTCTTGGGGTGGACTTCGCAGTGTTCTCGGGGCACAAGATGCTCGGCCCGTCCGGCATCGGCGTGCTCTACGGGCGACGCGAGCTGCTCGAGGTCATGCCGCCGTTCCTCACCGGTGGCTCCATGATCGAGCTCGTGCGCATGGAGGGCTCCACGTTCGCGCCGCCTCCGCAGCGCTTCGAGGCCGGCGTGCCGATGACCTCGCAGGCGGTCGGGCTGGCCGCGGCCGTGGACTACCTCACGACGGTCGGCATGGACCGCATCGCGGAGCACGAGCACCAGCTCACCGCGGCCGCGATCGAGCGGCTGTCCGTGATCGAAGGACTGCGCATCATCGGCCCTGTCTTCTCGGAAACCGGCTCGCTGGAGGATCGCGGTGGCGCGGTGTCGTTCGTGCTCGATGGCGTGCACGCGCACGACGCCGGCCAGGTGATCGACGATGCGGGGGTCGCGGTGCGCGTGGGACATCACTGCGCGTGGCCACTGCACCGGCGCTTCGGGTTGGCCGCGACCGTGCGGGCGAGCTTCTACCTGTACAACACGCTGGACGAGGTGGACGTGCTGGTCGAGGCGGTGCGCGAGGCCAGGCGCTTCTTCGGGGTCGACCGGTGAAGCTTGAGCAGCTGTACCAGGAGATCATCCTGGACCACTACCGCAACCCGCACCGCCGCGGGCTGCGCGAGCCGTACGACGCTGAGGTGCACCACGTGAACCCGACGTGCGGCGACGAGGTGACGTTGCGAGTGCGGCTCGCCGGCCGCCCTGGTTCGGATGGCCCGCACGAACACGGTCCGGACGCGATCGTCGAGGACGTCTCGTACGATGCCCTCGGCTGCTCGATCAGCCAGGCCGCCACGTCGGTCCTCACGGATCTCGTGGTCGACCGCAGCGTCAAGGAGTCCCTGTCCACAATGGACGCGTTCGTCGAGCTGATGCAGAGCCGCGGCCAGGTCGAGCCCGACGAGGACGTGCTCGAGGACGCTGTCGCATTCGCCGGCGTCTCCCGTTACCCGGCGCGGGTGAAGTGCGCGCTGCTCGGTTGGATGGCCTTCAAGGACGCGGTCGCGCGCAGCGTCGAGCAAGGAGTTGATGGACGATGACGAAGCAGGACACGGACCGCTCCGCCGCCTCGCTGCCGGAGCCACCAGCGCCGTCGGCCGAGCGTCCCAGCCTTGAGGACCTCGAAGAGGCCATGCGGGACGTTGTCGACCCCGAGCTCGGCATCAACGTGGTCGACCTTGGGCTGGTTTACGACATCAGGGTGGACGAGGCCAACGTCGCCACCCTGGACATGACGCTCACCTCCGCTGCCTGCCCGCTGACCGACGTCATCGAGGACCAGACGAAGGCCGCTTTGACCGCCGGCCCCGGTGGTGGCCTCGTCGACGATGTGCGCATCAACTGGGTCTGGATGCCACCCTGGGGTCCAGACAAGATCACCGAAGACGGCCGCGAACAGCTGCGCGCCCTCGGCTTCACTGTCTAGTACCCCGGACCGCAGCCAGCGCAGGGGGCATCACCTGAACAACGTCCCGGCTATGGCTCTGGCGCCGAGTGGTAGTTCCGCCCGGTCGGCGACGTCCAGCTCATAACGCCGCCTCGGCGGTGCTCCACCGACCAGTTCCGCTCGTGTTTCAGCCGGTGGTGGTGGCGACACAGGCAGCAGAGGTTGCCAGCGCTGGTCGGGCCGAGCGGGTACGGCTCGCCGTGATCGACATCGCAGCGGTGAGCGGGTACCCGGCAACCCGGGAAGCGGCACGCGCGATCCCGCATCCTCACGTGATCCGCCAACGCGGTGGGCGGCCGGTAGGTCGTGCGGCCGACGTCGAGCACCGCGCCCGACAGCGGGTCGGTGAGGATCCGCCGCCAGGTGCCATCGGCCGCCAGTTGCCGCGCCGCCTGCGCCGTGATCGGCCCGTAGCCGGCGAGCTCGCCGGGCTGGTCGTCGAGACCGAGCAACGTGCTGGCGGCGACGGTGACGTGCACCTGTGCCTTGAGGTGCGGACCGGAGTTCAGGTTGCGGCCGAGGATCAGGTCGATCAGCACATCGGCGCGGCGCTGGTCCACGGTTCGGCCGTCGTGGCCGCCCATTGCGCGCGCGTAGGTGTCGAGGCGCTGGTAGGCGGCGGTCGCATCGGCGGCGTCGAGGTTCGTGGCGGTCAGTTCGGCCGTGCCGTCCGCACCCGGATGCAGCACGACGGCCCGCTCGCGCAACCGCTCCCTGCGTCGATCCTCGGCACCGTGCGGGTCGATCCGAAACACGGCCCGGCGGAGCGCGGCGCGCAGTTGTCCGGGGGTCTGGTCCGCGGCTCGCTCCAGCACCTGCTCCTCGACCGCGGCCGCCTGTCCGGCGGAAATCGTCCGGGTGTGCTCGGCGATGATCCGTGCCTTATAAAGATCCACTTCACCCCGGTCGAGGGCGGCCAACGTCCCTGGTAGCCGACCGGTCATCTCCACGGCCAGGTCGATACGCGCCTGCGCGGCGTTGTGGCTGATCCGCAACAGCGGGGCAATCTCGTCGGCCGCGAACTCGTCCACCGACTCACCGAGCCGATTCGGGCGCAGCTCGGCGAAACGAGCAAGTGCGCGCAACTGCCGAGCCTGCGCGGCGGCAATAACACGTTCGCACGCAAGGATTTCGTCCAACACCGAGTCGCAGTTCAGCTTCGCGACCTCGGCCTCGATGTCAAGCGACTCGAAGTAGTCGTCGACCCACGACGACGGCTCGGCCACGCTAGCATCGAACATATGTTCGATGCTAGTCATCCTGCTGAGGACCGTCAACGTTCAAGCGAGTGTTGTGCGTCCGCGACCGGCCCGGTGAGGGCATTCACAGAACGGTGCCAACCCAATTCGCCCGCACCGCAAGAACGCGATCGCGCATGGCGCCGTCAGCCAGGAGCAGCCCGGAGCGGCCCGGAGCGGCCAGGATGTACGCCGAATTTGACCCATACCCTTCGGCGCGCAGCCGGGCCGATTTCCGAGTTGCGACAAGG
>Ga0299913_10004520_pt1 | contig 11687 bp, 11 predicted proteins | sample RVTome_9_FD_201360 | JGI IMG/M metagenome (GOLD analysis project Ga0299913, IMG submission 201360) | Soil microbial communities from uranium-contaminated site in the Upper Colorado River Basin, Wyoming, United States - RVT155D38 (version 2) ... | reverse complement strand
GCGCAGCCAGCTCATTGTGCGCACCCATGCGCCCGACGGCCAGACAGTTAGCCTCAGCGTCCGCTACGAGAGCGATGGGCAGACCAAGACCATCGAGCCGAAGACAGGCAGCGCCGGGCTCGTCGAGTTCAATGTCGGCCTCATGCAGCCGGCAACCGCCGATGTGCAGATCGGCGGCCAGACCGTGGCGCAATGGCAGTTTGCCTTGATCGAGGATGCCCCCCCGTCGATCGCGCTCATGGAGGAGCCCACGGCGACGCCGCGCGGCGCGCTGCGCCTGCTCTATAGCGCGCGCGACGATTACGGGGTGGCGAGCGCGACGGCGCAGTTCGAGCTCGCGGACGACGAGGAGACCTTCGCCCCCATGCCGTTCGACGCCGAGGAAGGGGAAGAGGAACTCGCCGAGTCCGAGCCCCTGTTCGACCCGCCCGTCATGAAGCTGCAACTGCCGCGCACCAACGCCAAGAAGAGCGACGGCCGCGCCACGCAGGACCTGACCGCGCATCCCTGGGCCGGCCTCAAGGTGCGCATGACGCTGATCGCCCGCGACCAGGCGGAGCAGACCGGCGCGAGCAAGCCTTACGAGATGGTGCTGCCTGAGCGCGCCTTCACCAAGCCGCTTGCCAAGGCCGTGGTGGAGCAGCGCAAGAAGCTGGTACGCGATCCGGCCAATGTCGCCATCGTCGCCCGTGCGCTCGATGCGCTGACCATCGGCGCCGACAAGGTCATCGACGACTCCGTCGTCTATCTGTCCTTGCGCAACGCCTATTGGCGCCTGTTGAACGACGATTCCCGCGACAGCGTCGTCAGCGTCGTCGATCAGCTTTGGAACACGGCGCTGCGCATCGAGGAAGGCGACCTGCCCGAAGCCGAGCGCGAGCTGAAGAACGCCCAGGATGCGCTCATGAAGGCGCTGCAGGAGAACGCCTCGGCCGAGGAGATCAAGCGCCGCGTCGAAGAGCTCCGTGCCGCGCTCGGACGCTACCTCCAGGCGCTCGCCGCGCAGCAGCAAGAGAAGGGCAACCTGCCCGACCAGGCCGCGCAGGACGGCGAGCAGCTCGTGTCGCAGCAGGATCTCGATCAGCTGCTCAAGAGCATCGAGAATCTGGCCGAGGCCGGCTCCAAGGAGATGGCCGAGCGCATGCTGTCGGAGCTCAACGACATTCTCGACCGGCTGCAGACCGGAAACTTCCCCGAGAACGCGAAGCAGCAGCGCGCCGGCCGCATGATGAAGGAAATGGACGACATGGTGTCCGATCAGCAGAAGCTGCTCGACGACACCTTCGCCGAGAAGCGGCGCCAGCAGGGCCAGAACGGCGGCGAGCAGTTCGAAGTGAGCCCGCCAGGCCAGCCGATGGAATTCGGCGACAGCATGCTGTCGCCCTTCTTCGGCATGGAGCAGCCCGGCACCACCCAAGGCGGCATGCCGGCCCCCGGCCAATCCGGCCAGCGCGGCAAGCCGCAAGGCGGCGGCGAGATGGAATTCGGCGAGCAGCAGGGCGAGCCGCCGCAAGGGGCCCTCGGCGACCTCGCCAAGCGCCAAAGAGAGCTGGCCGAGAAGCTGCAAAGCCTGATCGACCGCATGCAGGCGGAAGGCGGCGAGGCGCCGAGCCAGTTCGGAGGCGCCAAGGACGCCATGGACGAGGCCGAGCAGGCGATCGGCGAGCCCAATCTCGACCGCGCCACCCAGAACCAGAGTCTCGCGCTCGACCGCATGCGCAAGGGCGCCCAGTCCTTGGCCCAGCAGATGATGGAGAACGGCGAGCTTCAGGCGGGCCAGGGCCCCGGCAACAACGGGCGTGACCCGCTCGGCCGCCCCGACCGCTCCAACCGCCCCGACCTGGGCCTGAGCGTGCAGGTGCCCGACGAGATCGACATCCAGCGGGCGCGCGAGGTGCTCGAGGAAATTCGCAACCGGCTCGGCGACCCGTCGCGGCCGACCTTCGAGCTCGACTATCTCGAGCGGCTGCTCCGCTCGTTCTGACGATGCTCGATTCCATCGCGCGTTTTTTCAGCCGGATCTTCCAGGCGATCGGGCGCGGGCTCCGCAGCGCGCTTGCCTTCGTCCTCACGCCGTTCGTGTGGCTCGGCCGCTGGTTCACCCAGCGCGGCGTCATCCTCAAGATCGTGCTCGGCGTCCTCGTGCTCGGCGTCCTCGGCCTCTATGGCTACTTCTTCTGGACGACGCAGCGCTGGAGCGGCTTCGACCCCGACTATGCGCGCGCCTATGAGCACACGACCGACGCCGCGAGCACGCCCAAGCCGCCGAGCGGCGGCATCATCACCACGGACGATGAGTCGAAGGAGACCGAGACAGCGGCGCAGACGTGCCGCCGCTCCATGATCGTCGACGCCACGGCCGACCTGGTCGACTTCAATGTCAACCAGAACCCCTGGATCTCGTCGATGCTGCTCTACAAGCTCGGCCTGTTCGGCCTCGACTGGGACAAGACGCCCTATTTCGACAACAAGGCGTCGTTCCAGCGCGGCGTGAACCAGGCCGTCCGCCGCACGACCATCGAGCTCGTCGACGTGCTCGGGCGCGTGCGCGGCACCTCGCAGATCGACACCGACTTGCAGGCCGCCCGCGGCAATCTGCAGTTCGACGAATTCACCTGGTATTTCGGCGTGAGCCCGTTCGGCCCGAAGACACCGAGCCCGAGCTTCTACCGCGCCGCGATCAAGGACTTGCGGAAGTTCAACGACCGGCTCGAGAAGTGCGAGGCGGTGTTCGACGCGCGCGCCGACAACCTGATCCAATTCGTCGACCGCATCGCCAACGATATCGGCGCCACCTCGGCGATCCTGCGCGAGCGCTCCGAGAACTACAACAGCGGCTGGTTCGACACCCGCGCCGACGACCGCTTCTGGTTCGCCTACGGCCAGCTCTACGGCTACTACGGCATTCTCAAAGCCGCACGCGTCGACTTCGCCGACGTCATCGAGGAGCGGCGCCTCAGCCAGCTATGGGACGAGCTCGAGCAGCAGCTCCGCGCCTCGTTGAACATCCAGCCGATGGTCATCTCCAACGGCGCCGAAGCGGGCTGGCTGATGCCGTCGCATCTCGCCACGCTCGGCTTCTATGTCCTGCGGGTGCGCTCGAACCTGGTCGAGGTCCGCCTGGTGCTGGACCGCTAGACTAGCCTTCGAGCACGCCGATGAACGGCAGCTCGCGATAGCGGTTGGCGAGGTCCATGCCGTAGCCGACGACGAATTTGGGCGGGCATTTGAATCCCGTGAAGTCCGGCGTGACGGCGACTTTTCGCGGCACCTGCTTGTCGAGCAGGATGCAGGTCTTGACCGTGCGCGCACCGCGGCGCTCCAGAAGCTGCTTGGCGAAGGCGAGCGTCCGCCCGGTATCGAGAATGTCGTCGACGATCACCACGTCACGCCCGGCGATGTCGCTCTCCACGTCGCGCAGGATTTTGACCTCGCCGGCTGAGGTCTCGCCCGCGCCGTAGCTTGCAAGGAAGATGAAATCGATTTCCGGATCGAGCCCTTGCGCGTTCAGCGCGCGGATCAGATCGGCGGCAAAGATGAAGCTTCCCTTGAGCACCGCGACGATGAGCGGATCGCGGAGTTGCGCCGCGGCGATGTCGCGGGCGAGGTCCGCCACGCGGGCGGCGATCGTCTCGGCGCTGTAAAGCGGCTTGATGGCTGTCGCCGCCGCAGCTTCGGCCATGCCTAGTTCGCCTTGGCGAAACGGACCTTGAGGCTGCGGACGTTGCTCGGCGGCGACGGAATCTGCCTCAGGAACGGGGCTTCTTCGCCCGCGGCGAGCTGCTCGGCGCCCACCTCCGTCGTCCACTCGGAGATCTCCTCGCCCTTCTCGTCGCGAAGTGCGATGACGACGGTCGGCACGGTCATCGTGGTCGAGCTCGTGTTGCGCACGCTGCCCTGGACCTCGAGCACCGTCTGGCTGCCGTCATTGGTCCAGCCGTAGCGCACGCCTTCGAAGGCGAGACCCTGGGCCCCGACCGGCATGCCGATGAGCGAATAGACCCGCGCGGCGCCAGGCAGCATCGACACCGTCATGTTCGGCGCCAGGAGGAACAGGCCGGCCACGAGCGCGACGAGCACGGCGAGGATGCCCCAGCCCATGGCGACCACGGACATTCCCTTTTTGGCTTTCTTTTCTCGCGGCGGCGCTTCGCCGAACGCCGCGGCGACCAGAGCGGGATCGGCAAGTGCTGCGTCCTGCTCTTCCTCCGCGCCGTAATCGACGTCGAAGGACGCATCCCTCGGTGCGGGGCCCGAGAATGTCGGTGGCGGTGCCATGTCCGGCGGCGGCGGCGCCATGTTCGGCGACATCGACTCGTCAGGCGTTGCCCCCTTGCCCATGATCCTGGCAAAGAGACCGCCTTGCTTGGCGGGTGCGGGCTCGGGCGGCAGCGGCGGCGCGGCCTCCGCGTTCATGCGTGCCACTTGCGCCGCAAGGTCGTCATCCGTCCCGAAGTCGGCATCGCTTTGTGGCGGCGCCATGCTCGGCGGAGGAGGCGGCGGCGCGGCACGGGGTGGCGGTGGCGCCTGCGGCCGCGGGGGCTGAGGCGCGGGCGCGGCTTGCGGCATTGGGGTCTGCGGCGCAGACGGTGGGATCGGCGCCGCCTGTGGCGCGGATGCGGGCGCACCGGCACTGACCGGCGTCGCCTGCCAGACATGGCTGCACTTCGAGCAGCGGACTTTGCGCCCTCCGGGGGGAAACGCCGCCTTCACTTCGTAGCGGGTCTCGCACACCGGGCAAACAATCAATGTAGCCATTTGTGAAGCCGAAATCGTCCGATACGCGAGGACTTTACGGACGCCCCATGCAGTTGCCCAATTCCATTGATACCGGACCGCGAGTTCAGCATAAAGTGCCACTGGTCGGCAATCTTAAGACGCTTAAGGAATAGGGGTGATTCGCTTCGATAATGTCGGGCTACGCTACGGCTCAGGCCCGGAAATCTTGCGCGATGTCACCTTTCACGTGCATCCGGGGTCCTTTCACTTCTTGACCGGGCCGTCGGGGGCGGGAAAGACCTCGCTTTTGCGCCTACTTTTCATGTCCCTGAAGGCCACGAGGGGCCTGATTTTCGTCTTCGGCGAGAATATCGCCGACCTGCCGGCGAGCGGAAGGGCGGCCTTGAGACGGCGAATCGGCATCGTTTTCCAGGATTTCCGCCTGCTCGACCACCTCACCACCTGGGAGAATGTGGCCTTGCCCCTGCGCGTCATGGGCAAGCGGGAGAGCGACTATGCCGACGACGTGACCGACCTCCTGAACTGGGTCGGGCTCGGCGACCGCATTCACGCCTATCCCGAAATCCTCTCCGGCGGCGAGAAGCAGCGCGCGGCGATCGCCCGCGCCGTGATCGCCCGCCCCGAGCTCCTGCTCGCCGACGAGCCCACCGGCAATGTCGATCCAGCCATCGGCAACCGCTTGCTGCGGCTCTTCGTCGAGCTGAACCGGCTCGGCACCTCGGTAATCATCGCCACCCACGACTACGCCTTGATGGACCAGCTCGACGCGCCGCGCCTCATGCTCTACGAGGGCCAGCTCAAGGTCACGCCGTGACCCTCATCACCGATATTCGCGATTATCCCTGGTCGAGCCTCCTGGCTGGCATCCTGCCCGCCCGGCTCACCGCGCTGTTGCCGCGGCGCTTCCAGACGGCGGGCAGCCAGATCGTGCCGCCGGGTTCCATCGCCGGACATGCGCTCACCGTGGTGATCGCCATCATGACGTTCCTCGCCTGCCTCACCGCCGGCGGCGTGTATATGGTCAACCAGTCGGCGCAGGCCTGGGTCGACGATATCGCGAGCGAGATCACCATCGAGCTCGATCCGCTCAATACCGCCGACATCGAGAAAAAGATGACGCTCGTCTCGCTGTTCCTCGCCAAGCAGAAGGGCATCACCAAGGTCCGGCCGCTCACCGCCGAGGACTCGGTGAAGCTGCTGGAGCCGTGGCTCGGCCAGAACGCATCGCTCTCCGCGCTGCCGATCCCGCGCCTGATCGCGGTCGAGATCGACCGCTCCAATCCTCCGGACATCGATCTCATCAAACGGTCGCTGACGGAAAACTTCGAAGGCGTCACCCTCGACGATCATCGCCGCTGGCAGGCCGAGATCCGCACCATCACGCGTTCCACCGCGCTCGGCGGCATCACCGTGCTGGGGCTCGTCGCCGCCGCCACCATCGCCGTCATCATCTCGGCGACGCGCAGCGCCATGGCATCGAACCGCGAGATCATCGAGGTGCTGCATTTCGTCGGCGCCAACGAGCGGTTCATCGGCGGTGAGTTCGAGCGCCACTTTTTGGGGTTGGGGGTCCGCGCCGGCCTGATGGGCGCCTTCGCCGCGGCGCTTGCCTTTCTGCTGCTGCCGCTCGCCATGCATCTTCTGGGCGGCGGCGCGGTCACCGAGGCCGAGACACGGCGCCTGCTCGGCTCCGGCGAGCTCGATATCGGCGGCTATCTGCTCTGCGTGCTCGTGGTCGTCGTCGTGGCCGGGCTGTGCATGATCACCTCGCGGCTCTGCGTGATCCGCGTCCTCAGATCCTACGCCTGACGCCTTTGGAAGGCCGCCAGGGAAGTCGATTTCGCGGGCGGGCGATTTTGCCTATTCTGCGCCGCGCGAGCCAAGTTCGGAGTGAGTGGTGCAGGAAGAGGTCGAAGGACAGATCGAGCAGCCGCAGAAGGCGCCCGGGCATTTCCGGCGCTTCGGCGGCTTCGTGGGCGCCGTCCGTCTCCTGTTCGACGGGGCGATCCTGCTGCTCGTCATGCTGATCATCGGCTTCGTCGTGTTCGCCAACAGCATGGACCGCGAGCGGCGCGAGCCTGCCTATGCCGCCGACGGCATCGTCGTGCTCACGGGCGGCGTCTCCCGCATCGACGAAGCCATGAAGCTGCTCGCCAAGCGCAAGGCGAAGCGGGTGCTCATCACCGGCGTGAACCGCGAAGTGCCCCTGGAAGTGCTGAAGGAGCAGGTCAGCCTCGGGGACAAATATTTCGAGTGCTGCGTCGACATCGACAAGGATGCGCGCAACACCATCGACAACGCCACCGAAACCGCCGAATGGGTGGCACTGCATCGATACGGTTCGATTATCGTCGTGACGTCGAACTATCACATGCCCCGCGCGCTCGCCGAGCTTGCGCGCGTCCTGCCCGGCGTGACGCTCGTTCCCTTCGCCGTGGTCGACAACAACGTGCACGTGGACCGCTGGTGGAAGTTTCCCGGCACCACCAAGCTCCTGTTGTCGGAATATCTGAAATATCTGCCGGCGCTCGGCCGTCTCGGCGCGACCAAGCTGGTGCGCATCATCGTGCCCGGCGACACGAGCACCATCAAGGAGGGACCGGAGCCGTAGAGATCGCTCCCCGCCCCATGGCCCGCTCGTTCCTCTTCAATGTCTTGTTCTATGTGGCAACGGCGCTGTTCGTCGTGCTCGGCAGCCCGCTTCTGTTCACGCCGCGAAGCTGGGCCATGGCGGCGCTGAGGCTGCATTCACGCACCGAGCTTTGGCTGCTCAAGCACATCGTCGGGCTCGACTTCGAGGTGCGCGGCAAGGATAGGCTGCCGGAAGGCGCCTGCCTTGTCGCCGCGAAGCATCAATCGGCGTGGGAGACCTTCGCCCTCATTCCCCTCTTCCGCGATCCGGCCCTGCTCATGAAGCGGGAGCTGTTCTGGATCCCGTTCCACGGCTGGTTCTCCCACAAATTCGGCATGATCCCGGTCGATCGCGAGGCCGGCCCGTCGGCGCTGCGGCGCATGCTGCACGCCGCCCGGACGCGCATCGAAGAGGGCCGCGAGATCATCATCTTCCCGGAAGGCACCCGCCGCCCGCCCGGCGCGGCCCCGGACTACAAGACGGGGATCGTGCTCCTCTACAACGCGCTTGGCGTGCCGTGCGTGCCGGTCGCGCTCAACTCGGGCGTCTTCTGGCGGCGGCGGAGCTGCTATCGGGCGCCAGGCACCGTCATCGTCGAATTCCTCGATCCGATCCCCCCGGGCCTGCCCAAGGACGCGTTCCTCGCCCGCCTGCAAGAGGCCATCGAAACCGCCTCAAACCGCCTGCTGGCGGAGGCCAAGGCAACGGCCAAATCCCGTTAACCCCTTGTTAAGGGGAAACGTTCATCATTTGTTCTAGCAGCTTCGTGATCGACGGCGTCTTGAATTTGTCATCGGTCAACCCATTTCAGATACGATCGAGACCAGTTAACGGGACAGGATCTCTATGCAAATGCGCCTTACCAACGCCCCGACTGCCCCTTGGGGGCCGGCCGACGAGCCAGCGCTGGTGTGCGCCGAGGAGGCCTTCGCCCAGGCCTTCCACTATTGGCGCGGCGCTTCAGGCCACCGCTACCTGCACAGCGTCTACACGCTGGTCGGCTGCCCCGCCCTGCCTCAGGCCAACTACATCCTCGTGCGCCGTCATGAGGACGGTACCCGTGAGGCGCTCGCCTTCGGCAATACCAAGGACGACGCCATAAGCCTAAACTTGGCCCATCTGCGCCACGAAGGCGCCAAGTGCGGTGCCAACGAGGTGCATATCCACCTCCTGGCCAACACCGCCAAGGACCGGGCGCAGGTACAGGCGGATCTGACGGCCGTACACGCGCGCCGGCGTCCGGCCGAGGCCGCGTAACCCTATCCATCACTTGAGAGAATGGCGTCTAGCCGTTGCGCGAGAGCTTCTCGAGCCGCTGCTGCATGGCCAGGAGCTCGGCCTTGAGCGTGTCGATGTCGTCTTCGGTGGGCCTGTCGGCCTCGGACTTCGGGCCTGCGGTCTCGCCGGCCTTGTTGTTCCCCTTGCCCCCCTCGGGGCCCACGAACGGGGTGAACATGCCGAGCGCCCGCTCGAAGGCGTCGAAGTTCTTCCGCACCTGCTCTTGCATCGCATCAAACGCGGCGGTGCCGAAGGCATTGGCGAACCGGCGCCGATACTGTTCCTGCTGCTTGGTCAGCGAGTCGAGACTGAACTCAAGATAGCTCGGCACAAGCTTTTGCATGCTGTCGCCATAGAAGCGGATCAGCTGACGCAAGAAGCCGATGGGCAGAAGATTGGTGCCTCTGCTTTCCTGCTCGACGATGATCTGGGTCAAAACAGCGTGTGTGAGGTCTTCGCCTGTCTTCGCGTCATACACCACGAAGTCGCGCTCGCCGCGCACCATTTCGGCGAGATCCTCAAGCGTCACATAGGTGCTGGTATCGGTGTTGTAGAGCCTGCGGTTCGCGTATTTCTTGATAATGACCGGCCGGCTGTCTTGCTCCGCGTCCCTAGCCACGATGTCTTCGCTCCTAATCCCCGGGGCGCCGCCTCAGGGCTACTCTATGCCGCACCTGCGAAAATGGGTAGCACGTTTTTTGTGCGGAGCACCAGAGCTTTGCCGAGAGCCTTAATGGAGTGGTACAGGGGCCCTTGGGCTTTCCGAATGGAAATCGCTGGGGTATGACCTGGGTCCCCAGGGGTATGGAGAACAGTATGAAAGACGACGATATTGTCATTGTCAGCGCCGCGAGGACGCCCGTCGGCTCCTTCAACGGCGCGCTTTCGAGCTTGCCTGCGCACGCACTCGGCGAAGTTGCCATCCGCGCGGCGCTCGAGCGCGCCAAGGTCGATCCGGCCGATGTCGACGAGGTCATCTTGGGCCAAGTGCTTCCGGCCGGTCAGGGCATGAACCCGGCCCGGCAGGCCGCCGTGGCCGCCGGGATCCCGGTGGACAAGACCGCGTTCGGCGTAAACCAGGTGTGCGGCTCGGGTCTCAGGGCCGTCGCCATGGGCGCCCAGCAGATCGCCACGGGCGACGCCAACATCGTGGTCGCCGGCGGCCAGGAGAGCATGAGCCAGTCGCCACACGCGATGCATCTGCGTAACGGCACCAAGATGGGTAATGTCGAGCTAATCGACACCATGATCAGGGATGGGCTGTGGGACATTTTCAACGGCTACCACATGGGTGTCACCGCCGAGAACGTCGCCAAGCAGTGGCAGATTACCCGCGACGAGCAGGACAAGTTCGCCGTTGCCTCCCAGAACAAGGCCGAGGCCGCCAAGAAGGGCGGCAAGTTCAAGGACGAGATCGCGCCGGTCACGATCAAGACGCGCAAGGGCGAGACCGTCGTCGCCGATGACGAGTACATCCGCGAAGGCGCGAATCTCGCCGACGTGGGCAAGCTGAGGCCCGCCTTCGACAAGGAAGGCACCGTCACCGCAGGCAACGCCTCCGGCATCAACGACGGCGCCGCCGCCGTCGTGCTCATGACCGCCAAGGAAGCCAAGAAGCGCGGGCTGAAGCCGCTCGCACGGCTCGCGTCCTGGGCCACCGCCGGCGTCGATCCCAAGATCATGGGCTCGGGCCCCATCCCGGCCTCCCGCAAGGCGCTGGAGAAGGCGGGCTGGAAGGTCTCCGACCTCGACCTGATCGAGGCCAACGAGGCCTTCGCGGCGCAGGCGCTCGCGGTGAACAAGGATCTGGGCTGGGACACCGACAAGGTGAACGTGAACGGCGGCGCCATCGCCATCGGCCATCCGATCGGCGCCTCGGGCGCGCGCATCCTGGTGACATTGCTGCACGAGATGCAGAAGTCCGATGCCAAGAAAGGCCTCGCCACGTTGTGCATCGGCGGCGGCATGGGCATCGCCATGTGCGTCGAACGGGACTAGTTCTCGTTGCTCTGAGACACGGAACCTTCGGGGGGTGGCCGCGCGCCGCCCCACGCGCAAGGTCGGCTTTAAGAAACAGGCGCCAACGATGCGCCAAGGGAGGAAGCGATGGGAAGGGTGGCTTTGGTCACGGGAGGAACGCGCGGCATCGGCGCCGCCTGCTGCAAGGCACTGAAAGCGGCGGACTACAAGGTCGCCGCCAACTACGGCGGCAATGACGACGCGGCGAAAGCGTTCAAGAAGGAGACCGGCATCCCGGTCTTCAAATGGGACGTTGGCGACTATCAGGCCTGCGAGCAGGGCGTGATCGCCGTGGAGAACGAGGTCGGCCCCGTCGAGGTCCTGGTCAACAACGCCGGCATCTCGCGTGACGCCATGCTCCAGAAGATGACGCACGAGCAGTGGATGGAGGTCATCCGCACCGACCTCGACTCCGTGTTCAACATGACGCGCCAAGTGATCAACGGCATGCGCGAGCGTGGTTTCGGCCGCATCGTCAACATCTCCTCGATCAACGGCCAACAAGGCATGCTCGGCCTGTCGAACTATTGCTCGGCGAAGGCGGGCATGATCGGCTTCACCCGTGCGGTGGCGCTCGAGGGCGCACGCAAGGGCGTCACGGCCAACGCCATCGCGCCAGGCTATGTCGCCACCGAGCTCCTGGCGAACGTGTCGGAGAAGGTGATGGAGCACATCGTGGGCCAGATCCCGGTCGGCCGTCTCGGCGAGGCGGACGAGGTCGCCCGCTGCGTGGTGTTTCTCGCCGCCGACGAATCCGCCTGGATCACCGGCTCGACGCTCACCATCAACGGCGGCCAGCTGATGCCATAGAGGCTGCGCGGCTCAGGGTTCCCAACCTTCGGGGGCAAGCTCGAAGCCGGCGAAGTCGAAGCCGGGCGAAACCGTACAGCCGAGGAGCGTCCACGCGCCGAGCGAGCGCGCGCTCTGCCAGGCGTGCGCCGGCACCAGCCCCTGCGGATGCTCCCCCGCCAGAAGATCGGGGCCGAGCCTGTATTCGTGACGCGCGCCGCCATCGTCG
>Ga0299913_10004519_pt1 | contig 11687 bp, 15 predicted proteins | sample RVTome_9_FD_201360 | JGI IMG/M metagenome (GOLD analysis project Ga0299913, IMG submission 201360) | Soil microbial communities from uranium-contaminated site in the Upper Colorado River Basin, Wyoming, United States - RVT155D38 (version 2) ... | reverse complement strand
CGGAACGAATCTCGAAGGCCCCAGTCGAGCCAGCTCCGGAACGCCGCGCGCTCCTTCGGCGAGACGTGCGTCCCGCCGTGGGCGCGAGCGGCCGCCCAGACGTCCTCGTCCGTCGGCGCGACGTTCAGGTCGCCGCCCAGGAGCAGCGACTCCCTGGGATCGCGCGATTCATCGAGCCAGCGTCGAGCCCGCTCGAACCAGCGGAGCTTGCCGGAGTAGAACGGCGAGTCGACGACCCGGCCATTCGGTGCGTAGAGGCTCACGATGCGAATCGGGCCGCCGGCCGTCGCCGTCACGCGAACGGACAGCATTCGGGCCTCGTCGAACGGGTTGAAGTCCTCCTCGTCGAGGTTCGCCGGCGCGCCGGCGCCGCTGTTTCGGACCGGCCCGTCGCCGAAGTTCGTGATCGGCTCGTCGATCGCGAGGCCGTCCCGCGCGGCGATGGCGACGCCGTTCCACCGGCCCTCCCCGTGGTGGATGAGCTGGTAGCCCGCCATCTGGAAGGTCATGAGGGGCGCGTCCGCGTCCGACAGCTTCGTCTCCTGCATGAGCAGGACGTCGGGCGCGGCGCGCTCCAGCCACCACTCGATCTTCTCGAGCCGGGCCTTCATCGAGTTGACGTTCCAGGTCGCGATCCGCATGTCGATGTTCGTTCGGGCGGCAGCCCGACTACCCGCGGCGCATGCCCGCGATGGTCATCGCGTCGAGCTCGGGATTCTCTCCACCGTGCTCCTCGAACGGGAGATTCAGGGAGTCAAACGCCTCGCGAGTCCTCTCGGGGTCGGAGGTCGTCAGCATCAGCGCGCCGTCCGTGTCCTCCGCGACGCCGACGATGCCGGTGATGTTGACGCCACGCTCGCCGAGGGCAGCGGCGACTCGCGCCAGCGAGCCCGGCTTGTCCTCCAGCTGGACCGTGAACCAGACCATCATCGGCCGCCACCTCCTGTGCCGCGATGGTACGCCGCGGTACGCTCCGGCCCGTGTCCGGCGTGAACGTCCAGGTCTTCGGCACACCCGATTCGTCGGCGACCCGCGCCGCGCAGCGGTTCTTCAAGGAGCGTCGCATCGAGATCCATTTCGTGGACGTCCGGCGCAAGCCGCTGGCGCCCGCCGAGCTGCGCCGATTCGTCGACCGCCTGGGTGCTCGCGCCGTCGCGGACGAGGACTCGAGAGCGTGGCGCGACGCCGGCCTCACGCACCTTCGGATGGACGACGCCGAGCTCGCGGAGCGCCTCCTCGGCGACCAGCGGCTGCTCAAGCTTCCGTTGGTCCGCGTCGGCAATGGCGTCGCCGCCGGCAAGGACGAGCCGGCCTGGAAATCCCTGCTCACGGCAGTCACGGACCGGCACGATCCCCGACGGGAGGCCTCATGAAGCTCCTGCTCACCTCCGCTGGGATCAAGAACCAGAGCATCCACGGGACGCTGGTCGAGCTCCTCGGCAAACCGATCGCCGAGTCCGACGCCCTGTGCATACCCACCGGCTCCTGGGGAAGCTCGTACGGCAATCCTGGCCGGGTCTGGCAGTTCATCACCGGACAGACCGACCAACCCATGTGCGAGCTGGGCTGGAAGTCCCTGGGCGTGCTCGAGCTCACGGCGTTCCCCAGCGTCGATCGCGAACGCTGGGTCGCCTGGGTCAAGGATGCAGACGCCCTGCTGGTGGGCGGCGGCGACGCCCTGTACCTGGCCCACCACATGCGGCTGTCAGGCCTGGCGGGCCTCCTGCCCTCCCTGCACGAGACGACCTGGGTGAGCTTCAGCGCCGGGAGCATGGTGATGACCCCTCGCATCGGACAGGACTTCGTCGGGTGGCAGCCACCCGGCGGCGGTGACAGCGCGCTGGGCGTCGTCGATTTCTCGATCTTTCCGCACGTGGATCACCCGGATCTGCCGGAGAACACGATGGCCGCGGCGGAGCAGTGGGCGGCCGATCTCGGCAATCCGGCCTACGCCATTGACGACGCAACCGCCATCAAGGTCGTCGGCGGCACTGTCGACGTGATCTCCGAGGGGCACTGGAAGCGCTTTGCCCCGACCGCGTGAGTCGGGTCTTCGGCCCGGGCGGTAGTGTTGTCACGCATGACGACTTCCCTGCTGAACGACGCCTTCCGCCATCACATCTGGGCGACCGAGCGCGTGTTCGAGACGTGCGCGAGCCTCACGCCGGAGCAGCTCGCTGCGCCGTCGCCCGAGACCTACGGCCCGATCATCGACACGCTCCGGCACCTCGTCAAGGCCGACAGCTACTACCTCCGGATCTTCACGGAGGGCCGCGTCGCCGAGATCGACGAGAACGCCACGCTCGGGATCGACGAGCTCCGATCCGCGTTCGCCACCTACGGCTCCGAATATGAAGCCCTGCTGGCGCATGGCCCGGACCCGGACGCAATTGTCGTCACGAGCGGCGACGGGTGGGAGTTCCACTCGTCCATGGGCCTCCGTCTGGCCCAGGTGGTCCACCACGGGAGCGATCACCGCAGTCAGATCTGTACCGCGTTGACCGCTCTCGGGATCGTGCCACCCGATATCGACCTGTGGGCGTACGGGGAGGCGACCGGCCGGGCCCGCGACGTCGAGGTGGCGGCCGGAGACCGCAGCTGAGCGCGGGCTTGACCGCCTGATCGTTAGTAGGCTAATGTTATCTCATTAGTACGCTAACGAAAGGAGGCCCGCGATGTCGGCCGCGAACCTGCAGCTCGAGGCGAAGCGGACCCCTCGCTTCGGTGGTGTGTTCTGGCGCATGGCTCGCCGCACGGCGCCGCTCATGAGCAGATTCGCCGGGGGGAGCTGGAATCCACTCTTCGCGATCGTGGAGCACACCGGACGTCGGAGCGGCCGGCGCTACGAGGCGCCCGTCGCGGCGCGCCGAGGCTCCGACGGCTTCGTGATCTCGCTGGCGTTCGGCGCCCAGTCCGACTGGTATCGGAACCTCCTGGCTTCGGACGGCGGCGTGATTCGCTGGCGGGACCGTCGCTATCCGGTCGGCGCACCGGAGCGAATCGAGGCATCGGCGGCGATGCCCGAGTTCCACCCGATCCAACAGCTCGCGATGCGGCTCACGCGCATCCGCGGGTTCGTCCGCGTCCCCGACGCGCCCGCCCTGCCTTGACGTCCTGGTCCGTTCGCCGGCGACGCGGCGATGCCGGCGACGACGATGGCACGACCTCGTTCGTGCTGGAGGAGAGCCTCGGGTACCTGGTGAACCGCGTCGCTCGCGACATGGCGCAGCTGCTCGCGGAGGAGCTGCGACCGTCGGCCGTCGGGGTCGGTCAGTGGGCCGTGCTGCTGGTCCTGTGGTCCGACGATGGCCTGAGCCAGGCGGCGCTCTCGCGGGTCGTCGCGATCGAGCCGCCGACGATGGTCCGGACCATCGACCGGATGGTCCGGGACGGGCTCGTCGAGCGACGGCCCGATCCGCGTGATGCGCGGATCAGCCGCATCCACCTCACCGAACATGGTCGCGACCTCAAGGACGAGCTCATCCCGAAGGCCGTCGCGGTCAACGAGCGCGTCCGCGCGAGGCTCGGCTCGAAGGACGCCCGGAGGCTGGTGAGGCTCCTTTCGAAGGTTCTCGCGACACCGAGTTAGCCGGCCGGTGCCGCGCCTCGTGGCACCAGCGATCAGCGGCGCCCGAAGCGTGGCCACGCCGCGTATGCGAGTGCCGCCGCGACCAGCGCGACGCCCGCGATGATCCAGAATGGATCGCCGATCATGAAGCTGCCGCCGATTGGCGCGCCCATGCCCTGGAGCGCCCACACGACCCCGACGAGCGCCGCGATCCCCGCGATCACGTAGCGAGTCCGATCCATCGTCGTAGCATGCACCCGCGAGACTTGGGCGACAGGAGGCGTGGATGACGCAGCGGGACGCCGAGGCGACGAAGACGGCCGGGGCCGAGGATCGGCCCGCCAGCCCGGACGACCTCCGCGGGCGCGTGAGCCCGGACGACCTGCGCGGCCGCGTCGCCCCGGCCGAAGAGGCGCAGGGCTCACCGGTGTCGGGCCGCGCGGACGTCTCCGATCGCACTGGCGAGCCGATCGGCGAGCACCGCCGGTCGGGCCGGCTCGTGCTGAGCGCGGACGTCGGCAAGAAGATGGGCGCCGACCCGACGATGACCGAGGACCGCAAGCTCCTCGAGCCGACGGAGCGGCCGGCCTTCCTCAACACGGATCCATGGCGGGCCCTGCGAATCCTCGCCGAGTTTGTCGAGGGCTTCGACGCCCTCGCCACGATCGGTCCGGCGATCACCGTGTTCGGCTCGGCCCGGGTCGACCCCGGCGACCCGGCGTACGTGATGGCGCGCGAGATCGGGCGCCTCCTCGCGGAGGAGGGCTACGCGGTCATCACCGGTGGCGGGCCGGGCGTCATGGAGGCCGCGAACCGCGGCTGCCAGGAGGGCGGCGGCCTCTCGGTCGGGTGCAACATCGAGCTGCCCCACGAGCAGTCGATCAACGCGTACGTCGATCTCGGGGTCGAGTTCCGGTACTTCTTCGCCCGCAAGACGATGTTCGTGAAGTACGCGGACGGCTTCGTGATCCTGCCCGGCGGCTACGGCACGATGGACGAGCTGTTCGAGGCGCTGACACTCATCCAGACCGGCAAGATCAAGGGCTTCCCGGTGATCCTCGTCGGCTCGGCGTTCTTCAGCGGGCTCGTCGAGTGGATCAAGGTCAAGCTCCTCGGGGAGGGCATGGTCTCGCCCGATGACCTCGATCTCATCCAGGTCACCGACGACCCGCAGGAGGTCATCGAGATCGTCCGCAGGGCGGGTCGCCGCGGCGACCGGACCACGACCCGCCTCGACTGACGCTCCGCCGGCCCGGCGGGGCGAGCGCGCGGCCTGCACCGCGGTGCCTGGGTCGATGGTCACCGGGTGTCCACAACGAGGACGAAAGGCCTTCGACCTGGCCCCCGCTGAGCGTGCGGCGGACGATCTCAGCCACATCGCCACCAGCGGAGCACGAATTCGCGGCGCAGGTCTCTCGATTTGGCGGGGATCGGACTCCCTGAGCTCGCCGTAATGCCCCTTGAGATCACCACGTGACCATGACGACCGCCAACAGGGGCAGGTCAGGCGTCGGGCCGCCGGGGCTGCCTGCGCGTCAATCGTTCGGTATGGCGACCTCGATCATGTCGCCCACGATGCGCAGCGGGTAGAAGCGGATCCGGCGGACGCGTGTGAAGCGGCGCGCCTCGGCCTTGATGCCGGGCGGATCGGGCTTCGGGTCCCTGCCCTGGGGCGTCCAGACGGGGTGGTATGTGCCGTCGGCGTCGAGGCCGCCGGTTGTCGGCATTCGCGTCGCCTCGCCGGTCCGCAGGTCGAACTGCCCGTTGTGCAGCGGGCAGTCGACCAGGCAGCCGTCGAGCACGCCGATCGACAAGGGCGCCGACATGTGCGGACAGCGGTCATCGATCGCCACGACGCCCTCGCTCGTGTGGGCGAGGAGGAGGTCGAGGTCACCGAACGTCACGCGCGCCATCGCGCCAGCCGGCAGCTCGGCGGCCGGAAGCGCCGCGCGAAAAGGAGCGCCTGTCGTGCCGAAGGCCGTCAGGCCGGCCGGGGTCGGGGCGATCTCGATCGTCACGCGCCGATCGTAGTCGGATCCGCCGGACGACCCCGCCACCGCGCTCACTCGCGGGGTCGTCCAGACCGTGTCAGTCGAGGCTGACGGCGGGCCGAGTTGCCACGACGGCCCGCGGCGCGCCCCGTACGGGTGCGCCGTGCGATGTGCGGAGCGGGATCTCCTTGAGGAAGAACGCCGTGACCAGGGCGACGGCCGCCGCGGCGACGCCGAGCCAGATGCTGTTGGCGATCGAGATCGTCAGCGCCCGATGGAAGCCGTCGATGAACATCGGCTGGAGCTGAGCCGGGATCAGCGCCAGGAAATCGGCCGTGCCGCCGCCGCTGATCGCGGTCAGCTGGCCAGGATCGAACCCGGCGGGCGCGGTCGCCGGAACGAACGGCGAGTTCGCCGGCAGGCCCGCCGCGATCAGCTGCTCCCGCAGCAGGTCCCACGTGAGGTTCAGCCGGAAGAGCGTGAACGCGACGGCGATGCCGACCGTGGTCCCGACCTGGCGGAACAGCGTCAGGTCGCTGGTGGCCGCGCCAAGATCCTGGAACGGCACGGCATTCTGGACGACGATCGTGAAGACCGCGAACGTCGGGCCGATGCCGAGACCGGCGACGAACATCCAGGCCGCGAGGACCGCGTCGTCGGTGCCCACGCGAAGCTGCGTCAGCAGGCCCATGCCCACGATCAGCACGGCCAGGCCGCCGAGCAGGATCGGCTTGTACCGACCGGTGCGGCTCACGATCTGGCCGGACGCGATCGAGGACAGGATCAGGCCGAACATGAACGGCAGGAACCGGTAGCCGGCCTCGGTGGTCGTCGCGCCCTGGACGATCAGGAAGTAGAACGGCAGGAAGATGATCACGGCCCCGAAGCCGAAGGTCGCAAAGAAGATCGAGACCATCGACGACGAGAACGTGCGGTTCCGGAACAACCGAAGGGGGATCACCGGCTCCGGGCTGCGCCGCTCGACCAGGACGAAGATCGCGAGGAAGAACAGGCCGGCCCCGGCCCACGCCCAGAACCAGGGATCGCCGAAGCCGTCCGTCTCGGCGACGGTGAAGCCGATCAGGAGCGGCACGAGCCCGAGCGTGAGGGTCACGACCCCGAGCCAGTCGATCCGGCCGGCGCGCTCGGCGTGCCGGATGTTGGGCAGCAGCCGCCAGATCACCAGGAGCGCGACCAGCCCGATGGGCAGGTTGACGAAGAAGATGTAATGCCAGCTGAACGTGTCGGTCAGGTAGCCGCCGATGAGCGGCCCGAGGATGAACGCGACGCCGAACACGAGGCCGAAGAAGCCCTGGTACTTGCCGCGCTCGGCAGGCGTGAAGAGGTCGCCGATGACCGCGAGGGCGATCGGGAAGAGCGCGCCCGCGCCGAGGCCCTGGATCCCGCGGAACAGCACGAGCTGCGCCATGTCCTGGCTCAGGCCGGACAGCGCGGATCCGATCAGGAAGAGCGTGATGCCGCCCATGAAGATCGGCTTGCGCCCGTACAGGTCGGAGAGCTTGCCGTAGATCGGCACGGTCACGGTGCTGGTGAGCAGGTAGATGGTCACCGCCCACGTGTAATAGTCCGAGCCGTTGAGCTCGCCGATGATCTTCGGGAGGACCGGGCCGACGATCGTCTGGTCCAGCGCGGCCAGGAACATGCCGAGGAGGACGGCGCCGAGGATCTCGAGCTTGGCGCGGTGCGAGAGCCCGAGCGCGGGATCTTCGGCGAGGGTCGGCGTCTCGGCCTCGTCGGCCGTTGGGAACGATTCCATGCGTCCTTCCACTAGTTCGCGGCGTCGGCGAAGTGATGCTCGTGTGCGGCCGAATCTGCCTCCGAGAGCGCGCGCCGAAGGCTGCGAAGCGCGGCGAGGACGATCGGGCGCTCCGTGGGCGAGAGGTGGCTGAGGACCGACCGGAGCCGTTCGCGACGATGCGTCTCGGTCTCGGACAGCGCCAGAAGGCCGGCCGGCGCGGGCTCGACGAGGACGAGCCGTCGATCGTTGGGGACGCGGACGCGCTCGACGAGTCCGTGCTCCTCCATGCGATCGATGATGCCCGTCGCGTTCGAGAGCGAGACCCCGACGAGCTCGGCGAGCCGGCTCATCGGCATCGCGCCGTGGTGCTGGAGCAGCCACAGGACGTGGAGCTGGCCCATGCTCACGTGGCTCTGGACGAGCTGGCCCATGGAGTGGCAGCGCAGCTCGCCGACCCAGCCGCTGACTTCTGTCAGGATGGCCTCGACCGAAGGGGGGCCGGCCTTGGCTTTGGCGCCCGCCCTGGCAGGTCGCTCGTTGATACTTCGCATCGCGTGAAGCATTCTAGCGACATGAATGATTTCGTCAACGTCAACGATCTACCCACGACCTGACCACCGACCGGGAGGCGGCCGATGCGCTTCGCGCTCATGATCGAGGCCCAGCAGGGGCTGTCCTACGAGGACCAGCTCGCGATCGTGCGCCGAGCCGAGGCGGCTGGCTTCGAGTCGTTCTTCCGGAGCGATCACTACGCCGCGTTCCCCGGAGCGAGCGATCGCCCGACGACCGATGCCTGGGCCGTCCTCGCCGGTCTCGCCCGAGAGACCACGCGCATCACGCTCGGCGTCCTCGTCAGCCCGGTGACGTTCCGCCATCCCGGGAACTTCGTGAAGCTCGTGACAACGGTCGACCAGATGAGCGGCGGACGGATCGAGGTCGGCGTGGGGGCGGGCTGGAACGACGACGACCACGAGCAGCTCGGGCTGCCGTTCCCGCCGATCGGCGAGCGCGCGGATCTGATGGAAGACCAGCTCCAGATCCTGCACGGCCTGTGGACGCAGGACCCCGGCTGGACGTTCGATGGGCACCACGTTCACGTCCGCAACGGCGCGCTGCGTCCCGGTCCAGTCGAGGTCGAGGGGCGCCCACGCGAGAACGGCCGAGCACGCCCCAGGATCATCACGGGCGGACAGGGCTCGCCCCGCGGCTTCCGGATCGCCGCCCGCTATGCCGACGAGTTCAACCTCTCGTCGTCAACGCCGGACGTCGCGCGGGCGAAGCAGCCCGAGCTCGACGAGGCCTGCGAGGCCGCCGGACGCGACCCGAAGACGCTCACGCGCTCGGCGATGGTCGGCACGCTCATCGGCCGCGACGAGGCCGAGATGCAGCGCCGGGCGGACGCGCTCCTCGTCGAATTCGGCGAGGACGCCGAAGGCGGCCGGGCGTGGCTCAACGCGCGCCGCGGCCGCTGGATTCTCGGGACGCCGGACGAGGCGCGAGCGACGGTCGCGCGGTTCGCCGAGGCACGGATCGAGCGGATCATGCTCCAGCACTTCCTGCCCCACGACCTCGACCACATCGACGTCATGGCCGAGGCGCTGATCGGAAAGGTCTAGGGCGCCTCGGCGGCGCGGAGGTAGGCCGGGTCGTCGCGCCGAATCGGGTCGGGGTTCACGCCCCGGATCCGTGCGATGCGCTCGGCGAGGAGCTGGACCGGCACGGCGGTGCTGACCAGCGCGGCCACTGCTCGCGGCAGCCCCGCGGTCTCGACGTTCGGCGCGCCGATCAGCTGGGTGTCTTCGAACGCATCCCGGTAGGCGGGGCCCGCGATGACGCCGGTCGGGCAGCCGATGGCGGCCGCGGCGCGGAGCGCGCCGGCGGCTCGAGAGCGCCGGGACTCGGCGTTTGCCGCATCGGCGGCGATCAGGACAAGCCCGGTCCGGCCGTCCATCCCGGCGAGGTGGCCGTGCAGCAGCGTCTCGAGGTCACGGGCGGCCGCCGGGATGTGGGTGCCCTCCTCGAGCTTGAGCGCAAGCTCGCGCGCGGCGATTCGGTCGACGCCCGACCCGATGACGATGATGCGCTCGAGCGGCGCGAGGGCGGCCGCGAGGCGCTCGACCGCGGCGATCGCGTCGGCGCGCAGGCCGGCGGCGAGGACGTCCCGAATGGCCGCCGGATCGATGGGTCGGCCCGAGAGGTGGGCGCCAACGGCAGTCGCGGCGAGGATCGGTGCGAGATAGCCGATCGTGTGGCACCAGCTCTGGTCGAGCTCCCCCGTCGCGACGATGACGTCGGCCCGCTGCGCCGCGGGCGACCGCTCGCTGACGGTGACGAGCCCGACGGCGGCTCCGCTCGACCGGGCCCGCTCCAGCGCGAGGTTCGTCGCCCACGTCGCGCCCTCATGGCTGATCCCGATCACGAGCCCACCGGCCCCGAGCTCGTCATCGAGCGAGGCCTCGAACGCCTGGGCCGCGACGGGCGCGCCACCTTCACCGAGGCGCCACGGCAGACGCGCCGTGCGCATCGCGTCGCGCAGGATCTCCGTCGACGCCTGGGCGCCATGCTCGCTCGTGCCACAGCCCGTGACCACGATCGAGGCGCGCCGGAAGGCAGTGGCCCTGATCTGCTCGGCGAGCGCGCCGGCGGCGCTCGAGGGGTCGGCCAGGCGCGTCAGCAGACGCTCGGCGAGGGCCGGTTCGGCCTCGATCATCTCGGTCATGTGCCAGGGGGGCGCGTCGCGGAGCGACGGCATGTCGGTCTCGGCCCAGGGTTCGGGCGGGCCGGGGAGCGGCTGCGTCGGGTCGCTCCGGCGCTCGTCGGAGGTCATGCCGGTGTCTCGCTTCCGCGGGGACCGCGCGCGATCCGCCCGATGCGGCGGGGCGGCCAGTACCGGAACACCGCCCGCCCGACGAGCGACTCGGCCTGCACCGGCCCGTACCGCTGCGAATCGACCGGCGGACCCGAGCCCACCGCCGCAGCGGCCTTCTCGTCGGCGTCGGACAGCAGCCAGGCCTCGTTGTCGTCGAGGACGAGGAACCCGCCGGCGTACGGGACCCGGTCGCCGCCGCGCGCCGCGACGCGCTTGATCGCCAGCGTCTCGCCGAGCGGCTCGTGAAATACGACGACCGAGCCCGGGCCTGGCCAGCGGGTCGGCAGCGGGCTCACGATCAGCCAGTCACCCGGCAGGATCGCCGGCACCATCGAACCCTCCGTCACCGCGACTCGCCATGGGCCCTTGAGTCGCTCGCGCAGGTCCCGCACTCGCCGAGCGGTCAGCCGAGGCCGGGAATAGGCGGGCGCGAGGACGCGAGCGAGTGCAGCTCGACCGCGCATGAGCAAGCGCCCAGAGTGACCAACGCCGCCCCGCGCCGCATCACCGGCTCGTCCCGAGTTCAGCCAGGTCGTCCAGCCACCCGAGTCTTCTCGGGACCACCCGTCAACTTCCAGGCGGCGTCGACGTCGTCGATGAGCTCGAGGAGCCGCTTGGCGTCGGCGATGTCGGTTGAGGCCTTGACCTTCGAAACCTGCTTGGTTGCCTGCCAGAACAGGTCGTGGAGGTTCGGGACCTTCTCGAGGTGCTCGGGCTTGAAGTAGTCGTGCCAGAGGACGTCGAGGTGGTGCTTCACGAGCTCGGCGCGCTCCTCTTTGATGGTGATGGCACGAGTCCTGTATGCAGGATCGTCATTCGCGGCGTACTTCTCGATCACCTTGTAGCAACTTTCCGCTTCGATTCGAGCCTGCTCCGGGTCGTAGACGCCGCACGGCAGGTCGCAGTGCGCGCGGACGACGACCTTTGGGGACAGAAATCGGAGGACAACGTTGAGCACGAACATGGAAACTCCTTCCGGCTGGGCTGGGCGAAGGCCCACGGATCACCACTGCTATGTGCCTCGGAGTGTCGAAGCGCGGCTCGGCACTGTCAAACAGTCGGGGTCGGACGGGTGACTCGGCTGCCTCGACTCCCCGAGCGAGGCCGGAGCGGGCCCTGGATCGTCGCCCTCGGCATCGGGCTGGTCCTCGCCATTCAGCCCATGTGGTTCGACCGCGTTGCGGTCGCGGTCGCGGGCGCGATCGGGCTCACGCTCGTCGTCGCCGCACGCTGGCGGCTGAAGTGGCTGCCGGTCGTCGTCCTGGTCCTGTGCGGGGTCGCGCTCCGCCTCTCGGTCGCCGGCCGCGAGGCGTCCGACGTCGCGGACGTGACGACGAACGCGATCCGCATGATGACCGCCGGGTTCGACCCGTATGGCATCGGCTACATGGCCTCGCGGCCGATGGGCGCCGCCTTCCCGTACGGCCCCGTCGCGCTGCTCTGGTACCTCCCGTTCCGGTCGGATCCGGCGATGCTCGAGTTCTTCGTCTCGGTCGGGCT
>Ga0299913_10004518_pt1 | contig 11688 bp, 7 predicted proteins | sample RVTome_9_FD_201360 | JGI IMG/M metagenome (GOLD analysis project Ga0299913, IMG submission 201360) | Soil microbial communities from uranium-contaminated site in the Upper Colorado River Basin, Wyoming, United States - RVT155D38 (version 2) ... | reverse complement strand
GAAGCCAAGTACCAGCGGGTTCGGCGCCGGCTCTTTGAGGACGCGGGCAGGCCGTGCGCCGGCCTCCTTCATCAGCTTGAGTGCCTTACGAATATCGGCCTCGTAAGCAACCCGAATCTGCACCTTAAGGCGGGCAAGATCGTTTTGATGGGTCCAGTTTACGACCTGTTTGGTGATGATATCCTCATTGGGGATGAGGAATTCCGTGCCATCGCGGGTCTCCACCGAGACATAGCGGGCCCCTAGCGAGGCGATCCAGCCGTACTTGTCTTCAAGCTGGATGATATCGCCGGGCTTGATAGACTTATCCATCAACAGGATAATCCCGCTGATCAGATTGGAGACCACCTTTTGTAAGCCAAAGCCGATACCGACACCCACCGCGCCGCCAAAGACGGCAAGGGCCGTAAGGTCGATACCGATGCTCGTCAGCGAGACCACCACCGCCAACGCCACTAGGGTTGCCTTAAAGAGCTTGCCAATCAGCACTCGCACCGAGGGTGTTAGATTAGGGAGCTTTTGAACGCGTTTCTCCAATATCCTGGAGATAAGCACTGCCGCCCAGAGCAGGACACCAAGCCAGAGCATACCTTCGAGCACGATCAGCACCGAGATGCGCAGCCTGCCAACGGTAATGGCCAGCCTGTCGAGCAGGTCAAGCGTGGGCTCAAGGACGTGGAGGACGTTCAAGGCGGCAATGGTGTAGGCGACGATGGCAATTATTCGTGACCAAAAGGGGTCCCGCACCAGGATAGAGGCGAGCCGGATCACGATCCAGGCCGTCAGCAGATTGATTGATAACCAGATGATATTATTGGGCCAACCAAAATAACCTGAGACGACAATCGAGATCCATAGACCTACCATCCATAGAATGGGAAAGATCAATGACGCCAGGGTCAGCAAGACCCCTTCCGCGTAATCAGTAACCGTCGCACGCTTGATCCGTTCCGCAATGACGGGGTGAATAAAGTCATGCACCCACCACGACGCGAAACCGGCTCCGACGATGGCAGGAATCTGCATTGCCGTATAAACCACATTGGCGGGCGTTAAGACCTCACCAAGCAGCCAGGCTACGGCAGCCTCAAACCAGATGAGAAAGGTCTCACCACCAAAGACGGGGTCGACCGGTTCCATAGGAATCTCCCTAAGCTATAGATATCTCTTAATAATAGGAGCTTTGCAGCACTACCAGTAAAGAAATAGTCTACACAAGATCATCTCGGTACTGGATGATCGCCACCGGCCAAGGGTTTGATAGGGTGGGATGGCGGAGTACTCATTTCCAGGTAGTAGGCGAGGAACCAGAGTAGCGCCACGCCCAGGGCCCAGCCCAGGATCTGCCAGAGCCAGATGGACGGCATGCCCAGCCACCAGCTGGTGGGATCGTTGGGGTTGCCAAACAGGGTATTGCCCAGCACGGCACCGGGGCCGACGGCGAAGACGAACCACAGGATAGTGATGATCCACGCCAGGGGAAGCAGACGGCGCTTGGAGGCCGGCAGCGCGGCATGGGCGCGCAGGACGCGATGGAACTCCTGCTTACGGCCCCGATCGTCGCGGGTCAGCAGCGATACCAAGACGGCAATACTCAAATTGACGAAGATGCCCCAGCCGGCGGAGTGAATAGTCAACGGCCAGCGACCCCAGGCGGTGATGCCGAACCAGTCCTGGCCGATGGGTTCGGTCAGGGTAACCACAATCAGCCCGGCCAATAGCCCCAGCGCCACGCCCTGGCGGGTCAGGAACGGCCAATAGCACATGGCAATCAGCGCCGGCCACATCTGAAAGCCATAGGAGACGGCCAGGCCGCCTAACAGCACCAGGGCATCGGTGGCGGTGGTAGCGACGAACAAGGCCAGCAGCACCACCACCGCGGTGCTGATCCGGCCAACGAACTTCTGGGTGCGATCGTCGGCGCTTGGCAGCACAAAGCGCCGGAACAGGTCCCGGGTCAGCAGACCCCCGGCCGTGGCCATATAACACGAGGCGGTGGATTCCATTGCCGCCAGGGCGCATACCGCCAGCAACCCCACCAGCCAGGGCGCCGTCTCCTCCAGCAGATTAATCAGCTGCGGTACCAGTGTCTCCTGGCCGCCCGGTATCGCCATCAGGTCGATACCATAAAGACCTGCTTCCATCACCGGGTTGACCAATTCCGGTTGTGCTCTTAAAAACCACCGATCGGCACCCAGAAAGTGGGCGCCGATGCCCTGGATGGCGGTAAAGACGATCAGGATCAGGCCCATGATGAAGGCCGAGGCCCAGACCTGCTGGGGAGCAAACGGCGCTGGACTGGCACTGGCAAACGCCCACATGGAAAAGGCCGGGGAGGCCATGATCCCCATCAGCCCAAAGGTATAGGTCAGAATCATTATCCCGGTCCAGGCGCCGCCGTGGGCCTGATCACCGTCGCTGACGAACTGGATCACCCCCGGAATGGCGATATAGTGGCTATAGCCGTCCGGAGTCCGCCGGGTATCCAACTCGCTCAGCGCCGCAATCCCGGCCAGCAGCCGCTCCCACCCGCCGACGAAATAAAGCGTGATCAAGCCAATAATGACAATCCCTGCCGCCAGTAGGATGGCTTGCAGGATAGCCATATAAGCCACGGTCCGCAGCCCCCCCGAGGCTACGTAACTGACTACCATGAGCGCTAGCACCCACATCCCGAACTCTATGCCGAGCAGGTTGTTGGTGAGCACGTTGAACAAGAAACCGGCGGCGCGCAGCTGGATACCTACATAAGGGACCGAAAAAACCAGGGCCACTACTACCACCAGCAGCCTGATCAGATCGGATCTAAAGTAATACGCCACCATCTCGCCGGGCGTGATAAAGCCAAAGTGTTGGCTCAGCAGCCACTGGCGCTTCCAAAACAAGATGCCGGCTAATGGCATTGTGATTGCAGAAAAAAATTCACTGTGTCCATATTGCCAGCCATCCGTGTAGATAAAGCCGGGATCACTCAGAAAGGACCAGCCGGAAAAGGTGGTCGCCGTTGCTGCAAAGATAAAGGCCCACCGAGAAAGCTGCCGCCCTGCAATGAAATAGTCTTCGGCAGTGCGTGCCTGTAGCGATCCGCGTACTCCCCAAAAGATGCAATACCCCCAGTAGAGCATCATAAACAGGAATATCCAGGTAATCTTGGCGCCTTTCGCATAAAGGATGATAGAAATCGTTTCCTGCATAGGTCCCCCGCTCGGGCTGCTTGACTCATCCGGTTATCGATTTATGCTGCATAGCACCCGAATTCAAAAACGTACAGAGGCATTTGCCAACTTGGCTTAGCCAACCATCAGTCGTAAACTTGGGCACATCACCAGATAATCGCACCGCTGGCGACCAGCTTTGATCATTTAGGCACTCGAAAGGATGCCTCAACAGAGTCTGGCGAGAAAACTCGAACAGAAAGTTTGGGGGCTGATCAGCGCTCCGGGAATTCTTAATGAATCGAGAAACCATCTTATATTCGATTATAAACAGCCTGACTGAAGGGGTGGTTGTCGTCGATAACCAGGGAAGACCTACGCTGGTCAATACCGCAGCAGAGCACTTAATCGGCCTGGCCAATCTGGTCGACTTCGGGGCGACAATTCCCGACACCGGAAAGCCCCCTAAGACGGGCAACGCCTGTCTTTCCCTGACCGGAAGATATCTTGCCGAACATGAGCTCCCCATCAGCAGAATACGGCGTGGCGAGAACGTCACCGAATTTGAAATGCGCCTCCAACGACGGGGGGTATCGGCCGATCTTTATGTCAGTGTTACCGGAAGACCCCTCAAAAATACCGATGGCGTTCAGCAAGGCGGCGTTATCGTCTTTAGAGATATCACTGCACCCAAGCTTGCCGAAACGCGCTTACTGGATGCCTTCGAAAGCATCTCGGAAGGCTTTGCGGTGTTCGATGCCGATGATCGGCTGGTGTTATGCAACACCCGATATCAGGAGATGTTATCACTGATCGCCGATGCCATCGTACCAGGAGCAAGTTTCGAGGACATCCTGCGCGCGGGCGTGGCGCGTGGTCAATATAAGGATGCTATTGGTCGCGAGGAGGCGTGGATTGCCAAGCGGCTTAGAGAGCACCGTAATCCCACCGGTGCCATTGAGCAAAGATTGACCGACGGCCGCTGGTTGCTGATCACCGAATGCCGCACTCGGGAGGGTGGCATTGCCGGATTGCGCATGGATATAACCGCCTTGAAGAATAGCGAAAAAGCGCTGCGTGACAGCGAAGAGCGGTTCCAAAGTATTGCCGCCAATCTGCCAGGGTTTATCTTCCGGTTGCTGCTTAAGCCCGATGGCCGCCTTGAGTACGACTATGTCAGTCCGTCGGCACGCCTCCTCTTTGGTGTAGAACCCCAAGAGATGCTGACTGATTGCTCGCTTTTCAAGCGGGTATTACATCCTGATGATCGGCAGGTCCTTGCCGAGGCGCTGGAGTATTCGGCCAGAGCACTCAGTCCCCTGCAAGTGGAATACCGCATCAAGCTCGCTGCTGGCAAGACGCAGTGGATACGCAGTCTGGCACGCCCCGAGCGGCTTCCCAATGGCGATGTCCGCTGGGACGGAATCGGCCTCGACGTCACTGAACAAAAGCTCACCGAGGCGCGGCTCAATTATCTTGCCTACCATGATCCGCTCACCGATCTTCCCAACCGGGCGTTGTTCGAAGACCGCCTACAGCAGATCACTACTCAGGCGCAGCGCGGCGATTATGCGCTTGCAGTACACTATATCGATCTCGATTACTTCAAGGACATCAACGATACCCAAGGGCATCAATGGGGCGATACCGTGCTCAAGGCCGTCAGTGAGCGCCTGCGCAATCTGGTGCGCCGCAGCGATACCGTGGCGCGCCTGGGCGGCGATGAATTCGGGATCATTCAGCTGGATGCGGCACATCTGGATCAGGCCGCCGTGCTTGCCCAGAAGCTTATCAAGGCACTATCACGGCCCTTTCAGATCAGCGAGCAGGAAGAAATCACGCTTAGCGCCAGCGATGGCATCGCCGTCTATCCAAAGTTCAGCGATGATGATACTGGATACTTAAAGAGCATTGATGCCAGCGAACTGCTTAAGCGGGCAAGTATCGCCCTCTATGAGGCAAAGGGTGCGGGGCGCAATACCTTCCGCTTCTATAACCATGACATGGCGGCGCCGACTCAGGTACGGGTGACCTTGCGCCGAACCTTGTATCAGGCCTTGACTCACCAGGAATTTCGGTTGCACTATCAACCCCAGATCGACCTTGATACCGGACATGTCACGGGAGCGGAGGCGCTGATCCGTTGGGTGCATCCTGAGCTAGGCTTGCAATGGCCCGATAAATTCATTCCCCTTGCCGAGGAATCAGGACTTATCGTGCCTATCGGAACCTGGGTCCTCCAGGAGGCGTGCGCCCAGACCAGGGCCTGGCAGATGGCAGGATTTCCGCCCCTTAGCCTTGCGGTCAACGTCTCAGCCACCCAGATCCGCCACAATGATTTTGTCGAAACCGTCAGTCAGGTGCTGGAGGCAACCGGGATTGAGCCCCACCAGCTAGAGCTGGAACTCACCGAGAGCACCCTGATCCTCAACTTCGAGGAAATAATCAAGATCCTCGAAAAACTGAAGAATCTCGGCGTACGCCTGGCGATCGACGACTTTGGAACGGGTTATTCCTCCTTTCAATATCTCAAGGCCTTCCCCGCCGACAAGCTCAAGATCGACCGGATCTTTGTGCGCGATATGGTTATCAATGCCCGCGATGCCTCCATCGTCCGGGCCATTATCGCTGTAGGCATGAGCCTGCACCTGGAGGTGATCGCCGAAGGCGTAGAAACGCCGGAGCAATGGGAGCTACTCTACCGGGAAGGCTGCACCAAGGGACAGGGCTATTATTTCAGCACTCCCCTGGCACCCGGGGAGTTTACCGGGCTATTGCGAAAGGGCATTATGTTTCCCGTTAGCGGCAGGAGGGCATAAAGGCCGACGCGACGACTGGAGGCAACTCGGCAACCCTTCACAAGGATTTTGTAAGAAATTTCTTACAATAAAACTATAGTATTCCTCCCTACGCATCAGGTATTTTATTAGTGCCGGCAAGCGGCTGCTGTGAAATACTATGTCTACCTAAGGATAGGCATTCATGGACGGACAAGGACAAGGGAACTTAGCCATAAGGAACCGGCTGACGGTGCATGAGGCACCTGGAACAGGGAACCGGTTATTAAGGGAACTGGCTACGGCGCTTCACCCGGCAGGGATTGCTGGGTGAATCTTAGCTGTCGCTACTCCAACAGGGAAGCTATGGGATTGATGCGTTTAGGTTGTGTCCGAACGATCAAGCCCCCTCGAACAGGCAGTATCTGGTTATGATTGATCGATGCTCATCCTGTTATGACTAAGCTACCGCTGGTCTCCTACTCCACCTCGCTGCCAACCCGCTCACCCTGGCCTCTGATCGCGCTGCTGCTGTTGGTGTTAAGCGCTAGCGGCGCGACCGGTTATGGCTATTATCAGGAGCAAAAACACGCTATCGAACAGGCCGCCCGCGAGCAGCTCAGGGCCATTGGCAACCTAAAGGCCCAGGAGATCGGTCATTGGCTTGAGGAACGCGGTGAGGACGCCGTTAGCCTATTCAACAGTCCGCTGGCTACCGCCCTAGAAGCAGTACTTACGAACCCGGGGGCCTTAGAGCTGCGTCAAGAGGCGCTCACCCTACTGTCTTCTTTGAGCAATCATTATGGCTATAGCAGCGCGGCCGTGGTGGATCCCGGAGGACAGATCATCCTGACGGTTCCCACCACCGCGCCTGTCTCTCTAGCGGAACAAACCCAATCCTTTGTCCAGCAGGCCCTGGACACCCGCCAGGTGCTGTTCTCCGATCTTTATAGCGACGGCACAGTGCGCCTCGACTTTATCGTCCCCCTGCTGGCGGAACCCGGCGGGGAAGCACCACCGATCGGTGCCTTATTGCTGCGGATTGATCCTTATACCCAGTTGTTTCCACTGATGCAGCGCTGGCCTACCCCGAGTCCCTCGGCGGAGACCTCTATAGTACGCCAGGAAGGCGATGAGATCGTGTTCCTTAACGAGCTGCGCCACCACCCCGGGTCCGCCCTATCCCTGCGCCTTCCCCGCAATGGTACGTCTCCGCTGCTAACAGTGCTCGCCCTGGGCGATTGGGAGGGGGAGTTGGAGGGGATCGACTACCGTGGTGTTGCCGTGCTGGCAGCGATACGGCACATTCCCAATGCGCCCTGGACCCTGGTGGCCAAGGTAGACCGCCAGGAGATCAAGGCGCCAATCCAGGACAGCGCCGTCAGGGCACTGCTTATGCTGGTCCTGCTGATGTTAACCGCCAGCCTGTTGGCATGGGTACTCTGGCGCCGGCAAACCGAGGCCGTATTGTTGGCGGCACGGCAGACGCTGGAAGCGCAGGTCAAGGAACACACGGCCAGATTAGAGGCGGAGATCACCGAGCACAAGGCCTGTCAAGCGCAATTGGAATATCAAGCCAACCACGACAGTCTGACTCAATTGCCCAACCGCAGCCTCTGCCAGGACCGACTCAGGCACGCCATTGCCCAGGCCCAGCGGAGCGCGCATCGCGTGGCCGTGCTGTTTATGGATCTCGACCGCTTTAAGATGGTCAATGACAGCCTGGGGCACGATGTCGGCGATACCCTGCTGCAAACCGTGGCGGCACGCCTCAAGGCCTGTGTACGGGAAGGAGACACCGTTGCCCGCTTAGGGGGCGACGAGTTCGTTATTATCCTGGAAAACCTCCGCCAGGAGGAGCTGGTCGCTGCCGTGGCACGCAAGGTGCTGGAGACCATGAGCATGCCCTTTGCGGTGGCGGAGCAGGAATTCTTTATTAACTGCAGCATTGGCATCAGCCTGTTTCCCAGCGATGGCGAGGACACCAGGATTCTGCTCAAGAACGCCGATATCGCCCTGCAACGGGCCAAGGGGCGCGGTCGCAACAATATCCAGTTCTATGCCACGGAATTGAATGCCCAGGCCTTCAAACGCCTGACCCTGGAAAACGATCTGCGCCACGCCCTGGAGGCCAAGGAGCTGCTGCTCTACTATCAGCCTCAGGTGGACTTGGCAAGCGGCAAAGTGACTGGTATGGAAGTACTGCTACGCTGGCAGCATCCCAAACTGGGGATGATCTCTCCACCGGAGTTTGTGCCGCTAGCCGAGGAGACCGGCCTGATCGTCCCCATCGGCGAATGGGTGTTCAAAACCGTCTGCGCCCAGGCCAAGGCCTGGCAGGATGATGGGCTGCCGGCGCTCACCATGGGGGTAAATCTCTCGGTCCGGCAGTTTATGCAGGCCAAGCTGACCGATAGAATCGCCCAGATCCTTAAGGAAACCGGCCTAGAGCCCCGTTATCTGGAACTGGAGCTCACCGAAAGCCTGCTGATGCATGACGTGGAAGGGGCGATCGCCACCTTGCACACCTTCAAGGCCATGGGGGTGAGTCTTACCATCGATGATTTTGGCACCGGCTATTCCTCCCTAAGCCACCTTAAGCGGTTTCCCCTCGATCGGCTGAAGATCGATCAATCCTTTGTGAACACGCTCACTACCAACCCCGACAATGCCGCCATCGCCATGGCAGTGATCGCCATGGGCCATAGCCTGAGACTTAAGGTGATTGCCGAAGGAGTGGAGACCGAAGGACAGCTGGCCTTCCTAAAGTTGAGGCGCTGCGATGAGATCCAGGGCTATTATTTCAGCCATCCCCTCCCCTCGGAGGCAATGGCCGCCCTGTTGCGGGAAAACCGCACGCTACGACCTGACCCGGACGAAAGCCGCTAGGCAGGAAGATCAATCCGCATCGAGCACGGTGACGACGGTCTTGCCGTCTTCAGTTGAAGAGGATTCTTTGAGCGCGGGATTGTTGGCAACATCGTCGCTGGAGACCGCGGGCAGGATGGTAAAGGTGATCGTGGCAGAGGCGGTGTTTCCTGCTAAGGCTTGCTGAAGGTTAATGCCTAGCGCAATCCCTACCGCGGCTGTCAGCCAGAATTTTTTCATTTTCATTAAGCGCCGTCCTTATCAAACCCACATCAAATCAACAAAATGGCCGGACTGCCTCCGGTAATTAATGACGCCACCCTCGGCAGTCCGGCCTATCCCTATAATAAAATTTCCGCTTTTTATGGTTTGCTAAGGTTAATAGCAATACTTATGCCTAAATATTAATTTGTTTTAAATCAAATACTTATATTAATTATTCTGCTCCGGCCTGCTTGATTTGTAAGAATTATCGACAAGGCACCCTCAGGTTTTTCTTACACGAATCTCAGGTCTTTACCTGATTATCCTACCGGCGAATCTCGGATAGTATGCTCACCAGGCCGAGGGGTTTGAGCTCTGCGACTGCGGTAAGACAAACTTCCACGTATCCTAAATTTCTTAAATATTCTAATGGATTGATTAATTGCTAGGAGCAAAAAATGAACAGATTTGTAAAGACGGCTTTAGTGGCTGCGATGGGTTTTGGGGTGAGCGCTGGGGTGTTTGCTGACAATGTAGCCACTCAATCAGTTACCTACGAGGTATCGGCAATCAACGAACTCGAAGTGAGCGGCAACCCGGGCGCCCTGACAGTTAGCACCGCGACCGCGGGCCAGGCGCCCAATAGCGTGAGCGATGCCAGCACGACTTATGACATTACCACTAACGAAACTGGTAAGAAGATCACCGCAGCGGTCGATACGGCCATGCCTGCCGGGGTAACCCTGACGGTGAACCTGGGCGCGCCAACAGGTGCTACCTCTGCGGGTGCTGTAACATTAGGCACTGTGGCCGCAAATGCAGTTACCGGCATCACCACGCTCAACGAAACCGACAAGACGATTACCTACAACCTGTCCGCTGCAGTGACGGCAGGAGTAGTTGCGTCTGATAGCAAGACAGTGACCTTCACTGTCACAGACGGCGGCGCTTGATTAGCTACTAGCTGACCGGGCCGATCCTTAGGGTCCGCCCGGTCTTTTTTCATTGCGCAATCAAGTTCCACAAGAACAAAGGCCGCCATAAACTGATGCATATCAGCAAGTCTCTCTTTATCTGCTGCTGCCTGATCTCATCCGCACAGGCCGCCGATATTAGCGTTACCGGCAATTGGTCAGAGATGATTAACGAGACCGATCTGACAGCCGGCGCGGGTAGCGATTTGCGTAGCCCCATTGAGAGCGGTTCAACCCTGGCAACGCTGGATATTACCAATACCGGCGGCGGCAGTTGGACGGTCAAGGCAAACAAGGCCGACTTTGGCTGGCCCGTAGGGGCAAGCCTGGCGGTCAGACGAACCTCGGACGGCAGCGGCTCGGGGACGGTCTCGGGCGGCGGCATTTATCTGTCGCTGAACAGCAGCGATCAGGAATTTTTTACCGGCTCGGGCGATCGCAGTGGGATTCAGATCCAGCTAAAGCTGGAAGGATTATCGGTGAGCAACGCCTCTCCGGATAACTATAGCGCTACCATCACGTACACCATTGAGTAAGGGATTACAAACGATGAATCGCTTTACCAAATGTCTTGTCCTGTTGACCACACTGTTGCTGGGACCTGCCTGGGCGCAGGCCGGCCTGGTGATCGAAACCGGATTGACCATCGAGAAGACGATGAATTCCGGCGAAACCTATGAAGGGACAATCCCAATCCGCAATACCGGCGAGGCGCCCCTGGAGGTCAAGGTCTATCAGACCGATTACGCCTTCTTTGCCGATGGCCGCAACGACTACGGCACACCCGGCAAGCTGCCGCGCTCCAACGCCAAATGGCTGCGCCTTAGCCAGGAACAGCTTATTATTCCGCCCAAAGCCAGGGTCAACGTAGGCTATACGCTCAAGGTCCCCCATGATCCCAAGCTGACCGGCACCTACTGGAGCATGGTGATGGTGGAGCCGATTGCGCCAGGCTCGCGGGAATCGACGGTCAAGCGGCCCAAGGAGAGCCGTATGCAACTCTCCCAGGTAACACGCTACGGCATTCAGATAGTCACCGATATTGCCGATAGCGGCACCCGGGAACTGGCCTTTAAGAATCCTGCGATGCAGAAGAAGGACGGCAAGCGGTTATTTACCGTGGACCTGGAAAATACCGGCGAGCGCTGGCTACGGCCGCAGTTGTGGCTTGAGCTTTATGATCGCCAGGGTCGGCCGGTCGGCAAGTTCGACGGCCAGAAGTGGCGGATCTATCCGGGCACCTCGGCGCGCACGCAGATCGACTTAAGCAAGGTAGCGGCGGGCCAGTATGTCGCCCTGATCGCAGCGGATAGCGGCGGCGATGACCTGTTTGGGACGCAAATCGAGTTGACAGTGCGTTGATTGAGAGTTTATTCCCGTTCAGATACCCCCTCACCCTAGCCCTCTCCCCCTTGGGGGAGAGGGGACTAAGGCGATCTCTCGAAAAGATTGTCCCCCTCTCCCGCTGGCGGGAGAGGGTCGGGGAGAGGGTGGAAAAACGGTTGACGGCCGCCGGTTACCCCCTCTCCCTAGCCCTCTCCCCCAAGGGGGCGAGGGAATTAATGGGTATTTTCTTTGCTGGAAATCACCTTAGTCGGTCTAATTTCTCTTCCAACTTAGGATGTCGAGTCAGATAGCGTCAAGGGTACAAACTGCCTTTCCCTCTATAAGAGATTTTCAATAAGTAAAACCCACAACAATTCCTTGCTT
>Ga0299913_10004517_pt1 | contig 11688 bp, 11 predicted proteins | sample RVTome_9_FD_201360 | JGI IMG/M metagenome (GOLD analysis project Ga0299913, IMG submission 201360) | Soil microbial communities from uranium-contaminated site in the Upper Colorado River Basin, Wyoming, United States - RVT155D38 (version 2) ... | reverse complement strand
TGGCGGCTGCTGTGGCTACCTACCCGCCGGCGGCAACGTCGTCTCCGCACGCGGCAGCGCGTCTAGTGGCTGCAGAGAACTCTGCAGGAGTCATCTCCTGTTTCTGTCCCCGAAACGGGGACCTCGAGCCACGTGTCGTCGAGGTCGTCGTCGGTATCGAAGCGGACGTCCCCGTCTTCGGGGAGTGGCTGGTGCGGGCATCGAGCCGCGCCGAGTTCGATCCGGTTCGCTGGTTGGGGCAATGATCCCTGCCCGGCGTCTGCATCGACCCGAACCGCGGCAGATACTCTGCGGCCATGACAAAACGGGTCGACGCGATTCGCATGCTCGTCGAGCTGGCCAAGCTGACGGCCCTCGAGGAAGGTTCGCCTCAGGCTTTCAAGGTCCGCGCCTATGAGAACGCGATCGCTGGCATCGAGGCCCATCAGGGTGAGATCGATGGGATGTCCAAAGCCGAGCTGACCAAGATAAAGGGTGTCGGCGGAGCGACGGCTGACAAGATCGTGGAGCTGGGTGAGACGGGCAAGGTGGCCAAGCTCGAAGGGCTCCGCGACAAGTACCCGCCCTCTTTCGTCCAACTCACGAAGATCCCTGGCCTCGGCCCCAAGACACTCAAGATGATCCGCGCCGAGCTGGGTGTCGAGGACGTAGAAGGGCTCAAGAAGGCGATCGACTCCGAGCGTTTGCGAGATCTACCCGGTCTGGGCGAGAAATCCGAGGAGAAGATCAGAAACGCCATCGAGCGGCTCGGCCTCCACGGCAAGGACCGACGAACCGCCCTGGTCGAGGTCTTCGGATTCGCTCAGTCGTTGGCCAATCGAATCGGTGACATCGAAGGGGTCACCGACGCCGTTTCCTGTGGCTCTTTGCGCCGGTTCTCCGAGACAGTTGGCGATGTGGACGTAGTTGTGGCCACAGAAGACGCACCTTTGGTCCACGAGGAGGTTCTGGGCTTTCCCGAGGTTGCCGAGGTGGTCGGGTCGGGCGAGACCAAGACGTCATTTCTCACCAGGGAGGGCCTCCAGGTCGACGTCCGCACCGTGGCTCCGGGCCAACTCGGATCTGCCCTCCTCTACTTCACCGGGTCGAAAGCCCACAACATCCAGCTGCGTCAGAAGGCGATCGATCGGGGGTGGCTGCTGAGTGAGTACGGGCTCTTCGATGGCGACGACGTCGTTGCCTCAAAGACCGAGGCCGACATATACGAAGCTCTCGGCCTGGAGTACATACCACCCACTCTCCGCGAGGGCGGTGGCGAAGTCGGGGCCGCCGCCAGCGGAGATCTCCCCGACCTCGTCACGCGCGGTGACATCAAGGGAGATCTCCACTATCACTCGAATCGCTCGGGTGATGGGCGCTCTTCGCTCGAGGAGATGGTCGCTGCGGCCATCGACGCCGGATACGAGTACATCGCGTTCACCGACCACGGCGAGGATCTGGCGATCAATGGTTCGAGTCGCGAGCAGATGCTCGAGCATCGCGAGCGGATCAAAGCTCTCAACGAAGAGAACCCCCAGCTCGAGATCATGTTCGGTTGCGAGCTCAACATCGGCCCCGATGGGGAGTTGGACTACGACCCCGAGTTCCGACTCGAGTTCGATTACTGCGTTGCTTCGATCCACTCCCATTTCGACTTGTCCGAGGACCGACAGACGGCGAGGGTCCTGACGGCCCTGGCAGACCCGGCGGTCAACGCGATCGGCCACCTGAGTGGCCGATACGTGGGACGGCGGCCGGGTGTCGAGCTCGACATCGCCTCCGTTCTCGAGGGCCTCGCGGTGACCGGGGTCGCCCTCGAGATCAACGGTGCCCTCGACCGTCTCGACGCCACCACGGAAGTGGCACGGCTCGCCATGGGCCAGGGTGTCGACGTCGTCATCGACACCGACTCTCATCATGTCTCAGACTTGCGCCGGATGGACTACGGCGTCCTCTACTCCCAGCGGGCTTGGGTGACAAAGGACCGCGTGGTCAACACCAAGGGCGCTGACGACTTTCTCAGCTGGTCGCGGCGCCGTCGCTCCTAGGGTTGGCTCCATGGTCGAGGAATACCGAGCTCCAACCACGGTCAACAAGATCTTCATGTGGATGAATCGACTGGGAGTGGGAAGGTCAGAGACGCTGACCACGACCGGTAAACGGAGTGGAAAGCCCCGCGAAGTACCGGTGTCACCGATCGAGGTCGAGGGTCAGGAGTATCTGGTGGCGCCGTACGGGGAGGTCTCCTGGGTTCACAATGCGCGCGCCAACCCCTCCGTGACGCTGCGCAGCGGCGGGACGGTGAGACAATGTCGTCTGGTCGATGTGTCCCACGAGACGCCGCATGTCGTCAAGGCCTACTGGGACAGGGAGAAGTTCTCGCAAAAGTACATGGACGTGCCGGGTGACGCCGACGTCTCGGACTTCGCCTCCGTCGCCGGACGCTTCCCCATCTTCCGGGTCGAGGAAGAAGCCTGAATACGATCCTTGTAATTCTCACGTCGACGCGTGAAGCTGTGGTCCTTGGCGACGACAACCCAGGAGAGCTCCACCTACGTTCTCGACACCTGTGTCCTCCTCGCCGACCCCAACTCTCTCCTCCGCTTCGATGAGCACGACGTCGTGCTACCACTCGTCGTGGTGGAAGAGCTCGACCGCAAGAAGACGCGGCTCGACGAGGTGGGCACCAATGCGAGAGGTGCGATTCGCCTCCTCGAAGACCTGGGGGCGTCGACCCGGGGAGGCATGCGGGAGGCGGTGCAGCTCCCTGGAGGAGGCTCATTGCGAATCGAGCTGAATGGCATCGCTTCCGACAAGTTGCCGGCGGTGCTCGATCCCACCAGCCCGGACCATCGAATCCTGGCGACGTGTCTCAACCTCATCGAGACTCACGACGCGGTACTCGTCACCAAGGACGCCGCGCTTCGCATCAAGGGAGCCCAGTTGGGCGTCCCCGTCCAGGATTATCGGGCAGACACCGCCCAGGTCGACCAACTCCACTCCGGTGTGGTCGAGCACCGTGTCAGCGCAGAGACCATCGACCGTCTCTTCGACGAGGGCAAGCTCGAGATCGAGGGGGTGCGGGCTCCGGTCAACGAGTTCGTGGTCCTCAGACATGGTGCCTCCCGGTCGGCCCTGGCCAGGATCGTCCAGGCCGAGCCGACGGTGGTGGTGGAGCGGATGCCCACCCACGTGCGGGCATTCGGGGTCGAGCCCAAGAATCTTCAACAGACAGTTGCCATGCACCAGCTTCTCGATCCCGACATACCGGCAGTGTCTCTCATGGGGATGGCCGGGACCGGCAAGACTTTCCTGTCACTCGCTGCCGCCCTCGAGCAGGTGCTGGAGCAGGGTCGCTATCGCCGCGTCTCGGTCTATCGACCGCTCGTCGCAGTGGGTCGCCAGGAGGTGGGCTATCTCCCGGGCGATCTGAGCGAGAAGCTCGCCCCGTGGATGGCCGCCGTGCACGACAACCTCTACGCCTTGTTCTCCGATGCCGGTGTAGAAGGAGCCCGAGGCGCCATCGAGGAGTTGGTCGACAGGGGAGAGCTGGAGATGGCCGCGATCACCTATCTCCGGGGCAGGTCGATCACCGGCGAGTTCGTGATCATCGACGAAGCGCAGAATCTCGAGCTGTCGACGTTGAAGGTGATACTCACCCGCATGTCGCGTGACTCGAAAGTGGTCTTCTGCGGCGACCTATCCCAGGTGGACAACCCCTACATATCGCCTTATGGCGGCATGGCTGCGCTGATCGAGAAATTCAAGGACTCGTCTCTATTCGCCCATGTCACCTTGGAGCGGACGGTGCGATCTCCGCTGGCCGAGATGGCGGCCAAGGTTCTCTGAGCGACGTGACTCGACAACGCGGCACATAGCCGGCTACTTGCCCATTCGGTCGCGGCGTGCCTGAAGTAGCTCCGCAGCCCTTTTGATCGTGATTTTCTCGGGAGAGTCGCCCTGGCGCAGAGAGGCGTTCACCTCGCCATCGGTGACGTAGGGGCCATACCGCCCCGACTTCACCGTCACGGTCTTACCCGACACCGGGTCCTCGCCGAGTTCCTTCAGGTCGGCGCTCCGTCTCTGTCCACGGCGCCGGGGAGGTTCCGCCAGCAGCTTCAGCGCCTCGTCGGTGGTCAGGGTGAAGAGTTGCTCCTCGGACTCCAGGCTGCGTCGGTCGTCGCCACGCTGGATGTATGGGCCGTAGCGCCCGTTGAGAGCGAAGATCTCCACACCGCTCTCGTCCTCACCGACGGTCCGGGGAAGCGCCAGCAGCTTGAGGGCGTCGTCCAGACCGAGCTCGTCCATTGTCATCGATTGGAACAAGGAAGCTCGCTTTGGTTTCGCCTTCGAGCCCTCTTCTTGCTCTCCCAGTTGGACGTAGGGGCCGAAACGCCCTGTCCTGCCGTACACGGTCAGACCGGAATCGGGGTCGGTGCCGAAGATCTTGTCGCCCTTGTTCTGCTCTTCGATCAGCTCGATGGCCTTCTCGACCGTTATCTCGTCAGGAGCCATCTCGTCAGGAATCGATCCTCGTTCGTCGCCTCGCTCGACGTAGGGGCCATATCGTCCGACACGAGCCACGATCTCCGTGCCCGAGTCGTCCTGCCCGATGGGAATCGAGTTGATCTCACGGGGGTCGATCTCGTCGAGCCTGGCAGCCACCTTCTCCTTGAGCCCGTCGTCCCCGAAGTAAAAGGCAGAGAGCCAGGGAGTCGACTCTTCTTCGCCACCGGCGATTCGATCGAGATCGGTCTCCATTTCGGCGGTGAACTCATAGTCGACCAGGTTGGGAAAGTGCTTCTCGAGGAGACCCACCACCCCGAATGCCGTGAAGGTGGGAACCAGGGCCGATCCCTTCTTGAACACGTACCCGCGGTCCTGGATCGTCGTCATGATCGAGGCGTAGGTCGAAGGCCGTCCGACACCGAGCTCCTCGAGCTTCTGAACGAGAGATGCCTCTGTGTAACGCGCAGGCGGCCTCGTCTCGTGCCCGGTCGGCTCGAGCCGCTCCATGGCGAGGTCGTCGCCCTCGCCCAGCGGGGGCAAGATCTTCTCCCGATCGTCCAGCTCTGATTCTGGGTCGTCCGAGCCCTGGACGTATGCCCGCAGGAAACCCGGGAACGTGATGGTCCGTCCCGACGCTCCGAACAGGGCATCCTCGCCCGAGCTTGCGCCGGCCCCGAGTCTCACCGAGACCGAGACTCCCTTGGCGTCGGCCATCTGCGAGGCGACCGTCCGCTTCCAGATGAGGTCGTACAGGACAGCCTCGTCGGGCCCCACGCCCTTGGCGACCTGCTCCGGTGTCGAGAAGTCGCCGGCCGGTCTGATCGCCTCGTGTGCCTCCTGGGCTCCCTTGGCCTGCTTGCCCGCGTATCTGCGCGGCGACGGCGAGAGGTACTCGTCGCCATAGAGCTTGGCTATCTGCGATCTCGAGGCGCTGATGGCCGAGTCCGAAAGCTCGATCGAGTCGGTCCTCATGTAGGTGATGTACCCGTTCTCATAGAGACGTTGGGCGACCGACATGGTCCGCGACGACGAGTAACGAAGCTTGCGCCCGGCTTCCTGTTGAAGGGTGGAGGTGCGGAATGGAGGGTATGGCTTTCGCGTGTACGGCTTGGACTCGACCGAGCGAACCTGGAACTCGGACCCCTGGAGGTTGGTGGCAAGCGTCGTGGCTGCCTCCTGGTCGAGCACCACGACCTCTCCTTTGGCTTTGCCGTCGGCATCGAAGTCCTTGCCCGTCGCCACTTTCTGGTCGTCGACTCTGAGCAAAATTGCGTCGAAGGTCGTGTCGAGGTCATCGGCTGGGGCGAATGAGCCTTCGATGGACCAGTATCCGGCGGGGACGAAGGCCATGCGCTCCCGCTCCCGTTCGACCACTATGCGGATCGCCACACTCTGAACACGACCAGCCGACAGCTTCGGCTGCACCTTCTTCCAGAGGACGGGCGAGACCTCGTATCCGTAGAGACGATCGAGGATGCGCCGTGCCTCTTGTGCGGACACCAGTCTCTCGTCCAGGTCGCGCGGGTTGGAGAAGGCCTCTTCGATGGCAGGGCGGGTGATCTCGTGGAACACCATCCGCTTGACCGGCACCTTGGGCTTGAGTACCTCCACCAGGTGCCAGGCGATGGCCTCGCCTTCCCGATCCTCGTCGGTCGCCAGATAGAGCTCCTCGGCGTCCGCCAGTAGGTCCTTCAGCTTCTTGACCTGACTCTTGCGCTCTTTGGGGACGACGTAGAGGGGCTCGAAGTCGTTGTCGACGTTGACTCCGAGGCGAGCCCACTCCTCCTCTTTGACCTTCTTCGGGATCTCGGAGGCCGACCGGGGCAGGTCGCGAATGTGTCCCATCGAGGACTCGACGGTGGCGTCCGATCCTAGGAAAGAGGAGATTGTTCGGGCCTTCGTGGGCGACTCGACAATGACAAGGCTCTTGGGCATTGCTGGGCAGTTGACACCAGTTCGGGGGGCTATGTCAATCTCTCCCACCCTGTCCCAACTGCTGGTTACCGTGTCGCGGGTGAGCAAATACGTCGCCCTCGAGGGTGTTGACGGGAGTGGCAAGAGCACCGTGGGAAGGGCTCTTCTCGAGGCTCTGGACAGACGCGGAACCGAGGCGATCCTCGTCAGGGAGCCCGGTGGCACTGCGGTGGGCGAAGCGGTCCGCTCACTGCTGCTCGACTCGGAGAAACTCGACGACTGGGCGGAGGTGTTCCTCTTCGCCGCTCAACGCGCCGAGCTTGCCAGAGAGGTGGTCCTGCCCGCTCTCGATTCGGGGACATGGGTGGTCTCGGATCGCAGCTATTACTCGTCGATCGCCTACCAGGGTCGCGCTCGTGGGCTTGGGGAGGACAAGGTCCGGATGATCAACGAGACCGGTCTCGACGGTGTCCTCCCTGATTTCGTCTTCGTTCTCGACGTCGACCCCGACGTGGGTCTGAGTCGTCAGGATTCGCCGGATCGCATCGGTGCGGAGGGGATCGAGTTCCAGGCTGCGGTCCGGGATGCCTATCTGGAGCTGGCCAAGAGTGATGACAAGGTCAAGGTGCTCGACGGGGGTCTGACGGTTGAGGAGATGATTTCCAGGATTCTCGAGGTTGTGGTGTGACCGGCCTGTTCGACGACGTCATAGGTCACGCCGGGGTCGTGGAGCTCCTCGGGTCGGAGTTGGCCCGGCCGGCACAGGCGTATCTCTTCGTCGGCCCCCAATCGGTGGGCAAGGAGGCGGTGGCACTGAGATTCGCTGCAGGTTTGCTCGGTGGGATCGAAGACGACCGGGCCCGACGGCTGGCTCTTGCCGCGCAACATCCCGACCTGAGGGTCCTGGAGCCGGAGGGGGCGACCAGCCTCGGAGTGGACCAAGCGCGGGAGGTGGTCTCCCGTGCCTCGCTTACGCCCGTCGAGGCAGAACGCTCGGTCTTTCTTTTTCCCGACGCGGGGGCGATGACCGATCAGGCGGCGAACGCCCTGCTGAAGACTCTCGAGGAGCCGTCGGCCGAGGTCGTGTTTCTGCTCGTGGCCGAGTCTGAGGACGACTTTCCGCCGACCGTGGCCTCACGGTGTCGCACCGTGCACATGGGCCGGGTCCCTCAGTCCGAGCTCGTCCAGGCACTCGTCGACCGTGGCCTGGGAGAGGAAGTGGCGACCGGTGTGGCCGTGGTCGCCGGGGGACGTCCCGGTCTTGCCCTGGCGTTGATGAGCCAGCCGGAGGTCGCCAGGTTCCGTGAGCTGTGGCTTTCGATCCCGGCGCAGGTCTCGCCCCATCCGGGAGATGGCCAGCGGCTGGCGTCGGTGGTGTTGGAGGAGTTGGTGCCGTTGGTCGAGGAGTCCATCCCCCACGACATGCCGAAGGACAAGGCGCAGCGGGCCCGTCGTCGAGCCGAGATGTCGCTTCTGGTCAGCGGACTCGAGATACTCGCGTCGTGGTACTCCGATTCGGCCTCCCTCCAACTGGGCGGTCCCATCCGGAACAGTGACGTCGACCTGGCGTCGCTCACCGACGTGGCCCCACGACGGGCGGTGTCATCGGCGGAGTCGGTCCTCGATGCCGTGGTGGACATCCAGTCCAATCTCCGCCGCGAGCTGGTGTTGGCCAACCTGTTCTCGTCCTTGGGCTCGGACGAGTGAATCGGGGTGCCTGATCTGGCTGAGCGGAAGGCGTCGTTCTAAAATCGGGTGTCCGCCGGAGTAGCTCAGTGGTAGAGCAATTCACTCGTAATGAATAGGCCAGGGGTTCGACTCCCCTCTCCGGCTCCGTCACCTGCCATTGGACGTAATTGGAGTGCAAAGCGTGTCGAATTCCGACACGCTTTGCTCGCGAGCATCAGTGTCGAGCACCAACTCGTTCCACATATCCGCCCCGGCTACCGTCCCGCCTCCATGGCCGACCAGGCGAACTTCGAACGGGATGCCTTGCAGTACTCCCGGCAGCTCTACTCGGCTGCCATGCGTATGGCGCGCAACCCTGCGGATGCCGAAGACCTGGTTCAAGAGACGTTTCTGAAGGCATATCGGGCCTACGACACGTTCGAGGAGGGGACCAACCTGAAGGCCTGGCTCTACCGCATCCTCACCAACACATACATCAACAAGTACCGCAAGGAGTCTCGACGGCCGTCCGAGACCGATCTCGGCGACGTCGAAGACCTGTACCTCTATCGCCGACTGGGATCAGAGGACACGGCCGACGTTTCGCGAACCACCGAGGACCGGGTTCTGGACGGTCTCGTGGAGTCCGACATCAAGGCCGCGGTCGAGGAGCTCCCGGAGAACTTCCGCATGCCGGTCCTGCTCGCCGATCTCGAAGGGTTCTCCTACAAGGAGATCGCCGAGATTCTCGACATCCCGATCGGTACCGTCATGTCGAGGCTCCATCGCGGAAGAAAAGCGATGCAAAAGCGGTTATGGGAATTTGCAAGCAATCGGGGGCTCCTCCCTGAGGATGCGGAAAGACCATGAGCCACAAATGCGACTGCGGTGACGCACAGGATCAGATCTACCAATACCTCGACGCCGAGCTCGACGAGGAAACCGCGGCCAGTGTGCGCAGCCACCTCGACGACTGTGGCGGCTGTCATGACTCCTTCGACTTCTACCGGCGCCTCAAGGGCGTCGTCCGCAGCCATCTGGCCGAAGACATGCCCGACTCCCTCGAAGACAAGGTCAAGGAGCTGATTCGTCACGAGTCGGCCACTAGCGCTTGATTGCGCAGAGTTTCGCCCCCATTCGCGGCGAGCGGTAGGCTGAAATTCATGAGACGAACGGGTCGCAGCGCTTTGCTGTTTCTGCTCATCGCAGCCCTGGTGACCAGCTTCTCTTTGTCCGTCATCGCAGCATCAGAGGGCGAGGAAGGGGCCGAGGACGAGGGAGCTGGAGCCACGACCACCACCATCGAGAGTGGGCTCAGCCCTGCGGTGCCCGTCGTCGAAGAGGAGGCCGCTGAGCCCGTTGCCGACTGGACCTACCGCTACATGATTCCGACCGGGTTGGCCCTGGCCGCCGTCGTCCTCCTGGTCACGGCGATCAAGTACTTCACCAACGTCGTGCGCAAGCGGTACCGAATCGTCGAAGAGTGACTTCATCACAGTCCTCACGGGGACGTCTCTCCGGGAGGTTGGCCGGCACCTACCCACTTGCGGAGACTTACCACGCGGTGGCTCTCGCCGAGGAGATGCGGGAGGTGACCGAAGAGGTCTCCCGAATCGTTCCCGAAGCCACTGGCCTGTCGTTGCCCGGGTCACCCCAGACGGTCGTGATCGACCGACCCGAGTGGATCGACCGGAACGTGGCGACCTTCGCACATCTCACCGAGCCCGCGCGACGCAAGCTGGCGGAGCGAATGGAGGAGTCGGGGACACGGAGCCAGACGGCGGCGATGATGGCGGAACGCGTCATGGCCGTCGAGACCCGAGCCGTGCTCAGCCTGCTCGCCCGCCGCGTGCTCGGTCAGTATGAGCTCGTGCTGCCTTCGGGTCAGGCCGGAGACGTAGTCGCATACGTAGGGCCCAACATCCTCCAACTCGAGCGAACTCACCAGTTCAAACCCTCCGAGTTTCGTTTCTGGGTCGCCCTGCACGAGCTGACCCACCGCGCCCAATTTCAGGGGGTTCCTTGGATGCGCGACTACTTCCTGAGCCTGGTGGGGGAGTTGGTCGAATCGTCCCGGCCGGAGCCCGGGGCACTTGGAAGATTGATCGAAGAGATCGGGTCCCGCCGGTCCGCCGGTCGCGCCGTCGTCGACGAGCGCGGTCTACTCGGTCTGCTCGGGTCGCCGGAGCAGAATGCCGTGGTGGACAAGGTTCAGGCTCTGATGTCTCTGCTGGAGGGCCATGGGCATGTAGTGATGGATCGCGTCGGCGCCGATCGCCTCAGGTCACAGGAGCGGATGAGTCGGGTTCTGAAAGCCAGGCGCCAGGACAAGAGGACCGCGGCCTTCTTTCGCATCACCGGTCTCGAGATGAAGATGAAGCAGTACAGGCAGGGCGAGCGGTTCGTCAACACCGTCGAGCGTGAAGCCGGATGGGACACCATTGGGCTCGCCTTTCGAGGGGCGAGCAGCCTCCCCGACCTCGCCGAGATCGAGGACCCGTCACTGTGGCTGCAACGCGTCGCCTGAGAGAACTGGTCGACTCGACACGGGAGAGGATGCGGGTGCCGCCCGGTCCGGTGACCGTGGCGCTCAGCGGAGGCGCCGACTCCGCCGCCCTCGCCCACATGGCCCTGGAGTCCGGAGTGGGGGTTTCGCTGGTTCACGTCCATCACGGCTTTGCCGCCTCCGACGTGCTGGCCTCGGCCGCCACGCGGATCGCCAAACATCTCGGGCTGTCTCTGAGCACGGTTTCTGTCGATGTGGCGTCGGGCCCGTCTGTCGAGGCTCATGCGAGGGATGCCCGATATGGCGCCCTGGAAAGCGTCGACGGCCCTGTTCTCACTGCCCATACCCTCGACGACACGGTCGAGACGATGCTGATCAACCTCATCAGAGGCACCGGGATCGATGGGCTGGGGGGAATTCCGTATCACCGTCCGCCCAACGTCTATCGCCCGATTCTGGCCGTGAGCCGGTCGGAGACCCGGGAGATCGCCGCCTTGGCAGGGCTCGAATTTCGCGACGATCCCTCGAACCTGGATCTCGACTTGACTCGAAATCACGTCAGACACGTGATCCTCCCCCGTATGCGCGAGCTGAACCCGAGACTCGACGAGGCGATGGCCCGGACGGCGGCGGGGCTCCGGATCGAGGCCGAGTTCCTGGACGACCTGGCCGCTGGAGCAACATCGGATGCTCTCGACGTGAGCGTTGTCGCCACTATCCCGGGAGTCGTCGCAGACCGTATGTTGAGACGATGGCTGATTACCCACCGCGTGCAGGTGACGGCCGATCTGATGGGTCGGGTGTGGTCGGTGGTGAGAGGCCAGTCCGACCGCCAGGATCTGGAGGGTGGTCGCCGGGTCGTCCGCGACCGCGCGGTGATCAGGGTCGAGTAGTCACCTTTGGTGTGACGTCGCCTTCTTGGCTAGCTTTGCCGATCCAACATCAGGGCGCTGAGGTTCAGCGCCATAGTTCGAAGGACCGGGATGGACATCAAGCCGCTGATCACAGCCGAGGAGATCGAGAACAAGCTCGCCGAGGTCGGGAAACAGATCTCCGAGGACTACGCGGGCAAGGAAGTGCTCCTGGTGGGCGTACTCCGTGGGGCTTTCATG
>Ga0299913_10004516_pt1 | contig 11689 bp, 10 predicted proteins | sample RVTome_9_FD_201360 | JGI IMG/M metagenome (GOLD analysis project Ga0299913, IMG submission 201360) | Soil microbial communities from uranium-contaminated site in the Upper Colorado River Basin, Wyoming, United States - RVT155D38 (version 2) ... | reverse complement strand
CGACAACTTCCTGGCCTCAATCCAACTCGCCTCAATCCGCATCTGGTTGCGGTTTAATGAGTCGGTGGCCTAGCGCGGCCACGCCCGCCTGTCGCGAGGCTATTCGCGGCCGCGCCGCCGCTCAGCGATAGCCGTCCGGCCAGCCGAGCGGGAACAGCGGGCGGAACGGCCGCGCCTCCTCGACGGCGCGATCGAAGCTCGGGCGCTCGCGCAGCCGCTCGTAATAGGCTTCGACCGCGCGATGGCCGGCGAACGGCCGGACGATGTTGGCGTAGAACAAGGCCGGCGCCGCCGCGCAGTCGGCGAGCGTGAAGTCGGCGCCGGTCGCCCACGCCTCGCCGTGCCGTTCGAGCTCGGCGTCGAGCGCCGCCCAGGCGCGTTCGAGCTCGCTTCCGGCCTGCGCGACGCCCCAGGGATCGCGCGGCGCGTCGCCGGGCCGCAGGCTTTCCTTGATCACCGCCTGCATCGGCGCCTGCACCCAGCCGTCGAAGAAGCGGTCCCAGACCCGCGCGCGGATGGCGGCGTCGGGGTCGGCCGGGACCAGCGGCGGCGGGTCCGGAAAGGCATGGTCGAGATATTCGACGATCGCGCTCGATTCGGGCACGACGACGCCGCGGCCCTCGTCCTCCAGCACCGGGAACTTGCCGAGCGGCCACAGCGCCGCCAGCGCCGCCTTCTGGCTGGGGTCGCCGAGGTCGACGATCGTCCGCTCGAACGGCACGCCCCGCTCGTAGAGCGCGATCAGCACCTTCTGGCAGTAGGAGGAAAAGGGGTGGTAATGGAGCCGCAGCGTCATCCTGGCCTCGTTCCGTCCGGCGCGCCCGCCCCGGCGGGCCGCCGCCCGACGGGTATCATTTCGGCTCCGCTTCTGCTACCGGTTGCGCCTCGACTGCAGCAAGCGGAGGGGCGCCATGGCGCGCGCGGTCTATCTGCTGTTCGGCATCCTTGCCTATCTGGTCTTCTTCGCGACCTTCCTCTACCTCGTCGCCTTCGTCGGCGACCTGCCCTGGGTGCCGCGCACCGTCGACCGCGGGCCGGAAGCGGCGCTGCCGGCCGCGATCGCGATCGACCTCGGGCTGATCGCCTTGTTCGGGCTCCAGCACAGCGTGATGGCGCGCAAGGGCTTCAAGGCGGCCTGGACGCGGATCGTGCCGCAGCCGGTCGAGCGCAGCTTCTACGTCCTGTTCGCCAGCCTCGCGCTGATCCTGCTGGCGCTGTTCTGGCGGCCGATCCCGCTCGAGGTCTGGGCGATCGCCAATCCGGCGGCGGTCTATGCGATGTGGGGGCTGTTCGGCCTCGGCTGGCTGATCGTGCTGATCTCGACCTTCCTCATCAACCATTTCGAGCTGTTCGGGCTGCACCAGGTCTGGGCCCATGCCAGGCGGCAGGAGCTGCCGGCGCCGACCTTCCGCACGCCCTTCTTCTACCGCAGCGTGCGCCATCCGATCTATGCCGGTTTCGTGCTCGCTTTCTTCGCGACGCCGCAGATGACCGCCGGGCACCTGCTGCTCGCCGCCGGCATGACCGTCTACATCCTGATCGCCATCCGCTACGAGGAGCGCGACCTGGTCGGCCTGTTCGGCGAGCGCTACGAGCGCTACCGCGGCGAGGCCGGCATGCTCACCCCGCGCTTCCGCCGTCGCGGCACCTGACCGCCGCGATCGCACGGCCCGCTCAGCGCCGGGCTCGGGGAACAGCTTCCGGGCCGCGGCGTTGAGCCTGCGCAACGATCGAGGAGCAGATCATGGCCGAGCGCGAGAAAGAGACCATCGTCCACACCGACGGCGGCGGCGGCGGCGGGACCATCCTCGCCGTGGTGCTGCTGATCGCGGTGGTCATCGTCCTGTTCCTGCTGTTCGGCCGCGGCCTGCTCGACGGCGGCGGCACCGAGAAGATCGACGCCGACGTCTCGATCGACACGCCGGCGCCGGGCGGCGGCGGCAGCTGATCCGGTCTCCCCGGGGGCCCCGGCGACTTGGCCGGGCCGGGGCCCTTCGGCGTCAACCCGAATCGCGCAGCCGCTGCAGCCAGCGCTGGCGCGCCCATTCGTCGATCAGCGCGTCGGCCGCCGCTCTGTCGGCGCCGGCGAGGTCGCGGTAGCGGGTCCAGCGGCCGCTGCGGCTGGTCCAGACCGCTTCGCGGAACAGGCTGAACACGATCCAGTCGCCGCCGCGGCGGACGAGGCCGATCGAGCCCGGCCGCTCCAGCGTGCCCAGATACTGGAACACCCCGTCGCCGACCGCGGCCGGCGGCACTTCCGCCCCGGCGGCGCGCAGGATGATGGCGCGCATGTCGGCCAGCCCGATCGGCCGGGCGAGGTCGACGTCCGGATCGCTGAGGATGAACGGGATGCGCGTCTGCTGGGCGTTGAGGGCGTGGCCGTGGCCGAGGAAGCCGTCGTCGAACAGCGACTCGCCATGGTCGGCGGTGACGACGAGCAGCGTGTCGTCGAGCACGCCGAGCCGCGCCAGCCGCGCCAGCAGCGCGCCGACCAGCCGGTCGTTATAGGCGACCGCGTTCCAGTAGGTTCGCCCCACCCAGTCGCGCTCGGCGGCGCCGATCCGCCCGCGCGGGATCGGCTCGCCGGGCAGGATCCGGTCCATGCCCGGCGCCCAATAGGGAAAATGCGCCGACTGGAGATTGAAATAGAGGAAATGCGGCCTGTCCCATTGCTCCGCCCGCCCCAGCCGGCGATCGAACTCGCGCAGCAGGATCTTGCCATCGAGCAGCAGCGAGCCCGTGGCGGCAAAACCGAAGGCACGCTCGTCCCTCAGCCTTGTCGCATCGACGTAGATGCCGGCTCGGCGCAGGCCGACGAGGTCGGCCGTGCCTCCCCAATCTTCGGCCTGGCTCGAAAACACGCCGATCTCGTAGCCGTTGGCGAGGAAATCCAGGACCAGCGACTGGCGGCCGTCCCCAGGCTCGAGCCGGCCGGTGAACAGGCTCTGCAGCGACTGGGTGGTGAAGCCGACATGGCTGTAGGCCTCGGCCGCCGCGCTGCCGCGCGCGGCGAGCGCTTCCAGCACCGGCGCCACCGGCCGTGCGCCGATCCGCTTGCCGATCGCGTCGGCCCGCGTGCTCTCGAGCACGATCAGGACGACGTGGCGCTTGCGGCCGGCGATCAGCGGCGGCGGCCCGCTCTCCGCCGCCGCCTCGAAGGCGAGGTCGCCGCCATAGCCGTCCTCGTCCACGCCGTTGCCGGGCACGTCGAGCGCGTAGGGGTGGCGGCTGCCGTCGAACGGCTGGCGGTCGAGCGGGTGCGAGTAGAGGCTCCAGCCGTCGCGGTCGAAGTCGGTCGCCTGATCGAGCAGCGCGCCGGCCAGCGCGACGCTGCTGAAGCGGGCCAGCGCCGCCCGCGTGTCCTCGATCCGGCTGGCGCCGAACAGCAGCAGCGCGGCGCCGGCGCAGGCGAGCACGACCTGGCGCGCCGAAAGGCGCGGCCGGTCGGGCAAGGGTGGGGCGTCGCGCCAGCGCGCCCGCAACAGGAACAAGGCGGCGAGATAGGCCAGCACGGCGCCGAGCGCGGACATCAGGATCAGCCCCGCCTCGGAGAGGCTGTAGAGCAGGGCGTCGGCGAGGCTGCCGCCGCCCAGGTTGCGGACGATCTGGAAGCTCATCGCGTCGCTGAAGTAGGAAAGCGCCTGATATTTGGCGGTCGCGGCCGCGATCCCGCCGAGGCCGGCGACGAACAGATAGTCGAGGTGGAAGAGCGGGCTGTCGGCCCGCCGCCGGTGGAGCCGCCGGATCAGGCGGTAGAGGCCGTAGAACAGCAGCGCCTGGCAGGCGATCAGGGCGGCGAGGAAGGCGGCGATCTCGAGCGGCGCGTCGAGCGCCTGCGACTGGCCGAAGCCGCCGCCGAACAGGGCATATTTGCGCTCGGCCAGCGCCAGCTCGAACAGCAGGGTGGCGAGGATCGCGGCCGGCAGCGTGAGCCGCGCCGCCGCCGCCCACGACAGACGCGGCCACGGCGCCGCCGGCGGGGAGGCGATGTCGACCTGCATGGCGCGCGGGCTACAGGAGAGAGCTTAAGACTCGGTTGTGCCGGCCGCCGCCCGGCCTATGAAGCCGCCCGTGCATGACGTCCGCAACATCGTCGTCCTGACCGGCGCCGGCGTGTCCGCCGAGAGCGGGCTTGCCACCTTTCGCGGGCCCGACGGCCTGTGGGAGGGGCATCGCGTCGAGGATGTGGCGACGCCGGATGCGTTCGCGCGCGACCCCGACCTCGTCCACGCTTTCTACGACGCCCGGCGGGCGCGGCTGGCGCAGGTGGCGCCCAACGCCGCCCATCGGGCGCTGGCGCGGCTCGACGCGCACTGGCCCCACCAGCTGCTGATCGTCACCCAGAATGTCGACGACCTGCACGAGCGCGCCGGCGCGAAGCGCGTGCTGCACATGCATGGCGAGCTCGCTTCGGCCTGGTGCCTCGGCTGCGACGCGCGGCTGCGCTGGCAAGGCAGCCTCGGCGATCGTCCGGCCTGTCCGGGCTGCGGCGCGGCCGGGCGGCTGCGGCCCGACATCGTCTGGTTCGGCGAGATGCCCTACGGCCTGGAGCGGATCGACCGCGCCCTGATGCAGGCCGACCTGTTCGTCTCGATCGGCACCTCGGGCGCCGTCTATCCAGCCGCCGGCTTCGTCCAGACCGCCCGCTATTGCGGCGCGCGCACGCTCGAGCTGAACCTCGAGCCGAGCCTGGGGAGCCGCCATTTCCAGGAAAGCCGCATCGGCAAGGCCGGCGACCTTGTGCCGGCATGGGTGACCGAGATGCTGGGCTGATCGTCGCAAGGGCCGGACGCCGCTTGGCCTCGGCGCCCGGCCCCCGAGCTGTGCGGTGGGGCATCACAGCCCGAGCCCGCGAGGCGACTCGGTAAGTGATTCGTAACAAGTCGTCAAGGGAAAGTTGCGCTTTTAAATGACGTCCGACATCAGCCTGCGGGTATTACCGTATTTTCGGCACCTGCGACGAGTCCGCGAATGACGGTATTGCGGCGCTGACGGCGACGCGGCCGCCATGTGACGCTCGTGACTGGCGCCATGCAAATCCCGGCGATCGCGATGGCGTTTCCGCTAGACTCGAAGGCGCAGGGAGGGGTCCGGCCCGATGGTTACGCGGATCGCGGATCGAAGCGGTCGGCTCGCCGGCCAGCGTCGCGACGGTGCCGGCGGCGGCGGGCGTGCAATTGCTGCAGTAACGGTGCTCGATTCGGCGACGGCCGCCGCCCCGGGGCGACGCGAGCGCAGTCGACGGTCATCGCTTTCTTCGCGCGGCGGTGCCGCTCACTCGACCCAGTCGAGCCCGATCTCGCGGTACAGGCCGCGGTCTTCCTCCCAGCGCGGCTTGACCTTGACGTGGAGGAAGAGGTGGACCTTGCGGCCGAACAGCTCGGTCAGCTCCTCGCGCGCCGCCTCGCCGATCGCCCGGATGCGGGCGCCGCCCTTGCCGAGCACGATCGCCTTCTGGCTGTCGCGTTCGACCAGGATCTGCTGACGGATGACGGCCGAGCCGTCGGCGCGCTCCTCGTAGGTCTCGGTTTCGATCGCGCTCGCATAGGGAAGCTCCTCGTGGAGCTGGCGATAGAGCTGCTCGCGCGTCACCTCGGCGGCGAGCATCCGGTCGGTCGCGTCGGAAACCTGGTCCGCAGGGAAATGCCACGGCCCGACCGGCACCCGTTCGGCCAGCGCGGCCTTGAGGTCGGCGACGCCGTCGCCGCTCGCGGCCGCGATCATGAAGGTCTGCTCGAAGTCGGCGCGGCCGTTCAGCTCCGCCGCCAGCGCCAGCAGCTTCTCCTTCCTGACCAGGTCGATCTTGTTGAGGACGAGCGCTTTCGGCTCGCTCCGCCCGGCCAGGCGCTCGACCAGCTCGGCGACGGCGGCCGGCAGGCCTCGGGACGCGTCGACGACGAGCAGGACGAGGTCGGCGTCCTGCGCGCCGCCCCAGGCGGCGGCCACCATCGCCCGCTCGAGCCGCCGCTTCGGCCGGAAGATTCCCGGCGTGTCGACGAGCAGGATCTGCGCTTCGCCATGGAGCGCAATCCCCATCAGGCGGGCGCGGGTCGTCTGCGCCTTGGGCGTGACGATCGCGACCTTCTGGCCGACCAGCGCGTTGACCAGCGTCGACTTGCCGGCGTTGGGCGCGCCGACCACCGCGACCAGGCCGCAGCGTTCGGTCACGTCACCTGCCTCAGCAGCGCCTCGGCGGCCGCCGTTTCCGCCTCCTGCTTGGTCGCGCCCTCGCCGCGGGCCTCGCCGACGTTCGCGATCGCCACCTCGACCACGAAGGTCGGCGAATGGTGCGGGCCGGAGCGGCCCGAGAGGATGTAGACCGGCGGCTTGCGGTTGTTCGCGGCCGCCCATTCCTGCAGCTCCGACTTGGGATGCTTGGGCGCGCTCTCGAGCTCGCCGACCCGCGCCGCCCACAGCCGCTGGACGACATGCTCGGCGGTCGTGAAGTCCGCATCGAGGAACAGCGCGCCGATCAGCGCCTCGACGGCGTCGCCGAGCACATTGTCGCTGTCCAGGGCGCCGTCGTCGCGCGCCTGCTTGCCGAGCCGCATTTGCGCCGGCACGCCGATGTCGCGGCCGACGTCGGCGCAGCTGGCGCGCGAGACGAGCACGTTGAGCCGCTGCGACAGCCTCCCCTCGGGCTCCTCCGGAAAGAGCTCGTAGAGCCAGGCGGCGACGGCAAGCCCGAGGACGCGGTCGCCGAGGAACTCGAGCCGCTCGTAATTTTCCTCGCTGCGGCTGGAATGGGTGAGGGCGAGGTCGAACAAAGCGAGGTCGCGCGGGCGGTGGCCGGTCTTCTCCTCGAGCCAGTCGGCGAGCGCGCCCACTACCAGGTCTGACCGATCCGGGACCAGCGCGCGGCCGTGAACCAGGTCCAGGGCTTCAGCCAGGCCGCCGAGCCGTCGGTCGACCAGAAGGCGATGGCCGCGCGGCCGAGCACGTGGTCGACGGGCAGCAGCCCGACGCCGTTCGCGTCGAGCTCGAAGCGGCTGTCGAGGCTGTCGTCGCGATTGTCGCCCATCACGAACAGCCTTCCTTCGGGCACCACCACCGGCTCCATGTCGTCGCCCGGGCCGCCGGCGAGCTGATCGAGCACCTCGAAGCTGCGCCCGCCCGGCAGCGTCTCGCGGAAACGCGGATAGGCGCAGTAGCTGCCCCCGTCCGGCCCCTCCACCTCGCGGCCGGCGCCGAGCGATCGGCACGGGCTGTTGGGGCTGACCGGCATCGCGTAATCGGCGATGCGCTGGCGCCGCACCGGCTCGCCGTTGAGGATGACGATGCCGTCGCGAACCGCGACCGTGTCGCCGGGCAGGCCGATCACCCGCTTGACGTAATCCTCGCCGGCCGGGCCGGGATAGCGGAACACGACGATGTCGCCGCGCTCGGGAATGCCGCCGAGGACCCGGCCGTCGAAGCCGGCGATGCCGAACGGGAACGAATGGCGCGAATAGCCGTAAGGCCATTTGGCGACGAACAGATAGTCGCCGATCATCAGGTTCGGGAGCATCGACCCCGAGGGAATCGAAAAGGGCGCGAAGAGCAGGCTGCGGATCGCCACCGCCGCGACGAACAGGATCAGGAAGAAGCGCAACGTCTCCCACCAGCTCTCTTTGCGGGCGGGCTTCGCTTCGGTCCCGGATACGGCGACCGGCTCGGGCGAAGCGGCTTCGGACGGGGGATCGCTGGGCATGGCGCGGCTTTCGCTTGGGCGGCTGTCGCGGTCAAGCGCCAGCCTGCTAGGCACGGTCGCGCGGGACTCCTAAGAAGCCGCCGACCGAAGGGAGCGAGCGATGGACGAAGCATATGCGGCGGTGACGCAGGCGGGAACGGGCCGGCTCGACGAGCTGTTCGCGGCCGATCCGGACCGGTTGTCGAGGCTCGTCGTCGAGGAGGCGGGAATCCGCTTCGATTTCGCCAAGACGCACCTCAGCGGCGCCCTGGTCGAGGCCTTTCTCGCCCTCGCCGAGGCGGCCGGCCTCGCGCGGCGACGCGAGGCCTTGTTCGCCGGCGAGCCCGTCAATGCGACCGAGGGCCGCGCCGCCGAGCATGCCGCCGAGCGCGGCGAGGGCGCGCCCGACAGCGTCGCCGGCGCGCGGCGCTTCCACGCCAGGATGCGGACGTTGATCGACGCCATCGAGGCGGAGGCGTTCGGTGCCGTGCGCCACATCCTGCACGTCGGCATCGGCGGCTCGGCGCTGGGGCCGAAGCTGCTGATCGACGCGCTCGGGCGCGACGCCGGGCGCTACGACGCGGCGATCGTCTCCAACGTCGACGGCGCGGCGCTGGAGGAGGCGGTGCGTCCCTTCGACCCCCACGCGACCCTGCTGGTGGTCGCGTCCAAGACCTTCACCACCACCGAGACGATGCTGAACGCCGCCTCGGCGCTGTCGTGGATGGCGGAGAATGGCGTCACCGACCCCTACGGGCGCGTCGTCGCGCTGACCGCCAGCCCCGACAAGGCGGTCGAGTTCGGCGTCGACGAAACCCGAATCCTGCCCTTCGCCGACACCGTCGGCGGGCGCTTCTCGCTGTGGTCGTCGATCGGCTTTCCGGCGGCGCTCGCGCTCGGCTGGGACGCGTTCGAGAGCCTGCTCGAAGGCGCGGCGGCGATGGACCGCCACTTCCGGCTTGCGCCGCTGGCGGCCAACGCGCCCGTCCTCGCCGCCTTCGTCGACCGCTATTATGCCAATGTGCGCGGCGCGGAAACGCGCGCCGTGTTCGCCTATGACGAGCGGCTGCGGCTGCTTCCCGACTATCTCCAGCAGCTCGAGATGGAGTCGAACGGCAAGAGCGTGCGGCTCGACGGCCAGCCGGCGGGGCGCGCCACCGCGCCGGTCGTGTGGGGCGGGGTCGGCACCGATGCCCAGCACGCCGTCTTCCAGCTGCTCCACCAGGGGACGCACCTCGTCCCGGTCGAGTTCGTGGCGGCGATCGAGCCCGGCGACACGCTGGCGCCCGACCATCATCGCCAGCTGCTGGTCAATGCGTTCGCGCAGGGAGCCGCGCTGATGGCCGGCCGCGCCGCCGGAGACCCGCATCGCTCGTATCCCGGCGACCGGCCCTCGACCACGATCCTGCTCGACAGGCTCGACCCGCGCACGCTGGGCGCGCTCCTCGCCTTCTACGAACATCGCGTCTTCGCCAACGCCGTGCTCCTCGGCATCAACCCGTTCGATCAATTCGGCGTCGAGCTCGGCAAGGAGATGGCGAGGGCGCTCGATAGCGGCGGCGAGGCGCTCGCCTTCGACGCGTCGACCGAGGCGCTGCTCGAGCGCGCCTTCGGGGAAGGGGAGGGATGAGCGTCGCCGCGGTCCCCGCCGCCCCGGCCGCCGCCAGGAGATCCTCGCTCGGCGCCTAGGAGCCGGTCGCCACACGCTCGGCCGCCATCTCGCGCGCGCCCTGGTAAATGGTGAGGCCGGTGACGGCGTCGCCGTCGACGGCGAAGACGAGCCGGGCATCGACGCCCTGGACCCGGAACTCGGTGGCGCTGACCGGGCGCAGCGCCAGCGCCGGCTGGCCGCCGAGCCGCACCGTCAGCCCGCCCTCCGGATTCCGGCCGATGGTCACCGTCCCCTGTCGCAGCGCATAGCTTCCGACATAGCTTGCGAGCGTCGCGTGCGGCACTTCCGCCGCCGCGGGCTCCGGCGGGATCGGGCCGGTCCGCACCGCGCGCTCGGCCTCGACCGCGCCGTCCTGATGCATCTCCATCACAGGACGGCCTTCGGCGTCGCGCCGGATGTCGAACCAGGCGAGGCTGGCGGGGCCGTAGAAGAAGCGGTCGTCGCCGGCGGCGAACACTTCCAGCTCGGAGGCGCCGCTCCGCTGCGTGTAGAGCCGGCCGTCGCGCGCGAAGAAACGGCGCTCCTGGTCGCTCTCGATCCGGTAGACCCCGAACAGCGGCTCGAGCGTGGCGGCGTCGACGGCGGTCGCTTCGAAGCTGGGAAAGGGATCGCCGAGCGCGAGCGCGGCGAGCCGGCGCTGCGCCACGCCCGGCGGCGTCGCCGGCGCGTCGGAATTGGTGAGGATGGCGATGAAGATGTCCTCCTCCGGAATGTAGAGGCTGTCGGCGACGAAGCCGAAAATGCCGCCGCCATGGCCGATCGACGCCCGCCCGCGCAGCTCGGCGAAGCCGAGCCCGAAGCCGTAGGGGACGGTCTCTCCGCCCGGCAGCTGCGTCGGCGCGGTCATCGCGGCATAGCTGTCGGCGGTGACGACGCGGCCGTGGTGCAGCGCCTGCGCCCAGGCGGCGAGGTCCCCGACCGTGCCGACCAGCGCGCCGGCGGCGTGCGGCACGCTCATGTGGATGCGCCGCGCCGGCCGGGTCCCGCTCTCGTCGGCCGTATAGCCGCGCGCCATGGCGGCGATCTGCCCCTCCTGCTCGCCGTAGCGGAGGCCGGCGAGGCCGAGCGGGCGCGCGATCCGCTCGTCGACCGCCCGGTGCCAGGGCATGCCGGTCACGGCCTCGACGATCGCGCCGAGCAGGACGTAGCCCGAATTGTTGTACGCCCAGGCCTGCCCCGGCCGCGACGGCGCGGGAAGGTCGCGGAAATGCGCGATCAGCTCCTCGGTCGTGTGCGGCCGCGCCGTATTCTCCTCGACCATCCAGCCCGGGATGTTGGTGTAGGACTGGATCCCGACCGTATGGTTGAGCAGCTGGCGGACGGTGGCGCTCGCACCCGGCTCTGGGTAGCCGGGCAGGAATTTCGCGACCGGATCGTCGAGCGACAGCCGGCCCTCCTGGACGAGCTGGAGGACGATTGCCGCGGTGAACTGCTTGGTGATCGAGCCGAGACGGAAGACGCTGTCCGGCGTGATCGGCGTCCGCGCCTCGAGGTCGGCGAGGCCGCGGCCGCGCGCGTATACCGTCCGGCCGTCGTCGGTGATGATCACCGCCGCGCCCGGACCGTCGGCCGGCCAGGCGGCTTCGAGATAGGCGTCGGCCTGCGCCGCCAGGTCGGCGGGCACCGCCGCCGCCGGGGCCGCGCCCGCCATCGCCATCGACGCCGCCACCGCCAGCGCGCTTTTGCCCGCGAATACCGCCATTTGCCCCGTCCTCCGCCGGAAATCGACCGCAGCTGTATTGGTATAATAACACACCTGTGTCAAGCGCGTGGAGGCGGCAGGCGGCGCGCGGTCCGCGTCGGCCGCGAGCCGCGCGGATTTGCGCCGGCGGCGCGCGGCGGCCATATGGCGCCGAACCGCGGAGACCAGGACATGGCCGTACGCTACGATTACGACCTTATCGTCATCGGTGCCGGCTCGGGCGGGGTGCGGGCGGCGCGGGTGGCGGCGGCGCACGGCGCCCGCGTCGCGATCGCCGAGGAGCATCGCGTCGGCGGGACCTGCGTGATCCGCGGCTGCGTGCCCAAGAAGCTGCTCGTCTACGGCGCCCATTTCGCCGAGGACCTGCAGGACGCGCGCCGCTTCGGCTGGGAGGTCGGCGAGTGTCGCTTCGATTGGCCGACGCTGCGCGACAACGTGCTTGGCGAGGTCGAGCGGCTCGAGGAGATCTACACCGACATCCTCGAGCGCCACGAGGTCGAAATCCTCGCCCAGCGCGCGACCGTGACCGGCGCCAGCGAAGTGACGCTGGCGGATGGCACGAAGACGAGTGCCGGCACCATCCTGATCGCCACCGGCGCCCATCCGGTCGTGCCCAGGCTGCCCGGCGCGCGGCACGGCATCACCT
>Ga0299913_10004515_pt1 | contig 11690 bp, 11 predicted proteins | sample RVTome_9_FD_201360 | JGI IMG/M metagenome (GOLD analysis project Ga0299913, IMG submission 201360) | Soil microbial communities from uranium-contaminated site in the Upper Colorado River Basin, Wyoming, United States - RVT155D38 (version 2) ... | reverse complement strand
ACTCCGCGCGGCACGGCCCTGATCCTGCCGTCGACGACATCGGCGTAGAGCAGCTTGTAGCTGCCGAAGGTGTCCGGGTTCTCGTCGTCGTACCAGACGTGCGCGTCGCGGTACTTCGCGTTGGGGGCGTCCTCGGCGCCGGCCCACTTCCGGACTCGCTTGTCGGCCGCGTCACCGTCCCACTCGCGGTCACGGTCGGCGAGGGACAGATCCTGAAAGCGCGGCACAGCCATGGATTCCTCCACGTCGTCGCGGATTGCGTCCCTGACCGCCTACCCAGGTTCACGTCCGACTCACCCGACTCGGTGATGCAGTTACTCCCCAGATGCCCGGTGGAGGTTCTGCTCGGAGCGCTCAGTCCCGCTGGGTGACCGGTGGGATCTGTCTGCACCGTCCGCAGTCGCCCTGCTCGGCGGCGCCGGTTGCCACTCGCTCGGTGTACTCGCCCAGCGAGTAGCGGTACCGAGCCTGAAGACGTGCGAGTGCTCCGCTTACTGCGGCGTTCGGGGCGTCGCCCGCGAGCAGACCCCATTCGGCGAGGCCGTCCCGCAACCGTCGGCCAAAAGGGCCATCGGGAGCCTCACGTACGCCGCTCTCGACGAGCGCCAGCAGGCGGAGCAGCGCATCGCTGTCCCGATCGGACAATGGATTCTGCACAGGGGGCCCCTGAACTGGTTGCATCGGTGCCCGCTGAACCGTGCTTGCGGGAACGGGGTGGTGGCGACGACGGGGGCATGCCGCCACCACCCCTGCCCACAGTCTCGTAGCGATCCGAGCACCAGTCACTGGACGCGACCTCACGACTGTCTGGACAAACTGTCCGCGTCACCGCTCAGCAGGCGCATCGTGGGGTCAGTGGGACGACCGGAGCCTGTCGAGGAGCTCGGCCTGTGAGCGGACGTCCACCTTCCGGTAGATGGCGCTCAAGTGGTTGCGCACGGTGCTCGGAGTCAGCCCCAGCACCTCCGCGATGCCGGCCACCCGGCCACCGTCGGCGAGCAGGCTCACGGTCTGCCACTCACGTCTGGTCAAGTCCGCCAGCACCGGCATGTCGGCCAGCACCGGCGCCCTGTCGATCGGTGCTGAGAAGGCGACCGAGCGCACCTCCTCCGCGATGCGGGCCAGCCGGCTCTCGAGCGTGTCCAGTTGCACCCTGTCGGGGACCTCCTCTGCGGTGATCGCGCGCAGGGTGAACGCGAAGCGAGGCGCCCCACCCATGGCCGACAGGTGCGCCCGGCACCACAACCAGCGCGAATCAGCCTGACGAACTCGCAGCCGCACCACCGCGTTCCGCTCCGTGGCGTGCACGTGAGCCAGACCAGACAGGACCTGCGGCAGATCGTGCGGGTTCACACTGGTCAGCGGGTGCTTCCCGGCGACCTCACGAGGCGAGTAGCCGAGCACGGCGCGCACCTCCTGACTGATCCGGTCGATCCGCCACTGCTCGTCCACCGTGCCGATGACCTTGTGGTCCGACCCCGGGGACGCGAGCCAGAGCGCTGGCAGCTGAGCGGACTCGCCGGCCATCAGAAAGGCCGCTCCGTAACGCGCCGGCCTGACCGAGCCCAGCACGTGGGCCCAGACATAGGCCGCTACGACGGCGCCGTCGGCGCGACGGATCTGACGCTGCGCCTCGAAGCCCTCCAAGCGTCCGGTGGCCAGCAATGGCAGAGCGCCGGACAACTCGCCCTCGACAAAGTCCGTGACGAACCGCCCCACCAGCTGGGTCCGGTCCAGGCCCACCATGGCGCATGCGGCGTCACTGGCCGCAACGACCCGATGAGTGGCGAGGTCGACCTGGGCCACGGCGAGGCCGGAGCTGTTCACGGCCTCCGCGGCGGCAGGGCTGCCCCAGGCCGGGTCGCTGAGATGGTCCAAGGCGTCGGTGCGCATGTGACGGCTCGCGGGGTCGTCGGGCGCCTCCGACCCGTCCCAGGTGGTCACCGATAGCCGCCCTCATCCGGTCGCCGTCGGGTGTTACCCCGACCATGTTCAGCCGGTTCCGTGGTGACGTGATCCCCCTGGGCGGATGACGGCCGTTCGTTACGTCCGAGGCCGGCGCGGCAGGGCCTGAACGCCGGCGTTGATGCTCGGCGGTGCCGTCGCCACCACAGGCGGCAACCTGCTCGGACAGGCTTGCCTGCCCGTCTGGGCATGCCTGTGCCTACCCAGCGTGGTCGAATCGGGGAGGATGGGGGGTGTGAGCGGGCAGGTGGTGGGCGTCGGGGTGGCCGGCGAGGCGGTGCGCACCTACAAGCGGCGTGCCGGGCGGGTCACCGCCGGGCAGGCCGACGCGCTGGCCCGGCTCTGGCCGCGCTATGGCGTCGCCGTCGACGGCAACCCGCTCGACTTCGCGGCACTGTTCGGCCGCCGCGCGCCGGTCGTCCTCGAGATCGGGTTCGGCATGGGCGAGGCCACCGCCGAGATGGCGCACGAGCAGCCGGACCGCGACCTGCTGGCCGTCGACGTGCACACGCCGGGTCAGGGTGCACTGCTGCGCGAAGTCGAGCAGCGTGGGCTCACCAACGTGCGGGTCGGCGACGGCGACGCGATGGTGCTGCTCCGCGACATGGTCCCGCCCGCCTCGCTCGCCGAGGTACGCCTCTTCTTCCCCGACCCGTGGCCGAAGCAGCGGCACGCGAAACGCCGCCTCGTCAGCCGGGCATTCGCCGACCTGGTGGCCGACCGGCTCGAGCCCGGTGGGCAGCTGCACATCGCCACCGACTGGCCCGCCTACGCAGCCCAGGCGCTGAGCATGCTGATGGCCCATCCCACGCTCACCGTCGAGTCGGGTGTCCCCTGGCGGCCCCGGACGCGATTCGAACAGCTCGCCCGGGCCGCCGGACGGCCCTCGTACGACGTCACGGCGATCCGGACATAAACCGTTTCGGGTCGTCCTTCGCGGGTCAAACCGGGCCAACCGGGGTTACCCTGGGTGGCCATCCGTCCCCCAGACCTGAGGACACCGTGACGCTCCTAGAGGCAGGTTCGTCCGCGACGAAGCCTCATGAGAGCTATCGGCACGAGGCACTCCTCTACCGGGGCGACGACGAGTTCGTAGCCGGCACGCTCCCCTTCATCCGCGAGGGACTCGAGGCGGGCCAGCCGGTCATGGTCGCGGTGATCGCGCCGAAGATCGAGCGCTTGCGCGCGGAGCTCGGCGACGACGCCGACCGCGTCGTCTTCGTCGACATGGCAGCCCTCGGCGGCAACCCCGCACGGATCATCCCGGCGTGGCGCGAGTTCGTCGACGAGCACGCGGCCAACGGCCAGCCGATCCGCGGCATCGGTGAGCCGATCTGGGCCGGACGTCGCGCCCCCGAGGTGCTCGAGTGCCAGCTGCACGAGGCGCTGCTCAACCTCGCCGTCGACCCCGACACCCCGCTCTGGCTGCGCTGCCCCTACGACGTCAGCGCCCTCGAGGGTGAGGTGCTTGCCGAGGCAGAGCGCAGTCACCCCGTCCTCGTCGAGGAGACCAACTACACCGGCAGCACGCTGTACGGCGGCATCCACCACGCGTCCGAGGCCTTCGACCACGAGCTCGCCCCACCCACGGTGGCCGTCGTCGAGCTGGCCTTCGACGCCTCCGGGTTGCCGGCGGTGCGCGACGTGGTCACCGGCCGGGCCACGCTGCTCGACATCGACCGCGACAAGGCCAGCGACCTCGCGCTGGCCGTGCACGAGCTCGCCACCAACAGCCTGCGTCACGGCGGCGGGCGCGGTGTGCTGCGCGTGTGGCAGGAACCCGACGCGCTGGTCTGCGAGGTGCACGACGCTGGCCTGGTCGAGGACCCGCTCGTCGGTCGGCGCACCCCGTCGCCCCGCCAAGAGGGCGGCCGCGGCGTGTGGATGGCCAACCACCTCTGCGACCTCGTGCAGATGCGCTCGTCCGAGCGGGGCACGACCGTGCGCGTCCTCTCCTGGCTCTGATTCAGCTCAACCGCTCGCGCGGGTGACAGGCTTCCTGAGCGATCCGCGGCGTTCGGTGAACGGCCGCCAGCTGGGCGGCTGTCGGTCCTAACGGCGATGATGGGGGCGTGTCAGCACCGTCCCCGGAGAGCCGCGCCCTGGTCGGGCGAGGCGACGAGCTCGACCGGCTCGAGACCCTGCTCGGGCTGGAGTCGCAGCAGCCCAGCGTGACCGCGGTCCTGCTCGCCGGTGACGCCGGCGTGGGCAAGACGAGGCTGCTCGCCGAGCTGCGCCCGCGGGCCGTCGAGGCTGGGTGGCGCGTCGTCGTGGGGCACTGCCTCGACTTCGGCGACAGCGCGCTGCCCTACCTGCCCTTCAGCGAGGTCTTCGGCCGCCTCGTCGAGGAGGCGCCGGAGCAGGCTGAGGCGGTCGTGCGGGCGAGCCCCGACGTCGCGCGGCTGATGCCCGGCCGACGGGTGCTTGCGGCCGCCGATGACACCGGCACCGAGCGCGTCGACCGCGCCGGCCTGCTCGAGGCGGTGCACGTCGGCCTGACCGCGCTGAGCCAGTCCGGCCCGCTGCTCGTGCTCGTCGAGGACGTGCACTGGGCCGACCAGTCGACCCGGGAGATGCTGAGCTTCCTCTTCTCGCGCCGCTTCGCCGCCCCGGTCGCGATCGTCGCGTCCTACCGCAGCGACGACCTGCACCGGCGGCACCCGTTGCGTCCGCTCGCTGCCGAGTGGGGGCGCCTGCCGGGTGTCACCCGCCTCCAGCTCGAGCGGCTGCCCGACGCCGACGTACGCACCCTTGTGAGCGTCCTGCATCCCGTGCCACTGCCGGAGCACGAGGTACACGGCATCGTGGCGCGCGCCGAGGGCAACGCGTTCTTCACCGAGGAGCTGGTCGCGGCAGCCGAGCTGGGCGGGCAGTCGCTGCCCACCGACCTGGCCGCCCTGCTGCTGGTGCGCCTCGACCGGCTCGACGAGGCGGGCCGGCAGATCGTTCGGGCCGCATCGGTCGCGGGTCGCCGGGTGTCCCACGAGCTGCTGGCGCACGTGGCCGGGCTGGACGGCACGGCGCTCGACCTCGCGCTGCGCACGGCCGTTGACGGCAACGTGCTGGTGTCGATCGGCGCCGACAGCTACGGGTTCCGGCACGCGCTGCTCGCGGAGGCGGTGTACGACGACCTGCTGCCCGGTGAGCGGGTGCGCCTGCACGGTGCGTACGCGCGGGCGCTCTGCGACGGGGACGTCGACGGGACGGCTGCAGAGCTGGCCCGGCACGCGCGCGCCGCGCACATGGTCGAGACCGCGGTCGGGGCAAGCATCCAAGCCGGCGACGAGGCGATGGCCGTCGGCGGCCCGGACGAGGCGGCCCAGCACTACGAGGTGGCCCTCGGACTCGTCGCGGAGGCCACCGAACGGCCCGGCAACGGGGACACGGTCGCTCCCGTCGACATCGTCGGGCTGACGATCAAGGCCAGCAAGGCGGCGGTGGCGGCCGGCAACCTGTTCCGTGCCCTGGCGCTCGTGCAGGAGCGCATGCGACTGGCCGCCGACGACCCTCCTGTCCAGCGGGCGCGGTTGATCTACGAGCTGACGAGCACCGCACTGATCTTGGACACCAACATCGACGTCCTGGCCCTGACGACGGAGGCGCTCCAGCTGCTCGCGGACGAGCCGCACAGCTCGCTGATGGCGCACGTCCTCGGCGTGCACGCCCGGGCCAACGCCGACCGGCGGCGCGACGACGAGGCTGCGGAGTGGGCGGCCAAGGCACAGGCGATGGCCGAGGAGCTGCGGCTTGCCGACGTCCTCGTCGATGCGACCACCACGCTGGCATACCTCGACGACCGGGCCGCCGACCCCGAGTGGTCGCGCCAGACACTGGAGACCAGCATCGCCGAGGCCCGCGCCGCCGGTGAGCTGCCGGCCGAGCTCCGTGGGCTGTTCAGCCTCGGCGGCCTGCACTTCGCGCTGGGCCGCCTCGACGAGGCCCGCGCGGTCTACCAGTCGTGCGCCGACCGGGCCCGTGAGATGGGCCGGCCCTGGGCGCCCTACGGCGTCGACGCCCGCGCCCTGGCCGGGCTCGTCGCCTACGTCGCCGGCGACTGGGACGGCGCGCTGCGCCTCCTCGACGTGTCCGGTGAGTCGCCACCGCCGGTGCCCGCGGCGGCGCTCGCCGGGGTCCGCCTGATGGTGGCTGCGGGGCGGGGCGACGTCCGCGCGATGGAGCAGCTGCCGCCCATCCGCGAGCAGTGGGAGCGCGACGGCATGATCGCGGTCCTGGCCGGGGGAGCAGCGATCGACCTGTACGGCGACCAGGGCGACCTGGCCGCCGCCACCGCGGCCTACGACGACCTCGTGACCACGGTGTGCGCGGTGTGGCAGCGAGACTCCTTCCAGGCGCAGATCCGGCTCGCGGGGCTCATGCTGGGCCACCTGTGCGCCGAGGCGGCCCGCGTCGGTGCGGCCGAGCGAGCCGTGCTGGCGCACCGGGGCGACAAGCTCGTCGAGGTGGCCCGGGTGGCCGCCGAGATCACGCCACGGGGCCGCCGGCACGGGCCGGAGAGCGAGGCGTGGGTGGCCCGGGTCGCGGCGGAGCACGCCCGGCTGCGCTGGCTCACCGACGTCGACCCGCCGTCCCAGGACGAGCTCGTCGCGGCGTGGCAGTCGGCGGTTGCGGCCTTCGACGCGTACGGGCACGTCTTCGAGACCGCACGGTCGCGTGCCCGGCTGGCTGACGTGCTGCGTGCCGCCGGGCGGTCGAGCGAGGCAGTCGAGCAGGCCGGGCAGGCCATGGACGTCGCGCGCCAGTTGGGCGCACAACCGCTGCTGGCCGAGCTGCACACCGCGTTCCCCACCGGCCGCCAGGGGGCAGGTGCGCAGCTCGACGACCTGCTGACACCTCGGGAGCAGGAGGTGCTGCAGCTGGTCGCGCAGGGCCGCAGCAACCGCGAGATCGGGGCGCAGCTGTTCATCAGCGGCAAGACCGTGAGCGTGCACGTCTCGAACATCCTGGCCAAGCTCGGCGCGCGCGGTCGCATCGAGGCGGCCGCTGTCGCCCGGCGGCGTGGGCTGCTGGACGCCTGATGGCCGCTGCGGCGTCCGAGGAGACCGTCAGGACGGCCGTGCTGCGAGGCGGCTGGCTCACCCTCTCGTTCATCCACTGGCGCTACGACGCAGACGTCATCCAGGCGATGCTGCCGGAGGGGCTCGCCGTCGACACCTACGAGGGCTCCGCGTGGGTGACGCTGGCGCCGTTTGTCATGGCCGACCAGCGGCCGCCGCTCCTGCGAACGGTCGGCCGGTTCGGCACCTTCCCCGAGACCAACCTGCGCACGTATGTCCGCGGCCCCGGCGGCCGGGACGGCTTGTGGTTCTTCTCCCTGGAGGCCGACAACGCGTTGTTCGTCCTCGGTGCTCGTGCTGTTGTCGGCGCCCCGTATCACCGCGCCAGCCTCAGCATCGACGAGCGGGACGGCGTGATCACGTACGCCGGGGTGCGCCGCGGCGGGTCGCCGTCGTACCGGGTCGTCGTGCGGGCCGGCGCGCCGATCGAGCCGTCGGAGCGCGACGTGTGGCTGACCAGCAGGTGGCGCGCCTACACCCGGCACCTGGGGCGGTGGCTGGAGACACCGGTCGAGCACGAGCCGTGGCCGCTCCGAGGTGCGACCGTCCTGGACCTGGAGGAGTCGCTGACCGCCGCCGCCGGCTTGCCCGCGCCGGAGGGCGAACCGCTGGTGCACTGGACGGAGGGCGTACGCGGTGTGCGCATCGGGATGAGTCGCGTCGTCGGCTGACGGACGGGCGCGTCAGATGTTGTTGACGACGCGCGGGTTGGCGCCGGGCTTCAGCCAGCGCAGGATCCAGCGCATCTCGGCCGGCTCGCCGACCTTCGTGCACGCAAGCGTCGGCGTCCACTTCTCGCCGATCGGTGACGTGTGGTAGAAGATCCCGCTGCCCAGACCGCGCACCGGTGCGGGCCCGACGCCGACCTTCAGGCGCGGGTTGTTGTAGCCGACCCAGAAGCCGTAGCGCATCGACGCGCGGTTGCCGTCACGGCGCCAGCGCTCCTCGATCCACGTGTTGTAGAGCCGGTTGTTGTAGTTGGGCACGACCGATGTCGGCAGCCGGCGCTTCCACGGCATGACACCCGGGTTGGTCGTGGTCGTCGAGAAGGTCACCGCGATCCGGTAGACGCCGCTCGGCGTACGGCCGTCACCTTCGCGGCGCTTGCCGATCGCGGCGAACCCGTTCGGGCCGATGGTGGAGCGGTAGACCGCCCTGCGGGCGTCCCCGCGGACGACGATGCGCCACCGGCCGCCGACCTTGGTCCAGGCCTGGGTCACGGTGCAGTAGACCTTGGCGCACCAGGCGTTGGTGCGGACCGTCCGCACGACCTGGGTGGTGCTGGCCGGGACCTTGGCCGCGAAGGGCGGGGGCTTGTACGTCGCCGCCGATGCCTCGATCGACCCAGTGCTCATGATCGCGAGGACGAGGACGGCCGACAGCCCGGCCACGACCGCGCGGCGCATCACCCTCGTCACGTGCATTCCGGAGTTATCGGCACGGAGTCGCGCCGAATTCAGCGACATGGCCGCGTCATCCACCCGGGGTGGCCTGGAGCTCGTCACGCAGCACCACCCGAACGGCCCGGGCGTCGTACCCGTCCGGTCCTGGCGCGGTCCATTCGACGTCCACGGTCTGGCCGGCACGGAGGGTGCTCGAGCTGTCGAGCCCCTCGACGACCGCCGCCTCGGTCCAGCAGCCGCGGGGCGGGTCTGGCAGGTCGATCACGCCCCAGCCGTCGTCGTCCATCCAGAGCCGGACGGTGCCGATGTCCCTGCCGGTCGCCGCACCGCTGCTCGCCATGGGTCGATATTCGCAGAGGGGCCGGCCGCCGTGACGGCAGCCGGCCCCTTCGGTGCCCTCCTCGGTCGGTCAGCGAGCGAGGGCCGTGCGCGCGGCCTGCAGCGCCGCGATGGTCGGGTCCACGTCGTACGACGCGTCGGCGCCGGCCACTCGCCAGACCACCACGGAGACCGCGTCACCGTGCTGGACCGCTCCGACCCACTCGAACCAGCCTTCGTCGCTGGCCGGGTCGTCCTTGTAGATGATCGAGCTGAACGCGGCCTGGCCGTCGGCGACCTTGACCGTGACGCGCTCGCCAGGGCCGTAGAGCAGATCGCCGCCGGCGGGGAGGCCGGCCTGGAGGTATGCCTTGTCGCTGATGACGATGTCGCCGTACGCCGCCTTGGCGGCCGCCTCGTCGGCGAACTTCAGGACGACGTTGGCCGCCTTGCCGCCGGGGAGCGAGAAGTCGCGGCGGGCGGTGTCGGTGGCGCCGAGGTCGTCGCCGTCGAAGCCGACGAACGTCGCCTCGTCAGCCGCGACGGTCCATGCCTGGACCTCGTTGACGCGTGGCATCCTCCCGGCGTCGAGCAGCGCTCGGTCCGGTGCCACGACGGGTGTGGCGCCCGGCGGTGATGTCGAGCCGCTCTTCGGCATGGTGACGGTCACCGCGGTGGCTGTGTCGTCGTTCGCGAGCGCGAAGCCTGCCAGGGCTCCGGCGACGACGACGGCGGACAGGCTGACGGCGGTGATGGTGCTGCGGATCGTGGTGCTCATTGGATTCACCTCTGTGGGCTGCCCGGCGGACCGGGGTGCGCCCGGGCCTCTCCCGAGCGGCGACAGACGTAATAAGTCACGAGCGGGCAGTCCGGTTGCATTGACGCGTTGCCGTCGGATCTGCCGTGCCTCACTCCACGACGCGCCGGTGGCGTCCGGACGGCCACGGCGGGCGCACGCGCCCGTACCGTGAGTGGGGGAGGTGCAGGATGACCGGAGACCCATACGAGCCTGCTGCGGACCCGCCAACGACGCGCCCTAGGCCGAAGCACGGCCGGCAGCCGACCGATTCAGGGTCGGGCCATTCGCAGACCATCGCTGAGCCAAGAGACCAGGCAGCGGTGCGGGCCGGAAGGGCGACCGACCTGGACCCGGCTCTCGGCGTCTTCAAGGACTGGTCCAACTACCTGCTCGTCACCACCGTGGCGGCGGCCGGCTGGGTCGGGTCGGACAAGGTCGCACTCGAGCCGCCGATGCTGCAGGTGGCCGTCATGTGGTGTCTCGGCCTGTCGGCGGTGTTCGGCATCCTGACGCTCGCGCTCATCCCACTCGTCGCCGAGCAGAAGGACCCGAACGCTTCCATTTACCAGTGCGAGGTGACGTTCCACGTCGTGAAGGAGTGGCACGCGTACTTGACGATGGCGTGCAGGCCGCAGCACATCCTCTTCATGATTGGGATCGTCCTGTTCTGCGTAGGTTCTGTCTCACAGGCAGCACTTCGAGGGACCCTTGTAACCGGGGCGGCGGTCGCGACGTTTGCATCCGTGTTGGGACTCATGTCGCGCCAGGACTTCCGGGAGTGGTCGAAGTCGCGGTTTCCTCGCCGGGCCGGCACCGAACGGACGGAGTGATCGGAGAGCCATGGCAGCGCACCGAGTGAGGATGAGGATCCCCGGCTTCGACCTGCGGGGCGCGAACGTGGAGTTCGTCATCGAGAGCAGCCGCAGGACAGAGACCGGCGGGCTGGAGAAGCTCGGCGAGCTGCACATCTCCCGGGGCAGCCTGGAGTGGTGGCCCAAGGGCGCCAAGCGCTACCGACGCGAGGTGAAGTGGGAGAAGTTCGCCGAGTGGATCAACGCGAACGGCAAGCCGGTCAGCCGCTAGCTCCCGCGGGCGGTTGCTCACCGACCGCGACGAGGCCGGACTCGTAGGCGAGCACCACCGCCTGCGCTCGGTCACGAAGGCCGAGCTTGGCGAAGATGTTGGTGATGTGCGTCTTCACGGTGCCCTCGCCGAGGAACAGCGTCGTCGCAATCTCGGCGTTGGACATCGCCCGCCCGATCAGGGTCAGCACCTCGCGTTCGCGGGCGGTCAGCCGGGCCAGCCGCTGCTCGTCAACGCGACCGGGCAGCGGCCGCTGAGTGAACTGGTCGAGCAGCCGGCGGGTCAGCGCGGGCGCGAGCAGCGACTCGCCGGCCGCGACGATGCGGACCGCGGCGGTCAGCTGCTCCGGCGGGGAGCTCTTGAGGAGGAACCCGCTCGCGCCGGCCTGGATGGCGTCGTACAGGTGCTCGTCGCGGTCGAAGGTGGTGAGCATGAGGACACGCGCGGCCGAGCCGGGTGCGCCGGAGATGGCGCGGGTGGCCTCGATGCCGTCCAGTCCGGGCATGCGCAGGTCCATCAGGACGACGTGGGGACGCAGTGTCGACGTCAGCTCGACCGCGTTGCGCCCGTCCTCGGCTTCGCCGAGCACCTCGATGCCGTCGTCGGCGTCGAGGATCATCCGGATGCCGCGGCGGACGAGTGCCTCGTCGTCGGCGATGACGACAGTGATCACGCGTCGACGGCCCCGTCGACCAGGGCGCCGCTGCGGACGGGCAGCTCGGCGGTGAGCAGCCAGCCGCCGCCGGCGGTCGGTCCAGCGGTGAGCGTTCCGCCGTACAGGCCGACGCGCTCATGCAGGCCGATCAGCCCGTGGCCGCTGTCGGGCAGCCTGGCCGTCGGCTTCCCGCCCGTCCCGCCGGTGTCTTCGACCTGCACCCGAACGCGGTGTGCTCCGACGCTGACGCGCACCTGGGTGGTCGCGCCAGCGGCGTGCTTCAGGACATTGGTGAGCGCCTCCTGGACGACGCGGTAGGCGCAGTGCCCGATGCGTTCTGGGAGCCGCTCGGGCTCGCCGTCAACCTGCAGCTGTACGTCGAGCCCGGTGTG
>Ga0299913_10004514_pt1 | contig 11690 bp, 5 predicted proteins | sample RVTome_9_FD_201360 | JGI IMG/M metagenome (GOLD analysis project Ga0299913, IMG submission 201360) | Soil microbial communities from uranium-contaminated site in the Upper Colorado River Basin, Wyoming, United States - RVT155D38 (version 2) ... | reverse complement strand
GGGCGGTGCCCGAGACGTTGCCTGCGACCGCCACGATGAAACCGAGACCGACCAAGGGCGGTCCGGCCGCCAGCAGCCCGGCGAAGCCGCGGATCAAGCCGACCGCGATGGCCTGGGCTCCGAGCGTTAGGACCACAGCCACCACAAGGCCCCGCTCGGGCAAGGTGCCCAACGCCTGGACGAAAGCGACGAGGTTGGCCAGTCCGGAAACAACGAAGATGGGGCGGATCCACAACGACTGGCTCGAGCGCCGCCACGAGACGAGGCCGGCCGAAGTGGCAATCGCCGCCAGCACCACGAAACCCGCGGCGAATAGGGCATCGTGCCACTCGGCCGCCAAAGCCAATCGGGCGAGAGCGGCGACTCCGGCAACCGCCGAAGTCTCCCGCAGGACGGGCACTCGAAGCGGAGTCGCGGCGCGGGCAGCGCCGACCGCCAACAGTCCCAGACAACCGGCGACCCAGAACGAGGCATCGGGCCACCCTCCGCTCGTCTCGGCCTCGGCGGCCGCGCCGAGGACGAAAAGCGCCCCGAGAGCGGCCCACGCCCGTACCACGTCGAGCGTCGCAGGACTATCCGCTCGGAGGAAACGTCGCGACCACTCCACGACGAAGAGGAGCAGCCCCCCGAACACCAGTACGGTGGTGCCCACGCCAGCCGGAACCTCCCAACCGGTGGATGGGAGAAGGGTCAACCACGACAGGCCCGCTCCGATAACGGTCAGAAAGCGGAGCGCCGGGGCGAACGAACGCCAGGCCAACTCGGCCGAGACAGCCACGACAACCAGGGCAACAGCTATCCAGGGCCGTTCCAGCGTTGGTCGCCCGGTAACCGTCTGAGTGGCCAGACCGGAAACGACGACACCGGCAATGCCGAGCCCGCCCCACCTGGCGATCTCGGCCAGTCTGGCGTGCCAGATCCGGGCAATCAACCCGACGACCAAGGCGACCGCTGCGAAGGTCAGTGCCGTGTAGTCGATGGTCTCGACCGCGGTCCAACCCGTTGCCGGGATCAGCGCCAGCCAGGAGAGGGCCGTGGTTACCGCCGCCGCATTGGCAAGCATCGGACCGAACCACTTCGCAGCCAGCTGGAAAGAGACGGAGAGCACAGCCAAACCGACAGCGACCCAAGGCCGTTCGAGAGCGGCTTCGCCCGCCGGGCCCAGCGCAGCCGCCGATGCGGCGAGCACCCCCGTGGCGCCCAGACCGCCCCATCTCCCCAAGTCTTCCTTTCGCACCGTGATGATCCGGGCAATGACCGTGGTCGCCAGGGCGAGCCCAGCGAAAGCCAGTGAGGAGTAGTTGATCGTCTCCACCTCGGACCAGCCCAACCCCGCAGCCGCAAGGATCCAAGCGACGCCTACGGAAACGACCGAGGCCGGCTTCAACGCAGCATGGGTCTTCTCGGCCGCGAGCTCGGCGGCGATCGCTGTCAGGAGGAAGCCCGCCGCCAGCCATGGCCCGTTGACACCCGGCCCGCCGCGCGACACCGCGGCCAAAGCCGCCACCACAGTGCCGGTCACACCGAGACCGCCCCACCCGACAACCGTGTCGTAGCGAACCAGTTCACGACGGCTCAGGAAGGCGACCAACACACCGATCGAGGCAAACACAGGCCCGGTCCAGTTGACCGTCTCCAAGTCGGAGAGGTCGAGCCAGTCGAGGAGAGCAACCCACGTCAGCACCGCCGCCCCGATCCCCATCACGTGATAGGAGACCCTCCGAGCACTTGTTGTCAGCCACGCTCCGACGATTCCTCGCAGCGATGTGGCGCCGAGGGTCAGGGCGAGCCACCCTGCCCCCGCTTCGAGCCCGGCCACGAGCAACAGCAGATTGCCCGCATCTATCCAGACGCGGTGATCCAGCCACAACCCAACCACGATCGAAAGCAGCCCGAAGACGAGGGCAGTGAGCATCATCGAGTCGGTGCCGATCGCCATCAGCAACGCCAGGCCGCCCACCAGATGGGCCACGATCAGAGGCCCGGTGTCCCAGCGCAGCCACCAGTCGGATCCGAGCTGGTTCGATTGGGCTCTCCGGGCCAACCAGGCGATCCCAACCAGCGGGGCGGCGATGAAGATGAACAGTGGCGGCGCTTCGAGAGGAGACCGCGGGGACAATGCCGCCGCCGCCAGCGCCAGGAGAGCGAAACCGGCGGTTGTGACCGCTCCTGCTCTGATCAACCAGGCCGTCACCAGATAGACCCCGCCCAAACCGAGGGCCCACCAGCCGTAGACCCCGGGCGGATCGGTGAAGAGAGGCCCTGACCCGATCGGGATCAGGAGTGCCCCGAGTAGCACCGGATGACGCAGCCAGGGGGTCCGCAGCCCTTCGCCGGGACTTCGCCTCCCTGCGGTGACGTCGTCGAAGACGAGCCCACCTATCAGCATCATCGTCCCGTACACGAGACCGACCAGGTGCAGCGACCCGGCAGGCACGCCCCCTCGTTCGGCGAGCAGGACAAGCATCACCACCGACATCAGCCAGGCGAACCAGACGAACCAGGTACGTCGGAACTCGTCGGTGAGCAGAGCGGCCACGGCGATCACCCCTGCCGTGCCGTAGATCGTCGGCCACGGATCCGGCGCGGTCACCGCCACACCGATGATCGATGAGATCACTGCCGCGGTGGCCAGGGTGGCACGCAGTGGCCGACGCCCGACGAGGAGTCTCGCACTCAGCGCGTACGCCAATGCGATAGTGGTCAGGAGCGCCCCGGTCCACGATCTGTCAGCGGCGAACCTCTCCCAGAGGCTGGCCGCACTGATGAGAGCAAACGGGATCCCGCTCACCATGAAGACCGGAGACACCCAACGGGACACCTCGGCGAAGCGATCCTGTCCCCCGAGCCTCATCGCAGCCCACGCTCTCGCCAACAGATCCGCAACCGAGTCGCCATCTGTCTCTTGGGCAACAACCGACAGGAGCCAGCCCAGCGACCACCCGCCCAGAGCGACGGCCAACACCGGATCCGAAGCACCGGAGGCGATGGTGGCGGCGGCGACGACGTGACCGATCGCTGCCAGGTGAGCCACCGGGCGGCGACGAATGACCCCGGCGAGGACGATGGCACCAAGGCCAATCGCCGACCAGACGATCACCCTCTGATCGAACGGGATCTGAGCCTCCGCCAACGCCATGGCGATCGCCGCCGACGCCAAACCCGCACTGGCCCAGAGACGGGGAACCGGCCGACGCGGGCCCAGCCCGATGACGAGGGCGACCGTGCCCATCGTGGCCGGGCCCAAAGCCTCGATTCGATCACTGTCGACCCAGACGAACCAGCTCCCTGCTGCCACCACCACGGCAGCTCCGTTGAGCCAGTAGGGCCAGAAGACATCCGCGATTCGTCTCCATCGCACGACTGCGGTGACAGCCGCCAAGATCACGGCCAGAACCATCCAGGCCACCGCGTCATCCAGAATCCTGGTGAGGGCATAGCCAATGCCGACCGGAAGCACGGCTGCGGCCGCGGTGAAGGCCACCTCGACCGGGGACTCGTCTTCGGTGATCTGCCGTCGGTAGTGAGCCCAGGCCGTGAGCCCGGTGAATGTGATGAGCGATGCCCACGGCTCGAAGAGCGACATGACTGCCCCGGCGAGGATCCCGACCGTGGGCAGGAGCACGGTCTCGAGCCGAGAGGGCCAATTCCTGTGGTTCTGCTCGAAGAGCAGGACGTAGCCGAGGGCGACCACGGGCCCCAGCCAGCCGAACCCAATGGCGGGACCCAGTGGGCCCAACACCCCGGCGAGAAGCAGAGGCCGAAGCCAGACACCCCATGACTGCTTGTGGTAGATGCCGATGAGCAACTCGACCGAGACATATGTGGACGCGCCGAGAAGAACGACTGGCCAGGTAAGGGTCCAATCGTCGCCGATGGAGAGGGCGATGGTGAGCAGGTACGCAACCGGCAGACCAACCAGGGAAGACCTCACGGTGGGAATGCCGAGTCGATGGACGAGGTGTTTACGGGCCACGATCAACGTGCCGGCGATGGCGGCGCTGGCCAGGGCGGGCTGTTCGGGGACCAATCGTGTGATCGCCGTCGAGGCCAGCACCTCGTCGGTCTTGAAGGCGAAACCGATGACGAGTGCGCCGAGCCAGAGGAGTGGGGCCACCAGGTAGCGGAGAATCGAGTCGGGATGTGCCGCGCTGAACCAGGCGTACCCGACGGCGAGGAGGACGCTCGTCACGGTGAGTGCCGCCACCAGTGCACCGTCTTGGAAGTCGGGTGGGATCGGGGCGTTGTCGACGAGGCCGGCGAACAGGATGAGCGGAAGGACCATCCCACCAATCAGCTCCATGCCGTCGGCCACGTGCTGGGCGTCCTGTCTGCGCAGCACCCAGGCCCAGCCGAAGAAGATCATGGCGATGAACAGTTCGACGAAGGGCTGGGCCGCATCGGGGATGTCGGCGAACGCGAACAGGAGGAAACCGAGCACACCGACGAAGGTCAGGAGAACGCCGAGATAAGAGAACCCATGAAGGGCGACGTCGGAGACGATCGCGTCCCAGACCCTCGACATGGTGACGGCAAGCGGGTTGGGCTGGGGTGGAGGGGGCGGCGGTGGTGGAGTCGATGGCTCCGGCTCCGCAGGTCGGTCACGCCACGTCACTTCACCGTGCCGGGCCGTCACCGGAGTCGTCGCCGGTGTCCGGGTGTCTCCCCATGCCGGCAGCGGAGGCGGCGTCCTCGGGATGGGCGGTGTCGCCACTTCCTCGGTGATCGTCTCCTCATGAGCCGGGGCGGGCCCGGCCGCTGCCGGCTCTCCCTTGAGATGGACCAAGAGTCGCTGGTGCGTGTCTTCGTCGATCAGGCCCCGCGCCCACGCGTCATACAGGAAGTCCCTGATAGTGGTGTCGGCGAGGCGTTCGCTTGGGCTTGGATGCGGTGATGGCGGGGGTGAGACCGTCTCGACGGGAGCGGTCTCTTCCGCCACCGGGCCGGTCTCTTCGACCGGAACGGCGACCTCGGGAAAACGGTCTCGGGCGATCTGCATCTGTCCGGGCATGTACCTCTTGACTGCCCAAGCCGAGTTGGGTTTGGCGATGCGGAGGGCTCCGACCACGGCCATTGGGGCGAGGAAGGGAGCGAGTGGAGGGATCAACCCCGCTATGCCCAACCATCCGAAGACGTTCTTTCCCTTCTGGAAGCAGACCACCCCGGCGAAGATGCTCAGCAGACTGACGATCAACAGTCCATCTGGCATCGCGTCTCCTCCACTCGGTCTCTGCGATGAGTATCCCCGGGGTCCTCACCGCCGACCATGGGGGTTTTCCCCTACTACTGAGACTCCTCGATGGTCACAGAGGTTGCAGAGACTGATGCTGAAAGGTGAACCGGCTAGGTGACGATCCCTTTGGCTTCGATCCGGACTCTCATTCGGTCTATGAGAGCCCGGTCCCGGTCTGGATCGAATCGGGGGTGCTTTCTCCCAGTCATAGAACCAGGCAGGTCCGGAACGGAGATCAGTCGACTCATCTCGGTAACTGGGGAAGACGTGGGCGTGCAGCGCCGGCCCGGAGTTGCCGAGGACCGAAAGCGTGTGGGACATTCCCCGGGACGTGCACCCGTCGAGCCTCCGGACGCCTCGATCGCGTACCTGGTTGTTCGTCAGTTGATCCAGCCCAAGCGACTAGCCTTCAACAACGCTTCCGTTCGACTTCGTACCCCCATCTTGCGATAGATCGCATTGAGTCTTCGGTACATTTCCCGTTCTGAATACCCGGCCGACTCTCCAAGGTCGGCGACGGTGGCGCTTCGGGCTAGTGATTGGAGCCACGTTAACTCCGAGTCCTGAAGAAGAGGTCGTGGTCGATCGCTGGTCTGAGCTGCCATCCGGTATGCGAAGTCGGTCGGGATGATGCTGTTGCACTGTATGGCGGCCTCGAGGGCCAGGGCGATCTCCCGAACACCTGCGTCGCGTGACACTGCTCCCGATGCCCCCGCCATGAGGGACTCTCGAACAGACTCGAAGGCGAATTGGTCGATGAGTGTCACCAACACGCTGTTGGGAGCCAGGGACCTCAACTCAGACACGATCTCGAGATCCGAGGGACTGCGGATGCCCAGCAGCAGAACCGGATTTGGCTGCCCGATGACCCACCTCCGGGGGTTATCCACCGACTCCACCATGTAACCGTTGGCTTCGGTTAGACCCGTCAACCCGATTACGTAGACGGGCGGGGCGTTGAAGACACCGACTCTCTTGGCCATTGCATTCCCCTAGGTGAGGTGCCTCCGGCCCGCCCGGCACGAATCGTACCGATCCGGTCAGGCGGGCGACGCCCTTCGTCAGGACCCTGCCAGACCTGCCGTGATCATGACTCGGGCTGTCGTACGCACCGCGCGATCTTTCCGATATAAGGAGTGTCGAGGTCCGAGCATGATACAGAGGCAGGCCAAAACGATCAGTCAGAGCCTTCAACCTCACCTCGCGGTGAAGCTCTGCCACCCATTTGAACAAAATCCCAAGCCATCCAAGAGGGGAGTGTCATGGCAGACACATCGAAGGGCTCATCGCAGGCGAAGAAGGGTCGTAGGAGAGCGTCGACGAAGAACGCCGAGGAACATGAAGCTGCGGCGGTCTTGGGCCGTGTGAAGAAGGATCCGCTCCTGGACGTGCCCACCCAGCCGTTCCTCCGAGACCAGCTCTACGGCGACACGACCAAGGCAGCCAGTCAAAGTGCTCGGGCACAACGAGGAAAACCCATAGAGGAGATCGCTTCGGATCGGGTGAGGAAGACGGCCCCGGCTCCGTATCCGAAGCTTCCTGAGGAGATAAGGCAGTCGGTCGAGGCCCTCAGCCCGAAGAGGAGAACCCTTCACGGTGCGAAATTCTCGCTTGCCTACTTTCCTCGCCCTCATTTGAGGAGCGATTGTGCCGACCGGTTCTGTTACCTATCCAGCGACCAGTCTCGAGCCTCCACCAAGCTGCCATTCACTCCAAACTCGAAGTCGAGGCTGGAGGCGCTCGGTGCGGCCATGGCGGCACCGGGCCGAGACAGTCCGCTGCCGGACTCAACCCTCGACGCCGGGCTGACCTATGTGGGCCAGTTCGTTGACCACGACATCACCCTCGACGTCTCCTCCTCACTCGAGGTGGAGACTGACGCCACCACGATTCACAACATGAGGAGCCCTTCGCTCGATCTCGACAGTGTGTACGGGCAGGGCCCGGCGATGGATCCCTTCCTGTATGACATGCCCGGCCTCGGGGTGAATCCCACGGCGATAAAGCTCCAAGTCGGAACCAATCTGTCGAGCGGAGACGGTGGCCCGGGTGGCACAGCCGGATTCGGGGGGATGGTCCAGCATTCGGACCGGGACGTCCCCCGGGTAGCCAGCGACACCCATACCGCCATCATCGGCGATCCGCGCAACGACGAAAACTTGATCATCGTCCAGTTCCATCATGCGATGCTGCGCTTTCACAACGCGATGGTCGATGCGTTGCTGTTGAGCGGATTCAGCGGAGACATATTCGTCGAAGCAAAGCGTCGGGTCACTCATCATTATCAATGGGCGGTGGTGAACGACTTCCTGCGACAGGTCTGCGGTGACCAGGCCGTCGACGATGCTCTGTCGGGCGTGGATCCCGAGATCGACAGTCCGTTCTGCATGCCGGTCGAGTTCTCGGTGGCGGCGTACAGGTATGGGCACAGCATGATCCGTGATCACTACTGGCTCAACTTCAACTTCACCATGGCCTCGCTGGCGGAGGTCTTCGCCTTCAACCGGGTTCCCAATCTTCCGGTCCGATCCAACTGGGTGGTCGACCTCAACGCCTTCTTTTCCACCGGCATTCCGGTTCCTGTGTTCAACAAGGCGAGGAAGATCGACACCGGAATCGCCAACGGTTTGACGGCACTACCGGGACTATCTGGCATGCTCGCCGAGTTGGCGATGCGGAACCTGCTGCGCGGCCTGGCCCTGGGGCTTCCAAGCGGACAGGGAATGGCCTCCGAGTTTGGAATCTCGCCACTCACCGAGACACAACTCCTCCAGGGATTGCCGAACGGGGAAGCTGATGTCTTGGACGGGTCCGGCAAGCTCCTCCTGAAGAAGACACCACTGTGGTACTACGTCCTTCGTGAGGCCGCCGTACTGGAGAACGGAGATCGTTTGGGACCGGTAGGCGGACGAATAGTCGCCGAGACCCTCGTCAGGATGCTGAAACGCGACCCGGATTCCTATCTGAACGTGCCTGGAGGGTTCACACCATTCCTCCCTTCCGCCGTTCCGGGAGATTTCACATTCTCGGATCTCCTCATCTTCTCGGGAATGACCCAGCCATAGATCGAGTGGGGGAGAGGGGACGCTCATGGACCTCAATAGCGCTTCTATCAGTGAGCTGACCAGGCTGCCCGGAGTTGGGAAGGTCCTGGCTGCTCGCATTGTCGAGGGCCGGCCCTACCGGCGTCTCGTTGACGTCAGCCGAGTGGAAGGGATCACCGACGATCTCCTCGGCCGTATCCGAGAGGCTGGTGGCGTCGTCCGCAAGCCCGCCGAGAAAGTGGTCGGCATCGGTCAGCGGGGCGGTGTCACAGGTCTTGACAACCCGATCGCTCACGCATTCGACGAGAACGACGCCCTCGTGGCCACGTTCGTGCCGGGCCGCGGGGACATCGATCTCCCCGAGACGTTGCTCGGTAAGACCCTCGCGGTCCATGTCGGTGAGGAAGAGGTTGCCTCCCCGACTGTTGGCAAGCTGGCGCGGGGTGGATTTGTGCGGCGGCGTTTTCTGGTGCCGATCGATCGCGCTCCGCTCGACCTTGGGGATTGGCACATAGACCCGGCGTGGTTCAAGAAGTCCTGCTGTCGGGTGAAGGGCAAAGTGGTGAAGCGGTTCGTGCTACCGGACGGCACCGTCAAAGAAGTGCCACTGTGCCACGCCCGAGTCGAGATCTGCGAAGTCGACCGGTCGCTGCGTTTCCTGGTCGACTCGCTGACGTTCGAGGACGCCACTCGACTCAAGCTCGAGCTCCTCGACCTGGCAACCAACCCCGTCGCCGCCGAGTCACTGGACCGAGAGGTTCTGGGAGTCGACACCGCTCGCAGGCGAGAACTGCTGGCGGTCGAACCAACCACCGAACTTCGAGTCTTGGCCGCGAATCTGACCAAGGCGAAAACCACGACGGCCATCAAGGACGTGCTGATCGCCGGGATCGTCAATCTCCGGATCTGGTGGTGCTGGTTCGACTGGCTGACCTGGAAATACTCGCTTGATTGTGTCAAGACCGTCGTGCTCGACGAAGACGGCAGCTTCGACACCGACATCACGTACTACTGCCACGGTGACCGGCCAGACCTGTACTTCCGGGTCCAGCAGGAATGCGCCGGAGACGGCTGGGAAACCGTCCACGAGCCCGACATCGCCTGCAACACCCATTGGGATTACTGCTGCGGGGATGAGGTCAAGATCGTCGTCACGAGCCCGGATGCCGCCCACGGTCCCATCTCGTGCTCATTCCCGCACGACCCCGAGAAGTCGTCGTCGGTTGGGGAATGGGACTCGCTTCCGGACTCGCAGGTCTTCGTCGTCCACGCCAACCTGCTGGGGTCGGGCAAGGTACTGCTGTTCTCCGGCGGCTCCGAAGCCCAGCTACCGCTCGAGTCACGGGTGTGGGACCCGACGACCGGCGCGGTCACCGGGCAAGCGTTCGCCGACGACCTGTTCTGTGCCCATCAGGTGGCGCTTGCCGACGGAAGGATCCTCGTCATGGGGGGGTCGTTCTACCACGGACCGCACGGCCGGGGGATCAAGGCCACGTACACGTTCGATCCGATCGGCGAGACCTGGACCAAACGCGACGACATGAAATACGGTCGTTGGTACCCGACCGCGGTCACCATGCCCAACGGAGAGGTGCTCACGTTCTCAGGCAGAGACGCAGACGGTGCAGTCGTGCAGCAGGTCGAACGGTTCAACCCGGCCGCCAACACGTGGACGACGCTCCCCGGCTCGGCGAAGAAAGAGCTGGAGATCTACCCGTCGATGCATCTGCTCAAAGACGGGACGGTGTTCTACACCGGCTGCCGCTGGCAGGGTCCTTTTGACCGGGCTTGGCCCAACCCGCCGGACACGGCCGTAATCGACCCTGCCACCAACAAGTGGTCGGATGTGGGGCCGCATGTCATCTCAAACCGGACGGAGGGCACGTCGGTGCTGCTGCCCCCGATTCGGTCCGGTGTTCCGCATGGCGGTCATGAGGAGGGGCCGGAAGAACCGTCCGATCAGCGGGTACTGGTGCTGGGGGGAGAGGGAGCAGTCGCTGCCGATCGGAGCACGGCTGAGATCATCGATATGAACGACTCCGTCCCTGCGTGGCAGAAGATCGCCGATATGCACCATCGGCGGGTCAATCCGAGCGCCGTGATCCTTCCCGATCGGTCCGTGCTGGTCATCGGCGGCGTGAAGAAGTTCAAGTTCGACGCTTCCCCCGATGCCGTGCTGATTCCGGAACTCTTCGACCCGGTGACCAACACGTGGACGGAGATGGCGCCGATGAGCCGGGCCCGGCAGTACCACTCAGTGGCCGTGCTCCTACCCGACGCACGGGTGCTCACCACCGGGACCACGTCCTACTACGGCAACGACTTGTCAATGGAGATCTACAGCCCGCCCTACCTGTTCCGGGGTCCGCAACCGCGTATCACGGGATATCCCGCGGCCGCCGGCCAAGGCGACGAGATCGATGTCGACTCACCGGACGCCTGCCGAGTAGTCGACGCAGTGTTCGTCCGTCCGGTGTCGATGACTCACCACACCGATAGCGACCAGCGCCTGGTGTCACTCGATATCCACGACCGCGGCCACTGCTGGCTCCGCCTTGGCATCCCCGCCAACGCAGCTCTGGTCCCGCCCGGCTATTACCTGCTGTTCCTGATCGACGACTGCGGTGTGCCTTCGGAAGGGAAGTTCGTAAAGGTGGGGTGAACGCAGGGTGGTTGAGAATTCGGTGCGGTGGCGGCTACCAGGGTCGATTTCGCACCCGTCCTACAGCGATAAGTGCAGTCTCAGCGCTTCGTCGACGCGCAGCATCAGCGGCGCCGGCACACAACCGAGCGCTCTCGTCACCCTCTCGACGGAAACGGAACGGACCTGCTCCGCCTGCACCTTGGAATCCCGTTCGAGTCCGCTCTCGTGGGCCGGAACGAAGACTTGGAACGGGTACACTCGACTGACATTGGATGTCATGGGTGCCACCGTGACAACGCCCCTGCCCAGTCGGGCGGCCGTGGAGTTGGCACCATCGTTGCTTACGATGACGGCAGGTCTCTGGCTGGCGGATTCACCAGGCAGCGCCTGGCCAAAGTCGACCAGGCGGATCTCTCCGCGAAGCATCAGGCGAGACCGTCAGATGTGGCCTGGTCCCAGAGTTCCGCATCGCCAGACTCCTCCCACTCGCGCCAGGCGTCGGCATAGGCATCTCCGAGCTTCGACGAGCGGAGCATCCGCACCGCGGTGTGGACCACCGCCGATCGAGACTCGTAACCCTGAGACTGTGCGTAGCTATCGAGGAACTCGACATCCTCCTCAGGAAGGCTTACACTAATCTTCATACTTTGATCATACCAGCGGTAGTAGGCACTGGCTACCACCTTGGTTCAAGCACGCCAGTTGGGAACCAGGTGCGGTTTTAGCTCGACGCCTCGATCAGGGCGACGAACTCAGCAGGGGAGTACAG
>Ga0299913_10004513_pt1 | contig 11691 bp, 14 predicted proteins | sample RVTome_9_FD_201360 | JGI IMG/M metagenome (GOLD analysis project Ga0299913, IMG submission 201360) | Soil microbial communities from uranium-contaminated site in the Upper Colorado River Basin, Wyoming, United States - RVT155D38 (version 2) ... | reverse complement strand
GTGTGGCGCCGGAAGGCGTCGAACGCCTCGCGGACCCCCTGCTCGTCGTACCCCTCGCCGGAACGGCGAAGCTGCTCGACGGTCGGAAGCGCGGTCAGTCCCGCGGCCGAACGCTCTGTGTCACCTGGCGACATCGTCTCTCACGCTTTCTGGGTTCAGGACGGGCCGCGGCGCGGCTCGCAGGAAGTATGCCCGGTTCATCGGCTGTTCAGCGAAAAACGTTACTGCGGACGTTCTACGAGCTTGATTCCGAGCTCGTCGAGCTGTTCCTGCGTCACTTCGGAGGGCGCGCCGCTCATCGGGTCGACCCCGGCCTGGTTCTTCGGGAACGCGATCACGTCGCGCAAGTTGGGCTCGCCGGCGAGCACCATCGTCATCCGGTCGATTCCGAGCGCGATCCCGCCGTGCGGCGGCGCCCCCATCGCGAGCGCGTCGAGCAGGAAGCCGAACTTGACGCGCTGCTCCTCCTCGCCCAGCCCGAGCAGGTCGAAGACCTTCGCCTGCAGCTCCGGCTCGTGGATCCGGAAGCTACCGCCGCCGAGCTCGTTGCCGTTCACGATCAGGTCGTAGGCGTGCGCGAGCGCGTGCTCGGGGTCCTCGTCGAAGCTGTCCTTCCACTCGTCGGTGGGCCGCGTGAACGGGTGGTGTACTGCCGTCCAGCGGCCGGCGTCCTCGTCGCGCTCGAACATCGGGAAGTCGTCGACCCAGAGGAACGTGAACGTTTCCTCGTCGATCAGCCCGAGCTCGCGGCCGAGGTGGCTGCGGAGCGCGCCGAGTACGCGGGAGGTCGCCGGCCACCTGTCGGCGGCGAAGAGCACGGTCGTGGCCGGCTCGCCGCGGAAGAGCGCCAGCTCCTCCTCGGAGAGGAACTTCGCGATCGGCGAGCGCACCTCGCCCTCCTCGTCGTAGACGAGGTAAGCGAGCCCCTTCGCCCCCCACTCCTTCGCGATCTCCTCGAGCTTCGCGAGGTCGCCGCGCGAGAGCTCCTGCGGAACGCGGACGAAGCGGACCGCCTCCGCGCCGGCGAAGACGCCGAACTCGGAGCCGCGCGTCGCCGCCGTCGCGTCCTCGAGCTCGAGGCCGAAGCGGGTGTCCGGCTTGTCGGTGCCGAAGCGCGCGTCGGCCTCGGCGAACGTCATCCGCGGGAACGGCGTCTCGATCTCGATCCCGAGGCACTCGCGCCAGATCCGCGCGTACATGCGCTCCATCACGTCGAAGAGGAATTCCTGGTCGGGGAAGCTCATCTCGACGTCGAGCTGGGTGATCTCCTGGACGCGGTCCGCGCGGAGATCCTCGTCCCGGAAGCAGATCGCGATCTGGTAGTAGCGGTCGAAGCCGGCCACCATCGTCAGCTGCTTCAGGATCTGCGGGCTCTGCGGCAGGGCGTAGAAGCGCCCCGGCTGCAGGCGCGAGGGGACGACGAAGTCGCGCGCGCCCTCGGGCGTCGGCTTGAAGAGAATCGGCGTCTGGATGTCGACGAAGCCGGCGGCCTCCATCTCGCGGCGGATGATCCCGACCATCTGCGCGCGCAGGGTGATGTTCCGCTGCAGCTTCTCCCGGCGGAGGTCGAGCCAGCGGTAGCGCAGGCGCAGCGTCTCGTCGACGTTCTCCTCGTCGAGCTGAAAAGGGAGCGGCGTCGAGCGGCTGACGAGCTCGAGGGCCTCGACCTGGAGCTCGACCTCGCCGGTCGGCATGTTCGGGTTGACGGTCTCGGCGCTGCGGGCGACGAGGGTGCCCTCCGCGCGGAGCACGAACTCGTTCCGGACCTGGTGCGCGAGCTCCGCAGCCTCGGGCGCGAGCTCGGGGTTGATCACGAGCTGCGTGACGCCGCTGCGGTCGCGCAGGTCGATGAAGATCAGGCCGCCGTGGTCGCGGCGGCGCGCCGCCCAGCCGGAGAGCGTGAGCTGCTGCCCGACGAGCTCCCGGGTGGGCTCGCCGCACATGTGGGTGCGCCAGGTCATCGCGACAGTCTGCCGAGAAGCTCTGCGTGGGCGACTGGTTCGTCCTGCTCACCCGTGTGGCGGAGTAGCGCATCTCCGGCCCGCACGATCACGGTCGTGGCGGCGCCGGAGCGGCCGGCCTGCGTCAGCTGGCCCTTCAGCGAGCGGCCGGCGTAGTCGGTGTCGGCGGCGACGCCCGCGTCGCGCAGGCCCTTCAGGAGCGGCGGCACGAGCGCCCGCGGCGCGTCGGGCTCGAGTGCGACGAAGACGTCGACGGCGGGTGGCTCCGCGTCGGCGGCGCCCGCCTCCTCGACCGCGAGCAGCAGCCGCTCGATCCCGGCGCCGAAGCCCACGCCGGGAGTCGGCGGGCCGCCGATCTCCTCGACGAGGTAGTCGTAGCGGCCCCCGCCCGAGATGGTCGAGTTCTCGTTCTCCATCGGCCCGATGAACTCCCACGCCGTCCGCGAGTAGTAGTCGAGACCGCGCACGAGGGTCGGGACGAGCTGGTAGCCGACGCCCGTCGCCTCGAGGTCGGCCCGGACGGCTGCGAAATGCGTACGGCACGCCTCGCAGAGCGAGTCGCCGATCGTGGGCGCGTCCCGGAGCAGCTCGCGCGTCCGCTCGCTCTTGACGTCGAAGACCCGCAGCGGGCTGGTCGCCAGCTTGCCCAGCGCCTCCTCGTCGAGCTCGCCGCGGTGCTCCACGAGCCACGCGGTCAGCCGCTCCACGTAGGCGGGCCGGCACTCCCGGCAGCCGATCGAGTTCAGCTCGAGCCGGTACTCGGTCACTCCGAGCCGGCGCAGGAGCGTGTCGTAGAGCTGGACGATCTCGGCGTCGATCGCGGGATCCGCGCTCCCGATCGCCTCGACCGAGAGCTGCCAGTGCTCGCGGTAGCGACCGCGGCCCGGCGCGCCGTAGCGGTACATCGGCGCGATCGTGTAGAGCTTCTGCGGCTGCGGCTCGCGGTGGAGGCCGTGCTCGACGTAGGCACGCGCGATCGGCGCCGTCCCCTCCGGGCGCAGCGTGAGCGAGCGGTCCGAGCGGTCGCTGAACGTGTACATCTCCTTCTGGACGACGTCCGAGCCCTGGCCGGAGGTGCGCAGGAACAGCTCGGTGTCCTCGAAGACGGGCGTCTGGATCGGCCGGTAGCCGTAGAGCGCCGCCAGCCGCTCCATCTCCTCCGTCACCTTCCGCCAGAGCGGCTGCTCGGACGGGAGGATGTCGTGGGTCCCCCGCGGCCTCTCGATCTTCACGCGCGGAGCTCGGCGAGGAACGGGTTGCGGGCAAGCTCGTCGGCGAGCGTCGTCGCGGGGCCGTGCCCGGAGTAGACGGCGGTCTCCGGCGGGTACGCGTCCGCGAGCGTACGGATCGAGTCGAGCAGCGTCTCCCAGTCCCCGAAGGGCAGGTCGGTGCGGCCGACCGAGCGTTCGAAGAGCACGTCGCCCGAGAAGAGCGCGCCGTCCGCGTGGTAGGAGACGTGCCCGGGCGAATGGCCGGGGACGTGGAGGACGTCGAAGGAGACGCCCGCTGCGTCGACGGTCTCGCCCCCGTCGAGCAGGGTCGCCTCGCCGGTGTAGGCGCGCGTCGGGAAGCCGGGAAAGAAGTCGTCGGGCCGGCGGAAGACGTCCAGCTCTCCCTCGGGGAGCCAGACCGGGGCGCCGGTCCGGTCGGCGAGCTCGGCCAGCGCGCCGAAGTGGTCGAAGTGGCTGTGCGTGAGCAGGATCGCGGCGCACGACGCCCCGATCCGGTCGAGCGCGGCGAGGATCACGTCCGCCTCCGCGCCCGGGTCGATCACCACCGCCTCGGTCGCGGCTGGGGCGATGCGGACGAGGTAGCAATTGGTCCCGATCGGGCCGAGGGACAGCTGATCAACCGCGAGGCCCATGGGCGGATGAGTCTATCCTTGCGTCCCGTGCAGACCTGGAACCTGATGGAGGTCGAGGCGCCGGCAGGCACGCGCGACCCGCTCGTCGTCCACTCCGGCAACGAGGCCCGCGCCGTCCTGATCGTGCTCAACCCGGGCCAGGAGATGGGCGACCACCAGGTGAAGGAAAACGCCTGGGTGACGGTGCTCGAGGGCCGCGTGCGCGTGTCGGCCGGCGGCGAGACGGTCGACGCCGGCCCGGGGACGCTCGTGCGCTTCGACCCCGACGAGCGCCATTCGCTCGCGAGCGACGAGGGCGCCCGGATCCTGCTCCTGCTCGCGCCGTGGCCCGGCGAGGGCCACTACCGCGGCTCGCAGGCCTAGCTTCGGGCGAGAGCACGCTGGCCCATGCGAGTGCCTATGCTCGCGTGATGAACTGCTCCGATACGGTTGCGGCAATCGAGGCGCCGCCCGAGCAGCTCGGCGAGCCGCAGACGGACAGCAGTCCGCCTGATGCGCGACCGCGCGGATCCGGGTGCAGATGACGCTCGCCAGCCTCGAGCGCGCGGAGGTGGCAGCACTCGCTGACAGCTGGCGGGCGGCGCCAGCCTCGCTCGTCGAGCGGGAAGGGATCGGGCTACTCGAGGTAGACGGGGTGACCGCGCTCTCGGTCAAGTCGCTGCCCGAGTCTCGCGTGCATAACCGGGCATACGGGGTCGCGAGCATCGCCGATGTGGAGCGGATCGAGGCGTTCTTCCGGGAGCGTCGCTGCCCGCACGTGCTCTCGACGGCTCCCGGCACGTCGCCCGAGTCCGTCCTCGAGGCTCGCGGCTACACCCGCGGCTACGCCTGGATGAAGTTCGCACGGGACCTCTCGCCGGTGAAGGCCGAAAGCGCCCTGCAGGCTGTCGAGATCGGCGCGGACGCCGGCGGCGTGTTCGGCGAGGTGATCGCGACGGCGTTCGCCATGCCGCCGTGGATGGCCGAGTGGGTCGCCCGGCTGCCGGGGCGGCGCGGCTGGGCCAGCTTTCTCGCGTACGACGACGCGCGGCCGGCCGGCGCCGGAGCCCTGTACGTGGCGGGCGACGTCGGCTGGCTCGGTTTCGGCGCGGTCCTGCCCGAGTGTCGCGGCCGCGGCGGGCAGGTGGCGCTGCTCGCGGCGAGGATCGACGCGGCCCGTGCGCGCGGCTGCACGTTGCTCGCGACCGAGACCGGCGTCCGCGCCGAGGGCGAGGCGTCAGCCTCCTATCGCAACATCCTGCGCGCTGGGTTCGTCGAAGCCGGAGCCCGCGACAACTGGGCGCCGCCCTCGACGACGAGCCGTTGACGATGCCGCGGACGGCTGGGAGACTCTCTGCGTGCATTGCTCGCTCTGGCGCTTCGAGGGGGATCCCGACTACCTCGAGCGGCGCTACCTCGACGTGCTCGCCGCGATCCCGGAGTCGAACCACAAGCTCCATGCGGCGGCGAAGACACCCACCGGGTTCCTGATCTTCGACACCTGCCCGTCGGAGCAGGTCTTCCATGACTTCGTCGACGGGCCGGTACGGGAGCTGTTCGCAGAGCATGGGCTTACGCCCATGAGCGTCGAGGACTATCCCGTGAGCGCCGCCTACGCGCAGGGCACGCGAATCGACGTCGAGTAGGTACCCGCCGCGCGGTGCGGCCGCCTCACCGACCGGGCAGAACGGTCATGCGGGCCTTCGAGCAGGACGAGCCACTCCACGAGACCGAAGACGAGCCAGCCGCGCGTCTCGCGGTCACGCGCCCCCAAGGTTCCGTGCCACGCCCCGCTGTGGCCGCGTCCGCGCGTAGCGCACCGCGTCAGGGGACATTCCGAACGCTGGCCCAGCCGAGGGTCAGCTTGCGAGCCACGCTACGAGGAACGCGAGCATGGTGACCACGAGCAGCAGGATGAACAGTCCTGCGACCGCGCCGAGCAAGACGTAGGCGCTGATCCTCAACACCCTCTCGGGACGTGAGAGTCGCTCGCTGGTAACAGGAGGTGCGTAGCGGTGGATCACCACGCCGCCAGCGACGTTCCCAACGAAAGCCAACCACGCGGGCACACCGGCGACGTAGATGAGGAGTAACACCGTGGCGACCCAGCCTGAGATCAGAAGCACCCTCAGCCTGGCCGTCGTCATAGTCATGCCAAGACCATCGGCTGCTGTCCTCAAGGACGTGAGCCGTCCTGGGCTGATGCTCAGGCGTCATTCCGGAACGCTGGCCCATGCGACGGTCTACGCTCTGGGACGTGGCCCGGAAGAACGCGCGGAGGCGACGAGTGCGGGAGGCTTCTAACCGGGAGCGAATCCTCGCGTTCATCCGCGCCCTGTTTCGCCGTGTGGACGAAGACGAGATGGTCGCCCCTCCGGACGATCCGCCGATAGCCGCCGCCGGTGTGGTTGCAGTACCGCGCGGCCCGCGTCCATCTGCAGGATCTGCGGAAGCAGCTCCCGAAACGGACGACGCGTAAGCGCCACAAGACTGATCCGTCAGGGGACGGTAGTCAGTAGGATCGCGCCGTGCGCGAGCTGCGGCCGGGTCTATGGCATTGGGAGGCACCGCACCCGAAGTGGCGCTCGACCGAGCCGTGGAGCGAGAACGTGTCGTCCTACGCGATCGACGACGGAGAGCGGCTGCTGCTCTTCGACCCGCTCGCCGTGCCGGACGAGCTCGGGGACCTCGCGGCCGACCGCGACACGGCGATCGTGCTCACAGCGCCGTGGCACGAGCGCGACGCGGAGAGCCTGGTCGAGCGGCTCCGCGCGCCGGTCTACACGCCGCTGCCCGACTCCGCGCAGTACCTCATGGACACGTACGGCATCACCGCCGAGCAGGCCGGCGACGGCAGCCCCGACGTCGTGTGGCTGCTCCGCGAGGGGAAGGGCGAGGCGCGCCCGTACTCGGCGGGCGAACGGCTGCCGTTCGGCGCCGACGTGTACCAGGGGCACAAGGCGAACGACACCGTGCTCTGGGTCGAGAGCCAGGGTGCGGTGATCTCCGGCGACACGCTCGTCGACTTCGGCCAGGGCCTCGAGATCAACGAGAGGTGGCTCCGCCCCGGCGTGACGCGCGAGGAGATTGCCGAGGGGCTGCGCCCGCTCCTCGAACTGCCGGTCGAGCACGTGCTCGCGACGCACGGCGGGCCGTTCGACCGGGCCGCCCTCGAGCGCGCACTATCCTCCTCCTAGACATGGCAACACTCGAGAACCGGCCGAACACCGCACTCCTCGTCGTCGACGTGCAGAACGGCGTCGTCGAGGGGGCTCACGAGCGCGACACGGTCGTCGCGAACGTCGGCAGCCTGGTCGAGAAGGCGCGGCAGGAACAGGTCCCCGTCGTCTGGGTGCAGCATGCCGACGAGGGGCTTGCGCGAGGGAGCGACGAGTGGCAGATCGTCCCCGAGCTGACTCCCGGGGAAGCCGAGCCGCTCGTCGAGAAGAGCTACGGCGACTCCTTCGAGGCCACCGACCTCGAGACCGTGCTGTCGGGCCTCGCAGTCGGGCGGCTCGTCGTCGTCGGTGCACAAACAGACGCGTGCATCCGCTCGACACTCCATGGCGCGTTCGTCAGGGGGTACGACGCGACCCTCGTCAGCGACGCCCACACGACGGAGGATCAGACGCCATGGGGAGCGCCGCCGCCGGACCAGGTGATCGCGCACACGAACCTGTACTGGGCCGAGCAGGCTGCGCCGGGGCGGACTGCCGGAACCGTCGAGACCAAGGACGTCGACTTCGGCGGCACCTCCTGAAGCGGGGCGACGCGAGGCGGGTGCGTCAGCGCGGGCCGTACGGCGCGTAGCGGTGGTGGAGGAGGATCGGGTTGCCGGCGGGATCGCGAAGCCCGGCGCCGTGGCAGACGCCCGAGTCCCACATCTCGTTCACCTGCACTCCGGCCGCCTCCAGCTTCGCCTTCGCCTCGGCGACGTTCGGGACGGCGAGCGCGAGCGTGCCCGGCGGCAGCGGCGTGAACTCGTACTCGTGCGTGTGCGGGGTCATCACCGCGAGCGTCACGTTGCCCGCCTCGTACTCGACCCAGTCCTCCGCCGGCGAGCTCGGGTTCCGCTCGAGGCCCAGCACCTCTCCGTAGAAGTGGTTCGCCTCCTCCATGTCCGTCACCGGGACCCGGATGTAGTCGACTCGCTGCACGTCGATCATGAAACGCGTACCTCCTGTGTCGCGTCCACTCGCATCAGGAGAGAGCGCGCTCGAGGGCGTCCCGGTCGGCGGGCTCGCCGTGCGTCGGGAGCACGAGCTCGACGGGCAGCTCGAGCAGAGGGCGCAGCCCCTCGAGGATCTGCTCGGGCGGCACGCCCTTGTTCGCCCAGTCGACGGGGAACTCGAGGCCGTTGCCGCGGTCGATCAGCGTGTCGCCGACGACGAGCGCGCGGCGACTCTCGATCCAGAGCACGAGGTCGTTCGGCTCCATCCCCGGGAACGCCTCGACGCCCACCGGCAGCCGGTCACCCGCGCGGAAGACCTCGCCCTCGACCGGCTCGGGGTCGCCCTCGTCGGGCGGCGGGACGAATACCTGCGCCCCGAGCCGCTCCGCCAGGCTCTCGCCGTCGCGCCTGTGCCACGGGCTGGTCAACACGACCGCCGTCTCGCGCTCGGCGGCGAGCCGCTCGAGCTCCGGCGGCACCTCCAGCGGGTCGAGCAGGAGCAGCCGCTCGCCGTCGTCGATCGCGTAGGACGACACCTCCGGGCCCCACTCCTGGCCTTCCTGCCAGTCCGGATGGCGCGCCGTCCAGTGCCATAGTCCCGTCTCCAACGCTCGCACGATGCCATCCTAGACCCATGGCCGAGCGCGTCCTCACGCTGCGCGAGCTCAACCGCGCGACGCTCGCGCGCCAGCTTCTGCTGGCGCGGAAGCGGCTCCCGCCGACGGCGGTGCTCGAGCGGCTGGTAGGGCTGCAGGCGCAGTGGCCGCCGGCTCCGTACGTGGGCATCTGGACGCGCACGACGAGCTTCCGGCGCGAGGCGCTCGAGCGCGAGCTCGCGAGCGCCGCCGTCGTCAAGGCCACTGTGATGCGGCAGACGCTGCACCTCGTCACGCGCCGCGACTACGGGCTGCTCCGCGCGGCGCTGAGCGAGACGAACTTCCCGGATCGGACGTCGACCGCGGAGCGGCTCGCGCCCTCGGTGCGCTCGCTCGCCGCGGACGGCCCCGTCACGACGGCGGAGGCGCTGGCGCAGCTCGAGCGGGAGCACGGGCTCACGGGCATCGAGGCGCGCCGCGCTTGGCGGGGCGCACGGGTGCGGGCGCACGTGCTGCACCACCACGAGACGGCGCTCTGGCACGGGCGTCCCGAGGGTCGCTTCGTCGCGGTCGAGGAGCCGGAGGCGCACGACCCGACCGAGGCGCGCGCCGAGATCCTCCGCCGCTACCTCGCCGCGTTCGGGCCCGCGTCGCGCCGCGACATCGTCGCGTGGAGCATGATGCACGTGCCCGAGATCCAGCGGGCGCTCGACCGGCTCGAGCCGCTGCGCCGCTTCCGCGACGAGCACGGCCGCGAGCTCCTCGACGTCCCCGGCGCGCCGCTACCGGACGCCGAGACCCCCGCGCCCGTTCGCTTCCTGCCGAAGTGGGACAACGTGCTGCTCGCGTTCGCCGACCGGACGCGCATCCTCCCGGAGCCGTACCGGAGGACGGTCATCCGCATGAACGGCGACGTCGCGCAGACGTTCCTCGTCGACGGGCTCGTCGCGGGCAGCTGGCGCGCCGAGAACGGACGGGTCCTGCTCGAGCAGTTCGCGGCGCTGTCCCCCTCGGTACGACGCGAGCTCGAGGACGAGGCGGGACGCCTGGAGGCGTTCCTCGCCGCCTGAATAGACTGGGCCTGTGAATCCGGTCCTCCGCGTCGTGCTGCAAGTCCTCGGGGTCGGCGTGCTCGTCGCCGGCGGGCTCGCCGTTGCGCTCGCGGCGCTGATCGCGGCGATCATGATCGGGCCGCTGCTGTTCTGGCTCGCCTGGAACGTGCTCGATTTCGCAGGCGCAGTGGGACTCCCGGAGCTGGGTTTCTGGGGCATCGTGCTCGCGACGCTGTTCCTCGTCGTCGCGTGGTTCGGCAAGCTGGTGATCGCGGGAATCGTCTTCCTCGTCGATCCTGCGTGGTTCGACGGTGCCGCCGAAGTGCGCTGGCCCGAGCCGACGTTCCGGAACTTCGTCGCGGTCGCGCTGCTCGCCCTGCTCGCGTCGCGACCGCACGCGCATGCGCACCAGCGCACCCGCCGAAGCGGACGCTGACCCTCGTCGTGGTTCCCGAAGCGCCGCTCCGAGAGACCGAGCACCTGAGTCCGAGCCGTCGAGATACCGCGACGGCCGGCGCTCCTGACCGATAGCGATCAGCGCCAGCACCCTTCCCAAGTTCCGGACAGGCGTCGCAGACAAAGTTTTGGTCGACAAGACCCGAACTACCTGTTACGGTAAGAGTCGTGGCGACCAAAACTAGAAACGCGAGCGTCCCGGCGGGCTACGACCCGTCCCAGTTCCCGGCCTTCGCGGTCACGGTGGACGTGGTGATCCTGACCATGTCCGAGGGGCTGCTCCACGTGCTGCTCGTCTGTCGCGGCGAGGCGCCGTTCGAGGGGATGTGGGCGATCCCGGGTGGCTTCAAGCGTCCCACCGAGACGCTGGACGAGGCGGCGAAACGGGAGCTCCGCGAGGAGACAGGCGTCGAGGCCGCGACGCTGCTGACCCAGTTCGGCGCCTACGGCGATCCCGAGCGCGATCCGCGCTTGAACGTCGTGACGGTCGCCTACCTCGCAGTGGTCCGGGACATCGGGGCAGTCGTGGCGGGCTCAGATGCAGCAGCAGCCGCCCTGATCCCGGTGTCCGACGTGCTGAGCGGCAAGGTCGACCTGGCGTTCGACCACCTGCGGATCGTGGGCGACGCGATCGAGCGCGCCCGCGTCGAGCTCGAGGTCTCGGGCGTCGCGACGGCCTTCGTCGGAGCGACGTTCACCCTGGCCGAGCTGCGAGCCGTGTACGAGGCCATCTGGGGCGTGCAGCTCGACGCCGCGAACTTTCGCCGCAGCATCGTCGCCGAGGACGGCTGGGTGATCCCGACCGGGCGCCGCGCCCGCCCCGGTCCGGCCGGCGGCAGGCCGGCAGAGCTCTATCGAGCGGGGCGCGCGTGGAACCACGGCGGTCCGATTCATCGTCTCCAGCGAACCGAGAGGAACTGAACGCATGAGAGCAGTCGTCCACGACAGATACGGACCACCGGACGTCCTCCGGCTGGAGGACGTCGAGCGGCCCGCGCCCGACGAGGATCAGGTCCTCGTCAGGATCCACGCCACGACGGTCACGCGGTCCGACTGCGGGTTCCGGGCGGCCGACCCGTTCTTCTCCCGCCTCTTCACGGGTCTTCGCCGACCGAGGAGGCGAACGCCGGGCATGGAGCTGGCCGGAGTGGTCGAGGCAGTCGGCGCGGACGTCACCGAGTTCGAGGTCGGCGACGAGGTCTTCGGCCTCAGAAGCGGCGCCCAGGCGGAGTACGTCTGCGTCCGGGAGAGCGGCGCGGTGGCACACAAGCCCGCCGGCATCAGCTTCGAAGAGGCCGCGGCCGTGTGCGACGGCGGGAGCATCGCACTGGCGTGCCTGAGAAAGGCAGGCCTGCTCAAGGGCCGGAGCATCCTCGTCCACGGCGCGTCCGGGTCGATCGGAACGGCCGCGGTGCAGCTTGCCAGGCACTTCGGGGCCTACGTCACCGCCGTCTGCGACACCAGGAACGTCGAGCTCGTGCGGTCACTCGGAGCCGACGAGGTCGTCGACTACCTGCAGGAGGACTTCACGAGGAACGGCAAGACCTACGACGTCGTCTTCGACGCGGTCGGCAAGCACTCGTTCAGGCGCTGCCGGCGCTCGCTGAAGCCG
>Ga0299913_10004512_pt1 | contig 11691 bp, 11 predicted proteins | sample RVTome_9_FD_201360 | JGI IMG/M metagenome (GOLD analysis project Ga0299913, IMG submission 201360) | Soil microbial communities from uranium-contaminated site in the Upper Colorado River Basin, Wyoming, United States - RVT155D38 (version 2) ... | reverse complement strand
CGGCTCACGACGCCGTCGGGACGTCTCGACAGGATCCACCTGCGATTGGTCGTCACAGAATGAGCTTACGTTCCATGAACCGGATCGCGAGCCGCCAGGACACGAGCGCGAACGCGATCAGGAACACAAGGTGTCCCACGTCCGCCCAGCCCTCGAACCCGAACACGGCGTGCCGGACGAGCTCGACGCAGTGGTACAGCGGGTTGATGTTGCCGGCGACCTGTGCCCACGTCGGCAGCGCGTCGAGCGGGAAGAACGTGCCCGCCACGAGGAACATCGGCGTCAGCAGGCCGCTCTGCCAGTACGAGAAGCTCTCGATCGCCTTCGACTTGGCCGCGATGAAGATGCCGAAGCACGCCCACCCGAGCCCCGCGAGCGCCGCGAGCAGCGGCACGAGCAGCATCCCCCAGCTCGGATCGAGCCCGAAGACGACCGCCACCAGCATCGGCACGCAGCCGTAGGTCCCGGTGCGAGCCGCGATCCACAGCGCTTCAGCGGTCACCAGCTCCTCGGTGTCGACAGGCGCAGCGAGGATCGCGTCGTAGGTGTGCTGGAACTCGTACTTGACGAAGGTCGAGTACATCGCCGGGAACGCGCCCGAGAACAGCACGGTCGTCGCGACGATCCCCGTGCCGACGAAGTCGATGTAGTCGTAGCCCGCAACCGTGCTGACGAGCGAGCCGAAGCCGAAGCCGAACGCGAGCAGGTAGATCGTCGGATCGACAGTCGATGAGAACGTCGACGAGCGCCAGAACGACGAGTAGTTGACGATCTCGCGCACGATCACGCCCTGGAGCGCGGCGCGCTCGAGCCGGCCGAGCCGGGGCTGTGCCGCCGTGAGTGCCATCAGGTGATCTCCTCGCCCGTCAGGAGGACGAAGACGTCCTCGAGGTTGGTCACGCGGCGCTCGCCCTCGAGCGCGGGGTCACCGCCGTTCGCGTGCAGGATCGAGACGGACGTGCCGGTGCGGCGCGTGCGCCAGCCGCGCGAGCGCGCGACCCCCTCGACCTCGGTGAGGCGGGCCGGCGGGCCGTAGACCTCGATCGCCTCAGGGCCGGCGTGCTCGGCGATCAGCTCGCTCGGCGCGCCCACCGCCACAGCCTTGCCGTGCGACATGATCGTGACCTCGTCGCAGAGGCGTTCGGCCTCCTCGATGTAGTGCGTGCTCATCAGGATCGAGACGCCCTCCGAGCGCAGCCGGTCGATCAGCGCCCACAGCTCCTGGCGCACCTGCGGGTCGAGGCCGACCGTCGGCTCGTCGAGCAGGACCAAGCGCGGCTGGTGCAGCAGCGCGCGCGTGATCAGGAGGCGCCGGCGCATGCCGCCGCTCAGCTGGTCGACCTTGGCGTCGCGCCGACTGGTGAGGTTCGCCATCTCGAGCGCCCGCTCGATCGCCTGCTTGCGCTCCGCCTTCGGCACCCGGTACAGGTGCGCGAACACGAGCAGGTTCTGCTCGACCGTGAGCGAGACGTCGAGGTTGTCGAGCTGGGGCACCACGCCCATGACCGCGCGCGCCTGCTTCGAGTCGTCCGGCAAGCGGTAGCCGAGCACCTCGAGCTCGCCCTCGTTCGCGATCACCTGTGCGGTCAGCGCCTTCATCGTCGTCGACTTCCCGGCCCCGTTTGGACCGAGCAGGCCGACGCAGCTCCCAAGCAGCACGTCGAGGTCGAGGCCGTCCACGGCGGTGATCGGGCCGAAACGCTTGACCAGCCCGCGAAGCCGAATCGCGGAATCCATGGCCCCGATTATGCGGCTTCGGAGTACGCGGGCTCGGCCGTGGCGAGCTCGACCTCGTCGGCCTGCGCGTCCGGCCTCAGCACGGTGATCGCCACGACGATCGCAGCGACGACGAGCCCCGCGCCGATCCAGAACGCCAGGTGGTAGCCGCTCGTGAGCGCTTGCGCGGTGGCCTCGCCGTCCGCGATCAGGTCGTCGCTGTGTGACGCGGAGAGCGTCGCGAGCACCGCGAGCCCGAGCGCCGCCCCCACCTGAGCGGTCGTGTTGACCAGGCCGGATGCGAGGCCCGCCTCGTGGCGCTCGACGCCGGACATCGCGAGGCTCATCAGGGCGGGGAACGCCATGCCCGCGCCGAGTCCGAGCAGGAGCATCACGGGCAGGACGTGCTCGACCCAGCTGCCGCCCACCGGTGCACGCGTGAAGAGCGCCAGCGAGCACATGATCAGGACGAGTCCCGGGATCAGCGTGCGGCGGGCGCCGAAGCGGGTGACCAGGCGGTCGGAGTAGCGCGCGGACATAACGCCCATCGCGATCGTGGCCGGCAGGAACGCGAAGCCGATCTCGAGCGCGTCGTAGCCGAGGATCCGCTCCAGGTAGAGCGTCCCCAGGAAGAACGTCGCGAACATCCCCGAGATGCTGAGCGCCTGGATCACGTTCGCGCCCGTGATGCTGCGCGAGCGGAAGATGCCGAGCGGGATGAGCGGGTTGCGGGCGGTCGCCTCACGCGCGATGAACGCCGCGAGGAGAGCGAGCGCGACCGCGCTGAGCAGCAGCGTCTGGGGGTCTCCCCAGCCGTTCTCGGCCGCAGGCTTGACGATCGTGTAGACGCCGAGCATCAGTGAGCTGGTGATCAGGACCGCGCCCGGCACGTCCGTGCCGCCACCGAACCCGATTCCCTCGTCGCGCTCGATCAGGCGAACGGCGAACAGCGCCGTGACGATCGCGATCGGCACGTTGATGAAGAAGATCCAGTGCCAGTTGATCGCCTCGGTCAGGACGCCGCCGGCGAGCAGCCCGACCGAGCCGCCGCCCGACGCGACGAACGCGTAGATGCCGATCGCCTTCGCCTGCTCCCGCGGCTCCGGGAACATCGTGACGATCATCCCGAGGATCACGGCCGACGTCATCGCGCCGCCGACCCCCTGGACGAAGCGCGCGATCACGAGCGCCTCCTGGCTCTGAGCCAGCCCGCACAGCAGCGAGGCGATCGTGAACAGCAGCAGGCCGGCCAGGAAGACGTCGCGCCGCCCGAGGAGGTCGCCGAAGCGCCCCGCGAGCAGCAGTAGGCCGCCGAACGCGATCAGGTACGCGTTGACCGTCCAGGCAAGGCTCGAGTTGGAGAAGCCGAGGTCGTCCTGGATGTAGGGCAGGGCGACGTTCACGACGGTCATGTCGAGGACGATCATCAGCATGCCCGTGCAGAGCACGTAGAGGGCTAGCCAGCGGCTTCGGTCGTTCTGAGCGGCCATGCGAGTAGGACGGAGTCCGTCCCCGAAATTAATCGGTCGGGCGGTTGCGCTCGGTGAGCGCGATCACGAATGGCGCGTGGGCGGTCGGCCTGGCGCGAAAACGCGGGACCGATCCGCGCTATCCCCTGTATTTGGGGGGAAAGCGCGGAGGCATGGTTACGCGCGATCGGTAAGGCGTCGCTCTAGTGGCAGCATCCCGCGCCGCCCTCGGGGGTGGCCTCTTACGCGGCAGCCGCCGCGGCCTCCGGATCACTTGCACCCTTGGACAGGTTGCAGGAGGGGCAGCAGACCTGCCCGTTCTCAACCGTGGTCGTGCCGCCCTTGGACCAGGCGATCTTGTGGTCGGCGTGCCAGTTGTCCCAGTCGCACTCCTGCCCCTCGCAGTGCGTCCGCACCTGGCAGGATTTGCCGTCCCGGATCCAGATCACCTTCCGCTGCGCATCGGTGAACGCCCGCTGCGGATCGAGCGGCCTGAGGTCAGGCACCGTCCGGTGGAGGTCTTCCAAGAGCATCTCCATGCGGAAGCGCTACGGCGCCCGGTTCCGGTTCTTGTCCCGACGCGAGGTGTACGTCGAAGATCTGCGGCGCTACCGCCACTTTGGTGGCGTAGTTCGGAAGCCTGCCCCCGGGAGGGGCGTCGCCTCGAGTGTCGCCTTAGCGCCCTATACAGAGCCGCAGGAGACACTCGGCGAACGGTGCCGCTTCCGATCTGAGTTGGCGCGCTGGCGCGCTCGTGCTACCGGATCTGGTCGTAGACCTGGAACATCGGCATGTACATCGCGATGATGATGAAGCCGACGATTCCGCCCACGATCACGATCATCACGGGCTCGAGGATCGACGTCAGGGCCTTGACGGATGCCTCGACCTCGGACTCGTAGAAGTCCGCGATCTTGCTCATCATCGCGTCGAGGGCGCCGGTCTCCTCGCCCACGCCGATCATCTGCGTGACCATGGTCGGGAAGACGGGCGCGGCGCGCATCGGCGTCGAGATCGTCCCTCCCTTGGTGACCGAGGCGCGCACGTCCTTCATCGCCTTCTCGACCACCTTGTTGCCCGCGGTCTTGCCGACGATCTCGATCGCCTCGAGCATCGGGACGCCCGCCGCGACGAGCGCCGAGAACGTCCGCGAGAAGCGCGCGATGCAGACCTTCTGCACGATGCTGCCGATCTTCCACGGGATCTTGAGCTTGAACCTGTCCCACTGCATCTGGCCCGCATCGGTCGCCTTCCACTTCTTGAAGCCGAAGATGGCGCCCCAGGCGAGCGCGATGGCCATGTACCACTTGCCCGTGATGAAGTCTGAGAGCGCGACCGTGAACTTGGTGATCGCGGGGAGCTCGCCGCCGAAGTCCTCGAACACGCCGGCGAAGACGGGGACGAGGAACGCGACCAGTGCGATGAGCACGATCATCGCGAAGCCGCCGATCAGCGACGGGTAGACCATCGCCGACTTGACCTGGCGCCTGAGCTCCTCGTCCTTCTCGAGCTGGTCTGCGATGCGCCGGAGGGTGTTCTCCAGGATGCCGCCGGTCTCACCGGCGGCGACCATCGCCACGTAGAGGTCGTTGAAGGTCTCCGGGTGCTTTGACAGCGCGTCGGAGAGCGAGATACCCGCCTCGACGTCCTTCCGGACGAGGACGAGCGTGTCGCGCAGCTTGTCGGACTCGGCCTGGTCCTCGAGCACGTACAGCGCGCGCAACAGCGACATGCCCGACGACACCATCGTCGAGAGCTGGCGCGACATGATGCACAGCTCGCCCGCCTTGACCTTCTTGAAGCGCGCCAGCAGGTCGCCCGCGCTCTTCGGGATCCGCTCCTCGATGTCGAGGACGATCAGGCCCTTCGCGCGCAGGCTCGAAGCTACGGTCTGCTTGTCGTCCCCGTCGATCTCACCCTTGGTGGGAGCGCCCTGGAGGTCGAGCGCCTTGTAGGCGAATGTCGCCATCGTTCTGCCTTAGGTCACGCCGCCTGGACGTGCCCGAGGAGCCGGCGCAGCTCCTCCGGGGTCGAAGAGCGCTGCTCGGCGAGCTCGCGGCTGATCTTGCCGCGGCGGACGAGGTCGGCCAGCGCCGTGTCCATCGTCTGCATGCCGTGTGCGCTGCCAGTCTGGAGCGCCGAGTAGATCTGGTGCGTCTTGCCCTCGCGGATCAGGTTCCTGATCGCCGGCGTCGGCACGAGGATCTCGGCGGCGCAGACCCGTCCGCGGCCGTCCGCGGTCGGAAGCAGCTGCTGGGTGACGATGCCCTGGAGGGCGATCGAGAGCTGCATCCGGACCTGGTGCTGCTGCTCCGGCGGGAAGACGTCGACGATGCGGTCAACTGTCTGCGCCGTGTCCTGGGTGTGGAGCGTGGCGAAAACGAGGTGGCCGGTCTCGGCAGCGGTCAGCGCGGTCTCGATCGTCTCGAGGTCGCGCATCTCGCCGACGAGGATCACGTCGGGGTCCTGGCGGAGCGCCGCCTTCAGCGCCATCGCGAAACTCTGGGCGTCGCCGCCGATCTCGCGCTGGTTGACGATGCACGAGCGGTGCGGGTGGAGGAACTCGATCGGATCCTCGACCGTCATGATGTGCTCGTGACGGGTCCGGTTGATCCGGTCCATCATCGCCGCCAGCGTCGTCGACTTGCCCGAGCCGGTCGGGCCGGTGACGAGCACGAAGCCGCGCGGCTTGGTGGTGAAGTCCTCGAGGACCGGCGGCAGGCCGAGCTGCTCGAGCTGCGGCATCTCGCTGGGGATGAGACGGAAGGCTGCGCCGATCGCCGCACGCTGGAAGTACGCGTTGACGCGGAAGCGGGCGCGACCGGGAATCGAGTACGAGAGGTCGATCTGCCACTCGTTCTCGAGCTTCTTCCGCTGGTCGTTCGTGAGGATCGAGTAGACGATCTCGCGCGTGTCCTGCGGGTTGAGGGCCGGGAAGTCGAGCGGGGACAGGTGGCCGCGTTCGCGGACCATGGGTGGGACGCCTGCCGTGATGTGGAGGTCGGACGCGCCGCGCTCCATCACCTCGATCAGGACATCGGCGAAGTCGAAGTTCATAGAGGGCTTCTCGGCTTCCTTGCGTTAGTGGCTTAGCTTGGAACGTTGCTTCTGGACGACGTTGCCCGCTATGCGACGCGGGCGATTTCGGCGATCGACGTAAGGCCCTGCTTGACCTTGTCGAGGCCGTCGATCCGCAGCGGCTTCATCCCCTGCTGGATCGCGGTGTCCCGGATGACGTCGGCGGACGTGCGCTCGATCGTCATGGCACGGATCTCCTCAGAGAGCGTCATGACCTCGTACACGCCGATCCGGCCCTTGTAGCCGGAGTGGTTGCAGCGCGGGCATCCGCCCGGCTCATACGCCTCGACGTCGAGGTCGCCGGGGAATCCGGCCGCCGCGAGCGACGCCTGGGAGAGGACGGTGCGCTTCTTGCAGTGCGTGCAGAGCTTGCGCGCAAGCCGCTGGGCGGCGATGCAATCGACCGCCGACGCAGTCAGGAACGGCTCGATCCCCATCTCGGTGAGGCGCGTGATCGCCGACGGAGCGTCGTTCGTATGGAGCGTCGAGAGGACGAGGTGTCCGGTGAGCGCGGATTCCACCGCGATCCGGGCGGTCTCGCCGTCGCGGATCTCCCCGACCATGATGATGTCGGGGTCGGCGCGAAGCATCGAGCGCAGGCCCTGGGCGAAGCCGAGGCCCGCCTTCAGGTTGACCTGGATCTGGTTGATCCCGGGGAGCTGGTACTCGACCGGGTCCTCGATCGTGAGGATGTTCTTCTCCGGCGAGTTGATCGTGTTCAGCGCCGCGTAGAGCGTCGTCGACTTACCGGAGCCGGTCGGTCCCGTCACGAGGATCGCGCCGTAGGACTGCCGGATGGCGAAATCGAAGCGTGTCTGCGAGTCGCCCGAGATGCCCAGCGTGTCCATCGAGAGGAGGACCTGCTCCTTGTCGAGCAGGCGCATGACGATCCCCTCGCCCCAGACACCGGGGATCGTGACGACGCGGATGTCGACCGCGTGCCCCTCGACGCGCAGCGACACGCGGCCGTCCTGCGGCAGCCGGCGTTCGGCGATGTCGAGGTCGGACATGATCTTGATGCGCGAGACGACGCCCGCGTTCATCCGCTTCGGAATCTGGGTCGTCTCCCTGAGGACGCCGTCGATGCGGTAGCGCACGCGCATGTCGCGCGACTCCATCGGCTCGAAGTGCACGTCGGACGCGCCCTCCTCCACGGCCTGCGCTATCAGCGAGTTGACGAGCTTGATGACGGGTGCGTCGTCGGCGGACTCGCGGATCTCGGTCAGCGCCGCGAGCTCGTCCTCGTCCGAGACGTCGTCGATCGCCTCGGCGACCGCGTCGTCGAGGCGGCTCATGCGCGCGATCACGGTGGCGAGGTCGTCCGGCGCCGCGACCACGCGCATGATCGGGTGCCCGGTCATCAGCTTCAGGTCGTCGAGCGCGAGCACGTTCGACGGATCCGCCATCGCCACCATCAGGCGCTTGCCGGACTCGTCGAAGCCGATCGGCGCGGCGTTGTAGCGCTTCGCGGCCTGCGCGCTCACGAGGTTCAGCGCGCCGGGATCGGTCTTGTAGGTCGAGAGATCGACGAAATCGAGCCCGAACCGCTCCGCGATCGCACGCGCGAGCTGCTCCGAGTTCAGGTCACCGGCGTCGACGAGGATTTCCTCCGGCGTCCGCGCGGCGGACTTCGCCTCGTCGACCGCCGCCTGGACCCGCTCCGCCGGGACGAAGCCGAGCTCGACGACCACGTCGGAGATGAACCGCGCGCCGCCGCCGCGTCGCGTCGGTGGAATCAGGCCCGTGTAGCCGTCTTCGGCCGGGGTCGTCTCGCGCGCGACCGCCTCGTTCACAGCGCCGGGAGCAGGAACCGGACGCAGGTGTGCCCGGTCCTCGCTCACGGAAGCTGGTCCTTGACGCGCTGCAGCAGGTACTGCGACTCGACGTAGCCCTCGACCGGGGGCACGGCCCGCAGGTCGGGCCGCACGATCACGATCGACGGGGCCTGCGTCACGCCGAGGTCGGCGACGATGCCCGCGTAGCGGCCGAGCTTCGAGATGTCGGCGCGGAAGGTGCGCACGCCGTTGCCGAGCTGGGACACCGCCGCGAGATTCCGCGCGGTCGCCTTGTCGTCGGCACCGCCCTGCTCCGTGAAGAGGACCACGACCACCTTCCTGTCGGCGAGCGCACCAGAGACCGCGCGCGGGACGTCCTCGACCCGGGGCGCCGGCTCAGGCTCGGGCGTGGCGTCCTTCTCGGGCGCGCTTGAGGATCCGCCCGTGACACCCTGCGTCGCGATATCGGGCAGGGGAAGATCGGCAGCCGTCTGGGTGCCGATCGTGCGCATCGCCGTGAAGCTGATCAGCGAGAGCAACGCTCCCGCTATGGCAAGGAGGGTGGGGCGTGGCAGTGCCATCCCCGTGGCTATCGGGCGGGGGTGGCCTTTTGTTTAGGTGCGACTGGACGCTCTGGCCGCCCTGCGCATGACGTCGACCGGCGGCTCGCGGCCGGTCCAATGCTCGAACGACAGCGCCCCCTGCCTGATGAGCACTTCGAGCCCCTCCACGACCTCGACCCCGCCCGCCGCCGCCCACGCCGCAAAGGGCGTCTCGTGATCGCCGTAGACGAGCTCCACGGCCAGCTCGGGCGGGTCGAGCGCGGCCAGCGGCAGCTCTTCGATCGAATCGCCCGGCCGGAGCCCGACCGACGTCGCGTTGACCACGAGCTCGGCGGGGTCCGGGACCTCGACGGCCGCCACCCCCAGCTCGCGCGCGAGCGCCCGCGCGCGCTCCGCGGTCCTGTTCCAGACGGTCACGTCGGCGCCCGCCTGGCGCAGCGCCCAGGCCGCCGCCCGTCCCGCGCCCCCCGCGCCCAGGACGAGCGCCCTCATCCCCTGCGGTGTAACAGGCAGCGCGGCGAGGAGCCCGGCGGCGTCGGTGTTGTCGGCGTGGATGGCGCCGTCGCCGAAGGTGAGCGTGTTCGCGGCGCCGATCGTGCGCGCCGCGTCACCGACGTGATCGGCGAGCGCGAGCGCCGCCTCCTTGTGCGGGATCGTCACGTTCGCTCCGCGATAGCCGGAGGCCGGCAGCGCGCGCACGGTCTCGGCGAACAGATCAGCGGCGACCGGCAGCTTCACGTACCGCCACTCGAGGCCAAGCGCCTCGAACGCCGCGTTGTGGATCGCGGGCGAGCGGCTGTGCCCGACCGGATCGCCGAGGACGCCGGTGAGGGTCAGCACTCGGTCGGCGACTGTCCGCCCTGCGCTTCGCGTTCAGCCTCGTAGCGGGCGACGTTCTGCTGGTGTTCGGCATCGGTCGCGGCGAACGCGTGCTCGCCCTCGCCGCAGGGCTTGACCACGAAGAAGAGGTAGTCCGTGTCGGCAGGGTTCGCGGCCGCGCGGATCGACTCGAGCCCGGGGCTGCCGATCGGCCCAGGCGGCAGGTTCGCGAACTTGCGCGTGTTGTACGGCGAGTCCGACGCGAGCTCCGACACCTTCAGCGGCTCGGTCCAGTTGTTCAGCGCGAACCGGAGCGTCGCATCGATCCCAAGCGGCATCCCCGCCCGCAGGCGGTTGTAGATCACGGACGCGATCAGCGGGCGGTCCTCGGAGACGCCGGCCTCGCGCTCGACCATCGACGCGATGATCAGCACGTCGTAGGGGGTCAGGTTCTTACGCTCCGCCTCGCGCAGGTCGACCGTCGCAAACTGCTCCTTGAACGCTGCGATCTGCCTGCTGACGAGATCCTCGACCCCCGCGCCACGCTTCAGCTCGTAGGTCGCCGGGAAGAGAAAGCCCTCGAGATCCGCCGCGGCGCCGGCCCTGTAGCGGCGTAGGTCGAGATCGGGCGACCGGACGGTCGCCCGCTCGTAGCTGCCCGTCAAGCCCGCCTCGTCGACGACCGGGGCGATCTCGGCACGCGATCGGCCCTCGGGGATCGTGATCGTGACGATGTCCTTCGGCGGACCTTCCGACAGCGCATCGATCGCGGCGCTGTAGCTCATGTCGCGCTTCAGCGGGTAGCTACCCGGCTTGAGGTCGCCACGGCTGCCCCCCAGTGTGACTCGCGCACGGAAGAAGAACGCGCTCGCGATCACGTCGTTCTCCTCGAGGATGTCGCCGATCTGGCTGACGCTCGCGCCGGTCGGGACCTGCACGCGCACCTCGCCCTCGCCGTCGCCCTCGAACGGCTGGAAGAGGGAGACGAGGAACCACGCGACCACTAGCGCAAGCACGACACCCACGCCGGCCGCGACTCGGAACAGCGTCGAGCGCGCAGCGCGCGGTGCCGACGGCGGTGCAGGGGGCTGCTCGGCGGACTCCTCGCGCTTGCGGCGAGCGCGCAGCGCGACTCGGGCGGCGGCCGCCCGATCAGCGACGCGGTCGCGCGCCGTCCGGCGCGGTCCCGCGCGTTCCGGTTGTGCCGCGGGCTCGGATTCCGGTCGCGGCGGCGGCACGGGCTGCGGCGGCTCCCCCCGACGGGCCGCACGGCGCGCCTCGCGCTCGAGCCGCGCCCGCTCGCGTTCATCGGCGGTGCGCTGCCTTTCCTCCTCGCGGCTCATCCAGCGCGCGCCATCAGGAATGCCTCGAGCAGGTGGGCCGCCGCGCGCGAGTCGGCCTCCGCGACCCCACCGGATCGCTCGGCCTGACGGGTGGTCAGCCGCTCGTCGTGCATCACAACAGGCACCTCGACACGCGCGGCGAGCCGTTCGGCGAAGCCACGGGTCCAGCGGGCCTGGTCGCCCTCCTCCCCGCGCATCGTGAGCGGCAGGCCGACGACGATCTGCTCGATCTCGCGCTCTCTCACGAGGCGCGCGAGGGTATCGAGTCCCCGTCTGGTGTCCGGTTGCGGCACGGCGGCAAGCGGCGTCACGACGGTACCGGTCGGATCGCACACCGCGCAGCCGCAGCGGGCCTCGCCCGCGTCCAGCGCGAGTATCCGCATCAGGCGAGCTGCTTCTCGATCGCGACGCGCGCCGCGGCGAGCGCCTCGGGCAGCTTGTCCGGGTCCTTGCCGCCGGCTTGCGCGAGCGTGGGCCGTCCCCCACCTCCGCCGCCTGCGATCTCGGCGGCGACGCGTATGACGTCGCCCGCGTTCAGGCCGCGCTCGACGACCGACGGCGCGAAGTTCGCCACCAGATGGACGCGCCCGTCGGCCGCCGCCCCGAGTACGACCGCGCTGTCCCCGAGCTTCTGGCGCAGCTGGTCCGAGAGCGCGAGCAGCGCCTTCGGCTCGCCCGCATCGGCAATCTCGGTCAGCACGCGCACGCCGGCGACCTCATCGGCCCGTCCGGCCAGCGCCTCGGCCTGTTCGGGATCGGCCCCGGCGCGCCTCGGGCCCTTGGTCGCCTCCTTCAGCGACGCCTGCATCCTGCGGACAGCGTTCACGACCTCGTGCTCGGGCACGCGCAGGATCTCGGCCAGCTCGCGCATCTCCTCGGTTCGCCGCCGGAACTCCGCGATCCCGCCGGCGGCCGTCAGGGCCTCAAT
>Ga0299913_10004511_pt1 | contig 11695 bp, 12 predicted proteins | sample RVTome_9_FD_201360 | JGI IMG/M metagenome (GOLD analysis project Ga0299913, IMG submission 201360) | Soil microbial communities from uranium-contaminated site in the Upper Colorado River Basin, Wyoming, United States - RVT155D38 (version 2) ... | reverse complement strand
GCCGCGCAGGTTGCGCTCGACGTCGTAGTTGAGCGCCTTCAGCGGCGAGACGTAGAGCAGGCGCAGCCCCGCGCCGGGCGTCGCGTCGAGCCGGTCGATTCCGTAAAGGAAGGCGGCGAGCGTCTTGCCCGAGCCGGTCGGCGCCTGGATCAGGACGTTGCCGCCGGTCGCGATCGCGGGCCAGCCGTGCTCCTGCGCCGGCGTCGGCCCGGCGAACTCCCGCTCGAACCAGCCCCTCGTTTTCTCGGAGAAGGGGGCGAGCGGGTCCATGCCCCCAGCGTATCGGCGCGTTGACTCCACGCACGGGACTTTGTAGCGTCCGCCACACGATGGTGCGGCGACTGATCGAATGGCTCCGCGCTCGCACCCGGCGAACGGAGGCGACCATGACGCTGAGGGAGTTTTTCGTCAAGCTCCTGCAGGACGACAACCTGGCCGAGTACTACGCCGACCGGGAGGGCTACATCGGCCGCCAGCAGGAGGGATACGGACTCTCGCAAGACGATGCGGAGCTGATCCGGTCCGGCACGCTGGCGGAGATCGAGAGCCGGATCCTCGAGGAGCACAACTCCCCAGGCCCCAAACCGCTGCTGATCGTCTGGCCGTTCTAGGCTCGGGCTCGCTCCTCGTCGTCGGCACCGGCATCGGTCCGGCCCAGCTGACACCGGAGGCGCGCGCGGCGATCGCGGCGGCAGACCGGGTGTTCTTCCTGGCGGGCGACGTGCTGACGGCGCACCGGATCGTCGAGCTCTGCCCGGGGGCGACCTCGCTCGCGGACTGCTACGGGGAGAGCGGCCCCGGGCACGAAGCGTACGAGCGGATGACCGAGACGATCCTTGCTCCTGCGCGCAAGGGCGAACGTGTCTGCGCCGCGTTCTACGGCCACCCGGGGGTGTTCGTCGCGCCCTCGGGCGAGGCGATCAGGCGCGCGCGCCGGGAAGGCATCGAGGCGCAGATGCTGCCCGGCGTGTCGTCCCTCGACTGCCTGTTCGCTGACCTCGGAGTCGACCCGGCCGCTGCCGGGCTCCAGACCTACGAGGCGAGCGACTTCATCCGCCGCCGGCCAACGGTCGAGCGGCGCGCGGCGCTCGTCCTCTGGCAGGTCGGCGTCGTCGCGTCCCGCGACGCGCTCGTGACCGCGCTGCGGGACTCGCATCCCGAGACGCACGGCGTAGTCGTCTACGAGGCGTCGCCGTACCCGGGCGTGGCGCCGCGCGTCGACTCGATCACGCTGCGGGAGCTCGGCGACGCCGAGCTCAGCCAGGTGTCGACGCTGTACGTGCCCCCGTTGCCGTGAGCGCGCGGGCGCGCTCCGCGGCGACGACGCTTCCCTTCTCCTCGTAGAGCGCGAGCGCTCTGCGGGCGACCGCGCGGCCTTCGTCGCCGCCGCCGAGCGCGGTGGCGAGGGCGAGCATCGCGTCGGCGGCCAGCACCGGCGAGTCGGTCGTCGCCGCGAGGTCGACGGCGGCGCGCGCGAAGGCCTCCGCGTCCGCACCCCGCCCCAGGCTCGCCAGTGCCTTCGCGCGCGCCGCGCGCCACGCGATCTGTGCGTGAACGTCGTCCTCGGACGCGGCGGCTTCGCTCGTCGTCGAGGCGGCGAGCGCCTCGTCGTGGCGGCCCTGGGCGTGCAGCGTCTCTGCGAGCTGCGCCGCGAGCGAAGCGAGATTCGCAAGCTCTCCTGCCTCCTCGAGGCACGCGAGCGCCGGCCGGAGCTCCCGCTCGGCCGCCGCCGGATCGCCTGCGAAGAACTCGACCGCACTCGTCCAGGTCGTGATCCTCGCGGCGCCCACCGTCCGGCCGAGGGCGGCGAGGATCCGTCGCCCTTCGGCACACCGCTGCCGAGCGTCCGCCACGTCGCCCCCCATCGCCGCGAGCAGGCCCGACGAGACGAGGAGCAAGCCCTTGGCGGCGGTCTCGTCGGCGGTCTCGTCGAGCAGCTGGTCCAGGCGGGCCCGTGCGTCCGGTACCGGCAGCGGCCCCACCACCGCCGCGATGCCGAGCCTGACCGCGATGTCCGCGCGCTGCCGGTCGTCCCCGGCGCGCCTCGCATGCTCGAGTGCACGCTCCAGCGTCGCCTCCATCGGCACGACGCGGCAGCGCCACCAGTAGGCGGCCGCGAGACGGGACAGCAGCCGCGCGACGGTCGCGTCGTCGCCCGCCTGCTCGAACGTCGGCAGGGCGCGGTTGACCTCGGCTGCGATCTCGTCGGCGCCGCCCTCGGACCGGACGAGCAGACCGATCATCGTCGACGAGAGCTGGGCCGCCAGCTCGCTGCGAGCGTCGCCGGACCGGCGCGCGGCCGCCGCAGCCTCGCCGTTGACGCGCTCCGCCTCCGCGAGGTCGCCGGTCTCGAAATGTGCCTCCGCGAGCTCGACCAGCAGGGCGGGGTCGCCGGGCCGCAGCGCCGCAGCGCGCGCCAGAAGGCTGATCGCTGCGTGCGCGTCGTCGCGCGCAAGCGCGCGGCGGCCGGCCCGGGCGAGCGCAGACGCGGCCCGCTCCGCCAGATCCAGCTCCGCCGGGCCTGCCGGGCCGAGCTCGACCCGGAGCGCGTAGGCCTGCTCACGGTGCTGCCCCACGATCTCGTCCAGCTCGGGCCCGGCGCCGGCGCGCTCCTCGACCCAGCTCGCGAAGCGCTCGTGCAGCTCGGCCCGGAGGCGCTTCGGCATCGAGTCGTAGGCGGCGTCGCGGATCAGGATGTGGCCGAAGCGGAAGCCGTCCTCCCCCGCGAAGGTACGGCGGTCGGGCCGGACGAGCCCCTTTCGGACCAGGGCCTGCAGCCGTCCCGGCACCGCCTGCGCCTCCTCGGACGGGCTCAGGTCGGCGACGGCTCCCCACCAGAACACCTGGCCGATCACGGCCGCCCGCTGCAGGACGGCGAGCTCCTCGGCGCCGAGCAGGTCGAGCCGGGCGGCGAGGACCGCCTGCACGGTGTCGGGGACTCGGAGCGTCCCGACCTCCGAGAGCGGCTCCAGCACGCCATCGCGCTCGACCAGCACGCCGTCCTCGACGAGCATGCGCAGCATCTCCTCGAGGAAGAGCGGGTTGCCGCCCGTCGCGCGTCCGACCGCGTCGGCCGCCTCGGGATCGAGCGGCCCGCCCAGGTTCTCGAGCAGCTGCCGGGACTCGTCGCGGCCGAGCGGGGCGAGCTCGATCGCCGTCCCGATCGCCGCCCAGGAGGGCCTGATCTCGGCGAGACCGGGACGCGCGAGACAGCAGACGAGCACGGGGCCGTCGCGGCTCCAGCCGGCGAGGTACTCGACGAGGTCGAGGAACGCCGGCTCCGCCCACTGCACGTCGTCGAGCACAGCGATCACCGGGCGGTCGCGCGCGAGCGTCTCCAGCAGGCGGCGCACGGCCCAGTAGAGCTCGTCGCTGCGCGAGCGCGGCTCGGCCCGGCCGGTGGCCTCGAGCAGCCGGCCGCGCACGAGGTCGGCGTCGGGCCGGCCGGCGAGGGCCGCATCGAGATCGAGGCGCCGGGTCATCTCGACGAGCGGCCAGTAGGTGATCCCGTGCCCGTAGGGCAGGCAGCGCCCCTCGAGCACGAGCGCGTCCGAGCCGGCCGTGAGCTCGGCCGCGAGCCGCGACTTGCCGACCCCGGGCTCGCCGACGATCGTGACGACGCGGCACGCCCGCTCGGCCGTCGCGCGCTCCAGCTCCGCGCGCAGCCGCTCCAGCTCGTCCGTTCGGCCGACGAGCGCGGAGTCGAGGCGGCGCGCGACGCCGCTCGCGTCGCGGTCGACCGCGAGCAGCCGCCAGGCGTCGACCGGCTCCGCCTTCCCCTTCAGGGCGAGCCCCGGGAGCGGCTCGGCCGTAACGGCGTCGCGGACGAGGCGCATCGTCGCGTCGCCGATGAGGATCTCGCCGGGCGCGGCGGCCGCCTCGAGCCGTTGTGCGACCACGACGGCGTCGCCGGTGGCGAACGGATCGCCCTGCGAGGGGTCGCCTGCGAAGACCTCGCCCGTGTTGACGCCGGTGCGGACACCGATCCGGACTCCGAACTCCCGCTCGAGCCCGTCGTTCAGCTGCCCGAGCGCGTCGCGCAGCTCGGCGGTGGCGCGGACCGCCCGGAGCGCGTCGTCCTCGTGGACGGCCGGGATCCCGAAGGCGGCCATGACCGCGTCGCCGACGAACTTCTCCACCGTGCCGCCGTGGCGCTCGAGCACCTCGCGCGCGGTCTCGTGATAACGCGACCAGACGCCCCGCAGCGCCTCCGGGTCGAGCTGCTCGCCGAGCGGCGTCGAGCCGGTGACGTCGCAGAAGACCAGGGTCACGGTCTTCCTGACCATCCGCCGAGTCTAGTGCGGATTCACGCAAGCAGATAGACGGTGAACACGATCGCGAGGACGACCGCGACGAGCGCGCCGACGACGACGTGCATCCCGCCCCAGACGAGCCAGGGAGTGCGCTCGCTGCGGCCCCGCTCCGCCTCGTCGACGAGCTCCTCCGTCTTCTCGATCGGATCCGGCATGCGACACGGATACCCGGCGGCGCTAGGATCGAACCGTGGTCGACGCGCTGCACTTCACCGGGAACGCCGAGGCGGACGCGCTGATCGGCCGCGATCCGCTCGCGCTCCTGATCGGATTCGTGCTCGACCAGCAGGTGACGGTGCCGACTGCGTTCGCCGGCCCGCTCAAGCTGCAGCAGCGGCTCGGCGGCCTGGACGCAGGCGCGATCGCCGCGACCGACCCGCAGGCGCTCGAGGAGGCGTTCCGCGCGAAGCCCGCGATCCACCGCTTCCCCGGCAATATGGCGAAGCGCGTGCAGGAGCTGTGCGCGGTCGTCGCGGAGGAGTACGGCGGGGACGCCGCGCGCGTGTGGGAGGACGCGGCGGACACGGCCGACCTGAAGCGGCGGCTCGAGGCGCTGCCGGGCTTCGGCGAGATGAAGGTGAAGGCGCTCGCCTCGGTGCTCGCGAAGCGCTTCGGGCTGGAGATCGCGGCGCCGCTCGTCCCCGACCACGCGATGCTCGGGGACGTCGACTCCCCGGAGGCCCTCGCGGAGTACCAGGCGGCGAAGCGGGCCTACAAAGCGTCGCTCCACGCCGGCGGGTGATCGAGCTCCGGCTCTACCGCGACGGCGGCCAGAGCGCGGTCGACGTGGCGCGGGAGGTGGCCGAGTTCCTGGGCGCCGCGCAGCGGTCGCTCGAGCTCGCCCTCTACGACCTCCGGCTGGACGACGAGGCCGCCGAGATCGTGACCGGGGCGCTGCTCGGCGCACACGAACGCGGCGTCGCGGTGCGGCTCGTCTACAACGTCGTCCACCCGGGCCCGATCCCGGTACCGCCGCCGCCGCGGACGGCGCCGGAGCTGCTCGAGGCGCTGCCGATCCCCACGCGGGCGGTCGCCGGCGTGCCCGACCTGATGCACCACAAGTACGCGGTGCGGGACCGCGAGGTCGTCTGGACCGGCTCGATGAACTGGACCGACGACTCGTGGTCGCGGCAGGAGAACGTCGTCGCGATCGTCCAGTCGCCGGAGCTCGGGCACGCGTACGGGCTCAACTTCGAGCAGCTCTGGGAGGACGGGAGCGTGCTCGGCGGCACGGTCGAGCCGCGGCCCGTCGACGTGGGCGGGATCGAGGTGCGGCCGTGGTTCACGCCCGAGCAAGGCGAGGCGCTCGCGCACCGGATCGCGAAGCGGATCGGCCAGGCAAAGCGGCGGGTCCGGATCGCCTCGCCCGTGCTCAGCTCCGGGCCGATCCTCGGCACGCTCGCGGAGGTCTGCTCGGACGGCGTCGTCGACGTGGCCGGAGTCGTCGACGACACGCAGGTCGACGGCGTCCTCTACCAGTGGCGGCTGAACGGGAACGCGAGCTGGAAGGTGCCGGCGCTGCGGCGCTTCCTCGAGGCGGCGCGCTTCGCGGGCAAGCCGTCGACGACGTGGTCGCCGGACGCCGTCCACGACTACATGCACGCGAAGATCACCGTCGCCGACGACGTCAGCTTCGTCGGCAGCTTCAACCTCTCCCACTCGGGCGAGCTGAACGCGGAGAACGTGCTCGAGATCGAGGACGCGGAGATCGCCGACCGGCTGGCCGCGTTCGTGGACGAGATCCGTGCCCTCTACCCGCTCGTGACCCTGCCCGAGAACGGCACCCCCGTGCCGGCCGCTCCGGCCCCGCGATCGCGGCGCGAGGCATCCTGACCTCCATGAGACGCACCCTGCCTGCGCTCGTCCTCGTCCTCGTCGCCGTCAGCGTCGCCGGCGCCGCCACGACCTCGCGGCTGCCGCAGGCTCCCGGCTGCCCCGTCTTCCCCGCCTCGAACGCGTGGAACAAGCGCGTCGACCACCTCCCCATCGCGGCGGGCTCGGCCCGGATCGTCGCCTCGATCGGCGTCGACGACCGCCTGCACGCCGACTTCGGCTCCGGCCTCTGGGAGGGCGGCCCGATCGGGATCCCGATCACGGTCGTCCGCCGCACCCAGCCGAAGGTGCGCGTCGCCTTCGAATACGCGGACGAGTCGGACAAGGGCCCCTATCCGATCCCGGCGGACGTCGCGATCGAGGGAGGGCGCGACGCCGACGGCGACCGGCACGCGCTGATCGTCGACCGCGACGGCTGCCGCCTCTACGAGCTCTTTGCCCTCCGCCGCAGAACCGACGGCGGCTGGCGCGCCGGCTCGGGCGCGATCTTCGACCTGCGCTCGAACAAGCTCCGCCGGGCCGGGTGGACGTCCGCCGACGCAGCCGGGCTGCCGATCCTGCCCGGCCTCGCCCGCTACGAGGAGGTCGCACGCGGGCGGATCGACCACGCGCTCCGCTTCACGGTCTCGCGCACGCGCCGCGCCTACGTCTGGCCCGCCCGCCACTACGCCAGCAGCGACACGAATCCCGCCCTGCCCCCGATGGGGCTGCGCCTGCGCCTGAAGCGGGGCTACCCGATCGCGGGCTTCCCCCGCCAGGCGCGGATCGTGCTGCAGGCGCTGAAGGAGTACGGGATGATCGTCGCCGACAACGGCTCCGACTGGTACGTCAGCGGCGCACCCCACCCGAGGTGGTCGAACGACCAGCTGCACGCGCTGCACCGCGTCCCCGGCTCGGCCTTCGAGGTCGTGGACACCGCGGCCCTGAGACGCTGAGCGCCCTGGCGGGCGCGCTCAGGCGCTCTGCGGGCGCTTGAGGTAGATCTCGGTGAACTCGGCACAGCGCCCGTCGCCGTCGAAGACAAGCAGGAACGCGTTGTCGTAGACCTTGTGCTCCGGAGCCGTGTACGTGCTCGTGCCGACGGCGACCGCGCGGTCGCGGTCGAGCGCCCAGCACGCATAGGACGCGTCGAACGTGCCGGGCTCGTCGGAGTGGTCGAGCCAGGAGGCGACGATCGCGTCGCGGCCCCCGAGCGGCTCGTCTCCGGGCCAGTAGCGGTAGCGGCAGTCGGCCGAGAAGAGGTCGCCGATCTCGGCCGGATCGCCGCTCTTCCACGCGGCGACGTAGCGCTCGAGCCAGCGGTCGACGTCCTGCCGTTCCATTGCTCCTACCCTAACCGCGTCCAGTGGACCTCGGTGTCCAGCGACATTGTGTAGGTGGTTTCGGGCAGCAGCGCTCGTAGTTCAGCGAGGAGGCGGCGCCGCTCCGCTTCCGGCCGGACCGCCACCCAGCTGAACGACGAGACCTGCGCCAGCATCGCCTCGGCGTCGAGCACCGCGTCGTGTTGGACGAGCGCTTCGCGCAGGTCCTCGAACGGCCCGTGCTCCAGGGCCGCGCGCCAATCGAGATACACGTCCTCGACGCGGGCCTCCTCTCGAAGCTCCCGGACGCGCCGCCGGAACTCCTCGGCAAGCGGCGGCGCGACCGGCGCGGTGAGATGCCTGTTCCAGAGGAGCACCAAGAGGCCGCCGGGACGAAGCACACGCGCCAGCTCGGCGACGACGGCATCCGTCGCGAACCAGTGGAAGGCCTGGGCGATGAACACCGCATCGAACTCGTCGTCGCCCGCGGGGATCGCTTCCGCGCGTCCGGCCCGCGCGTCTGCACCGGGCACAGCGCGCTCGAGCGCGGCACGCATGGCGTTCAGAGGCTCGACGGCGACGACGTTCGCATACCGCTGCACGAGGATCCGCGTCAGCTTCCCCGTGCCCGCGGCGAGGTCGAGCACGGTCGCCGACGCGGGAAGCTCGAAGAGGTCGAGCGCTTCGGCCGGGTACCCCGGCCGGCCTTGCTCGTAGGCCTCAGCCGCGAGGTCGAAGCCTCGCGCGAGCTCGCTCACACGCCGGCGAGCAGGAACGCGCGCGTCTCGCGCAGCATCTCGCGGGCGATCACGAGCCGCTGCACTTCCTGCGTCCCCTCGTAGATCTGCGTGATCTTCGCGTCGCGCATGAAGCGCTCGACCGGGTACTCCTTGATGTAGCCGTAGCCGCCGAGGATCTGCACGGCCTCGACCGTCACGGCCATCGCGACGTCCCCGCACTTCAGCTTCGCCTGCGCCGAGGCCTTCGTCAGCTCCGGCCCGTCGATGCCCGCGTCGCACATCTGGCCGAAGCGGTAGAGGAGCCCGCGCGCGGCCTCGGTCTCGGTCTCCATGTCGGCGAGCTTCGCCTGGATCAGCTGGTGCTGCGCGATGGGCTTGCCCATCGTCTCGCGCGTCTTCGCGTACTCGAGCGCGTAGTCGGTCGCGCCCTGCGCGATCCCGAGCGCCTGCGCGGCGACCCCTGGGCGCGAGCGGTCAAGGATCCGCATCGCGATCTTGAACCCCTCGCCCTCCTCGCCGAGCAGGTTCGCCGCGGGGATGCGGCAGTCGTCGAAGGTGAGCTCGCCGGTGGTCGATCCGGAGATCCCCATCTTGGGCTCCAGCCGCGCGACGGCGAAGCCGGGGGCGTCCGCCTCGACGAGGAACGCGGAGATGCCCGCGTGGCCGCCGTCGGGATCGGTCTTCGCGAAGACGGTGTAGAGGTTCGCGACGCCCGCGTTCGTGATGAAGCGCTTGCCGCCGTTCAGGACGTACTCGTCGCCGTCACGCACGGCGGTCGTGCGCATCGCGGCCGAGTCGGAGCCGGAGCCGGCCTCCGTGAGCGCGTACGCGGCGAGCCACTCGCCGGACGCGAGCCGCGGCAGGTACGCCTCCCTCTGCGCCTGCGAGCCGGCGAGCTTGATCCCGAGCGCGCCGAGCTCCTGCACGGCGAGGAGGAGCCCGCTCGTCGCGCAGACCTTCGAGACCTCCTCGATCGCCACGAGCGCGAGCAGCGTGCCGGTCCCGGAGCCGCCATGCTCCTCGTCGAAGAGGAGACCGAAGATCTCGTGCTCGCGGAAGAGCTCGACGACGTCCCAGGGGAACTCGTGCGACTCGTCGATCTCGGCGGCGCGCGGCGCGATCCGCTCCCGCGCCAGCGTGCGGACGAGCTCGCGGATGTCGCGCTGCTCCTCGCTCAGGACGTCCCACGCCACGAGCGCGAGTCTACTTGCGGAGGACGCGGCGATTTGCTCAGAATCGCCGTGTGAAGGAGTTCAAGGAGTTCAAGGAGTTCCTGCTCCGCGGCAACCTCGTCGAGCTCGCGGTCGCGGTCGTGATCGGGGTCGCGTTCGCCGCGCTCATCGATTCCTTCGTGCGGAACCTCGTCACGCCGCTGATCGCCGCGCTCGGCGGGAAGCAGGACTTCTCGGCGCTCACGTTCACGATCAACGAGTCGATCTTCCGCTACGGCGCGTTCGTCAACGCGCTGCTCTCGTTCCTGATCATCGCGGCCGTCGTCTACTTCTTCGTCGTCAAGCCGGTGAACGCATTGATGGAGCGGCGCAAGACGGAGGAGGCGGTGGACGAGCCCACGCGCGAGTGCCCCGAGTGCCTCAGCTCGATCCCGGCCGCCGCGCGCCGCTGCGCCTTCTGCACGGCGCAGCTCTAACGCTTCCCCCGGGCCGGGGGATGACCGTGCCGAGCGGACCGAGGCTGCTCGGGCCGGCACGCGCGTGCCCTCGAACGAAACGCGCCGGACTTCTAGGGGGCGATGCGGCCGCGCACCTCGCCGAGCGGCTCGCCGCGGAGCACGACCTCGTCGCCGTCCTCGAGGAAGGCGCGCTCGCGCCCGTCCGCGAGCCGCAGCGGCACGGCGCCGTTCCGCGTCAGCTCGATCAGGCTCCCCTCGCTCCCCCGCTCCGGGCCGGAGATCGTGCCCGAGGCCATCAGGTCGCCCGTGCGGATGCTCGCGCCGTTCGAGGTCGCGTGCGCGAGCTGCTGCGGCATCGTCCAGTAGAGCCCTCGCGCGTTGCCGCGGGAGATCACCTCGCCGTTCAGCTCGACCTCGAGCGGGAGGTCGAGTGCCCAGTCGCCGTCGGCACGGAGGTGCGGCAGGGGCTCGGGCTCCTGGGCGGGCGCGGCGACGCGGCGGTCCTCGAGCAGAGCGAGCGGCGTCACCCACGCGGAGACGGAGGTCGCGAAGCTCTTGCCGAGGAACGGGCCGAGCGGGACGTACTCCCAAGCCTGGATGTCGCGCGCGCTCCAGTCGTTGACGAGCACGACGCCGAAGACGTGCTCGGCGAAGGCGCCTGCCGGCACGGGCTCGCCGAGCGTGCTCGGGACGCCGACCACGAAGCCGAGCTCGAGCTCGATGTCGAGGCGGCGCGAGGGGCCGAAGGCCGGCGCCTCGGCGTCAGGCGGCTTCGCCTGGCCGTGCGGCCGTCGCACCGGTGTGCCACTGACGACGACCGTGCCGGCGCGGCCGTGGTAGCCGACCGGCAGGTGGCGCCAGTTCGGCAGCAGCGGCTCCGAGTCGGGCCGGAACATCCGGCCGAGGTTCGTCGCGTGCTCGAGCGAGGAGTAGAAGTCGACGTAGTCGGCGACCGCGAACGGGAGCCGTGGCTCGACGTCTGCGAGGGGGATCGCGTCGCCGCGGCCCGCGGCGGCGACGGCCTCCGCGGTCGCTCGCTCCCAGGCGGCACGGCCCTGCGGCAGGAGCGCGTCGAGGGAGCCCTCGCCGAGGTCGACGACGGCCTCGCCGGAGCGGAAGCCGAGATGGGCGACCCCGCCGCGGAGGAAGGTGCCGAAGCCGAGCGTCACAGGATCCCCAGCTCCTGCAGGTCCGCGACCGGCTCGAAGAACGAGCAGCTGCCGACGGCGACGAGCTGCTCGCGGCGGACGCGCGCGAGCTCGTCCGGCCCCGCCTCGCGGCCGCCCCACCGCAGCGAGCCCGCGTCGAGCTCGACCTTCCCGGCGAGCGCCTCCTCGTCCGCGAACGCGCACGCGGCGAGCACGTTCAGGAACCCGTGCCTCCCCTCGGCGGCGAGCGGGTGGTGGAGCCCCGCGGTCGCCTTGAAGGGGACGCCGGCATCGCGGCAGGCGCGCAGGAAGCGGCCGAGCTCGCCCGCCGGGGGCACGAGGGCGCCGCCGCAGCGCACCTTCGCGCGCAACCCCCGGTCCGCGAGCGCGGCGACCTTCTCCTCGAGCCCGTCCCCGAGCGGCAGCTCGACGTAGACCTCCCCCTCGAGCCCCTCCAGCCCGCTCTCCCAGCGCGTCTCGATGGCCTCGATGCGGAGAGCTTGTGACGAATCGTCATTAGCAACGCCTTCGTCACGGACGACGGAGACCGCACGATCCTCGTCGCCGAGCTCGCCGAGCTTCGACGCCGGCCAGACGAGACGGGCGAGCAGCCACGCGTGCTCGCCGGCGCGCGCGCGGCGGTCTTCTGCGAGCGCCTCGGGCACGGGCAGGCTCGCCGGCGGGAAGAGCGGCGCGTGGTCGATCAGCGCGGCGAGCGCGGCGCGGCGGG
>Ga0299913_10004510_pt1 | contig 11696 bp, 12 predicted proteins | sample RVTome_9_FD_201360 | JGI IMG/M metagenome (GOLD analysis project Ga0299913, IMG submission 201360) | Soil microbial communities from uranium-contaminated site in the Upper Colorado River Basin, Wyoming, United States - RVT155D38 (version 2) ... | reverse complement strand
CGAACCCGCTGGTTGGGCACATGTGAAGCCAAGACCGCCCGTTCGCGTTTCGGGAGCTCAGGGCGGGTTTTCAGCGGAGGCGGTGGGATTCGAACCCACGAGACGGCAGGGCCGCCTACCAGTTTTCTAGTACGTGCCCGTGGTGTGCGCGAGGTCGCGCAAAAATCCCGACTTGTCGTGCTGACCAGCGTGTTTGTCATCTCGGGCGTGTCATGGACGCCGACGCGTTCCACCCTGTGCCACGCCGTTCGGTTGCAGGTTCGGTTGCAGTGGCCGGGCTTCGGTCACGGCGGCCAGTGCAGCCCGCGGTACGGCTCTGGGTGTGCCAGCGCCCACTTGTCGAGCAGGTCGGCGAGGTGGACGTGCATGCCCTGTGGGGGCAGCCGTGACTTGAGGACGCACGGGATGGTGACGCCATGGACGCCTGCGAAGTCCTTGACGTTGTTGGTGACGATCACGCGTTCTTCGGCGGCCGCGACCGCTACGACCTCGGCGTCGGGACGCGCGTCCACGCCGCGATCGCGCACGTGCACGGCATCGTGGCCGCGGTCATTGAGGAGTTCACAGGTCGCGTGCGGGAACATCTGGTCGATGAGGAACCGCACGGCCTACGAGGCCATGAGGTCGTCGCGTGCCTGCGCGGTGTGTGCTGCCCGCCGCGCCGCGTCGTCGTTGGTAGCGACCTGGGCGTCGATGTTGTCGCGGTGGACGGCGGCGTAGTCGATCGCGGTGCGGATGTGCCGCGGGTGCAGATCGAACTGCTCGGCGAGTACGCCCACGCGCTGCTCGGGCGACCCGGTGGTGGAACGCAGGGCGGAGATGACCTCCCAGACGTCGGGTCCGACGGCGAGCGCGGCGCGGCGACCGGTGGGCCCGTCGCGGAACACGATGCCGGGATGATCCAGGGTGTCCAGTCCCTCGGCGACGAGCTGTTCGAGCAGGGCACGCTCGGTGGTGTGCTCCGCGGCCGCCTGGGCCTCCAGGCGCGCTTTGATCGACGGGTCGATCCGGTAGGACGTGGCTCGTGACGCAGGCACGTCAACTCCCTCCGGCGACGTTGGACCGCAAGTGTAGTACTCCGTGTCGGCATCTGCGTGCTTTAGATGAACGCTGTGGACGCGTACCCGCTCGGCAACGCATCGGCGGCCTACTCCTCGCCAGCGCGCCGACGACCATCGGTGCCAGCCGCGGGGGACCCGGACCAACCGCCGCAGCTGACGACGAGTCAGCACGGCTCGCGCGACGCCATGCGGCCCGCCTGATGTCGCCGAACCTCTCGAACCCGCGAGCATCGCACGGATCTCGCCCAGGCCTTTGCACACCCACGGCCGGCTTTTTGCCCTCATCGCCGCTGCCACTACCTCGCGGGCCGTGTGATGGCGGCCCCGTGTCCACCGACACCGGCGGGTTTCCTGCGACCGGCGGACGGGAGTGATGGTCAGTCGGCGCCCGTGCTGGTTGTCCGCGTACGGCAGAATCGGCTGATCTCGTGCGACCTCGCGTGTGGTGGCGTGCGGAGGTGCTGTTGGATCCCGTCGACGGGCCGGTGGACGTCGCCGTCGGCAACGCGGGGTTATTACCATCGCTTGTCGACCGTCGTGCATTCTGCGCACAACATTTGACAAGGTCATGAGTGCGAGCATAGCCACTACCGAAGAGGCAATTCAAAACAACGCTCCGCTACGCGGGCAGTCGGCATGGCCGGTCGGCACCACGCAGTAGCCTGCCCGCGCTACGATGCTATATGATGCTCCTCCCTCCCTACGCACGAACTACTACACTTGGGGACCTATGTCTGATACGCATGATTCACCACCGCGCATCCCAGTCTTTAGGGAGATGGTAGTAAGGAGAGCCGCCCCACAGCACTCAGATCTCGGCACAGCGATAGAAAACAACCTCTCGTGGCCGTGGACCCGAGACCACCAGCTGGAGACAAACCGGACTGGCGGGCCAATGTATCAAATCTATCACCGTGCAGAATCGAACGGTCGGCCATCACTGCGTGTGTACATGACTGACCGAGAAGCGGATGTGTATGTAGCTAATATTGTCTCGGATGGCGGGTCGATCTCTATCGAAGAGTACAACACCACGCTCGAGGACTTCACACACGGCTTCGTCATGCCAGCTGCACAATCTCTGAACCTTGCCGTCCATCTTGGGGAAACGTATGTTGACCTCTCCGTCGAGTTGGGTGAAGACACATATCGTGCGTTGCGTGCGTTCAGTCGGTTAGCAAATAAGTCGACTGGCTCGGCGCATCCACTAGACAGCGAGCGCTGGATGACCTTCATCTGGCGCCTATACAGGTCACGGAAGAGGGTCCAGTCAGACATTCTTAAGCAATGGCTGATTCTCGATGGTTGGTCAGAGCACATGGCCAACGATCTAGTATCGCAGTTCGAGTTTGGTACCGAATTGCTGCGTCATGGTCAAACTGTTTGACGCAGACTTCACGCTTCTCGCAGTCAGCGCGATATCGGGCGGAGTGATAGGAGTACAGGGAAGCGGGAGCAGGCAGGAACGGTCGTTCGAAGGCTTGCGTATTACACATTTAGACGCGCAGCGTAAAGCTGAGAATGCCGACCCGATTTGACCCGCCGAGATGGTTTGACTTGGCCGCACTTTGTTCGTGGGGGATCGGTCTGTGGTCACGGGGATGGTGACACATAGGAAAGGCGGTTCAGGCTGGTAGGGGTGCACGTGAGCGGCGCGCTGGGGATTAGGTCGTGGGGGAGGTGCCCGGGGTGGTGCCCCTAGACCCGGTGCGGGTGTTGCGGAGGCGGTGGCTGTCGTGGCCGGAGCATGTGGGCATTGAAGGTGAGCCGGTCGACGCGCCGTAGCGAGCGACCGTGCGACCCAGGGTGCGGTCGTCGGCGGCCTCCACGTGAAATCGCCGAAACCGGCGACATGTGGCCGTTTCGTGCCGGTGAAGGTAAAGTTCCCCCAAGACCGTAGCGTCGACCGCCGACTACGTTCTGATGGAGCCCGGAATCTCACTCGGCATTGACTCCTCGTCGCTATGGTGTGAACGCGATTCGTCGACAGCAAAGCCAACACTCGCTAACAGCGACCGAACTGCTGTAGGGTATTCGCCTTCCTCGCAATCAGCGATCAATGCGTCTCGAAGGGCCTCTCTTGTCCCGCCTACTGCAGACTGCCATGCGTGGAAAAGGTTGAGAACATTCAGCAGCCTGTTCGCACGGTCAGACACCAGCTGCATGCGATCTAGGCCTAGTTTCTTGATCGAACGATAGCCAATTTCACTACCATTGCACGCCCAAGGAAGGGATCCCACAAAGGCGATATGTCGCTCAGGATCGTCGACGTACGGATTTAAAAGCGGATGTGTCTCACTATAATACGGTCCTTTGTTAGTATTGCACACAGGACACGCGGCAGTAAGGTTCATCCATTCGTGAGCTAGTTCGGGAAAGATGGCTTTGGGTCTGATGTGTTCCACATGTTCATGAGCCACATGCCCTACCCGGGCCTCGCAGTACGCGCAACGCCCGAACGTTTCCTGGTGCAGCTCATCTCTTATTTCAGAATGGCCCCAGTGTCCCCTCGGCCGTTCTCCGGCTGCGACGCCACGGACGTACTCGGACGTCCATGTTTCACCGTTCTGCTGAAGAATCGGTGGTACACCGCGCTTGACAAGAGCCTTCATTCGACGTCTTGGGCTTCGTCGCGGATGGCATCGGCCACAGCGGCAGGGAACGTTGCAGCTAGTCCAAGTGCATCGAGATCGGTACGCAAAGCTAGCAACTTCTCCGATGATACGGGACCATGAAGGTGCCGCTCGAGAACCCGCGCGAAGGCCCTCTCTGCCCAGGCAGGCATGGTTGACTTGAGTCCGAGCACCCTCTCCAAGGTCTCCTCAGCGCCAGCAGCCTTATTCGCCTGATCGAGGAGGCGGCTATACACCATCCCGTCAGCTCCGTAATCCAGCACATAGACGTTCGAGTCAGCCACGGATGTAACCACAAACGGACTGTGAGTTGAAATAATGAACTGAATGTGCGGGAATGCCTCTAGAAGGTTAGGAACTATTTGCCTTTGGAGCTCTGGGTGTAGGTGATTCTCAGGCTCGTCAAAGAGTACGACGAAGGCGTCCTGTCCCATCGACTTGAGGAGTATCTGCCAACCGAGTTCCATCAAAGCGCTCATTCCCCCCGATGATTCATCCATGGGAAAGGCGCCCGATCGAGTCTCCACGATCACTTCCGGTGCGCGCACAACGAGTCTTCTGAACCCAAGACTATCGGGAAGTATCCTTTCAAGTACATGCTGATACTCCCACCACACCTCCCTAGCGATCTCGTTCGGCTCGACCGATTTACTGCCTTCACCGAAAACCGCCGCTGCAATGATGGACTCTTTCATCCACGTAAATGGGCTCTTCTGTGAGCGCTGACCTTCGTGTCGGCGCCGCAATTCCTGCAGTAATTGGGTATAGAGCTGCTCGGGTTCACCAAACGATGCAGGAATCGTGTCGATCTTGGTATAGTTTGCAACAGATCGGTGGGACACGAGATATATGCCAGCTAAGCGCTGTTGTCCCTTAATCGCGACGTCGTACGAGGCAGTTACGCCAGCAGGCGCGTCTTGTGGCATCCTAAGATCAGCTCGTTGACCGTCGTCATAGGTTAGCGATCCAATTTCATGCCAGCTACCCTCATCGCTGTGAGGTAGGAAGAAGGCGAATCTCCCGTCCGAACGCCTGAATGAGAGCCCGTAGAATGTTCTTGGCCAAGAGAAGTGCTTCGCGAGCAATGCGAGTATGGTCGTCTTGCCAGAACCATTGGCGCCCGTAAGGATCGTTGCCTGCTTGTGGAAGTCGATGCCCACTGAGGAGAACTGGCGCCAGTCATGAAGTTCCATATTGACAAATGACGTGGGCATGACGATCGCTCCATGCGGCAGCGGGAGTGCCTAGCTAGCTATTGGCGGACGCCGCTTCAGGATAGCGACAGCGAGTCGCCGTTCGCTGTACCACTCGGAGTTCGTGCGCCTCGCCGGTCCCTGAAGACTTGATGACATTCCGGCTCACGGTCGACATGAGACGATGCCATCGCTCGTCCGAACGGCTAGAAGCCAAGGCTTGGATGCGGCGGTTGTCTGTGGTCGACAGGTGTGCTGAGGAATCGTAGGATCCGCTGCCGTCTGTAACGGACAGCGGGCGTTTGGTCAACGGCGAGCGCCGGGCTGCGGGGTCGGCCGATGGCGTCGATCCAGGTGCGGTCACCGGTGGCGTAGACGCGATTGGACAGCCGCCCGCGGGACAGCGCGACGTATGCGCGTTCGGCGGTTGCCGATGCGGAGGGCGCGAACAGACCTGATCGACGGTGGCGCCTTGGGCGGTGTCGACGGTGCGGGCGTAGCCGTAGTCGACGTGCTGGCCGACGTAGTCGGCTGGAAGGGTGACGCTGGGCAGGCTGCCGGGGGTGCGGTGCGCCGCGTCGAGTTCGACGGTGATGCCGCGCCGGTGGGTTGCAGTCACGCGGCCGGTCATGCCGTTGCGCAGCTGGGTCGTGATGCCGCCGGGCTGGGCGAGTCGGTGGTTGCGGCGCAGGATGACCTCGTCGCCGGCCGCGAGTGTGATCGTGCGGCGGTCGTCGGGTGGCTTGTACGTGCGGGAACGTCGGGTGATGTCGCCGCGGGCGACGAGGTGGGCGCGGGAGAGGCGGTTGAGTTCGGCGACGGTGGCCCGTTCGGACGCCAGCATCAGGACGTCGTGGCCGTTGGCGCGCTGGGTGAGCCAGTCGTCGACCATCGCTCCCCAGGCGTCGACCGGTTTCGCATGGTGGTCGGACACGGCACCCTGCGTCCGGAGCACCTCGACCGCGGCGGCGGGCTGGCGATTGCGAAACAGCTCGGCGGCGTCACGGTAGACGGGGTCGCGGAACCGGTGATTGTGCCCGAGGACGGTGGCGCCGAGTCGTTGGGCCAGCGCGTAGTGGCCGCCGCCGACGTCGACCGAGGGGATCTGGCGGTGATCACCCACGTCGACGATCTTGCCGTTGACGGCGTCCACGGCGCGTTGCAGGGCGAGGCGGGTGCGGGTGGGGCACATGGCGGCCTCGTCGAGCACCACGACCACGCCGTGTGGCAGGGTTCGGCGGGCGTGACGAAGCTCGGCGAGGAGCCGGTCGACGGTCGCGGTGTCGGTGATGCCGGCAGACACCTCAAGTTGGTGCGCGGCGGTCGCGGACGGCGCCACGCCCACAATGGGGACGGCCGCGGCGTCGAGGGCTGCACGGTACGCGCCCAGCGCCGTGGACTTGCCGGTGCCGGCCTTGCCGACCACCACGTCCACGCCTGCGCCAGAGGTGGCTAGCGTGCGGACCATTGTCTGCTGATCCGGGTCGAGGCCGGGCTGGGCGGCGAGGACTTGGTCGACGGTCCCCTGTGGGATGCGGGCGACGCCGGCGTTCTGCCGGCCGGTGGCGCGGCCAAGGAGTTCGGTCTCCGCAGCGAGCAAGTCGACCGTCGTGTAGCGGCGTTCGGACTGGTCGACCGTGCGAACGATGCGGCCGGTGGCGTCGCGGATGCGCAGCAGCTCCCCGCTCGTGCGGGCGGCAGGTGCAAGGACGGGGACGACGCGGTCGTCGCGCAGCAGCCGATTGACGAGGATCTCGACGCGACCGGCGGCATTGTCGGCGCTGGCGCCGTGGATGGCGGCGCGTCCGGCGAGGTCGATGACCGCATCGCGGCGAGAGAAGCTCGTCGCCTGCTTGGTCACGCCTTCAGGGCCGGTCATCGCGTCCAGCAGCCGCGTCACGTGCGGGCCGCGTGGCGGGTCCGTGCTGCACGCCGGTGTGAAGCGCTGCCCGGAGGATCCGTCCGGGATCGTGGCCGGCGGCGATCGACTCGCGTGCGAAGCGGTCGTGCAGCGACTCGCGATCACCGACCTGGACCTTGGCGTGGCGGGTTGCCAACGCGGCAGTCTGCGCCGCGCGACCCGACGCGGTCTCGGGGTCGATGCCACGGGCGGCGAGGGCTGCGGTGATCTGGCTGCGCCGCTTGGACCACTCGCGACACAGGCCGGGTGGGATGCCGGCGATTTCCCACTGCTCGTCGCGGCGCTCCCAGGCGACGCCGAGCCTGCAAGACAGTTCGGCGCGGAGGGCGGCCTGGTAGAGACCGTCGGTGGCCTTGGCGTGCTGGAACAGCAACCCGCCGTCGAGCGCGGCACGGCGCCCATCGGGCGCCTCGAGGACGTTGACCAGGATTGAATGCGTGTGAACTTGCGGGTCGCCCTCGCGGGAGCAGCGGTGCGTGAACTCCGCGCGTAGGAACCCCAGCTCGGAGCCGTCCTGCCGGTCGACACCGTCGCGGCCGAGGCGGGCGACGCAGGCGTGGGCGGTGAGGTAGCCGATGGCGGCGTCGACCGCCGCGGTCTGCGCGTCGCGTACCTGTCGGCGTGCGTCGTCGGGCGCGAGGGCCCACAGTGCCGAGATCGACTTCGGCGGGGAGAACGTCACGTCCCACGCCGCGACCCGACGGTTCATCCGCGGCTTCAACGGCTCACCGGTCGTCGGGTCGCGGCCTTCGAGGACCGCGCGGAAGTCGTCCGCTGCGACGTGGCCGGAGAGGCCGAGGTGCTCGGCGAAGGCGCCGTGCCACACGCCAGGCGCCTCACCGTAACCCGCGTAGTAGTCGTGACGATCGCGAGACACTTCGTCCACGTAGTAGGCGACGCTCGCACCAGCATCACCGGCACGGATCGCAGCCACCGACGCCACCATCAGCAGGCACCCGTCCCAGCACACCGACCCGACGAGCGACGCTGACATCGAGGAGCAGCTGCGAGGCGAGGAGCGGACCACACCCTTGCATTCCGCTGGAATGCGACACCCAGCGACTAAGCCAGCGCGGCGGACTGACAACGAGCGCCGCGTCGGGGACGACCGCGGTTGAGGCGGCGCATCAGTCCCACCCGATCCCAAGATCCCGCTGCCGACGGACCACGTCGGCGATCCGTTGGCCACGGGTCTGATCGGCCGCTTGTTGCGCGCGAGCGCGCACGGCATCTCGCGTCTGATCGTCGAGCGCTTTGACCGTAGGCGTGCGGCCGTCGAGTGCCCGGTCAACACGCGCGGCGTCGAGCTCGGCGGCGGCCTGTTCGGACCGTGGGACGTCGTGGTATGGGCGCGTCGCCGTATCGATGACCTGTCGGGCCGCGACGTGCGTGTCGAAGTCGCCCGAGACGTTGACGTACGCGACACCCTCCGATGAGCGGTACACGCTCTCCGGGTCACGGATCGTGCCGGCGTCGGTGAGCCGGACCGACAGCCGCAGCGGACGGCCGTCGGGCAATCGCACGTCCGACCGGGCCAGCGCCGCGCCACGGAATGGGTCGCTGCGGATGATGCGGTCGAGGGCGTCGCGCAGCTGGACGGCGGCCTCGGCGTTGAGATCGAGCCGAACGCGGCTGCCCTGGTACCACGCGTCCCGTCCGGGCGCTTGGTGCTGCCGGTCCTGTCGCGCTGACCGGTCCGGATCTACAGGGTTGGTGGGCATCGCGTGGCCTCTGCTCGCTCGACGCGCGCCGGGTTCGTGGGCCGACGCGGTCCTCCGGGCGTTCGGTGATGCGCGGCTGCTGTCGTTCGACCGCGACCCCGAGACCCGCGCGCCGACCGTGGAGGTCGCCCACGAGGCCCTGCTGCGCGAGTGGCCGCGGCTGCGCGGCTGGATCGACGCCGCCCGCGACGACCTGCGCACACACCGCCGCGCCGCCGCCGCCGCCGCCGACTGGGCCGCCGCCGACCACGACCCGTCGTACCTGGCGACCGGCTCGCAGCTCGCCCAGTTCGAGTCATGGCGCGACTCGTCCGGGCTGACCCCCACCGCGCTCGAGCAGGACTACGTCGACGCGTCGCTGGAGCACCGCGACCGCACCCAGGCGGAGGAGGCCGCCCGCCGCCAACGCGAACTCGACCTCGAACGCCGCTCCGTCCGACGCCTGCGCACCCTGGTCGCCGTCCTCGGCGTCGCCGCGCTCGTCGCTGGCGGCCTGACGATCTTCGCGATCACCCAGGCCCGCCGCGCCGCCGACCAGACGGTGCGCGCGGAGCGCGAGGCACGCGTAGCAACCGCGCGAGAACTGGCGGCCGCCGCCGACGCCAACCTCGACGTCGACCCCGAACGCAGCATGCTGCTGGCGATCGAGACGATCAACGCCACCCGCACGACCGACGGCACCGTGCTCCGCCAGGCCGAGGAAGCGCTGCACCAGGCCGTCGGCGCGTCGCGCATCGTCCGGCTCATCCCCGACGTCGGTGGCGCGCTCGACTGGAGCCCGCGAGGCGACATCTTCGTCACCGAAGGCCCCGAGGACACGGGGATCATCGACATCCGCGACGCGACGACGGGGGCATCGCTCCGGACGTGGCGCGGGCACGACGTCGACATCAACTTCGTCACCTTCAGCGACGACGGTGCCCTGCTGGCAACCACCGGCGACGACGGCGCCATCCGGGTCTGGGACCCGCAGACCGGCAACCAGGTCGCGGACTTCACCGCCGACACCGACGTGCCGGTGTGGAGACCCAAGTTCGACGCCACCGGATCACGTGTTGCAGCGTCGTACCGCAGCGGACACCTCAGGGTGCTCGACGTGGCAACCGGTCGCCTCGTCACCACACTCGCGCCCGACCTGCTACCCGTGGCGGTTGCGCTGAGCCCGGACGGCGACCGCATCGCCGTGTCGTTCGTCGGCGTACCGGATGTGTCCGTGTACGACGTACGAACCGGCGACGTGCTCCTCACGCTCGAGGGCGCCGAGCTCGGCTTCGGCTACCAGTCCCTCGAGTGGAGCCCGGACGGCAGCCGCATCGCTGCGGGCAGTGAGGACGGGACGACACCGATCTGGAACAGCCGGACCGGCGCGCTCACTGCCACCCTGTTCGGCCACTCGGCTGCCCAATATCACGTGGCGTGGAGCAGCGACTCCACCCGCCTCGTGACAGGCAGCTTCGACGGCACCGCAAACGTGTGGAGCGTCACCGACGCCGGCGTCCGACAACTGCACACGCTCGCCGCGAGCCATATGACGGGCGGCATTCTTGGCGTCGCATTCTCGCCCGATGACCGGTACGTCATGATCGGCGATATCGAGTTCAACGCGACGAGCATCTGGGACATCAGCCCGCTGGGGGGCGCGGAGTGGACGAACCTACCAGGCGATCGGGTGCAGTTCGTCGGCGGGGATCGCGTGGCATCGAGCAGCGGAGACGATGTCATCGTGATCAGCGACGCCACCGACGGCTCCGAGGTCCTCCGAATCGACGGCCACCGGTCGCACGATACGGTCATCGACGCGCTGGACGTCAGCCCCGATGGTCGACTGATCGGCGGCGCCGTCCACTTCGACCGGCCGACGCCAGGAACAGAGAAGGCCGGAGACTTCCCGGAGGCCGGCAGCGGCGTCGAAACGTTCAGTCCGGCACGCCAGCACATCGCGACGGTGTGGGATACCGAGACGGGAGCAGAACGGATCTCCGTCCCGCACGACGCATGGATCTCCGACGTCGTCGTGCACGAGGACGTGGTGGTCAGCGCGGACACTGACGGGATCACCAAGATCACCGACCTGTCTGGTGAGCAGATCGCCGTCCTGCGGGAGGAGCCCAACAATTCGGTGGTCGCGCTCGCGTTGAGCCCCGACGCACAGTTGCTCGCGACGGTCACGGTGAGCAGACGCTTGATCGTACGCGTGCGCGTGTGGGACGTTGGTACCCAAGAGATCGTCCACACCATGAAGTACCTTGCAGAGACGATGGCATTCACCGCCGACGGCACACGGCTGGTGACAGCAGGGTCGGACGGCACGCACGTGTGGGATGTGCGTTCGTGGGAGCGAACGGTTGCCTTCGAGGGTCACGCGGGCCGGGTGGTCGTCGCCGCGCTCGCGCCCGACGGTGCGACGGTCGCGACCGCCGGAACCGACCGCACCGTACGCCTGTGGGACCCCGCGAACGGGAACGAACGGCTGACACTGCAGGGTCACGAGCAGGAAGTCACCGACATCACCTTCAGCGACGACGGGACCAAGCTGGTGACCGCCGGCCTCGACGGCGTCGCACGCGTGTGGGCCCTGGACCTCGACGACCTGATGGCGATCGCCGAGGACAAGCTCACACGCGGATTCACCGAGGCGGAGTGCCGCGAGTATCTGCGCCGGGACGCTTGCCCGTGAACTGGTCAAGCGGCCCGGCACGCCAGCACGTCGGCTGAGGTATCGACCTTGCGGACGACCGCGGAATCCTTCGTCGAAGCGCGGCCGGCCGGTGGTGTGTACGGAGCCCAACGTGCGTGACGCCACCCGCTGGCACGACGTCAAGGTCATCTCGCAGCGGCTCGGCCACTCCAGCGTCGGGTTCACCCTCGACACCGACGCGCACGTGCTGCCCTCGGCGGACGTCGAGACGGCCCACACCCTCGCGCGGCGCATCCTCGGCGACGGGGCGCGGTAGGAGCGGTTCGGTTGCAGTTTCGGTTGCAGTCCACTGAACCGGCTGGTTGCGCACTTGTGAACACATGGCCCGCGAGACGCGTTTGCCCAGCTCAGAGCGGGTTTTCGGCGGAGGCGGTGGGATTCGAACCCACGAGACGCACGAAGTCGCCTACCAGTTTTCAAGACTGGCGCCTTCAACCAGACTCGGCCACGCCTCCGAAGGCACGAGTCT
>Ga0299913_10004509_pt1 | contig 11696 bp, 15 predicted proteins | sample RVTome_9_FD_201360 | JGI IMG/M metagenome (GOLD analysis project Ga0299913, IMG submission 201360) | Soil microbial communities from uranium-contaminated site in the Upper Colorado River Basin, Wyoming, United States - RVT155D38 (version 2) ... | reverse complement strand
GGAGCAGCTCGGCCAGGTCGTGATCCTGTCCGAGCAGGTCGGCGATCCGATTCAGGGTGATGGCCATCCCGATCATCACCTCGGGCCACAGCGGGGTCAGTATCTCCAGCTGGTGTTGGAGATACTTGACGCTCTTGCGCCAGCGGTGGAAGGAGGCCGGGCTCGCCTCCCGGTATGCGGCCACCATCTCCTGTCTTCCCCTGGTATGGGTCGCCCTCACCCCCGGTCCCACCGCCTGGTAGCTGTGGCGGAGGCCAATCCCGTACACCGTCCTCGCATCGGGGTCGGTGGGCCAGGATTGATAGCGCCCGCGTGCCCGCTCCAGGTTCGACACCACCCGGGGGACTATCTTCGGATCCTCCATGGCTCTCTCTTGCATGTGGTCACGACGAGCCCTCAGCCGCTCCACCACCTCGTCGAAGGTGCCCTCGACGAGAAGCGGCCCGTACAGGTCCCGGATCTCTTCGGCACCCTCGACCAGCACCGCGGAGGCGCGGACGTCGGAGACGAAGCGGGCGGTGTCGCGGATCCAGGCGTTCTCGAAGCGATACACCTTGTCCCCGAGCTCATGCCGGACCAGGCGGAGCAGTGACCTGATCCGCTTCATCGACTTCCGGGCGGTGTGCACCGCCTCGCCGAACACCTCTTCCCCGTCGTAGAAGCCGTGGATCGCCTCGTCGATGGCCGCGACGCCGAGACGTTTCAGACCCGGGGCAAGTTGCTCGCCGGGGAACAAGCTGAAGGTCGGAACGGTCAGGACCACGCTGCCCGCAAGGCGGTCCGTGGCCTGGATCACAGTCACATAGGCCAGCGTAATGTTGGGCCGGTTGAGATCCGCGGGTCTTCTCCCCTACCGCCTCGACGACGGGTTGAGGCTGCTGATCGCCCACCCGGGCGGGCCCTACTTCGCCCGCAGGGACAACGGATGGTGGTCGATCGTGAAGGGCATCGTTGAGCCGGCCGAATCCGACCTCGAGGCCGCCGCCCGGGAGTTCGAGGAGGAGACCGGATGGCCGGCGCCGCCGCGGCCCTGGCTGGAGCTCGGTGAGACCACCCTCAAGTCGAGGAAGACCGTGATCGCCTACGCGGTCGAGGCCGACCTCGACCCGGGGACCATGGTCCCAGGCCTCGTGGTCATCGCCGGCCGCCCCTTCCCCGAGATCGACCGGGTGGAATGGGTGAGCACGGATCAGGCACGAATCAAGCTGAATCCGGCCCAGGGGGTGTTCATCGATCGGTTGCAGGCCTATTTGGCCCCGCCTGGGGAACAATGAGGTCGTGGGGGCGTTGCAGGGGGAAATAGAGACAGGAGTGGCGAATTGACACAGATTCCCCAGACCGAGCAGGAATGGCGGGAGAAGCTCTCCCCGGAGCAGTATCAGGTCCTGCGACAGGCGGGCACCGAGCGAGCCTTCACCGGCAAGTACTGGGACTCGAAGACCGACGGCACATATCTCTGTGCCGGCTGTGGCCAGGAGCTCTTCTCCAGCGACACCAAATTCGACTCCGCCTCGGGATGGCCCAGCTTCTACGAGGCGCTCGATCCGGAGAAGATCGAGGAGTCCAGGGACATGTCCCATGGGATGATCCGGACCGAGGTGAAATGCGCCAACTGCGGCGGGCATCTCGGGCACCTGTTCGAGGACGGGCCCAACCCCACCGGGCTTCGCTACTGCATCAACTCCGCCTCGTTGCAGCTCGAGCCGACCGAATAGGGGATCAGGGGGCGGGCCAACCCTGCCGGCAGCTGTCGAGCAGGTCGACGTAGTCGCGCTCATGCTCGCTCGGGGGGACCCGGGCGAGCTCGAAACGCCCATTGAGCATCCCGTCTCCCTCGTCGAGCGCCACGTCGACGCCCGGGAGCATCCGGATCACACTCCGATTCCAGGGCTCGATCGAGAATCTGAACTCCTCGATCCCCGAGGCACGAGCCGACGCCACCAACGCTTCGAACAGGGCACGCCCCAGACCTCTCCGCTGGAAATGGTCGACCACGGTGATGGCGAACTCGGCCACGGAGTCGCCCCCGACGATATAACGACCGACCCCGGCCGGCTCGTCGTCGATCGTTGCCCCCCAGGCGACATGGCTCACCTGGTCCACCTCGGTCAGATAGCGCAGCTCCGAATCGCTGAGATTTGAGATCCCCGATCCGAACCGGGCAAAACGGCTCTGCTCTGACATCTGGCTCAGCCCTTCGACGAGGAGCGGACGGTCCCCGGGCCCTATCGGTCTGAGCTCGGCCACCGATCCGTCGCGGAGCTGGATCGGGATCTGGGGTAATTGTTGCTCGGAGGAGGTCATATCGACCGAAACTGCTTGCTATTGCAAGCATAGCGGGAGGCTGGATCATGCCAGGGAGTGAGGAGAGAGGGCGGGTAACTTCCCTTGCGATGACACGACGGCGAACGGCAACCGCGACATCGCAATTCGGCTCGGGCAAGCGAGAGTCGCACGACTCGACGCCATTCTACGAGCGGTTCGCCCCTCCGTCGATATCGCCGGACGAGAGGGTGGCGCCCCCGATAGCCCGCGACGTCATCTTCGAAGGCGACGCCCGCCACATCACCGACGAGCAGGTGGCGGACCTTTCGGTGGCGCTGCTGGTCACCTCGCCTCCCTACTTCGCGGGCAAGGAGTACGAGACGGACCTCGCGGCGGGCCACGTCCCTTCCTCGTACGTCGAGTATCTCGAGATGCTGCGCGATGTGTTCTCGGTCTGTCTGCGCAAGCTGGAGCCGGGGGGACGGATGGCGGTCAACGTTGCCAATCTAGGGCGCAAGCCGTATCGGTCGCTGTCGGCCGATGTGATCTCCATCCTCCAGGACGACCTGGGGATGCTGATGCGAGGCGAGGTGATCTGGCAGAAGGCGAGAGGCGCCGGAGGAAGCTGCGCCTGGGGTTCGTTCCGCTCTCCACAGAACCCGGTGCTGCGCGACGTGACCGAGCGGGTGATCGTTGCGTCGAAGGGGCGGTTCGACCGTGCCCTCAGCCGGGCTCGGCGCCAGGCCGAGGGCCTCCCCAACCAGCCCACCATCGCCACCGAGGATTTCCTGGAGGCGACCATCGACATTTGGGAGATCCCATCGGAGAGCGCCCGCAAGGTCGGTCACCCCGCCCCCTTCCCGGTGGCCCTGCCCCGCCGTCTCATCGAGTTGTACACCTACGAGGGCGATCTCGTACTCGACCCGTTCATGGGATCCGGCTCGACTGCGGTAGCCGCGGTCCGCACCGGGCGCCACTACGTAGGCATCGAAACCGAGCCCGAGTACGTCCAGGGCGCCCGAGACCGTCTCGCCGGGGAGGGCCCTTGAGGATCCTGGCGGTGTGTGCGGGGAACATCTGCCGGTCACCTGCCGCCGAGGCCGCGATCTGTGAGGCTGCCGCCGAGGCCGGCCTCGAGATCGAAGTCGACTCCGCCGGCACGGGGTCATGGCACGTCGGACAACCGCCCCATCCCGAGGGGATAGCGGCCGGGGCCAGGGCCGGGCTGCGCGTCGATGGCCGGGCGCGGCGAGTCACCGCCGTCGACTTCGACCGGTTCGACATCATCCTGGCCATGGATCGGGCCAATCTGCGCGACCTCTTCGATCTGGCTCCGACCAGGGAAGCGCGGGCCCGGACCCGGCTCTTTCGCACCTACGACCCCGGTGCGGAGTCCGACGAGGTGCCCGACCCCTGGGGTGGCCCCGAGGCCGGGTACGACGAGACCGTCCGCATCGTGCGTGCCGCGGCGAGGGGTCTCGTCGCCGAGATCGTCGAGAGCAGCAGGCGCGCCTAGTGCTCTGACCGGAGCCCTAGCCGTGCAGGACCCGGTATCCGGCGAGGAAGAAGTCGAGGGCGACCCTTGACTGGTCCTCCGCCTCGAGGAGTGCGGTGAACGGGAGGCTGGCCCCGTTGAAGTGTCGGTCGTTCCAATACGGATCCGATCGGTCGATCTCCGACCAGGCAGCGACATACAGGTAGGGCTCGAGATGACCGGCGTCACCCGGCGAGGCGCCGAAACTGGCCCGTTGCCCCAGCTCCTCGCTGCCCATCTCCGTGGCCGCATCGAAGTGCTCGGGCCAGAGCTGGACCTCCGACACCGCGTCCGCCTCGTCGCCATGCCCGCGCAGCTCCTCCAGGACCTCGAACCCGAAGCCGAACCACTCGCCCAAGGCTGAGGAAGGGGGCCCTCCGACCTTCAGCGGCCGGTCGGGTTCCATGGCGGGCAGGGGGTCCCTGAAATCGGCGTACCAGTCAACTTCGTAGCCGACGCCGAAGAACTCGGCGGCGGCCCGGATCGTGGTGATGGGCTGAGTGGCGATGTTCCCGCCCTGCTGGTGGACGAGGAGGTTCCCCTCGACCCGTGACACGCGATCGTCATAGGGGGGTGTGCCAAACCCGTCCGGTGTCGCCCGCAGGCCCATCTTCCCCACCACGGCATAACGAGCCGGGGCGAGGGCGTAAAAGGCGATCTGATGGAGCTGCTCGCGAGCAAACTGGAAGTCGTCGGGAAGCGGGCCGACTCTCAACCCGGGCGCCCTGCATCGGCCGGCTTGCGCCAGAAAGTGGCCAGTTGCCCGGCGGCGGCGAGGAGCCCGGCGCCGATGGCGGCCAACCCCACCCATCCGTCGAGGTTCTCGGCGAACCCGATCGCATGGTCCACCGAGTAGCGGCCGGGACCGGCGATCGCCAATGCCAAAGCGATGACCGACAACGTGGCCACGTACTCCCACCCTTCATCGGGGCGGTGGAAGTTGAAGAACCCGGCAAAACGATGGATAGACCAGAAGGCGACGAACATCGTCGCCACCAGGACTGCCGCGGCGAGGGTGGTGAGAAAGCCGGCGATGAGGCCGAGACCGACCGCGATCTCGCTCAATGCCGAGACCCGGGCGTTCAGCTGGGCGGACTTGAAACCCTTCGAGGCGAACCAATTGGCGGTGCCTTCCAGCGTCCGTCCGTGGTTGACACCGTGGGCGATGATCACGATCCCTGCCCATACCCGCAACAGGAGCAGGGCGACATCGATGCCGGTCATATGTCCTCCTCGTAGTGCACTCTCATGCCTCTCTCTCTGTCCTCACCCTCCAAACGTAGGGCGCTACGCACCTCTATAGGGCGGTCCCAACGCTATCCGTCGCCCATTCGTCGCGCCCGCCAGGCGGCGAGAAGGGTGGCCAGGGCGGCGATGGCGACGGCAGCGAGGACCAGGGGGGATCGGGTCGGGGGTGGGGTGGGCGGGATGGTGGTGGTGGTGGTCGACGAGGTGGTCGGGACCAGGTCGTCGGCAGTGGTGGAGGGGTCGCTCGAGTCGGTCACTGCCGCCGGTCCGAGCCCCCGCCCCAGAAGTTGACGTCTGGTTATCTCGCTCACGACGCGCAAACCATAGGATTGACGGTGCCGATGTCTACGGTTGCCGCTCAATGACACGCTGGGCCGAGGGTCTGCTCGCGCTAGGGATCACCACATTGATCGGGGTCGGCCTCTGGATGTTCAGTGGCGAGCCGATCGGGTCCGGGAGCCCCGAGTCGACCACCCCGATACCGGTCGACGCCGAGTCCGCCGCCCGGGGGGAGACGCTCGCCGCCGAGACCGGGTGTCTTGCCTGTCACGCCATCGACGGCACAGCCGGCACCGGGCCCACCTGGAAGGGCCTGGCCGAGGCGAGCAGGCCGTTGGAGACCGGCGAGTCGGTGATCGCCGACGACGTCTACCTGTTCAACTCGATCGTGGACCCCCTGTCTCAGATAGTGGCCGGTTTCGAGGCGGTCATGCCCACCACCTACTCCGAGACCCTCACCGAGGACGAGATCAACGAGCTGGTCGAGTACATCAAGTCGTTGGGCTAACGCCCTGAGCTACGAGCTACGAGCAATGAGCTATGAGCAACGAGCTACGAGAGCAACGAGCTACGAAGTGCCCGGAATATGACAATACCCGACTCAGGTTGTAGCATTACGACAGACTCAAACCTGAATCGGAGGAACCAATCCAATGGCACGTGCAGTAGGCATCGACCTCGGCACCACCAACAGCGTCATCGCGGTGCTCGAAGGGGGCGACCCCACCATCATCCCCAACGTCGAAGGGGGCCGGACCACCCCGTCGGTGGTTTCGTTCAAGGACGGTGAGGTCCTGGTCGGTGAGGTGGCCAAGCGTCAGGCCATCACCAACCCCGACCAGACGGTTCGCTCGGTCAAGCGTCACATGGGCACCGACTGGTCGATCGAGGTGGATGGCAAGAAGCTGTCCGCTCAGGAGATCTCAGCCCGCATCCTGATGAAGCTGAAGCGGGACGCCGAGTCCTACCTCGGGGACACGATCACCGATGCGGTGGTCACCGTCCCCGCCTACTTCAACGACGCCCAGCGCCAGGCCACCAAGGAGGCGGGCCAGATCGCCGGCCTCAACGTCCTCCGCATCATCAACGAGCCGACCGCCGCCTCGCTGGCTTACGGGCTGGACAAGGATGCGGACCACACCATCCTCGTCTTCGACCTCGGTGGCGGGACCTTCGACGTCTCGGTGCTCGAGATCGGCGACGGTGTCTTCGAGGTGAAGTCGACGTCGGGCGACACCAAGCTCGGCGGCGACGACTGGGACCAGAAGGTCATCGATTGGCTGGTCGAGGGATTCAAGAACGACCACGGCGTCGATCTGGGCAAGGACCGGATGGCGCTTCAGCGGCTCAAGGAGGCGGCAGAGAAGGCAAAGATCGAGCTCTCCACCGTCTCGGAGACCGAGGTCAACCTGCCCTTCATCACCGCCACCTCCGAGGGCCCGCTCCACCTCCAGCGCAAGCTGACCCGATCCGAGTTCCAGAAGCTGTCCGAGGACCTGCTGGAGCGGACCAAGCGGCCTTTCGAGCAGGCGATCAAGGACTCGGGCATCCCGGTCGGCGAGATCGACCACGTGGTCCTCGTCGGCGGATCCACCCGCATGCCTGCGGTCCAGGAACTGGTCAAGAGCCTGACCGGCAAGGACGCACATCGCGGGGTCAACCCCGATGAGGTCGTGGCCGCAGGCGCCGCCATCCAGGCCGGTGTGCTGAAGGGCGATGTCAAGGACATCCTCCTCCTCGACGTCACCCCGTTGACCCTCGGCATCGAGACCAAGGGTGGGGTGATGACCCGGATGATCGAGCGCAACACGACCATCCCCACCAAGCGGTCGGAGATCTTCACCACGGCCGAGAACAACCAGTCGGACGTCGAGATCAACGTCCTCCAGGGCGAGCGCGCCATGGTCTCCGACAACAAGAGCCTGGGTAAGTTCCGGCTCACCGGGATCCCGCCGGCGCCGATGGGCATCCCCCAGATCGAGGTCACCTTCGACATCGACGCCAACGGGATCGTCAACGTCAGCGCCAAGGACCAGGCCACGGGCAAGGAACAGACCATGACCATCACCGGCGGGTCTGCCCTCGGCCAGGACGACATCGACCGCATGGTCAAGGACGCCGAGGCGTACGCCGAGGAAGACGCCCAGCGGCGCGAGGCCGTCGAGGCCCGCAATCAGGCCGACCAACTGGTCCACCAGACCGACAAGCTCCTCGAGGAGCAGGCCGAGAACATGAGCGAGGACGAGAAGTCGGGGGTGGAGACCGCCGTGGCCGCGCTCAGGTTGACCCTGGAGAACGAAAGCGCCGAGACCTCCGAGCTCCGGTCGAGGATGGACGAGCTGGTCACGGCCAGCCAGGCGATGGCGACCCGTCTCTACGAGCAGGCTGCCCAGCAGGCGCAGGCGGCCACGGGCGAGCCGGAGTCAGGGGACGACGATGTGGTCGAAGCCGAGATCATCGAGGACGATGAGGCCTGATGGCCTCGTCGTCCTGTCTTGAATCATGAGTGAGCAGCAGCCGGAAATCGTCGAGGCGGAGGTCGTGGTGGCCAAGGGGCCCATCGACGCCGCAGCACTGGGCGTGGATTTGCCCGAGGACAAGGACGAGGCGATCGAGGTCCTGCTCGGTCGGCTCGAACAATCACGGGACGAGGCGACCTCATATCTCGACGACCTGAAGCGGGTGGCCGCCGACTTCGACAACTACCGCAAACGCAGCACCAGAGAGCAGGCCGCCACGCTGGGCCGGGCGGCGGAGCGCGTGGTGCGCGAGCTGATGCCTGTCCTCGACTCCTTCGATGCCGCCCTGGCCACGAAGGCCGAATCCGAGACGGAGAGACTCCTCCTCTCCGGGATGATCAACACCCGGGAGCAATTGCTCAAGGTGCTGGAACAGGAAGGGCTCGAGGTGGTGCCCACGGTCGGTGAGGCCTTCGACCCCGAGATCCACGAGCCGGTCGGCGCGCCCGATGGCGCCACCGACCTGGTGGTGTCCGAAGAGCTGCGACGGGGATACCGGTTGAAGGATCGAGTCCTCAGACCGGCCATGGTCATGTTGGAAGCTCGACAGTGAACCGAGACTGGGTCGACAAGGACTTCTATCAGATCCTCGGTGTGGCACCGGAGGCCAGCGCAGAGGAGATCAAGAAGGCGTATCGCAAGCTGGCCCAGACCCACCATCCCGACGCCAACCCGGGGGACGATGCGGCCGAGGAGCGGTTCAAGGAGATATCCGAGGCCTACGCCACGCTGTCCAATGCGGAGCAGCGCAAGGAGTACGACCAGGTGCGCCGGATGGTGGCGACCGGCGGGTTCGCCGGGTACGGCAGCCCCGGTGGTGGTTTCGGCGGTCAACAGGTACGGGTGGAAGACCTGTCCGACCTTCTCGGCGGTCTTGGCGGCCTCGGAGACCTCTTCGGCTTCGGATCCTCCGGGCGGGCCGGCCCGACCAAGGGCGCCGACACCCATGCCGACCTGACCATCTCGTTCGACGACGCGGTCAAGGGGCTGACCACCACGGTCCGCGTGCGCGGTGCTGCCGCGTGCTCTCACTGTGGTGGGAGCGGCGCCGAGCCGGGGACATCGGTCACCACCTGCCCCACCTGCGGGGGCCGGGGCGTGGTGGCCCAGAATCAGGGGTTCTTCTCCGTCTCCTCGCCGTGCCCTCAGTGCCGGGGGGCAGGACGACTCATCGAGGCTCCGTGCAAGGTCTGTCGCGGCACCGGCTCGGAGCCGAGGACACGGGAGATCAAGGTGCGGATCCCGGCCGGGGTCCAGGACGGCAACTCCCTTCGCCTCCCGGGCAAGGGGGGCCCGGGTCGCAACGGGGGGCCCAATGGCGACCTCCTGGTCAAGGTGAAGGTGGCATCGAGCCGGACCTTCGGGCGAAGGGGCAACGATCTGACTTTGAGCGTCCCCATCAGCTACACCGAGGCCGCATTGGGGACCAAACTCGAAGTCCCCACTCTCAACGGCGAAGTCAGGCTGAAGGTGCCGCCCGGGACCCCCTCGGGAAAGACTTTCCGGGTGCGGGGCAAGGGTGTCACCCCGGATCGAGGGAGAACCGGCGACCTCCTGGTGACAGTGCAGGTAGCGGTGCCCGCCAAGCTGTCGAAGGAGGAAAGGAAGCTCCTGGAGGACCTGGCCGCGATGGAAACCGAAGACGTGCGGCCCCATCTGAGATCATGAGGTTCGAATGAGCGAGACAGGCCGCGCAGTATTCGTGATATCGGTCGCCGCCGAGCTGGCCGGGATGCATCCTCAGACCCTGCGTATCTACGAGCGCAAGGGACTGCTCGAGCCGTTCCGCACTCCCGGGGGGACCCGTCGCTACTCCCAGGAGGACATCGAGCGTCTCCAGTTGATCCAGGAGCTGACCAGCCAGGGTCTCAATCTCGAAGGAGTGCGTCGCGTGCTCGCCCTCCAAGAGGAGAACCGCATCCTCAAGCGCAAGCTGGACAAGCTGCGTGACAAGCTCGACGATCTCGAGGAAGAGATGGAGCACAAGCTGGAGGAGGCGCACCGGTCTTACCGCCACGAGCTGGTCCTCCGCTCCCAGATCCGACAGGTCATAGGGGAGGACAAGTGATGGCGGACTCTTTTGCCGGCCCGGTACGTGTGTTCGGTGGTGACGGCATCCTCCTCACCACCGGCTCGGCGACACTGACGGTCGATCCCGAGATGGGTGGTTGGAAGGGCACACTGGAGACCCTGAAGGGGACCGCGGTGGCCGGCAAGGCCCTGGTCGTCGAGTTGGAGATCCCGGGCAACGGGAGGGGGCGGGCCCAACTCACCCCGGAGGGAGTCAACGGCGACATGGCCATCTCCCAGGTAGTGAGTCTCGGCCCCAGGTTCTTCTGAGTCTCCCCGTCCGAGTCGGTACCGTTGCGGCGATGGGCGCCGCAGCCGATTGCGAGACCATCGGCGCCGGCTTTCTCGGTCAGCCGGTCAACTCCCTGACCACCATCGCCTTCCTCGTCGCCGGAGCGGTGCTCATCGGGCTGCGGCCGGAGCGGAAATGGGTCGGGATCGGCCTGGCCGCCACCGGGCTCGGGTCGTTCCTGTTCCACGGGCCCATGCCGGCGGGCAGCGAATGGGCCCACGACGTCACTCTGGCCTGGCTGATCACGATCGTGGCCGGACTCGATTCCCGTTGGGAGCGCCTCACCCGTCTCCCCACACTTCTCGCCCTGGCCGTGATCTTCGCCCTCTTCCCGGTCGCGGCCGACCCGGTCGCCGTGGTCATCACCGCCGTGGCCGTGCTCACCATCCTCGGCCGTGACCGGTCACGCCCGGTCCTGGCTTCGCTGCTGCTACTCGCGGTGGTTGCCGCCTACGGCCGCCTCGGCGCAACCGGAGGGCCGCTATGCGACCCGGGCTCGGTGTTTCAACCACATGCCGTCTGGCATCTGGGCGCGGCGTTCACCGGCGCCTGGTTGGCCCTGGTCTACTCCGATCGATCGACGACCAGTCGATAACCCATCCCCCGCACCGTCTCGATCAGCTCCTTGCCCAGCTTCCGCCGCAGATACCCGACATAGACATCGACCACGTTGGACCCCGGATCGAAGTCGTAGCCCCACACATTGGAGAGAAGCTGCTCCCTCGACAGGACCTGTCCTGGATGACGGAAGACGGTCTCGGCCAGGATGAACTCCCGGGCCGAGAGCTCGACCTCCCGGTCACCGACCCGAACCTTGCGGGTCTTCAGCTCGAGGACCACGCCGGCGGCGGTCAGCTCGTCTGATTCCGGGCTGCCCGGGTCGCGGAGCCGGACCTTGACCCGGGCCAGGAGCTCTTCGAAAGAGAAGGGCTTGGTCATGTAGTCGTCGGCCCCGCCCTCGAGCCCGGCGACCGTGTCCGCCACTCCGCTACGGGCGGTGAGGATGAGCACCGGCAGACGCTCACCTCGGGCCCTGATCTCGGCCAGGACCTGGTTGCCGTCCATCGCGGGGAGCCCGAGATCGAGGATCATCAGGTCGAAGTCTCGGTCACGGGCTGCATGAGCCGCGCTGATGCCGTCCTCCACCACGAGTGTGGTGTGGCCCGCCGCTTCGAGCCCTTTGCGCAGGAAGGAGACGATGCCAGGCTCGTCCTCTGCGATCAGGATCCTGCTCAAGTCTGTTCTGCCTGACCCGGGCCGGCGATCGGGATGACGATGGTGAAAGTAGTCCCGGTGCTGCCACTCTCCAGTTCGACGTTCCCCCCATGGCCCTCGGCGATCGCCTTGACGATCGACAGCCCAAGACCGGCGCCGCCGGTGCGTCTCCGCCCCGGCTCGCCCCGGGCAAACCTGTCGAAGAGGCGCGCCTGGTCCGCCTCCGGTATCCCGGGACCGGTGTCGGTGACCCAGATGCGCGCCCACTCCCCGT
>Ga0299913_10004508_pt1 | contig 11697 bp, 8 predicted proteins | sample RVTome_9_FD_201360 | JGI IMG/M metagenome (GOLD analysis project Ga0299913, IMG submission 201360) | Soil microbial communities from uranium-contaminated site in the Upper Colorado River Basin, Wyoming, United States - RVT155D38 (version 2) ... | reverse complement strand
TGCGCCGCTGCGCAGGCTGAAGTCGCTGGCCGGGAAGTTGTCGTGGCTCCAGTAGTACCGATCGTCGTCCGCGCGGCGCAGGTAGCCGTCCTCCTGCAGGACATCCAGAAGCATGGGCGTCTCGTCGATCCCGAACCGCTCGGTCGCGGGCACGGGCAGCTCGAAGCTCGATGCCCGCAGGTGGTTGAGGAGCACGTAGAGGTTGTCCGGGTTCACGAGGCCGTGCTCGGGGGATCGGTCGAACAGGTAGTCGGGATGCGCGGCCAGGAACTGGTCGATGGGAGCCGACGAGCAGATGAGCGCCGACAGGCTGGTCCCGGCGCGCCGTCCCGCGCGTCCCATCTGCTGCCAGGTCGAGGCGATGGTGCCGGGGTAGCCGACGCTGATGGCCGCGTCGAGGCTGCCGATGTCGATCCCCAGCTCGAGCGCGTTGGTGGCGACCACGCCGCGGACCCGTCCATCGCGCAGCCCGGCTTCGATGGCGTGCCGCTCGTTGGGCAGGTAGCCGCCGCGATACCCCCAGATGGTGTGCGGATGGCCCGGTGGCGGTGCGAAGGTCTCGCGCAGGTAGCTGGTGAGGACCTCCACGGCGGTCCGGGAACGAGCGAACGCGATCGTCTGCACGCCGCGGCGGATCAGGTGCTCGGCCAGGCGCTGACCGGTGAGGAGCGCTGAGCTCCGGATGCCGAGCTGTTCGTTCGCCACCGGCGGGTTGAGGACGAGGACGTGGCGGCGCCCCGACGGCGCCCCGTTGTCGTCGATGAGCTCGACCGGCGCCTCGAGCACGCTTTCCGCAAGCTCGCGCGGATTGGCGATGGTGGCGCTGGCGCAGATGAAGACCGGATCGGCGCCGTAGTGGTTGCAGATGCGGCGCAGGCGCCGCACGACATTCGCGACGTGGCTGCCGAACAGGCCGCGGTAGGTGTGCAGCTCGTCGATCACCACGAACCGCAGGTTCTCGAAGAGCTTGAACCACTTGGTGTGGTGGGGGAGGATGGCCGAGTGCAGCATGTCCGGGTTGGTGATCACCACCTGGCCGGCGGCGCGCACCACGCTCCGGATGCTGGCGGGCGTATCGCCGTCGTAGGTGTGCGTCTTGAGCCCGAGCTTCGCTTCGTCGGCCAGGGCCCGCAGCTCCACCAGCTGGTCCGCCGCAAGCGCCTTGGTGGGGAACAGGTAGAGCGCCCGGGCGGCCTCGTCCGCGGCCACCGCATCGAGGACCGGCAGGTTGTAGCACAACGTCTTGCCCGAGGCGGTGGGCGTCACGACGCACACGTTCCGGCCGGCGCGGACCGCGCTGACGGCTGCCGCCTGGTGGCTGTACGGAGCGGATACGCCGCGCCGCCCCAGGGCGGCAACGAGTCGGGGATCGATGCCCTCCGGCCACGGCGCATGGCGGGGAGGGCGGGCCTCGATGACGCGATGGGCCGCCACGAGGGGGGCGAGCCATGGGTCGGCCACGAACGCGTCGAGGGCGTCGCTGGCAGTGGGGACGTAGTCGAGCAGGCTGGCGGTCTCCGGCGTGTCCATTGGTCAAGCACCCCAAACAGAACGCATGTTCGACGCACGGTAGCACGGATGTTCGATTGTGGGGTCTTCGCTGTGGATAAGTCGCGCCGGAACGCGTTGCATGGTGGAAAACCGGGTGGGTAGACTGCCGGGCAGATGACCGGCATCGACGTCTCCGCCAGCGGCTCGCGGCCCAAACCACCGCGGTCGCGCGCGTCGTTGCCCGCGTCGCGGGCCGGCCTTGCCTGGCTGGGCGTGCTGGTCCTGGTCGGCGCCTTCGTCGCCTTCCAGGTGGGGCGACAGGTCTACGCCAGCTGGTCCATCGGCCAGGAGGAGAGCCGCATCGCAGCCGAGGTCGCCCAGATCGAGGGCGAGAATGCCGCGCTGCGACGCGAGATCGCCTACCTGCGGTCCGATGCCTACATCACCCAGGAGGCGCGCCGTTTGATGAACCTCGGCCGATACGGCGAGCAGATCCTGGTCATTCCGCCCGGCGCCGCAGTCGAGGCGCCGGCGCCCGAAGTTGCGGAGGCGAGGCCTCCACTGCCGCTGCTCGAGCAGTGGCTGGATCTGTTCTTCGGTCCCTGACGACACGCCCCGCTTGTATCCAGCGTTTGTGACAGGTCGCCTGTCACGCTGCCCGGGGTAGTGCCGCCATGGCGGCGGCTGCGTGTCAGAGCCCGGTTGGTGCGGCATCCTTGACCGGGCGTGACGAATCGGTCCACGAGCTTGGGGAGCTGATGAGCGGGGAGACAACGGGAGACTGGGGCGCGATCAAGGTCCGTGGCGCCCGTGAGAACAACCTGCGGGACGTCGACCTGGACCTCCCAAAGCGGAAGCTGACCGTCTTCACCGGCGTGTCGGGGTCGGGCAAGAGCTCGCTCGTCTTCGAGACGATCGCGGCGGAGTCCCGTCGGCTCATCAACGAGACGTACACGGCGTTCGTGCAGGGCTTCATGCCCAACCAGCCGCGGCCGGACGTCGACTCGCTGGAGGGCCTGACCGCGGCCATCATCGTCGACCAGGAGCCGATGGGGGCCAACCCGCGTTCGACGGTCGGCACCGCGACCGACGCCTACGACATGCTGAGGGTCATCTTCAGCCGCCTGGGGAATCCGTACGTCGGGCCTTCGAGCGCGTTCAGCTTCAACATCCCGGCGGGCTCCATCAGCGGCGAGATCACTCTCCAGCGCGGCCGCGCCGAATCGGAGCGGCGGGAGCTGACGATCACCGGGGGCATGTGTCCCGACTGCGAGGGCCTGGGGCGGGTGTCGACGGTCGACGTCGACGCGCTGGTCGACCGCGACAAGAGCCTCAACCAGGGCGCCATCACGTTCCCGGGCTTCGCGCCGGGCACCTGGTACCACCGCATCTTCGTCGACTCCGGCTTCTTCGACCCAGACAAGAAGCTGCGCGACTTCACCGACGCCGAATGGGAGCGCTTCCTCCACGGTCCGGAGGCGAAGATCAAGACCGAGCTCCTGAACCTGACCTACGAGGGCCTTGTCGACAAGATCCGCAGTCGCTACCTCATCAAGGACCCGGACTCACTCCAGTCGCACCTGCGCGCCGCGGTCGAGCGGGTCGCCACCTTCACCGCCTGCCCGGCGTGCGACGGGACGCGGCTGAATGCCATCGCCCGCTCGTCGAAGATCGACGGCAGGACGATCGCCGACTGCGCGGCGATGCAGATCAGCGACCTCGCGGCGTGGCTGCGGGACCTCGACGCGGCCGGGGCGGGTCCGATGGTCCAGCACCTGGGCGCGCTGCTCGACACGTTCGTCGAGATCGGCCTGGGCTACCTCAGCCTCGACCGCGAGTCGGCCACGCTGTCCGGCGGGGAGTCGCAGCGGACCCGGATGGTCCGTCACCTCGGCTCGAGCCTGACCGACATCACCTACGTCTTCGACGAGCCGACCATCGGCCTCCACGCCCATGACGTGCAGCAGATGAATGCCCTTCTGCGTCGGCTGCGCGACAAAGGGAACACCGTGCTCGTGGTCGAGCACGAGCCCGAGGTCATGCGCATCGCCGACCACCTCGTCGACATGGGACCGCGGGCCGGCGCACACGGCGGGGAGGTCGTCTACGAGGGCCCGTTCGCCGGCATCGGCGCGTCGGGGACGATCACCGGCCGGCACCTCGAGGTCCAGCAGTCGCTGAAGGAGGCAGTGCGCAGCGCCATCGGCTCGATCCCCATCCGCAACGCGCGCCTGCACAACCTCCAGGACGTCTCGGTCGACGTGCCGACAGGCGTGCTCGTCGTTGTCACCGGCGTCGCTGGCTCCGGCAAGAGCTCGCTCATCCACGGCTGCATGCCACGAACCGATCCGTCGGTCACCGTCATTGACCAGTCCGCCATCCGTGGCTCGCGCCGCTCCAACCCGGCGACCTATACCGGCATCCTCGAGCCGATCCGCAAGGCGTTCGCATCGGCCAACAAGGTGAAGCCGGCGCTGTTCAGCGCCAACTCGGAGGGGGCGTGCCCGGAGTGCAAAGGCCTGGGCATGATCTACACCGATCTCGCCTTCATGGCCGGCGTCGTCAGCGTGTGCGAGGTGTGCGAGGGCCGGCGGTTCACCGACGAGGTGCTCGGCTATCGGTTGCGTGGGCAGAACATCGCCGAAGTGCTGGACATGTCCGTTGAGCAGGCGCAGGAGTTCTTCACCGAGAAGCCGGCGCGGGTGATGCTCGATCGCCTGGCCGACGTGGGCCTCGGCTACATCACCCTCGGCCAGATGCTGAACACGCTTTCGGGTGGCGAGCGCCAGCGGCTGAAGCTCGCGATCGAGATGAGCGGCGACGCCGACGTCTTCGTCCTCGACGAGCCCACGTCGGGGCTGCACATGAACGACGTCGACAACCTCATCGGGCTGCTGGACCGGCTGGTCGACTCCGGGCGCGCGGTCATCGTCATCGAGCACAACCTCGACGTCGTGGCGCGGGCCGACTGGGTGATCGACCTTGGTCCCGGCGCCGGGCACGATGGCGGACGGGTGATCTTCTCCGGGCCACCGGCCGACCTCGCGATGGCCGAGGGCTCGCTGACCGGCGAGCACCTGCGTCGCCGACTGGCTGCCGCGCCGGCCTGAGCTCGCGCGGCCCGTCTCCGGCGGCCGATGGTATGGTGCGTGCCGTGGACCGCGACGACCTGGTACGCCTGCGCCGCGCCCGCGATCAGATGGATCGTGAGTACGCGCGTCCTCTCGACGTCGCGGCGCTGGCTCGCACCGCCCACATGTCGTCCGGGCACTTCTCACGCAGCTTCCGCGCCGCCTACGGCGAGACCCCATACAGCTACCTGATGACGCGGCGCATCGAGCGGGCCATGACCCTGCTGCGGCGCGGCGACCTGTCGGTGACCGATGTCTGCTTCGAGGTCGGCTGCTCGTCGCTTGGGACCTTCAGCACCCGCTTCACCGAGCTCGTGGGGGAGAGCCCGAGTGCCTATCGGGCTCGGGATCACTCGTGGATGGAACCGCTTCCCGCCTGCCTGGTGCGGGCGGCGCTGCGACCGGTCAGGAATCGAGAAGCGGCCACCAACCGCAGCGGGTAGGCTCGGGTCCATGGACGTGAAACTGCAAGACTGCTTCCTGTCGGTGGACGATCACGACAAGGCGATCGCGTTCTATCGCGACGCAATGGGCTTCGAGGTGCGCAACGACGTCAGCGCCTACGGCATGCGCTGGGTCACCATGGGTCCGCCCTCGCAGCCGGACATCAACATCGTGCTCGAGCCGCCGGCAGCCGATCCCGGCATCTCGCCGTCGGATCGGGCGGCGATCGGCGACCTGCTCGCCAAGGGCCTGCTGCGGGGACTGAACTTCTCGACTCCCGACCTCGAAGGGACCTTCGACCGGGTGCAGGCGACCGGCGCGGAGGTGGTCCAGGAGCCGATGGAGCAGTCCTATGGCCGCGATTGCGCCTTCCGCGATCCGGCCGGGAACATGATCCGGATCATCCAGACTCGCGGCTGAACCCGACCCGTCGCCCATCAGGTCCAGGGGTCGAAGCCCTGCTGCCTGCAGGACGAGCCCTGGGCCGCCCAACGGTCGTCCCACACATCTCGCAGAGAGGAGACCTGCCATGAATGACACGCAGAAGTCCGCCAAGCGCACCCGCGTCAAGGCGTCCGAGGGACTCACGGCCGAGGAGAAGGCCGCACTGAGGGAAACGATCCGGGAGCGGAAGGCGGCCACGAGCAAGGCGGAGGCGGAAGAGGAGGTGCTCGCCAAGATCGCCGAGATGCCCGACTCCGATCGCGCCATGGCCGAACGGATCCACGCCATCGTGAAAGGTAACGCACCGTCCCTTTCGCCAAGGACCTGGTACGGGATGCCGGCCTATGCCAACGAGAACGGCAAGATTGTCTGCTTCTTCCAGGCCGCGGACAAGTTCAAGGCGCGGTACGCGACGTTCGGCTTCAATGACGACGCGCACCTCGACGAAGGGAGCATGTGGCCGACGTCGTGGGCGCTGACGAAGCTGACCGCTGCCGACGAGGCACGGATCGCCGCCCTCGTGAAAAAGGCGGTGAGCTGAGGACCCACGTCTCCACGGGCTCGCGGACTCGAACGACCACGAGTTGCGCCGAAGCTCCACCGGACGACTCCATGCGCGATGCGATGTTTGACCCTCAGGTGAGCGCATCGGTATCCTTCTGGTCGATGAGCGATGTGCGACGCAGACCGCGCTCATCGCATGGCGGAGTAGCTCAGTGGTAGAGCAGGGGACTCATAAGCCCTTGGCCGGTGGTTCGAATCCGCCCTCCGCTACCAGCTCTGCCGATGCCCTGGCCGAGCTTGCCGCCGCAGTCGACCGCGGCGCCCAGCGGCTGCGCGTCCCCGACGATGCCGCGCTGCTCCTGGCGGTTTCCGGAGGCCCCGACTCCATGGCGCTCCTCCACGGCGCGGCCCGCCTGGTCGGCACCGGCGCCCGCCGCTGGCACCTGACGGTCGGCCACCTCGACCATGCGCTCCGCGGCGACAGCGCTGCGGACGCCATCTTCGTGACCGATGCCGCCGCCGCGCTGGGGTTGCCGGCGATCGTGCGCAGGACGGACGTGGCCGACCTGGCGCGCGACGAGCAGCTCGGCCTGGAGGAGGCCGGGCGCGCGGCCCGCTATCGCTTCTTGGACGAGGCGGCGCCGGACGGTCTGATCGCCACCGCACATACGATGGACGATGCCGCCGAAACGGTGCTCATCAACCTGCTGCGTGGCAGCGGCCTGTCGGGCGCACGCGGGATTCCCGCGCGGCGCGACCGCATCGTGCGGCCGCTCATCGGCGAGCGCCGCTCGGAGTTGCGCGCCTGGCTCGATGGCGCCGGGGTCCGCTACCGCCTCGACCCGTCGAACGACGACGCCGGGTTCCTGCGCAACCGGGTCCGCCGCGAGGTGCTGCCGGTGCTCGAAGAGCTGCGGCCAGGCGCCGTGGAGGCCATTGGACGCTTTGCCAGCCTGGCCTCCGACGACGACGCCCTGCTGGACGCGCTGGCCGCGGCGGAGCTGGTGCGGCGCCGTGGCGACCGCGGCATCGATTGGAGCCGGCCGCCGGACCGCGCGCTCGGACGGCGCGTGCTGCGCCTGGCCATCGGCCATCCACCGCCGTCCGCGGAGCGCATCGAGGCGGTGCTGGACGCTGCCGAAGGGCCGCGCGGTGGCGTGGCCATCGAGCTGGGTGCCGGTCGCCGGGCGGTAATTCAGGAGCGCCGGATCGCGCTGGACTGAGCCAACCGTCGTCCGCGCGCGTATCCCATATGGCGAGATGCGGCGGGTGGCATCGGTCCTGCATCGGTCTGACCCGATGTGACCGTTTGTTGGTCCATCACCCCGCACCTATACTTGCCGGGCCCGCGGGATCGTGGGCCGGTCGTGGACCTCATCGGAGGCCCATGGCACATCACGGAGGCTAGAAGAGACCAACCTTGAGCAGCCGACTCGTCCGCAACAGCGTTGTCCTCGTCGTGCTGGCCGTTTTCGGCATGGCGCTGCTGTGGACCTACATGGTCGACGGCGGGGAACAGACCACCTATACCTACAGCGAAGTCCTCAAGGACGCCAAGCAACAGCGGATCGAGGGAATCGTCATGGACGGCGAGCGGCTGACCGTGACGATCGGCGAGACGGAGAAGACCGCCGTGGTGCCGCCGGGGTCGGAGGGCACCACCGTCTTCCAGCAGATCTGCGACGCGGCCGGCTTCGGCGATCCCGCGACCTGCGCAGAGAACATCGCCTTCAATCCCGTCGAACCGAGCGCCGCCGGCCAGTGGGTCGGGCTGCTCATCACCGCGCTGCTGCCGGTCCTGCTGATCGGCGCCTTCATCTTCTTCATGATGCGCCAGGCGCAGGGCACCAATAACCAGGCCATGAGCTTCGGCAAGAGCCGGGCGCGGATGTTCCTGGGCAACAAGACGGTCGTCACCTTCACCGACGTCGCCGGAGTGGACGAGGCGAAGCAGGAGTTGACCGAGGTGGTCGAGTTCCTCAAGTACCCCGAGAAGTTCAACTCGCTCGGCGCGCGCATCCCGCGCGGTGTGCTGCTGGTCGGCCCGCCCGGCACCGGCAAGACCCTGCTCGCCCGTGCCGTTGCCGGCGAGGCGGGCGTGCCGTTCTTCTCCATCTCCGGCTCCGAGTTCGTGGAGATGTTCGTGGGCGTGGGCGCCAGCCGCGTTCGTGACCTGTTCGAGCAGGCCAAGCGCAACTCCCCGTGCATCGTGTTCGTGGACGAGATCGACGCGGTCGGCCGCCAGCGCGGCGCAGGCTTGGGTGGGTCGCACGACGAGCGCGAGCAGACCCTCAACCAGATCCTGGTCGAGATGGACGGCTTCGACACGAACACCAACGTGATCGTGGTGGCCGCCACCAACCGGCCCGATGTCCTGGATCCCGCGCTCCTGCGCCCCGGCCGCTTCGACCGCCAGGTTGTGCTCGACCGGCCGGACATCAAGGGTCGCAAGGAGATCCTCAACGTCCACATCAAGGGCAAGCCGCTCGACAAGACGGTCGACATCGAGGCGCTGGCCAAGCGTTCGCCGGGATTCAGCGGTGCGGACCTGGCCAACCTCGTCAACGAGGCCGCCATCCTGGCGGCGCGGCGCAACAAGAAGAGCATCAGCGCCTCAGAGTTCAACGAGGCCATCGACCGCGTGGTCGCAGGCCCCGAGCGCCGCAGCCGGATCATCACCGAGGATGAGAAGCAGATCATCGCCTACCACGAGGGTGGTCACGCGGTGGTCCAGCGGGTCCTTCCCAAGTGCGATCCGGTCACCAAGGTGACGATCGTGTCGCGCGGCATGGCGCTGGGCTACACGATGAGCCTGCCGCAGGAGGACCGATACCTCCACAGCAAGTCCGAGTTCGAGGACAAGATCGCCGGCATGCTGGGCGGCAACGTGTCCGAGCGGCTCGTGTTCGGAGACACCACCACGGGCTCCTCGAACGACATCGAGAAGGCCACCAGCCTGGCGCGGGCCATGGTCACGCAGTACGGCATGAGCGACAAGCTCGGTCCGCTGGCGTTCGGCAAGAAGGAAGAGATGGTCTTCCTGGGCCGCGAGATCAGCGAGCAGCGCAACTACTCGGACGAGGTGGCGGCCAAGATCGACGCCGAAGTCCGCGAGATCATCGACCGCGCGTTCGAGCGGGCGACCGAGGTGCTCACCACGCAGCGCGAGGTGCTCGACCGGCTGGCCGCGCTGCTCATCGAGAAGGAGACGATCGAGGGCGACGAGTTCGAAGCGCTCTTCGAGGGGATCCTGCCACCGCGCGGCACCACACCCGCTCCGGCGATCGAGGCCGAGGCGCCTGGCACCCCGGAGGGTGAGGCCGAGCCGGCCGAGGACGGCGAGGCTCCGAAGCGCCGCCGAGGGCCGGCCCCGCAGCCCGCGTAACCGTCCCCCGGTCCACCAAGTCACGAGGCCCGGCCCATGTGCGGCCGGGCTCTCCGTTTGCGCCGGCTGGCAGCAACCACGACGTTGGGGGCCGATGGAGCTGATCGTGAGGCTCCAGCCAAGCCGTCCTTGGCCAGCGTTTGCATCGCGCGGCAAGGGGCATCACCCGCGATTCTCGGAATCGGGCCACCGGGAGCCTTCCCCATTGTTGTTTGCATGTCAGGCAAACGCACCGGAGACGCTCTCGCCGTCGGGCGGGCACTACAGCACCACGATGCCGTTCGCGCCCGGGTCGCGACCCTCGGCCAGAGCGCGTAGCACGGATTTCGTTCCGAGCGGGAACGACGCGAGGACCGCGCCACCAGCCTCCTGAAGCGCCCGCCGGTTGGCTGTCGTGGCACCGACCACCAGGACCAGGCGATGGGCGCCGAGGTCGCGTTGCTTCAGGAGCGCAGCACGCGACTGCCCCTGGAAATCCCAGAACCGCGTGTAAATCTCAAACATGACCACGCAGCCCGGGATCGTCGCGCAGGCATCGGCCGCGCGCAGGTCGCCGGGTATCGGCATCTGGACTTCCGTCCGCCATCCCCACGAAGCGTGGGCGCGAGCGCGCAGGAGGTGGAAGAGCCGTAGCTGCGGCGTGTCGAGCAGCCGGCGGCCGGCAGGATACGCTCGAACGGAGAGCTTCAGGCCGACCGCAGTCCCGACGAACGCCATGCGCTCGTAGCTCACCCTTCGCGCGAGGCCACGCTCAACGCGGGAGATCGTGCTTGCTGAAGTTCTCGCCGCCCGCGCGACGTCCACGAGGCGCATCCCGGCCGAGAATCGTGCCATCCGCAGCTCCCGGCCGATGTCGAGGAGCTGCCGCCTGACGAGCTGCGCCGCCTCGGACTGACGATCACGGCGATTGGACACGACACCAGTCTCGGGCTCAGCCCGTTACCAGCGGCTTACTCGCGGCTTGCACTGGCTGGCACGAACGACGACCTCGGGGTCGACATAGATCGCCCTGGGCCTTCCCATACGCCCACGTTCGCCGGCGTTTGCCGCTGGTGGCACGGCGCGCGTGAAGAGGTGCAAGTGCGTCGGCCCAACGGTCCTTGCTTCGTCGTTGTTTGCTCCGCGTGCAAACCGGCGCCGGCCAACGGCCGGGCCTCGCCGTGGAGTAGCCCATTCGGGTCATTCCGGCCGTAGGAGGCGGGACGTATACTCGCCTGCGTTGCGCCCGGTCACCGTCCGGAGCGCACAGGACCATCCCAGCCGAACTTGAGTGGGAGCTGCCTTCACCGATGATCGACGAGCCGCTCGCCGAGTCTACCCCGGCCACCGACTGGAAGCTGGAAGTGGGGGAGGGAACCCTTGCCCCACGCTCCGCGCTGGACGTGCTGACGACCCTGAACGAGCAGGTGGCGTCGGGCCGCGTCGAGGAGTTCATGCCCATCGCCACCGGCTTCGTGCCGATGGACAAGACGATCGGCGGAGGGCTGCGCCCGGGCGAGCTGATGCTCATCGGCGGGGCGCAGGGCGCCGGAAAAACGACGATGGCGCTGCAGATGGCGCGCAACATGGCCGCATCGGGCCAGGCGACCGTCCTCTACGTCTGCTTCGAGCATGACGAGGAGTACCTCATCCAACGCATGATCGCGATGGAATCGGCCCTTTCCCACCTGCCGCAGAAGTCGGGCGCGGTCAAGATCCAGGACGTCAAGAAGGAGGTCCTGGGCAGCTACACCGCGGCCGCCGAGACCGGCCAGCGGGCCAAGCTCGGCGCCAATCCGCGGCTGCGCCCCAGCCTGGAGCGCATCGCGCGCTACGGCAGCAACCTGTACCTCATGCGCGGCACCGCCACCGGCTCGACGATCGACAACCTGCGCGCACTGGTGGACGAGCACCGCGGCGCCGAGGAGCGACGGCTGGTGCTATTTGTCGACTACCTGCAGAAGGTACCGGTCATCCCCGAGCCGCCGGACGAGGCAGAGAAGGTGACCCGCATCGTCAGCGGCCTGAAGGACATCGCCCTGGCGCTCGAGGTGCCGGTGGTCGCCATCGTGGCTGCGGACCGCGAGGGGCTGAAGGCGAAGCGCCTGCGCAACCATCACCTGCGCGGCAGCAGCGCCATCAACTACGAGAGCGACATCATCCTGATCATGAACGACAAGTACAACATCGTGGCCAAGGTCAACATCGAGTTCAACCCGTACCAGGCGCAGCGTTACCGCGACTGGGTGGTCGTCACCGTGGAGAAGAATCGCGGCGGCCAGGACAACGTGGATCTCGAATACGAGAAGCTCTTCGAGT
>Ga0299913_10004507_pt1 | contig 11699 bp, 12 predicted proteins | sample RVTome_9_FD_201360 | JGI IMG/M metagenome (GOLD analysis project Ga0299913, IMG submission 201360) | Soil microbial communities from uranium-contaminated site in the Upper Colorado River Basin, Wyoming, United States - RVT155D38 (version 2) ... | reverse complement strand
ACGACCCGGCAGCATTACATTCAAATCTATCAGGCGATTAAATACCTCTCCTTGGATATTGCAGAATTTGTAGATAAGGGTCCTAGAATCAATGAGGTACAGAGTGTGTAAAAGGTGGGACACACCCAACGTTATGCCCTTCAAACCGTCGTATTTCTTCGCCAGTTTGGTTATCCCACAAACGCACTGTGCCGTCATATCCGCCGCTAACAACCCTATTGCCGTCGGGAGCGAAGGCCACCGCATTGACCGATTTCAAGACGCCGCCGTGTCCTTCAAATCGTTGTATTATCTGACCGATTTGGCTGTCCCACACATGTACTGTGCCGTCACTCCCGGCGCTCGCGATGGTCTTACCATGCGGCGCAAAGGCCACGGCATTGACTGACTTCAGCGGACTCCTATGTGCCTCGATCCGTTGTATCTCTTCACCGATAATCAGGTTCCACAGTCGTACCGTGCCATCATAGCCACCGCTTGCCACCAGACTGCTACCGGGAGCAAAGGCGACGCTGTTCACCCGTCCATCATGACCCTCGAGCTTCTTTTTTTCTTCGCCGGTTTGCATGTTCCATAGGCGTACAGTGCCATCACTGCTCCCGCTGACGATGGTCTGACCATTTGGCGCGAAAGCCACTGACATGACTTCATCCGTGTGCCCTTCGAACCGTTGTCGTTCTTCCCCCGTGAATACGTCCCACAGGCGTATTTTATGATCGGCGCCACCACTGGCCACTGTCCGCCCATCTGGGGCAAAGGCGACCGTATTGACACCAGAGGTATGTCCCGTCAAGGTGCGGAGGAGAGGTGCGTCGGCTCCGACACCCACACGCTTGTGCAGCTTGAGCCATGTGCGCTGACAAGATGCGGCTGCCTTTCGAATGTTTTGCCCTAATGTTGTCGTCTCGCTCCAGTCCCATACCAGCCCATTGTATAGCTGTTGTACGAGAAGCGAGGGGTCTTCTTTCAAGACATGAGAATCTGCGTCGATTACACGGGCAAGGGCTGCGAGGGCGGACCGCTGCGGATGATTCGCAGGTATACTTTTGAGCGTGCTGTGAAAGTCGCGCAGCAGGTCAAAAACCGTTGACGCAGCGATTTTGCTTTGCAGATAATCGCAGTCCATGAGGGACGCGCATACATCGTCCCATTTCTGTGCTTCGACAAGGTGCGTCGGTAAGTAACGCAGTGCATAATCACGCATAATGCCCCGATAATTCCGCCACTGAATACATGCTTCAGCGAGCAAACGATGACAATCTTGCCGCTCAACCTCTGATAACTGCGCAACAATGAATTCTGAGAAGCCGGTATGAAAGAACCGGTAAGAGGCCAGGGTGCCCTGTTCTGACTCCAATGGGTCGAAGAATTCCTGGGATAAGTGCAGAACCGCCTCCACATGACGACTCACCTCGTTAACGCTGAGAAAACCTATAGCGCGTGGCGTGCTGCAGTGTGCCGTCTGTCGTACAGCAGAGGTCAAGAAGGCAGACAAATGTTCACGGGAAAGCGGTGCGCGCGCTACTGCAAGTATGCCATGCACGCCACGCACAACATCTTCCGTGATGGCCTGCTGCTTGGCGGCAAACATCAGCCGTTGCCATTGCGCCTTTAGCCATCCTGTTAGCCCGCGCGGGATGCGAGAGGGATTCTGCTGCCAGGCTTGGAGTTCCGCTTCCAGATCCGAACGCGGCCGCAAGTATAGGGTGGCCACGGCAAACGAGCCTTCGCTTGCGTCCACCAGTCGTTCGATGAAGTCGGCCGCCAATCCCAATCGCCGGGAGCGGTTTTGCTGATCGAGGTACGATCGAATGTCATCAAGATTGTCACCACTTCCGGCGTCGAGGTTGACTGTCTCACATAACGTCTGATCTGCCAGCCAGTTCAGGTGGTCGCCCGGGCGTGAGGTGAGGACCATCACGATACCTACGGGTAGGAGACGCGGCAATATACCGGGTAACGCCACCTGGGCGAACCGGCCTGTTGGTCCAAAGGTTTCGTCCAGCCCATCGACATAGATGACTTCTTTCTGACCCTCGCGTACGCTCCAACTCACACGCTGGAGCACAGCAAGGAAGGCAGCATGAGGTGCTAGGCGTTGCTCGGCATCCGTTTCGGCCAGGACATACTTGCGGCGTAGCTGCGTCGTGAGCGAACGGAGGATGGCCTCAGGCTCATCCCAGTTTCCCATGCCGTGCTTGATGAAGTGCAACACAGTAGGTGCCTGACTTCGGGAGGCCATGTCAGCCACGAAGGCACTCTTGCCGATGCCTGGCCCGCCCGTCAGCAACAGGTAGCCGCTGTCGTGGGTATCCAAAAATGCCTGCACATGTGCGCGCAGCCATTCTCTCCCGACAACATTACTGTGCCGGTGCAGTTCGGGTGAGTTATCGATTATGGTGCCCCATCGACTCTGGACGTCGATGGCCAGCGCCTGCACAGCTTCGGCGAGCGTATGCGCACAAATGACACAGAAGTCGGCTTGGGGGTCGCTCTTGAGCAGGTCAGGAGCGATGCCTTCGATGTCCGACCGTTGCGCTGCGGCAACGATAATCGTATGCAGGCGAGGGAGTGATTTCTCGCGCGCTGCGGCCAGCAACTTCTGGAACGCGCCGCCAATGGGCAATAATGCCCCATCTGAACCTACCTGAGCCGTAATGGCAACGCCTGCAAGATCGAGTTGTTTCACAAGGTGGGGTTCAATCGCTGCCAACACACTTTCCTCCTGTGTGCTCAGGCGGTTGCCAAGAGTTTGACGAGGCCAAGGGCAAACGCACCCCCCATGGAAGGTCCGGTGAGCGGTAGGAGCGGCTTTCCATCACGCCGTTGCACATGCCAGCGCACGTCCCATCCCTGGGGCCACAGCCCTGTTTGGAGCACATGCTCACACGCTGCTATTGCGGCTTGGCAAAAGGCGGCATCACGGTCAACAAATAGGCATGCTGGAACCGGATAGAGCGTCTGATTGCCCGCAGACATCAACTCAAGCGTGAGCGTCGCCACAACGCCTGTATCGCGGACCCTATCTATCAGTAAGGCAGGCATCGATTGCGACCACATGGGCTGGCGTATGTGCCCTGTGCCGAGTTCTTCGACCAGGTCGTGCAGCAGCCCTGGCACTAGTCCGGTCTCGTTTACGAAGCAGCTAAAGGCCTGGTCGGGGATGATTCCCGTTGTCCGGTGATGGTTTGGGAGCGCCCACCTGGCGCTCAAGAGATGGGCACGCAACAGCGGCATGTGATCCCCGCGGAAATGGAGAATCTGGTGTTTCGCCTCCAGGCTTTTATTCAACCAAGATTGTACGGTTTCTTCCCTAGAGGTGCATACAGCATGGCGACAGGCGTGGAACCAACCACGCTCGGTACCAACCAGCTCTTCATACAATTCGCGGCGCTGTTCTTGAGTTCTGCACGCTAGCCAGCGTGCTTCAATGCCGTCGAGTGTCCATTTGCCATTTGAATGTAATGTCATCACATGCCATGGTCAACCTTGCAGCTTCTGTAAACAGGGCAGAGCCGGGTTGGGTTTAGCTTTCTTTGGGTAGCACAGCAAAGACCAATTCGCACGGTTCGCTGATCTCGATAGTCGCTTCCCAGCGGCCTTCCCAGAGACCGTCCTCACTCTCAACCGGTTTCAACGTAACTTCAGTACTATACGCTTCCTGCCCCGAGGCTTGAACAAAAGCAAAACGTACGGTGGCACCCGCAAATGCCTCGTCGTTTGTCTCGAACGCTACAACGGTCGTGTCCGCTGAGGTCTGACGCACTGTTCCCCGCACACGTCCATCAGCGGTTTCATAGATATGCGTCTCTGGGACCCCAGACTTGCGATTGGCAGGTTGCGCTGCCAGGGCTTGGGGTTGAGTGGGTTGGAGAACGGTATCATGACTCCGCCTATATTGTTGTGATACTGCGAGACGATAATCGCCAGGCGGCAGGTTAGGCAGAAACGTTTCTCCAGCGGCGTTCAGAAAGGCTATCCAACCGCTGCGCTGTGCCGTTTCCGGCAGGACGAACACCGGCAATCCTTGCCAGTCCACCCGCCGCCGGCCAAACGCATAGCACGTGATGAGAACCTGGATGGTTTCCTCGTCCTCATTCCAGCGCCGGTCTATACTGACTGCCACGCTTTGCCCTTCGGCATACGCGCCATGATTTGTCGAAAACCGCATAAGCCGCAATAAGCTAGCGGCTTCCTCGACAACCTTTTTTCCCGCCGGAGATGCCGACTGGGCATGGCCTGTCGTGCTTTCGCCCATCATACGCCCGCCTTATATATGTTTGTCCGTTGGTATCAGCACGGTTGCTGCTCCTTATCTCACAACAACCCGTAGCCCTGGAGTTCATCGAACGATGTGGCTGCATGAAAGGTTCGCGTCCATACCACAATCGGATTTTGCGGCAAACAGCTCGACGCCATCGGCGCCGAGCTGGCCTCACACAACGGACACCAACACACAGCCAGTATGGATGCTTGACAGTTCGTATTCGAACACGTGGTTTTCTTTCTCCGTTCACGGTCAAGTCTGCGGGCATGCTGCAGCAGAGTTTCAGCCCCCTTCCAGATCTTTCTGAGCTGCTGCTCATGAAAGAGCGGTTGTTGACATTGACGACATTTGGCACGGACAATGATGTCATCTTCTGAAAGGGTATAAAGGTACTTACACGCCGGGCAGCGATAGTGGTGTTGTCGTTCGTATGGAGGTGGATCGACATCGACGAGAATGAGACGATCGTGAACGACTCTGGAGTCTTTGATAGGATTAAAAGACCGTTGGCACTGACCACAACGAAAGCCTTCGTATTCTTTCCCTTCACAGGTGGTGCACACCTTCGATTCGACTGCGACGAGTCGCAACCGCCCCGGGTTAGACCCACCTGCCCCGAACGCCCAGCATAACATCGCCTGGGCAAATGCACCCGTGCGTATGCGAGATGGTCGTTTCTTAGTCGCATCTCGGGCGGCTGGTACCCCATTTGTATCGCTTTGTTTCCTTGGTTTCTCGGCTGGGCCCTTCACAGCCGAGGCGACAAATGCCCGAAGGCTTACTTTTACAGGATTATTGTTAGACCCGACCATGACGGGAGACCATGCTTCCAAGCGGTGCCGCTTGGCACATTCTTTATGGCCACAGGCGCACTCCCACAACTCAAGGGTTGTCGGTCCGGGCACAAAGGCAGTCTCCCCCTGACGGAGCCGTATACGTCGGTTTGTGTCGTTCGCTGTTGCTTCTATGCGAGTTTCTTCCTCGCGCGCAGTGGTTATCAACCTGATTCCGATTCCCACTTCGAATGACACGTTTCTCGGAGTCTGTAGCGTCAGTGGGGCAGCAACCGTAAAAACTGCTTTCGCACCAAAGGGGACGAGTGTTTCCCAGTCTTGCGTCGGTATATGGTGTAAGGTCCCTTGAGCCGTGCATGTGATGTGCAGCCGCTGCGCTTGTCCTATATGCAGTGAGTGCTGTGGGCGTATCAACTGCCTGGTCAGCATAATAGCCTCAGACCACACATGTCGATTTTGCTTTTGCTCCACTACAGAATTACAACCCACAATGTGCTCTGCCAACCATGTATACGCCTCACGTATGGGCTGTTCGAACTCACGTGCCAGTGCACATATTGCCCCTTCCCAACGCTGCTCCCATCCTCCGTAACCCTTGGTGACCTGTCGCCACTTCCCGCAGCCGTAGGCGATTGCACACTCCCGTATGCGCTGTCGCCGCTCCGCATCGTGTGGTACAACATGCTGCACAACGCTGAGCAGATCATGGCGCATGTCCGGAGGGGGAGGGCCGGCTGCCTGCTCCGGACCGAAGAGACACATGGCGGTCACGACAAGGAGGTCGTCATCATTGAGATTGGCGAACTGGCTTCGAACAAGGTTTACAAGGTTTTCAAAGTGTTTAAGATGTGCAGCGTCGAAGCCATGTGTGTCTTGCTTATAAACCTTGACGCACTCTTGTATGCCACGGGCTTCGCTATCTTCCATCTGATCAGACTCCTATCCCCTCACCCAGACCATCGCTGGATGAGCCCTAGCCCTCAACTATATGGCCGGGTGCTAATCCGCTCATGGTGTTGCCGAACCTATCACGCTTTGGACTCTGTTACAATAGAGCAGGAGCCGCCACGAATTGGAAGTATCAATAGGGGAAGCCCACGCCTGTCAACCTCCTCCTCGGTCGTCCTTCAACAGGCATGCTACAGCGCGTTTCAGCCAGTACCCTGAAGCCTACCGGCCGATAACGCTCGGCAACCGCTGGCATGACACTTTCCTATGGCGATTTCATGACTACGTGCGTTATGACAACGAACGACCCCCACAGCAGACGGATGGTCAACTTCTCAGAGGCACCTCTCGGCCGGTCATAGCTGTTTTTAATGGTGAACGGTTTCCACAGCTTGCATGCATTGAACCCACTCCTGAAGATGCGGTTTTCTGGGAGACGCCAGATTAATCGGCCGAAGAATCGCAGGCATATTTTGCTGCCATTCTCCCCTGGCGAAAACGTTCGGATTGTGACAGAATTGGAGTTGTGGTGTCATTATTGGCGTTCTGGTAGTTGCGAGGAGACCTTATGGCCCAGCAAATCGATGCCTTAGCCGCCGAGATTGCCACACTTGATCCCGAAGAACAAGAAACCTTGTGGGAAAAGGTGGCCGAGTTAAATTTCCAGCGCGGCCTGGAGGATCTCTCACGGAGGTACCGTGCGCGTTTAGCTGCCGAGGGGAAGTTGGACCAAACAGCCGATGCGATCATGGCTGATCTCAGGCAGCTCCGCGAGGACATTGCAGCGCATGACTATCAGACATGACTGGCTGGGACTGGATACCAATGTCTAGATCTTTGTCCTGCGAGAACAGTCTGATCCGCCGGCTTGTGACCAACTGCTAATGATGCGGCATTGCCTGAGTAGAACTCCCACTTTCCAAATTGATTAAAAACGTTGGCGAATCCCATCACCCGCTTTCTGTCTACGAATGGTGTTTCCGCTTCGAACCGCGCCACGGCTGGTCCCTGACCACTCGAGATGCACTACGCACTCGAAAATTGCGTTGAAACTGCCTATTCTCCCCTCACGGTGGAAAAATGTCTCACGATAAAATATACCATTCTGTTGACAGAGAAAGCTGAAGGCGGTAACCATGTTTCGATCCCGGGGCTGCCAGATTGTCCAATCGAGGCAGACAATCGGGACGACGTCATTCGCTTAGCCCGTGAGGCAATTGCCGCGATCATGAGCCGAAGCGAGGTCGTTCAGGTGGATGTCCCCAACTGTCCAAAGCTCCTCTGACACGTGCTAACATTCTCTGGGAATGGTTTGGTACCGCGAAAGACGAGGTGATGAGGATTGTGAACATGAAGCGAAAATGGCGTTGGCCGTCAAGCTGTTTGAAATAGGACGGCTAACGTCGGGGCAAGCCACCCGCTTGGCAGGTGTGCCGCGCGTAACGTTTGTGCTGGAGTGTCACAGATTTAGCGTCCCCAGTATTGTATAGGATCGGGACGAGATCGAAGCAGAATTCCAGGATGATCAGTCGTCAGAGGACGCCTGGTGAGGACCATTGCATGGATCATAACCCTGGCAGGCGAGGGCTGAACATGGTGAGAACCGTGGTGATTCAGGAAACTGGCGAAGTTGTACTGCCTCGCGAAACTTTGGAAGCAAGCCATATTACTGCTGGGACAGAGTTGGTCGTTGTGGCTAGGGCAGGGCAGATTCTGCTGCTCGACCGACGGCAGATACGTCATCGGATAGAGGAGATCGGGCAACAGATGCAGGACGCATTGCGTTCCTCTCTGGCGCATGAGGGCAAGGACGCGGTCTTCGCTGGCCTCAGTCTGGACGAATACCTGGCCCTCTCTGAGGAAGAGGATAAGGCGCTATGGGATCGTCTGGTCAAGGAGACCGAGCAGGAGTTGAAGATTCGTGAACAGAATATCCCTGCCGACTTCGTGCCTGCTCGACAAAAACGTCGTTAGAGAAGCCCTACGTGGTCTGGTGCACGAGATGTTGGGGCGGACACGTTGGAGGAGATCTTCCGGTGAGTCGTGTGCGCAACGCCGACGAGTCCTACCAGCAGCTCCGGAAGATTTGCGCCGACTACGATCATCTCTTCAAGCCTCGCATTAGTGCAATACGTGCAAAGTACGAAAAAACACCTATGGGAAAACCTCCCCGTTTTGTTGACGATAGCCTGGAAGCCCATATTAGGGTCTACGTTGTAAACGCTCTCCTGGCGGCATTAAATTGGCGACTCGATGCAAAGCCCGAAGATGGTCTTCCTAATTTGGTCCCAGAGGCTCCAATCAAATCAGAAGAGAGGGGCACGACCCGTTTTCTCGATTACTTCGGTCTAGCGCGTTTCTTCTGCCAGGCGATGACGGTGCGGGGCTGAACAAATTCGAGAACCGCTTGCCAACCTGACCAAAGCCGATCGAGCCAAGCCCAAAAAAGTCGATCTGCGAGCTGGAACTGCGGCCGCTTGACGCTGTGCTGATAGACCGCGAGCTGGTGTCTCAAAGCGAGGATTTACCATTGCATGGCGTGACGAGATTGGAACCATGAGGCGAGATCAGCAAGACCAGCTGAGATCACAGATGACATGGCTAGCGACCTTATCCTGAGCGATGCAGCAGCGACTGAAGACTCCGCTCAAAGATGATAATAACAGTCCAGATTGTCAAGGATTTCAACTGATTCGGGTTTTCGGGAAGGACAAGAATTGGCTGGCACCGCCACAGCCGTCATCTTAATAGGCCCCCTGTTGGGGTTGCTCGCGATCGACTGCCATGCGTGAAAGCTGTTGTGAATATTTTGACCATTCGACATGGCGCGTCAATACCGCCTCTCCGGTTAGGCTAACCAGTTTTCTTTCTGCAGAGCGGGGACACGATCGAAGTCGGGATCGTTGGTGATCAGGACCAGATCGTGCGTTAGCGCGATTGCTGCAATCCAGTAGTCGTTCTGCCCAATATGATATCCGGGAGGGACCTGGGCAACGATCGTCCCATAGGTCTCGGCAACTGCATATGTGACATCCAGAATGCTGTGGAAGCGTGTGAGCATCTCCTGGGTTCTTTGCTGTAACCTTTCCCGATATTCATTAGGGGCCTTGCGGATGCCAAAGGCTAACTCACCCACACTGACGACGGACGTATACAGAATTGCATCCGCAGGTAACGCCACTACACGCTGCCGTAGCATCCTGTCACCACGTCGCCAACGGCTGCACGTCACCGTATCAAACAGAAAGCCCTCAGGCATGCCGGTGTTGCCTCGCCTGTTCCTTATCGGTGCGATCGAGTTCCTCTAACGCCTCTTCTACAGTGTCCCAGGCGTCATCAGGGACATCATCGGAACCCCACACCTCAAGAAGCGCGGCAGGGCTGCCTGGTCGGGGTTCCTCCACCGGCACGATGTCCACCTGGAGACCTTCCGGTAGCCTCACGCCTTCGTCTAAGATCACGACATTGCCCTTGACCGTCCCTCTATATCCCATGTTGGCGTCATTCCTTCTTGCACGAATGTGGCCACTTCGATCATGTTTCGTCTATGGACGGCATTGTATCTTTCCCGTAAGGGGTAAACAAGCCTTGTTGCTGAGGTCCTTCGGTGCCGACGTTCAGATTTGATCATGGCCGCAGGGGACGCGATCATGGGGATGTCGTGAGGCTACGGTGCTGGGCATCACCCTTCAAGCCTGATATCGTTGCGCCTATCAGAAAGAAAGATTATCCCTAACCCCACACAGGCGGATCGAGGTTGAGTGGCTTGTTCCGAGGAAAATGCCGGCACAGCTCATAATCCAAAGGTCACAGGTTCAAATCCTGTCCCAACTATAATAAAATCAATGTGTTAGAAGAGGAAGCCATTGACTGCCTCTTTTCTTTTCGGCCGTTTTGACTCCATTTTGACTCCTGTAGGCCGCAAAAATTGGGGCTCTCAAATTTTCAGCATAATAGACACTCGCCAGGTGGGGCTTTCTTAAAGTCCAGACGAGTAAATTCACGCTGGACAACACATCTCATAGAGGTGACAATCGTCGGGGACAACAACTGTCACCTCAGACTGATGGGATCATCATGTCAAGTCTCCGATCCTTCGTCCGAAACCTTATCCAAATGGCTAGTACGCTGCTAGCCCTGTTCATTGATGTCTGACGTTTTCTTGTTCTGTGTCTGCGGCCAGCCCCAGCCCTAGCAGCAGAAAATCTCCTTCTGCGCCAGCAGTTGGCTCAGTATCAAGAACGCCAAGTAAAGCCTTGATGCAAGCGTTCCTGCCGAATCTATGGTTTCCTCGAAGCAGCTCGATTTCATGTGACGACATGGCAGACTTGACAATGGGGGCATATGCCGGATGCTTGAAAGCCAGCCGCTGACACGGAAAGTAGATTCAAAACCCACAGGGGCGCGTAATCACGGATAAAATTTTCGCGTACCACACACAGGTTGCAAATGCCAAGTGGCACGAGCTTTTCACGCGTGACGAACGCGATCAGGCGACGAAGCGCCTTGTCGCGTTCGCATATGCTCCGAGAGAACCTCATGTGTATCGTGAATACGGAGGACACAGCATGAACGAAACAGCCGCGATGAACGGCGCCGAATGGTTGGCGCGGGCCTTGGCCGGGACCGGTATGAGCCATGTCTTCTTCGTCGAGTCGACGCTGCGTCGCACCCTGTTGCACTTGCGCGAGCTCGGGGTGAGGCCGATCCTTGCCCACTCGGAGAAGGCTGCGGCCTACATGGCCGACGGCTATGCCCGCGTCGCCGGGCGGCCGGGCGTGTGCATGGCGCAATCGGTTGGGGCCGCTAACCTGGCCGCGGGTCTGCAGGACGCATGGCTCGGCCGCAGCCCGGTGATCGCCTTTAGCGGCCGCAAGGAGCCGGCGTTCCAGTACCGCAATGCGTACCAGGAAATTGCGCACGCGCCGCTCTTCGCGGCGGTGACGAAGTTTTCCAGCCCGGTCGAATCGACGGCCGACCTGCCGCGCTTGTTGCGCCAGGCCTGGCGCGCGGCCTTGGCCGAGACGGCGCGGCCGACGCATCTCGATGTCAACGGCGTGCAGGGTGAGGTCATCGAACTCGGCCAGACGCACGAGTCGACGACGCTCGAGACCGAGGCGCGGGGGATGCCGGTGCACCGCCCGGTGGCCGATGCGCGCGACATCGAACGCGCGGCGGCGCTCCTGACCGGCGCGCGCCGGGTCGCGATCGTCGCTGGCGATGGGGCCGCCGTGTCCAAGGCCGGCCCGGAAGTCCTCGCCTTGGCGGAGGCGTTGGTGGCCCCGGTGGCGACGACCCTTGGGGCACGTGGCCTCATTCCGACGACCCATCGCCTCTCGGCCGGGGTCGCGGGCAGCTATTCGGCGCCGCCGGCCAACCGCATCGTGCACAGCGCCGACCTAGTGCTGTTCATCGGCTGCGATACCGGCGACCAGGTCACGCTGAACTGGCAGATTCCGCCGCTCACCACCCCGATCGTGCAGATCGAGGTCGATCCGCTCGAAATTGGGCGCAGCTACCCGAACACGACCGGACTGGTCGGCGATCCGAAGGCGACCGTGGCGCGTCTGGGGCACATCGTCGGTTGTCCGACTCGTGACCACGGCTTCGCCGAGGAAGCCGCCCGGATCGTCGCTGATTGGCGCGCCAGCATGGCGCCGCTCGTCGAGAAGAATACGGCGCCGATCACC
>Ga0299913_10004506_pt1 | contig 11700 bp, 8 predicted proteins | sample RVTome_9_FD_201360 | JGI IMG/M metagenome (GOLD analysis project Ga0299913, IMG submission 201360) | Soil microbial communities from uranium-contaminated site in the Upper Colorado River Basin, Wyoming, United States - RVT155D38 (version 2) ... | reverse complement strand
GCATGCCGGCGCGCGGGCTCTCGTCAGGACTCGTGCAGGCGATGGACGAGGCGGAACGCGGGATCGCCTACCGCTACTACGTCGAGCAGAGCGCCGCTCACCCGGCGATGATCGGCACGCACTGGTTCCAGTGGCTCGATCAGCCGGCCACCGGCCGCATGGACGGCGAGAACTACGCCATCGGTCTCGTCGACGTCACCGACCGCCCGCACGCCGAGCTCGTCGAGGCGGCGAAGACGACGCACGGCCGGCTGCTCGACGTGCACGGCGGGAAGACGCCGCCGTTCGATCGCCTGCCGAAAGCATCCGAGACGCAGCGCACCGAGTGACGAGGTTCAGATGACGACGCGTCTCCATCCGAACGCGTTCATTGGCCGGACGAAGCCGCCGACCGAGGAAGACCTGGCCGTGGCGCTCCAGGCCAGCAAGGGCGCGTGGGACCGGTTGCTCGCCGATCTGGCCGGCCAGTACGGCGTAACCGGACACGAATGGAAGAGTTACTCCCCCAAGGCGGGGTGGTCGCTTCGGGTCACGCGAAAGGCACGGACGATCGTCTGGCTCTCGCCGCAGCACGATTCCTTCGAGGTGCTGTTCATCCTGGGCGACAAGGCCGTGCGGGCCGCCAGACAGTCGGACCTCCCGAAGCGCATCGTCGAAGCGCTGAAGGAGGCCCCGAAGTACCCGGAGGGGACCGGCGTCCGGCTGAGGGTGAAATCGCCGAGGCACCTCGCGGCGCTCGAGAAGCTCGCCGCGATCAAGCTGGCGAACTGACGGCACAGGCGTCCACAGAGAACCAAGAGTCGATCAACACAGAGCCCACAGAGGATCACGGAGAGGATCAGGGTCCAGGACGAGGCAGTCGCGGCGGACAGCGGACGTGCGGCCGGCACGCGGCCTGCGCGGCGAACGCTGCCGTCGACAGCGACAGCCTGACAGCCTCGGCGATCCCTGCGTCCCGCTGCTGACAGGGATGCAACGCCCTGCATTGATGGCTTGTATCCGCGTGCTCCGCTCCCTCTGCCCACCCGCCGTCTGCGGCGGACAGGCATCACTCCTGACGCAGCAACAGTGCGGGCTCGATCGTCAGCACGCGCCTGGCAGGCAAATAACACGTCGCGACCGACACCAGCGCCAGGCCGAGGGCAACGGCGAGCAGCGTCGGCGGGTCGAACGGTGAGACGCCGACCAGCACGCTGCGTATGATGCGGCCCGCCGCATAGACGCCCGGTGCGCCGATCAGCACGCCGATGCTGACGAGGAGCACGCCCTCCCAAATCACGAGGCGGAGGACGCGAGGGTGATCGGCGCCGAGCGCCAGCCTTACCGCGAGCTCGTGGCGACGCCTCGTCACCGATCCCGACACCACGCCGAAGAGACCCATCGCCGCGAGAAGCAGCGCGCCGAGCGCAAACGCGCCGATCAGGACCGCGCTGGTCTGCTCCTGGCGGAGCGCGTTGCCGACGATCTGGTCCATCGTCTGCACGTCGCCCATGGGGAGCCTGGAGTCGACCTGCCGGAGCGCCGCACGCACTTCCGAGATAGCCGCCGCCGGATCCCGCTCCGTCCGCACGACGACCGACAGGGGGCGAATGCCGAAGTCGTCATTCCGGACGTAGAGTTGTGGACGCCCGTCTCGATGGATTTCATGCATCCGCGCATGCTCTACAACGCCGACGATCGTGAAGGCGCGGTCCTCGTCGATCGGAATCCTCGCTCCCAGCGGACTGCCGACCGGAAAAAGGTGTTGCGCGAGATGGCGATCGATCAGCGCCTCGAACAAACCGTCGGTTCGCGGGGGACCGAACGTCCGGCCGGCGAGCACGCGGACCCCCATGACCTCGACGTAGCCCGAGCGCGTCATGATCAGATCGACCAATGGCGCGTCCCGCTCGGCATCGCCGGTGTTGCCAGGAGCGCCCGGGACCCTGATTGCGATCTCGTTCCCAAACGCTCCGCGGCTCGAGTTGGACGTGAGCGGCAGGGCGGACGTGGCGCTCACGCCGGTGACACCAGGCACGGCCGCGAGCGCCCGCTCGACCCGGTCCTGGAACAGAATCGCGTCGGAGTATTCAGGGAAGAACTCCGGCGGTCTCCGCAGGCGGAACGTCAGGACACCTTCCGGCCTGAAGCCCAGGTCCTCGCGGAGCAGCCGCTCGAAGCTGCGCACGACGAGCCCGCCGCTGCTGAGCAGCACGAGCGAGAGCGCCACCTGCACGACGACCATGGCCCGCCGGAGCCGGCTATGGCCGCCGCCGCCGCGCACCGCGCTGCCGGCGAGCAGCGACGACAACGACGCGCGCGCCGCCCAGGTGGCCGGCACGGTCGCCGCGACCACGCCCAGCAGACCACCGAGGCCGATAACGACGCCGACGATGCCCCAGTCGATGGCGATGGCCTCGCGACGTGGCAGGTCAAGGGGGGCAAGCGCGACGAGCGCACGCGTTCCCCAGACGGCGGCAATCGCCCCCAGCACGCCGCCCGCCACGCCGAGCAGTCCTCCCTCCAAGAGCGTCGCGCGCACGATCGCCACGCCGTTGGCGCCGAGCGCGCGAGAGATGGCAACCTCATGTTCCCGCTGCGCCGCGCGCGCGAGCAGCACCGACGCTAGATTCACCATTAGCATCAGCGCGAGGACGGCACCGGCGGCCCCCAGCACGACGAGCGCCGGGCGGATCGTGGAGATCAGGTCGGCCTTGAGCCCGACCGGATAGAGCCGGAGACCGCGGCCCTCGAAGTCCCTCGCGTCGACGGCCCGGCCGACGGCCTCGACGGCGGCTGCCACCGCCTGCGGCGACGAGCCAGGACGCGCCCGGACGAGAGCCGAGTAGGAGCCGTCTTTCGGGTTCTCGGCTGACAGGTCGATGGCGAACGTCGTATAGGCGTCCGCGCGTTGCGGCGGCCCGCTGGCGTCGGTGCGTACGAACCCGAAGTTCGGCGGCAGGATCCCGACCACGGTGTACGGCTGCCCGTTCAGCCGCACGTCGCGGCCAAGCATCTCGGGATCGGCGCCGAGGCGGCTCCACAGCTCATGTGTCAACACGATGACGTTCGGGCGCCCAGGGCCTCCTTCGCTGCGGACGAACCCACGGCCCTGCGCGGGTTCGACGCCGAGCATCTCGAAGAGGTTCGGCGTGGTTCTCATCGCCGCGATCTCGATCGGGTCGCTGGTCTCCGTCAGTGAGAAGATTCCCCCGAGAAACGGCTTGAGAGCGGCGACGTCCTCGATGGCGGCGCCGGCGTTCCCGAGCTCTGCGATGTCGGATCCGGCGAGCGCGCCACGCTTCAGGTCGAGCATGGGCCCGTAGTCGCGCCAGACGGAGTACAGGTCGCCGGGATTCCTGTACGGCAGCGGCTCGATCAGGATCTTGTGCACGGCGGTGTAGACAACGGCGAACATGCCGAGGCCAATCGTCAACGTGGCGACGGTCGCGGCGAGAAAGGCCGGTCCTCGCAGCAGCCTCCGCGTCACGATCTCGAGGTCTCGGCCCCAGTTGCCGCTGCGGCGCCATGACACGGCGGGCCTGAGTCGCTCGCCCGGGCCGTTGCGGAGCGAGTCCGCCAGCGCGCGCGTCCACACAGCCGCGAGCGCGAAGATTCCGCCTCGGCTCAGCGCCTCACGCGCGCGGTCGTGATAGGTCTCGACCAACGCATCGCCCATGTCATCGCGGAAGTCCGGGGGATACAGCCGCTGCAGGAGCCTGAACCAGCGGTCCGACACGTCCAGGAGACGAGAGGCCTTCATTTCGCCTCCTTCGTGAGCAGGCCACCCAGTCGCGCCGCGCGACTCAAGGCTTCGAGTCGACGGGCCTCCGCCCGGGCCACGCGCAGGCCCGCGGCCGTGATGCGGTAGTAGATGCGGCGTTCGTCTCCCGCATCCGGCACCTTTCGGCGAGAGGCAACCTCGATCCACCCGCTGTCGGCCATGCGCGCCAGCGCCCGGTACATCGTGCCCACGTCCGGCACCGCCGCTTCGCCGCGGGCTTCGATGTCCTGGATGATCCCGTAGCCGTGTCGCTCGCCCACGGCAAGGCTGAGCAGGATATGGAGCTCCACCGGCCGCAGCGGCAGACGATCGTCAGGTTTGCGCCGTTCTCGATCGGTCCCCATGGGCGTCACTCCCAGACCAGGCGGTACGCGAGGCTGCACAACACATATATGCACCGCGCATGCATCTGCCGTCAAGTGCGGCCGGGGCTCTGCCAGGAACCGAGCCGGAGGATGCGTCCGTTGAGACCAGCGTCTATGAAGCAGCCTCGGCGGCGCTTGTGGAGGGTCGCGGCGCTGACGCACCGCCGGCTGCTGAACGTCGACGGCGGAAAGGCGGCGCCCTACGACCGGATGCCGAGGACCGTCGAATCGGCTGCGGCGTTCCTACACGTGCGCGCTCACCCGCCGCTGCCCCACGCCCAGCTTCCGCAGGATGGCCATCATCGGGCACCAGCCGGTGAGCCCCGACTGGAACAGGTTGAGCCCGACGAAGAGCGTGAACCAGAGAAAGTACGGGTGCACGTACATGCCGAGCACGACGCTGCCCGTGACGAAGAACCCGGCAATCAGGCGCAGCGATGATTCGATGGTCATGGTGTCGCTCCTTCAGTAACGTCCGGGACGAAGAGAATCGGCAGCTCGCAGGTCCGGACGAGCGCCTCACCGTGATGCGAGAGCCACGAACCGGGCCGCGGGACGGGGGCGGCCGCGACGAGGATCGTGGGACGCGTGCGGTCGAGCGCTGCGGCCAGCGCCTCGCCGCGCGCGTCGAGCACGTCGCCGCCGAACTGTGACGTCAGGCGCTCCGCGTACGCCAGCGCGGCGGCGCCCTCGACGGGCGGCGCGGCGTGCACGAGCACCCGCGCGAACGTTCCCCGCTCGCCCGCGTTCCCGCCCGCGCGGAGGATCAGCAGCGGCTTTGCGACTTCCCGCAGGACGCGCTCTGCGACGGACCCCAGCCACCAGCGCTTCGGTCCCTGCCGGCCGTGCGTTCCCATCACCACGAGATCCGCCGACTCCGACGCCTGCAGGATGGCATCCACCGGCGAGCGGTCCTCCACCACGGCCGTCAGCGGGCGCTCCGTGTGGTTCTTTCCAAACCGCAGCAGGTACTGCTCCGCCTGCGCGCGGCTCGCCTGCCGCTGGCGCGTCAGCACCTCGATCTGCTCGGTGGTGAAGTACGGCGGCGCCTCGATCGACTCCGCGTGCAGCAGCCGAAGGCTCGCGCCGCACGCCTCCGCGATGGCGCCGCCCAGCGCCACGGCGCGTGCCGACGCGTCGCCGAAGTCCACCGCTACGAGTACCGACGCCGGAAGCTGCGTCATCGCGTCCCTCCTCACACCGCCGCCACGTCCGCGGCCGCGAGGCCGCCGCGCCGGTGCGTCAGGTAATAGGTGATGGGCACCGTCATCCTGGACAGCAGCAGCGAGGCCACCTCGCCGGCCATCAGCGAGATCGCGAGCCCCTGGAAGATCGGATCGAACAGGATCACGCCCGCGCCCACGATGACGGCGGCGGCGGTGAGTGCCATCGGACGGAACCGCACGGCGCCCGCATCCACGACCGCCTCCTCGATCGACATCCCGTCGCGGATGCGCAGCTCGATGAAGTCCACCAGGATGATCGAGTTGCGGACGACGATGCCGGCGCCCGCGATGAAGCCGATCATGGAGGTGGCGGTGAAGAAGGCGCCGAGCAGGGCATGCCCGGGAAGAATGCCCGCCAGCGAGAACGGGATCGCCAGCATGATGGTCAACGGCGTCGTGAACGACTGGAACCAGCCGACCACGAGGATGTAGATGAGCACGAGCACCGCCGCGAACGCGATGCCCAGGTCGCGGAACACCTCGTAGGTGATGTGCCACTCGCCGTCCCACTTCATCGCGTACGTCGAGCTGTCGAACGGCTGGCTGGCGTTGAAGATCTCGAGGCCGTAGCCCTCGGGGAGCGTGACGCCGGCGAGCGTCTCGTTGACCTGCAGAATCGCGTAGACGGGGCTCTCGATCTCCCCGGCCACATCCGCCGTGACGTAGGTCACCGGCCGCAGGTTCTTGTGGTAGATGCTCTGCTCCTCCTCGACGAGCGACGGGCGCGTCAGCTCGCCAATGGACACGGGCTGCGGTCCCCTGAGCCGGATGCTCCGCAGCGCGTCGAGCGTTCCGCGCTGCTCGCGCGGCAGGCGCAGCACGATGGGCACCGGCTCGCGCGCGTGCGGATCGTGCAGCAGCCCCGCCTGCGCGCCCGTTCCCGCCAGCCTCACCACCGCTGCAACCTCCTCCGCCGACAGCCCCGCCGCCGCCGCCTTCTCATCGTCGACGGCGAGGCGCCACTTCGGCCGCTTTGACTCCACGTACCAGTCCACGTCCACCACGCCCGGCGTTCCCTCGAGAGCCGACCGGACGGTCTGCGCCAGCTCCAGCCGCCGCGCCTGATCCGGTCCGTACACCTCCGCCACGATCGTCTGCAGCACGGGCGGTCCGGGCGGCACCTCCACCACCTGGATGCCGGCGCCGAGGCGCTCCGCGAGCGGCTGCAGCCGCGTGCGCAGCCGCTTCGCGATGTCGTGGCTCTGCTCGTCGCGGTCGTGCCGGTCCACCAGCATCACCTGCAGGTCGGCGAGGTGCGCGTCCTGCCGCAGGAAGTAGTGCCGCACGAGCCCGTTGAACGTGTACGGCGACGAGGTGCCCGCGTAGCTCTGGACGCCTGTCACCGCCTCGTCGCGCAGCGCCTCGTCGGCGAGCGCCGACGCGACGCCGGCCGTCGTCTCGAGCGGCGTGTCGTCCGGCATCCGCACCATGACCTGCAGCTCGCTCTTGTTGTCGAACGGCAGCATCTTCACGGTGACCGCGCCGAGCGGCACCAGCGCGACGGCCGCGAGCAGCAGGAAGCCGATCAGCGCCAGGAACCCGAGGCGTGCCTTCGGCCGCGAGATCAGCGGATTCATGACGCGGCGGTAGAGCGCCGTCAGCCGGTCCTCGGGATCGTGCTCGTGCCCGTGCGACGTCTTCAGCAGCCGCACCGCCGCCCAGGGCGTGACGATGAAGGCGACGAGCATCGAGAACAGCATCGCGGCCGAGGCGCCGATGGGAATCGGCTCCATGTACGGGCCCATCAGGCCCCCCACGAACGCCATCGGCAGGATGGCCGCCACGACGGTCAGCGTCGCGAGAATCGTCGGGTTCCCTACCTCGTCCACCGCGCGGACGGCGACGGCCTCGAGTCCCCTGCCGTCCCGCGACATCCGCGCGTGCCGCACGATGTTCTCCACCACGACGATGGCATCGTCCACCAGGATGCCGATGGAGAAGATGAGAGCGAAGAGCGTGATGCGGTTGAGCGTGTAGCCGTAGAGATAGAAGACGAACAGCGTCAGCGCGAGCGTCACCGGAATCGCCGTGAGCACGACCACCGACTCGCGCCGCCCCAGCGCGAACCAGATCAGCGCCGACACCGAGACGACGGCGATGAACATGTGGAAGAGCAGCTCGTTCGACTTCTGCGCCGCGGTCTCGCCGTAGTTGCGGGTGACCGAAATCTGGAGGTCGTTCGGCACCAGGTAGCCGCGCAGCGTCTCGACCTTCTCCTCGACCGCCTGCGTGAGCGCGATGGCGTTGGTCCCCTTGCGCTTCGCGATCGAGAGCGTCACGGCGGGATACGAGCGGCCCGCGGCCGGATGATGCATGACGTAGCTCTCGGGCTCGCCTCCCCCGTCGGTCACCGTGGCGATGTCCGCCAGCCGCACCGGCGCCCGCGACGCGTAGGGGCCGCTCCCACTCATCCCGTGGGGGCCGCCTTCAGGCGGCCCGAGAGCCCCTCCCCCGACCACGATCTCCCGCAGCTCGTCCGCGGACTCGATCCACGCGCCCGCCTCGACGCGCATCGACCGGTTGCCCGACACGATGTCCTGCCCCGGCATGCGGCCGCTGCTGCGGGCGATCGCCTGCTGGACGGCGATCGGATCGAGCCGGCGCGCGGCGAGCGCGGCCGGGTCGAGGTCCACGGTGATCTTCCGGGGACGCCCGCCGATGATCGTGACCTCGGAGATGTCGGTCAGCTCCTTCAGCGCCTCCTGGAGCTGCCCCCCCATCTGCCTCAGCGCCACATCGTCGTAGCCCTCGCCCCAGAGCGTCAGCGCCATCACCGGGACGTCGTCGATGGTGCGGGCCTCGACGAGCGGCGGCGTCGCGCCGGGCGGCAGGACGGAGGCGTTCGACGCGAGCTTCTCGTTCAGCCGCACGAGCGCGCGCTCCTCGTTCTCGCCCACGTAGAAGCGGACGATGAGCATCGCGCGGCCGGGACTGGACGTGGAATAGAGGTACTCGACGCCGGGCACCTCGGCGAGGAGCTTCTCGAGGGGACGCGTGACGCGCTGCTCGACCTCGGCCGGGGAGGCGCCGGGCATCCCGACGAACACGTCGATCATCGGGACGATGATCTGCGGCTCCTCTTCCCTCGGCAGGACGATGACGGCGTACAGGCCCAGCAGCAGCGATGCCACGATGACGAGCGGCGTCAGCTTCGAGTGGATGAACGCCGCGGCCAGCCGTCCCGCGAGCCCCCGGGGCTGGGTCATGGCCGCGCCCCGCTGACGCGTGCGCCGTCGGAGAGCGACGGCGGCGGGTCGACGACCACGCGCGCGCCGTCACGCACGCCGGCCAGGATCTCGACGCGATCCCCGCCCGCGCGTCCGGTCGAGACGGGCTGCAGACGCGCGCGATCCTCGCCGTCCACGGCAAAGACGAACGTGAGCTGGCCCCGGCGGACGGTCGCTCCGGCAGGAACGGTGAGCGCCTCGCGTGCCGGCCCGCTGAAGCGCGCCCGTCCGTAGATGCCGGACCGCAGCGAGGCCTCCCCGGGCAGGTCGAGCTTCACGAGGAAGCCGTGCGCCGAATCGACGCGTCCCACCTCGCGCACGCGCGCCGCGAGCGGACCTTCGGATCCGGCGTCGCCGAGATAGACCTCCGCCGCCTGCCCGGTGCTCACCTGCGCCGCCCGCGCCTCGTCGAGACGGACCTCGAGGCGGAACGCGGACGCGTCCTCGACGATCAGCAGCGGCGTGCCGGGGTTCGCCATCGAGCCCGGGTCGACCGACCGCTCCGTGACGAGGCCGTCGAACGGCGCCGTGAGGACGGCATAGGACGCGGCCACCGACGCGGCATCCATCGCGGACTGCGCGGCCTCACGCGCGCCCGCCGCCGCCGCGGCGCGGGCCCGCGCGCCGGCGACCTGCGCCTCCGCGGCGTCTCGCGCCGTCACCGCCTGGTCGAGCTCCTGCGTTGTGGCCGATCGCTTGTCGTGCAGCGCGCGGATGCGCTCGTGGGTTGCCTTCGCCATCGCGGCGGACGCCTCCGCGGCGCGCACCTCGGCATCGGCGGCGCGGCTCGCCTCGACGGCGCTCCTCAACGCGGCCGCGGCGCGCGCGCGGTTCGCCGTGATCTCGCGCCCGTCCAGCGTCACGAGCTTCGCGCCGCGTTTGACGCGGTCTCCCGCGCGGACGTGCACGTCGACGACGGGCGCCATGATGCGGCTCGCGATCACCGCCGTCGATCGCGCGCGGACGACGCCGCCGGCCTCGAAGGAGGAGGCGAGGCCCGTGCGCTCCGCGCGTCCGAGCGTGACCGCGATCGGTTGGGCGGCCTCGGCGGTCTCGTTCCCGGACGAGCCGCACCCGGCGGCGCCGCCGGCGGCGAGGATGAGAAGTAGAGCGAGAGTCGGTTTCACGTCATGTCCCACGGCGGGCTCGGCGAGCCCGCCCTACCGCTGCGCCCTGCGGCGCGCTCGGCGAGCGCGCCCTACCGTCAGAATGCCCTGCCCAGGGCCCGCTTCAGCATCGCGCCGCTGACCATCGCATCCACCATCGCGGCGACCTGACGCACCTCCGCGTCCAGCATCGCGCTCGACGCGCGCAGGACGTCGGTCACCCCGGCCATGCCTGCATCGAAGCGATCGCGGATGATCCGGTGGCTCTCGCGCGCCTGATCCACGGCGGCACGGCCCGCGGCCTGCCGCGCCCGCGCCTCCTCCAGCCGCCGCAATGCCGTCACCACCTCCACGTGCACCGCCGCGCGTGCATCGTCTGCCTCCGCCTGCGCGCGCTCGCGGGCCGCGGCCGCGGCCTTCAGCTGCGCGAACTCGGCGCCGCCGAGCGAGAAGTTCCAGCGTACCTCGCCGCCGATGATCCACGCGGACGCGCGGTCGCGAAAGCGGAGGCCGCTCACGTCGGTCGCGGCCTGCGCCGCCACCTGCGGGATGAGCGCGGACCGCGCCGTCCGCCGTGCCGCATCGGCGAGGCGCTCGGCTGCCGCGGCGCGCTGCAGCTCCGGCCGCGCGCCTTCGGCCTCCGCCAGCAGGGCCTCGAGCGGCGCGTCCACCGCGAGCGCGCCGCCCGGGTCCACCGGCCTGACGGCCTCGTAACCGCGGCTCATCGGCGCGCCCATCAGTCGATTCAGCTCTGCGCGGGCGACCGCGGCATCTCCCTGCGCCTGGATCAGGCGCTGCTCGAGGTCCGCGGCGTGCGCGGCGAGTGCCAGCACGTCCGCGTCGGTCGCCATGCCCGCATCGCGCCGGCGTTCGGCACGGGCGAGGTCCTCGCGCGCCGCCTCGAGCGCGCTGTCGGCGGCCCTGCGTTCCGCCTCCGCGGCGAGGATGCGGCCGAAGGTCCCGGTCGCGGCCACCGCCAGGCCGGAGGCGGCCTCATCCACGGAATGGCGGGCGACGTCGCGGCGCAGCGACGCCGTCTCGACCGCGGCCCGCCGGCGCCCGCCGTCGAAGAGCAGCTGCTCCACGCCGATCGACGCCCGGAAGAAGCCGGTGGCATCCGGATGGTTCAGCGCGTCGATCTCGAAGTTCGCCGGACCGAACCGGCGCGCGGAGAGAAGCGAGCTGAACACGAAGACCGGCTGATCCCCGCGCTGCCACGACTCGGTGAACGAGATCCTGGGAAACCACGCGGACCGGGCTACGGTGACCTGGGCCGCTTCGGCGGACTCGGCCGCCCGGGCCGCCCTGAGCGAGGCGTTCTGGCGCAGGGTCTCCTGGACGGCCTGTTCGACGGTCAGCATCTCCTGCGCACCCGCGGCCGCGGGCGCCAGGAGCAGGAGGGCGCCGGTGAGAACGGTCGGAAGACGCGTCATCCATGCCATAGATGCAGAAGTCCGTGTTTGGTGACGAGGACGCCGGGGAACCCCGGGCCGGCCCGTACAATACGGCAAGGCACCCCGTTGTGACCAAATCGCACAACCTGCATCTCTCGGACGCCGGCTCCGATCGCGCCGAGTACGCCGCGCTGGTCCGCGGCGCGGCGCGCGGCGATCGCGAGGCCATGGAGGGCCTGCTGATCCGCGCCCAGGAGGTGGCCTATCGCTTCAGCCTCCTCGTCTGCGGGCATGCGGACGATGCCGAGGAGGTGATGCAGGATGCGCTGCTGAAGACCTACCGGCACGTGGGCCGCATCCGCAGGCCGGACGCGTTCCGCACGTGGCTCTATCAGACCGTCCGGAACGCGTGCCTCATGAAGCGCCGGCGGCGCGTGGGCGAACCGCAGCGGCTGATGTCGCTCGAGCAGGGCGGGCCGGCGGGCAACGGCGGGACGCGTCCGATCGACGTGGAGGATCGCGCGAGGCCCGCGGACCAGCGTCTGATGGACGCCTGGGTCGGCGCGCGCCTGCGCCGCGCGCTGTCGGCGCTGCCAGGCCCTTACCGCGCGATCGTCGT
>Ga0299913_10004504_pt1 | contig 11702 bp, 11 predicted proteins | sample RVTome_9_FD_201360 | JGI IMG/M metagenome (GOLD analysis project Ga0299913, IMG submission 201360) | Soil microbial communities from uranium-contaminated site in the Upper Colorado River Basin, Wyoming, United States - RVT155D38 (version 2) ... | reverse complement strand
GGCTCATAACCCGAAGGTCGCGGGTTCAAGTCCCGCCCCCGCTACCACCAGAAAACCCAGGCACCGCCTGGGTCCTCTGCAATCTTGGACCCCGGCAGCGTCGGCTCTTTCGAACTCTCGCACCGAACTGGCAAGCATCAGCGACGAACTGACCCCGACCGGGCGAGGCTGATCGGCCTAACACCGGTGTGACGAAGAGCCCGACTCATACGGTCACCGTATGACGACTCCTACGCATCGAGATCGGCTCGATGCGTAAGAGGGCGAGGCGATGACGCTCACACTAGAGGTGCGTGTTATAACGACAACCTACCGACACCTTCGACGCCCGGTGGTGGCAATGGCGGTCAGTCGTCTCGCCCAACGCAGTGGGAAGGGCCCTGGTGTCAGAACTCAGGGACCAGGCCCGTCGTAAAAGCGCGGACGTGGTCCTCATCGATCAACATATGACCTAGCCGGCAGAGACTTGATCCTGGAGGACCATCCCGAAATTGAGGGAGGCCCGCGGGTCGTTCTTCCACTAACCCGGCATCTACGATGCTGCGGATGGTTCCGACTCACCTGCCAAAGTTCTATGTCCGCCAGAAGATCACTCTGATGGTCAACCGCTACCAGATCATCGCTCCGAATGAGGCAGGCGGAGAAGGCGAGGTCATCGCTTTCGCCCAGCAGAAGCGGATGTCGTTCAAAGAGAAGGTCATCTTCTATCGGGATGAGTCCAAATCTGAGGCTCTGTTCTCCTTCAAGGCGCGACAAGGCCTCGATGTGAGGGCCGAACACGACGTGTTCGACCCGGATGGACAGGCCATCGGGTATTTCAAGAAGGAGTTCGGCGCTAGCCTGATTCGTTCAACCTGGCGGCTGTCATACGGAGCGGTGAACGCCCTGGGCCAGGAACGCCGCCTCTGGGTCGCCATCCTCCGTCGGATCTGGGAATTGATCCCCGTCGTGGGCGAAGTCTGGGTTCCATTCATCTTCCACTTCGACTTCGTTGACCAGGGTGGAGCCACGGTTTTCACCAGTGAACGTCAGAAAACGGTTCGTGACAAATACACAATCACGGTCCCGGACCCACAGCTTGATTTTCGGGTCGCTGCGTCAATCGCCGTCGCCCTCGACGCCCTACAAAGCCGCTGAAGCAACGCCCAACCTTGACCTCCAGAAACTGCTTCGTGGTCTTGTGGTCGAGATCGGACCGACCACGTCAAGGTGTGGCTCCAACGTCGGGTGACGGCAGAACTCTCGGGCCACCCCTTCTTGATCTTCGGTGTCATGTAGACCAGCGCATCTTGTGCACGTGACGGCGAAGACCGGCTCGGCCATTCTGGTACCGAACTGATGCCCAACAGCTTGGCAGGAGCCGTCACCACTTGACACGTGTTGACAGCCGTTCTGGCGCGTCGCAACAGTGACTATCGCTAACGAGCGGGGCTCAACGGCTCTACTAGGTGGTTCGTCGGGCTCATAACCCGAAGGTCGCGGGTTCAAATCCCGCCCCCGCTACTAAAAGCCCTGGTCAGCGAACCGCTGGCCGGGGCTTCAACCGTCCCGGGGCTATCGTCTCCTGGGTTTCCAACGATTCACCCACCGTCGCTACCAGGGCTTTCGTCTCACGTATGACATCGGGTTTTCTTGGATGGGGTGTTGAGATGTCGTGGGCGGCTTCGGTCCGCATGCTGGGGCCGACATGGAGGACATGTTGGTAAGTGGCCAAGGTCGGGTTGGAAGGACGCAGGCATATAGCTGGACCACCTCGACGCCTTTGCGGTCTCCGATGTTCCTGACCTCGGCCTCGACGATCACGGTCTGGCCGATAGTTACCGACGGCAACCCGATTTCGAACTCCGTGTACGAAAGGCCGTGCCCGAACGGGAACGCAACCTCGAGTTGGCGGCTGTCATACCATCTGTATCCCGTCAGCAGGCCCTCGCGGTACCGGACCTCGCCGTTCGCGCCCGGGAAGTTCCCGCACCTCCACCGGCTTCTCCTGTGGCCCAAGTGATTCCCGAGTCAAGGCCGCCACTGCGGCGATCAGCGTGGGTGGGGACCCACCTGGATTAGTCGCCACTTCCTACTGAACCGACAAGTATCGCTAGGGCGATCAAGTCCATGCGACTGTGGAGCTCAGCTTTCCTAAGCAGACTTTTCACGTGCGATTGAACTGTCGAAGCAGATACGTGTAGTTCGGCGGCAAGATCGGAGTCTGTCGTGACTCCTTGTCCGATGAAGGCGAGGACCTCGCTCTCGCGGTTCGTCAGATGCAGGCGTTTTGGGTCCACATGCCGCACTCGTTCGAGAAGTGAAGCGGATACTCGCTCGGAGGTTCCGATAGCGTCGGCGAGTCTGTTCAAGATGACAAAGACTCCAACGATCAGCGCCAAGACGACGGCAGATTGGATGAGCTGTAGGTCGCCGGTAAGGGCCTCACTCGCTGACTCCGGAAGCCATCCGAGCGAGACCGCTTGAAGGGCCAGTCGCTGGATCGAGCCCAACAAAAGGGCACCACAGGCGATAGCGACAATCGTCCAGAGGCGCCTGACCCAAGCGTACTTCTCACGACGTCCAAACCTGACGCTCAGGATCAACAGAGCGAGGAAGGCCAAGGTGTTGACGATTACCAAGGAAAGCCGTAGGTGGTCCATTGTCTGGACGGCTCCCGGAATGTACACACTGGAGAGTCCATCTCCCACTGTCGAAACCTCGTTGTTCGAGGGGCGTTCCCCCGTTCTGGGGAGATCTTTCCCCTCGCTAGGGGATCTCAATCCCCTAGCGAGGGGATCGACAAGACGCCCCTGCTCCAGCAGGGTTCACCCGGGGTCCAGTAATGGGCCGACGGTCGTTCTGGTTGTCGTCGCATAACGGTATAGGCCCGACAGGATTTTCCACAGGAGAGGGAGACTTATGACGAGCGGCGCACTGGCGAACCAGCAGCGGGTCCCCATGGACTCGATGGAAACCGATCAGAGGAACGGCCGGATCTTCGGGGTGCTGTTCATCATCACGTTCCTCACATCGCTGCCGGCCTTCTTCCTCTTCGGAAACATTGTCGACGACCCGGCGGGTTTCATCGGCGGTACCGGGAATGTCAACCAGATCTATCTGGCAGTTCTTCTGGAGTTCCTTCTCATTATCGCGAACGTCGGAACGGCTGTAGTCCTATATCCGATCGTGAGGCGGCAGAACAAGGTCCTCGCCCTCGGCTTCGTCGCTGCGCGAATCATCGAATCCGTCTTCATTGCAGCTGGACTCATCTTTGTGCTCGGGATCGTGAGCCTGCGCCTGGACTCTCCGGGCGCAGTAGACCTCGCCGTATCGCTTGCTGCACTCAAGGATTGGACATTCCTGTTCGGCCCTGGACTCACGGTCCCCATAGGGAATGGGCTGATACTCGGCTACCTGATGTACAAGTCTGGCCTCGTACCGCGGCCCATGGCCTTGCTCGGACTGATCGCGGGGCCCGTCCTGTTGGTTTCGAGCCTCGGCACCCTCTTCGGCTGGTGGGAGGCTGGGAGCTCGATTACACTCCTCCTGGTGGCCCCGGAGTTCATCTGGGAGCTTGCTTTCCTCGGCATCTACTGCGCGATTTGGGGATTCCGACGCGACTCACCAATCCTTCAGCCGAGCGCGCGATGACTCCGGAAGTCGAGCCGACTACACGCCTAGACCCATCCACCGACACCGTCCCGGGACGCTTGGCGCGGCTGCTCGCGCTCTCCGGCATCGCGTTCGCAGTTCTTCTGCTCTTCGGCTGGTTCCTGAGCGCAGGTGACACTCCGGACTACATGGCATCCAACGAGGACTGGATCGACTGGGCCGGAGACAATGGGTCAAGGAGCGGTATCGGTGCGTTTCTCATGCTGCTCGCCGGCTTCGTATTCCTTCATTTCGCCGGGACGATCCGAGACGTGCTCGGGTCAGCGGAGATCACGGTCCGCGGCTCTGCGCAACTCGCGCACGTTGCGTTCGGGGGTGCGATCGCCGGCATCGTCGGCATCACGATGGCGATCGTCATGATTGGTGCGGCAACGTCCGTTGGTGCCGATGCTGAGCCCGTGGTGAGCCGCGCCGTGGGTACTGCGTCGGCCGGGCCGTACCTCGTCGCCGCTATGGGCTTCGCCACGATGCTTGGCTCCGCCGGATTGCTGACGCTGCAGACCCGAGTCTTCGCGCGTTGGACCGCGATGGTGGCGCTTCTAGGCGCGGTCGCGTTTCTCTTCACCTTCATGACCCTCGTCGCAGGAACTGGCGAAGACAGCATGTTCGGCTATGGCTTTCTGCCTGGCATCCTTGCGCTCGTGATCTGGGCGATTGCTACCAGCGCTGCGATGCACCGCGCGCTGACGAACACAGGTCGAGGAGGCTGATGTGACGACCACCCCCAAGAGAGCGACAGTCCCACCGCGTCCTCTCATCCGTACCTTTTGGGCAGTACACAAGACAGTCGTTCGTCTCAGCGGCGGTCGAGTCGGGCTCTGGCGACCGCGGGCAGGCAAACGGTTCGGAGTGCTGAGTCTCGAAACGCTGGGGCGACGCTCTGGCCGCCCACGCATGGTCATCGTCGCTTACTTCGAAGACGGGCCGAATCTCGTCACCCTGGCGATGAACGGATGGGCCGACGCGGAGCCGGCTTGGTGGCTCAACCTCCAAGCACGACCCGATACGACGGTCATGCTGCGAACGGGCGCCCGCTCGGTTCGCGCCCGAGCAGCCGTAGGAGACGAGCGTGAACGGCTGTGGGCCAAGGTTGGCGACTACCCGGGGTGGGGAGATGACATCGATGGCCTCGCCGCTCGACGCGCGATGAACACGACCGTCGTCGTCTTCGAGCCTCGCTCCGCTACCAACGCCGACCTGTAGCCGGACTGTTTCGAGCGAACGGACCAAACGTGACACCACCGGATTCTGGGCCCTTTCGAGGGCCCTTTCGAACTCCCTGAGAGTGTGCCGAGGCTCGTTCTCCCATCCCACATCCGTACCACAGGAGGACCAGAAACGACCGGGAACTACCCGAAACGACCGGGGTCAGAATCGCCTGCTACGGTTGGGTTTCGGCCGGTTTTTCCTGGTCAGCGGGCACCCCAGAAATGGGTGGTGCTAGGCCTCATAACCCGAAGGTCGCGGGTTCAAATCCCGCCCCCGCTAGGAACGAAGGCCCTGGTCAGCGGCGTGTTGACCAGAACTTCTATCCGCCCTAGGGACTCCGTTATGCCGGTCTCTAACGTCTCTTCCGCCGTTCCCGGCCGGGTTGCCACCAGAAATCGCCGAGGAGATACCGCTGGACCTGTTCGGCCTCATTACTGGTCTGCCTGCCGAAACCGCGCAGATTCCTTGGGATGGCCCTGAAGTCCGGACCATTGAGCATCCGGCGCATGCCCAGGGCCATGCGGCGCTGTTGATCGAGGGGCGCGGCGTTCTCATCGCCGGCGACATGCTTTCTGATGTCTTGATTCCGATGCTCGACGACTTCAACAACACGAATGACCCGATCGAGGACTATCTCGTTGGGCTGCGGCTGCTCGAGGGCGTGGCGGACGACGTCGATGTCCTGATCCCCGGTCATGGGTCAGTCGGCGAAGCTGATCAGGTACGTGCACGGATCGAACTGGATCGCGCGTACGTCCAAGTCTTGCGTGACGGCGGTGTCCCCGACGACCCGCGCATCGGCCCATCGGCCAAGCCCGGCTGGGAGTGGGTGAAGGACATACACGCAGGGCAACTCCAGAGCCTCGCCCGAAGAGGAGAGCGCGACGGGACGCCCGGTTAGAGATCCCCTCACGGGGACACCTGCTCTCACCGAGCAGCGCCACTGAGAACGCCAAGCGAGGGGGGCTAGCGCCCGCAACCGTGCGACCGCCGCCGACGTCACGCATTACAAGCGCGCCTATCCTCGCGCGGTGACGTCCCTTCGGGGCCTGCTCGACCGCGCAAGGGACCGGCTCGCGAAGGTCGGCGCTGACCCAGCCGATGACCACGAGGCGCGCCTCCAAAAGGCACTGCTCGTCTTGATCGCGCTCCTGATCCTGCCGATCTCGTTTCTGTGGGCCGGCCTATACCTCGCCTTTGGCGCCTGGTCGGGCTCTGTGGCGCTGCTCTACGCGGCCATTTCCATCGTGTCCATCGCGCTCTTCGTCCGGACCGGCAACTTCTCCGTGCTCTTGCGTATCCAGCTCTGGGATATCCTCCTGGCGCCGACGCTGTCGATGATCGCCCTCGGCGGATTCCTCCCCGGCGGCTCACCGGGTATCTGGGGCATTCTCGCTCCACTCGGCGCTCTGGTTTTCGATGGTGTGCGCGCCGGCGTCCGGTGGTTCATCGCCTTCGTGACGATCTTCCTCGCATCGGGGCTCATCGGAATCGCGCTGGAGATTCCGTCTCCCCTGCCCGACTGGTTCTCCGGCATGCTGCTGGCCCTCAACGTCGTCGTCGGCGGGACGATCTTCTTCACGCTGCTCGCGCGGTTCGCGAAGCAGCGCGAGGAAGCGTTGACGGCTCTCCGGTCGGAACAGCAGCGTTCCGAGGGCCTGCTCCTGAACATCCTTCCGGCCTCTATCGCCGAGCGCCTAAAGGGAGGGACCGGCACCATCGCCGACCAGTTCACGACCGCGTCGGTCCTGTTCGCTGATGTCGTAGATTTCACCGCGCGCTCGAAGAACCTCCCCGCGGCCGAGGTCGTCGGGCTGCTCGATCGACTGTTTAGTCACTTCGACACCCTCACCGAGCGGCACGGCCTCGAGAAGATCAAAACCATCGGCGATGCCTACATGGTGGCCGCCGGCGTACCGATCCGGAGGCCGGACCACGCGCAAGCGATCGCCCTGCTGGCGCTCGACATGTTGGAGTCGGCGGCGCCCGGCGGCCCTTGTGGCGACCTAGACCTCCAACTGCGGATCGGGATCAACTCGGGGCCGGTGGTGGCCGGCGTCATCGGGCGGCGGAAGATCCTCTACGACCTCTGGGGCGATACGGTGAACATCGCTTCCCGAATGGAGTCGGCCGGCACGCCAGGTCGAATCCAGGTCACTGTGCAAACTCATGAGCTGATGAAGGACGAGTTCGAGCTAGAGCCGCGCGGCACCATCACGGTCAAGGGCATGGGCGAGATGGAGACCTGGTACCTGATGGGAGGCCCGGTGACCGCGAGCAAAGAAGCGAAGCGTCAGCCACGAGTTGGCTGACGCTTACTACGGCCACATGGAGCTGGCCCGCCCGCCCACCTCCTCGACCCCCGGCACCCGCGATTCGGACCCTTCAGCCCTTGTTGTCCTAGACGGCTGCCGGCTGGCGGTTGCCTTGCTCGTAGCGATGCGAGAGGTTCCTGTATGCGCGCGAGTTCAGGGCGATGATCGTGACCGCGAGGCCGATGACTCCGGCGATGATGAAGATGAGCGCCATTCCACGTTCCGGTCCGGTTCCGAACCAGCCTCCAATGGTGTCTGCTCCGGATCCGTCGGTCATGAAAGGGATGACCCAGGCCTCGGCGATGGGGCCGATGAGGAACGCGGTCAGGGGTGAAGCCGCGGTCTCGATGGTCTGTGAGAACCCGAAGACCCGGCCCTGCTCTCGGAAGGGGACCAACCTTTGGATGATGGTCTGCTCCGATGCTTCCGCCATTGGGATCAAGGTCAGGTAGAGGAAGAACCCAATGACCAGCGGGATGACCGATGAGCGGATCGGAAACAGGATGGTGATGGTCCACAGCGCCACGTTCACCAACAGGAGGGTCCGGACCGGGTTGGATCCGAGGCCTCTCGTTGCGACCAACAGCCCACCGAGGATGAAGCCGAAGCTCGCCACGCTGAGCAGGATCCCCCAGACCTCGACCGCTACCAGCTCCAACCCGTAGGGGTCCATCAGGGCCATGAACACCCCGCCGAGGAAGTTGTTGAACGTGCTGAACAGGAGGAGGGCCAGAAGCCCGGGCACGACCCGCACCGCCCTCATCGCTCCCTTGAAGTCCACAGCTGGCGTCCCATCGGAGTCTGAACCGTCTTGGCTCGCCGTGTCGTGTTCGATGCGGATGGTCAAGAGATGAGCGGTCACCAGGCCAGCCGTCACCAGGGTGATGACGAGGCTCGGGCCCATCCCGAGGAGGCCGATTGCCAGCCCACTGAATACCGAGGTGAGGGCGAAGGCAACTCCATTGGCGGTGCCCACCAGGCCATTGGCCCGGTCGTGTCTCTCGACTGGCACGAGCAAGGTGACCGTGGTCGACAGTGCGATCGATCGCAGGTTCCCGGCGATGGCGCCGAGTAGGACCAGCATCACGAAAACCCAGGTCAATGGTTGTGACAGGGATGGCAGCGACCCTTCCGGAGCCACGAAATAGACGATCGTGGCCAGGAGGAAGCAAGCCAGTGATCCCACGCTGGAGAGCACCATCGAAGCCTTCCGGCTGTGACGGTCGACGAAGGTGCCGAAGAACATCCCCGACGCTGCGTACAGAAGCATGTAGGTGCCGCCAATCACCGACGCGGCGACCACGGATCGCGTTTCGAGGTACACCCAGAACACCAGGGCAAACCACAGGAAGTTGTTGGCGGTGCCTGCGATCAGCGTGTTCGCCACGAGCAGGTGGAATGTCCGAAGACCCCGGGGGCCTCCTGGCTCATCCACGATGGGTGGCTCTCGGGTCGGCACCGATGAGTCTTCGTCCATACCCGCCTTCGGCGAGTCCGGCTCAATCGGCGATGTCATGGTTCGTCTCGCTTGAGGTAGGTGGCAAGGACTTGCTCGAGACGTTCGGTTCAGAAGGCCATCGAGCCGCTGGACATTACGTCGACCGGGCGCGGGTGCAAGCACATTACTCCAGCTGATGCATTTCTCACACCGATCAGACATGTCCGGGGCGTTCCCTGCTCAACCCCGTCGTCGACTCTCGGCGAGAATGGCGAGCGACGGCAACATGCAGCTTCAGACAGTTGTCGGAGGCGAGTAACTTTCGCTGATGTTTCGTCAGGCCTCCAGTCGGGAGTGGCGGGTGATCGTCGCCTCGGCGCTGGCCCAGGCAGGCATTGCCAGCTGGGAGTACGACCTGAAGACAGGGGAACTGTGGTGGTCGGACAACGCCGGTCCGCTCTTCGGCAGGCATGAGGGATTCACCCCCGCAGGCTTCGAGGAAGCGATCGCCATGATGGATCCTGGCGATGGGCGTCCCTCGGACATCGGCGAGATAGTCGCGGCTCTCGGGTCCGGCCCGGTGGAAGTCGAGCGTCGCGCGGTGTTGCCCGATGGTTCGATGCAGTGGACCCACAACACTTACTTCCTGATGAGAGACGATTCTGGCGAGCCGGTCCGGTTGGCGGGGATGATGAGCGACATCCAGGACCGCAAGCGGCGCGAACAGGAAGACGAGCTTCTGCATCACGCCACCAAGGTCCTGATGGGATTGGTCGACTGGAACTCGACCTTGCAGGCGACGGCGGACGTGTTGGTTCCTGACCTCGCAGACTGGTGCGTGATCGACCTCTTGAGAGACGGGATTCTCGAACCCGTGGCGCGAGCGCACACCGATGTCGAGAAGTTGCGCTTGGCCGAGGCGATCCAAGCCGAGTACCCCCCTGACATGGACGCCGCGTTGGGAGCGCCCAATGTGCTGAGGACCGGGGTGTCGGAGCTGTACATGGAGATTCCCGACGAACTGCTGGTTTCAGTGGCGGAAGGCGATCAGCGTCTGTTGCAGATCCTCCGCGAGGTGGGTTACCGGTCGGTCATCGTGGTCCCCCTCCGCGGTCGCAAAGCTGTCATCGGCACCATGACATTGGTGATGGCTGACTCCGGCCGGGGATACGACGAGGCGGCGTTGAGGTTTGCAGAGCGAGTCGGTGATCAAATCGCGGTGGCATTGGAGAACGCGCAGCTCCACGCCAGAGTGAGCGAGGCCCTCGATCGGGAGAGAGCGGCGGTCGATACATTGCAGCGCGGCCTTGCACCCGACCCCCTCCCAGACATGGACGAGCTCGATCTCGCCGCCCACTATGAGATCGGTGGCACGAACAATGTCGGGGGTGACTGGTACGACGTCTTCACGCGTCCGGAGGGGTCGATCTGCCTCGTCATCGGAGACGTGGTCGGGAGAGGGATTCCCGCGGTGGCGTCGATGTCTCGCTACCGGAACAGCCTGCGAGCCCTAATGATGGAAGGCCATTCACCGGCACGCGCCCTCACGATTCTCAATGGCTTGAACGACCACGACGCCCCAGGGAAAGGTTTCGCCACCGTAGGGTGCGTCCTCTTCGACCCCGTGGATCGAACACTGGCATGGTCTTCTGCCGGCCATCCACCGGCACTGCTCCGGGATGGTGCCGGCCAGGTTGGCCAGTTGTGGCGAGAGCCTCAGCCTCCATTGGACGTCGTTCGTGGGTTCCAGTACGACGAAGGACGCATTGAGGTCGAACCCGGCAACCTGCTCGTCTTGTACACCGACGGGCTCATCGAACGACGCGGGGAGAGTATCGACGTATCGATCCGAAGACTCGTCGATGCGCTTGAATCTGCACCGGATAGTCCGAAGGCGGTAGTCGATCAACTCTTGGATCGGCTGCCGACTTACCCGTCGGAAGACGACTTGGCCGTCTTGGTCGCCCGCTTTCCTTGATCGCCAAGCGGGTGAGGTACACCAGATGGTCTACTGAAAGCCCCGGTCAGCGAGGCGGCTTGTCCCCCAATCGGTCGCGAGCGAGGCCCACGCGACCGCGGGTCGCTCAAGGATGCTGACGCTCCTCCCGCTGCCGGACCAGGTCCTCGACCGCGCTGGGCAGAGTCGTCTCGAAGTCGATCAGCTTCGCCCAGGTCGGGGTCACGACGATCCGGACCATGCCGTCGCGGTAGAGCGAACGCACCTCAGCCTCCCACTCGACCCGTTGCTCGGCCGTCATCTCGTAGCTGCCGTTCGCCTGGAGATACTCGTCCGGGATGCCATCGACGAAGTCCAGCTCGGCCGGACCGCGGATGAGCAAGATCTTGGGCGGGTGCACCTCGGTATCGATTGTCAGGGCAACCATCGGGTTCTCGTCCAAGGACCGAAGCTTCGGAGCGTTCTTCGTAGTGCACATGACGATCTCCGAGCCGTTCCAGGTGAACCCGATCGGGACGTTCCGCGGTGTGCCGTCCTTGGCAACGTAGGCCAAACGGGTCACATCGCGGGCCAACAGTTCCTGACTGATCGGTCGGTTCAGGACGTCGGTGATCTCGTTCGGTCGCACGGCTATTCCTCCCGATGTCGTTCTCGGTTCATCCAAGCGGATCGTTCTGGTTGGTCACAGCGAGACCAGATCGCCCGGCGAGGGCCCGCGTCGCCGTTGTGCAGGGCGAGCTCAGCTTCGTACAGTGCGATCTCGACCCAGGGTAGGAAGTCGTCACGGTCGGTCATGGGGTCAGCATGCCAGAACGCCCACGCCAAGGCGATGGGCACGGCGAGAGTGATCCTGCCCCCAGCACAACGACGCTGGGCGGTTCCGCCGGCCCGATGTCCACGGTCGGCCCCACCGTCCCCACCCCCACCAGTCGAAGAAGACGACGGAGACGACAGGTAGGCCCAGCAGACTCCCGTGGCTCCCGGAGACCAGGCCCGAGCTCATGCGAGACGGATACCCGCCATTCCGGCTCGACACGGGGCGCCGAGCCGGGTGTGCCACCTTCGGATCCGATGGCCGGACCCACCGATGGAGAGCGGGACGTTTGAGAATTGACCGGCCTCTCTGACG